>Ga0056128_1001079_pt1 | contig 28906 bp, 22 predicted proteins | sample WorMetLIZISLAND2_FD_71113 | JGI IMG/M metagenome (GOLD analysis project Ga0056128, IMG submission 71113) | Marine gutless worms symbiont microbial communities from Max Planck institute for Marine Microbiology, Germany - Olavius geniculatus... ... | reverse complement strand
TTTTTTGTTAAATTTCGACTCGTCAAAAATGTTTCTATTTTAAGAACCACTGGTTTAAATTTTGTGAAGCCAAAAAATGAAAAAATGATGAAAAATTTTGACCCTTCAAAATTTTTAGGGGGGAGGGTCAGGGTCGGTATTTTGGTCAAATATGATAGCGACCATAAACTTTGACCCACATTCACACCTAGAATTTTCTGGGCCATCCTTAGAATTAACTACGATTTTTGAAACCTTTTGTCAAACATCGTAAAATAATTGGGTTACATTTGGGGGGGCTATTTATTAGAAATGGACCTAATTTTAAAAATTTTTACCCCCGCATTGACGTTACTGATCTATAGCTAACAACATGGCGCAAAAAGTGGATTGATATCACCTACAGTTTCTGAGATCTGCTGCACGGCGCATTTGACCCCTACAAAAGGGAAAATTATTTAAACATTTTCCCCACCCCACATTAAGGGTCTGAAATTTTACTTGTGTATGGGCCCGGTAGTGCCCCATATCTGTGAGAGAAATCTTCATGCCCTCATTTCCCTTAATGGGGGAGATATAAGGCATTAAAAATTTTTTTTGCCCTCTTTCCTTCACAGCCATTGACCTCCCCTACAATCCCTGAAAATTTGGTGAATGTAGGATCCTTTTTGCTAGACGAAAAAACACTGGCTGAGCGGATGGCAGGTCTATGCGTTGTAAATTGCTTATAAAACGGAGTCTTTGTATTCTGTTGGATACTTCTTCACCAATAGCTCGACCGTTACTTAAGTACGGTCGGCTAAAAAACCAAAAGGTGCAGACAGTTAGAGCTGGTGAAAAGTGAAAACGGTTTTCAGGCGTAACCAGTTTGCCAATTTTTAGTTCAAACAGCAGCCGTGCATTATGTCGGCACTGGGCCAACATAGTTTTTTTAGTTATCAGTAGAACTACTGCCGAGTGATTAGATAGAAATACATGCACCCACATAGACGTTTGGTGAGGTGAGGAGTTAATCTTCACAAACACCAAGCTGAACTGTTTAACATTTTTCCAAATATCAAATCGAATTGTTTTACAACTTTTTGCAGCGCAGGTTGATCAGTTATAACTTGTAACTAGGCCTTCAGTCACGATATGATGTCTCTGGTAATAAGAGTGCCGTAAGAGAGCAACCACCAACTGACACGTGAATGTGCAGTAACAGTTTGACTTAATGAGATAAATATGTGGACCCTATTTATTGTTGCAGCCGAGTCACACCGAGCCAGTATACCCGCAGTGCTGATGGGTCGTATCTCTGTCAGTAATCCGGAGATTGACAGGCGGGCATCAAGGAAGTATACGCTTAATGCCCTGGAAGGTGCATGACTGTTTTTTTGCATCTAGCTTATTTATCATGTAGTATTAATGGTCTTGTATGGGTAGGATTGATGTGTCGAAAGAACTAAACGTAGTGTTATAATTATTACAAGTTTTGTTTTTTATAGTATATGTAAGAACGCTATAGGCTTAGGCGTTGGTTGATTTCTGTCCGTCGTTGTGGAGACATAGAGTGGCACATTTTCCCCTCTCCTTTCTTTTCCTCTCTTTCCCTTTTTTCCTTCCTCCTGCTTTTCCCTTTTTGCTTTTCCCTTTACAACAATGAATTTACATTGGTAGCGCATGTGCCAGTTCAGGAAAGCATCGAGACCACAAAATCATTGAAAATATGTTACTCAAGATCGAATTAGAATGACGCATTGACAGCGAGTGGGCAGCTCTGAGTCAGGCTGTTATTGAACGTGCTTCGCTGCTTGTGGTGAGTGGCGTCAGCGTCTACGCGCTTGAATTCGTGCTGGAGGCGGACATTTTGAGCACGTGCTGTAATAGATGGAGTTATTTGAAGAAATAAATGTGGGACGTTTTTGACACAAAGTGTGTAGTGTACTCAACGCTATGGGGATGCTGCACAAAATTGTGCTGTGTGCATTATGCACTGGTCAATAATTTCATTCATCCGGGGTAGTTTAATTGCGTGCCAGCCTGCTTTGCTTGGGTTAAGGCAAAACTCCACAGTTTTTTTAGATGGTTTACTGCAAAAAAAACCATAATTTCTTTATTGACAGTGTCGTCGTTGCTGCTGCTGCAGGTTATTTCATGGAGTCGATTGACTGCGAGTTTGGCATCGCACATCACAAGATCTACATCCACCAGAAGTACATTCGTCTGTTTGTCGTCGACACCTATGCCAGGTTGAAGCCTGGCAGCAATGGAGGCCTCGTGCTCATGCTAGAATATCCATCGCTTAATTCGTCTTCGGATATGATTTTCCAGAATCCGACTTTTTACCAGGGAGGCAGCCGGTGAGCGTCGATTTTGCTCAGTTTACACACTACCGGTATACACAATGCTGTCATAGCAGTTACGAGTAGGGCAAAAGAACTTCGAGGAAGTTTAGCGAAATTGGTGAAACAGTATTTCGAGAGACTATTTGCTTTTTTACACGCGACAGCATGTAATGCTTCGCGCGTCGTAGCCATCATCGAGGTGTCTGTCCGTCTGTCCATCTGACACACTCTTGATCTGTGTCAAAACGGTGCAAGCTAGGATCACGAAATCTTTAATGTGGGCTGTAAGACGTCATTGTTTAAAAAGACAACACAAATTGTATCTGATCTATTGCGTTTCAAATTTTTATTTAAAGTGGGCAAATTTGCGACATTCAGTGAACGTCCAAAAGCCAAAAGTGTTTCAGCTTCAGGGGGCTTTGCCCCTGGATCCCGCTGGGGGCTCCGCTCCCAGACCCCCTATTATAGGGGCCTCACACTTGTATTAGGGAGGCCTGCAACTTTCTAACGCCGGTGTCGGCACTGACGCAACGGTGTTAGCATTCTCGTCCTGTAAATTTAGTAGTTCATACTTTATGTTTATTGCATTTCGAAAATTATCCGCGTGTGATCATGTTTGCTGCTGATAATGCTTATTTTTATCAGATGTGTTAAGGGTGTCAAACAGGGTTGCATCGTGAAAAAACAACGGTATCAATTGCGGCTGCAGAAGGCTTGTGGGTTTGGATTTTGCAAAGTGATCTCCCCGTTAGCTTAATTACACTTATGAAGCTCTCTACAGGTATGCCAAAGTTTTGGTGTTAAGGCCTTGACGTCTCTGTTATTAGCTGGCGTGTTATTAGGGGCGTGCGTGTGTGTTACAGTCAGGTGGCTGGTAGGACCAAGTCAGCTGAAGCCGGCGAAAACACGCAGAGTATCAATATGTTCTACACTCAGCCAATTCCTTCGATTCACGTTCAGGGAACATCGCCAGAGGTCAACAGGACGCAAGTGATGGCCGTTGATAAACAGACTTCTGACGCCAGGTTTGTGATTGGATTTGCTCGTGCAAAATTTCAGCGATCTAGTGCAAGTGAAACGTCCACAAATTTGGCGTTGAACAGAGGTGGGGTGGGGAAAACTCGTAATTTATAACCAATAAGTCATCTTGTCGCAGAAATTGTACGAGATGGAGCTAGGGTAGACAAACATTGGTCACTGATGTGATGTTGAACTGTAGGCCTATAGGTAGATCACCGCCCACACCGTAGGCAAGGGTCAGGGTTCCTATTGATCACTAACAGGGAGTCTCAGTCATAAGATCTTTCAGATAACATGAATATTATCGACTTTGGATGACCTTGCATGCTCTTTTACACCAATCATGTCTCTTTTGCAGTGAGAAAAAGGTACGAGCTATTGGGCCAAGATCTAGCGTGGCTGATTGCAGCTTTGCTATCGCCCCACAGTTTGTTGTTAAAGTAAATGCTAGAAGTAGATATCCTGTGCGGAGTATTTCACATCTGCACATAATGGACTGAATGTTTTTGTTTTTTGTATAATGCAGGTCTAGCCAGATTACAAATTCGAGACTAAACAGTAAAAATAATAACTATAGTAAACTAAAACAAAAACCAAGTTGGCTATTTATTTATTTTGATGGAGGATTGAGCTCATTTAATGTTTTCGTTTATATTGTCAGTAAAACTAAAAATTTTGACAATAATTTATTGATGGGCAAATAATCAAAAGGCTTAGTTTACATGTAGTTTGTCTGTTTATGTGACGTTTACTGTTAGCTGGTGCATTTGTTGCATGAAAACTGTCAAGCTTATAACCCGTTTACACAATGAAGCAGACGGGAAGCACACGTGTAGCTCTCATCAAGCGGGCTTGATAGAACCAAACATGAAACAGACTTAGAGCACACGTCGTGCACGTGTATTTTGAATACGTTTGCTTCATGTTTGCTTTATCATGTAAACAGGGTATTACTTACTTACGCTTTGCAGGGTGGAGTTTGATAGGGCGCAGAGTATTCTGGCACGGTCAAGTTGGGAGTTGTTCCAGGAACACGCGGAAACATGGCGCAAAACATGGGAAAATGGCCGCCTTGAGGTTATTCTACTGCACTGTCCATTTTTCTACTGACGTGATATGGCTGAATATTTATGCAGTCTCTGTTTTACATAATAATTTTTGTATTTGATTTGTATTTTTTAAAAGTTTATTTTAGCAATCTTTATTTGCGATGGTAACGTTCGTTATTTGTGTTTGTTAAAGTATTTTTTATCTATGCTGTACTGTACCGGCTGCATTATTTCAACCGTTGTTGATTACATTTTAAACCACCTTACCCACATCTCAGAGGATGTTAGCCTTTTTTGTCACGCGAGTCATTGCTCATGCTTCCACGCCATACAAAGCATCTCTCAACACCGCCCACGGATTTGGAACGACCTGCCGGATGACGTGACGTTTGCCAAGTTGTTATTCACCTTCTGTCAACGACTCACAACTTACTAAATCCTTTATCTGACCATTTCCTGGACTGCACTGCAACTGTTCTCTTTTTGGCGAATCCAGCAGTGGTTTGTATTACTTATACCACTTAACAGTTTCGGATTTATTTATGGATTAATTGGTTGATAATGTGTTTGTGGTGCACAGCTGATGGGAGGCAGTGACATGCAGCTGATGAAGGCTGTCTGGTTTGCCCAGTATTACCTGCTCTGTTCTCTTCCGTCTGAGTTCCCGTCGCTTCCGCCTCCGTACCAGGAGCCGTTCTACGGACTGGGAAGGACCGGGCTGGGAAAAGGCAAACTGGGCAGAGACTATCAGGGTCACGTGATGTGGGATAACGAGTTCTATCTGTTACCAGCCATTTTGCCATTTCACCATATCCTTGCCAAAGCCATGTTGCGTTACAGGTGATTGCTTTGTTGAGGAATAATAATAATTCTTGTATTTGCTTCTAATTAGATGCTTTAACCCACGGAATTCTTACAACCAGAAGTAAAAGTAATAATGATAACAGTAGTAGTAGTAGTTATTTTTTAAATTTTTGTCTACGGGCCGGGCTTTAATTACGCCGGGCCGGGCCGGGCTTTAATTACGCCGGGCCGAGCCGGACCGAAACGACGTTGGGCCGGGCCGGGCCATGAAATTTCGGCGATTCGGCCCGTGCAGAGCTGTATTCTGTGTTGCACCGTCACGGACCCCGTCTGCGGCGTTTGAGTCCTTGGGCCTTAGGTACGTGCCCGCCTCTCCCCACTGTTGAGTTGTCGGCCGGCCAGCCATCAGTATAGTGCTTAGCGCAGCGTGTAGTGTTTCGTGGCGCCATCTGGCAAATGACGAAAGCTTCTTTCCTAGTTACTATAATTTTCCATGTCGATGTCCTTGTTGAATGCAGGTCTGCGACAGCGCCTCAAGCGGAGGTGAATGCGCAGCTGCATGGAGGAGTTGGTTATCATTACCCGTGGCAGAGCGGCACCTCGGGCGCTGAAGTCACTCCAGAGTCCTGTCCGACAGAGAACCCACGATGTCACTGGAACCACTTCTTCGTGACTGCCGGAGTGTCGTACGCAATTCGTCTGTACTACTCTATGACACGTGATATTGACTACATGCGCAACACTATCTATGCCGGATGCGACGTGTCCCGTGACATCGCGAAGTTCCTGGCCAGTCAGGCAGTTTACAATCCGGAACACGGCCGATACGATATAAATGGTACGCCTGTTTCTGTCAGTGTAATTTTGCTTAAGTTAACTAGTGATTTGCTAAATAATTATAAATTTTGTTCTATTGTTTCTGTGTGCGTAATTGTTTTTTTTGTGAAATTAAAATATTTTTAAAAGTATAAACGAATCTTAATGACATTTTCTTTGTACAAGTGGGGACAATGCCTAGAAAATATTGAAGTAAATTTCAGTGGCAATCTGGAACATTCTCGTAACAGAATCGTAATCAGTTTAATGTTTTATGCCACGTACATGGGTAGTATTTTGGCTTATGTGTGCATCAGGGCTATCACTGTGTATTGTGGAATGCAGTGACTGTAAGGTCTGGAAATTGAAATCTTTTGAGGGATTGTTAATCCTTTGAATATTTTCACTGTATGTACAGGCATAACGGGCCCGGACGAGTTTCATCCTAACGTGAACAATAACGCGTTCACACTGTGTGCGGTGAGCTTGGCGATCCATTGGGCAAGGTACTTCTCGTGTATGTGTCAGCGGAACGAACGGGTCGAGGTGCCGGATGAGTACATCCAGAAAGCGCTTTATCTCAACCTGCCTTACGACAACATCAAACGGCTGCACTACGCCTACGAAGGATTCAATCCAGGTGTGCTTGGATTCTGATATACACCGTGTCCAAGAAAAAAAAGAAGCAAAGATATTTCTGTCACTATTAGTAACGGATATATTTTTATCGATATTCGACCATTAATGACTTCGCGCTAAAAAATGTTTTATATGAAATTCGGCGATCGCTTTAGCAATTTATTTGGGACTAAGTGTAAAAAATTTTATTTAGATTCGTCTAAATTTGACATTTCTATGCAATGTCTAGCGGTGTAGTTTTTTCCAGACACAGTAATACATCTCTTGCAAGTTGCTGTCATGGGCGGCGCCAGAGATTAGGCAGGGGGACCCCGTGCCCTTGCCCTTGCTCCTCCGGTTGTTCCCTTAGGAAAAATTTTGATGGTAATAAAGTGCCCTCTGGTAACCATACATGTGCCAAGATGTGACTTGTTAAACGTCATTTTACAACACCAATATCTGTTTTTTTTACCCTTATCAAATATTAACAAACAGGCAGATTTGCAGCTTTTATTTAGCGTCCAAAAGCTAAGTGTTTCAGCTTCAAGAGGGCTAAGCCCTCTGACCCACTGACGAGGGGCTCTGCGCTTGGACCCCGCTACGTGTTTCGGATGCACACAACAACTGAAGGAAAGTCGACATTTGGTCCACACTAAAAAATTTGTCCCTTTGTGCCCTGGCCCTTGCCCCCTCCCCCCTCCGTTGCCCCTTAGCTTTAGATTCTTAGCGCCGCCCATGGTTGCTATGCATGTAGTTAATTTATGCTTACTTGCAGAGATGGATGGACCAATCAAGCAGGCGGACACGATCATGCTGAACTATCCGCTGAACTGGAACTACAGCGTCGACATCATGAAGAACGACCTCGAGTTCTATGAACTGCTCATGTCAGACCGCACGCCGGCTATGACCTGGAGCTGGTTTGTGATTGGCTTTAAGTGGGTCGACGAGGACAGCAAAATGAGGTCATACTTCCTCAAGAGCTACCAGGACTACATCATACAGCCGTTCAAGGTAACCGTATTTTACCTACTTGCTTACTTAATTATTCTCAACACTGCTGCCGGATTTTTTATCAGTGTTATTATGTGGCCATCGTAACAGGCTGCATTATCGATAGTGCCCATTCGTCTGTCTGTCATGTTCAGGTTGTTGACTTGAAAGCAAAGAGATCTTGGAAATCGAAAATTAATGCAGACATTCACCTGAAAGGAGTGCCAAATTTTAGTTTAAAAAGTCAATGGTCAGAGTTTGGTTTGGAGTTAGCTTTGCCTAGTGCACTGTATACTAGGCGGACGGCCGCATAATACGCCTATGTTGGCACTGGGCTGGTATTTTTAAATTTATGATAATTTTGTTGTTGTTCTGGATGTTGCGCAGTACCTTTATTTGTGGCGACACAGTAGGCTAGACGTCTATTCTATTTTTGCAAAAAGAGAGCCACAAGTGTATTATGAAAAAAAAGCTAGAAAGCAAATTGTTTTATTGGAAGTCGCTCATTTTGGGTGATACTAAAATGGAAGGACATTGTCGAAAACTGGTCTTGAACTTGGCATTAGGTTATCGATCAGTAGATAGATGGACTGTTTAATTGATGCATTACTGGGTTATGCTATAGGTATGGACGGAGTACACGGAACGTAATCCTAGTGATCAGAACGTCGGGAATGTAAACTTTCTGCCGGGCATGGGCGCCTTCCTGCAGTCGATCATTTACGGCTTTGCCGGTTTTCGTATTCGTCCTGATAAGTTGGAGATCCATAACCCAACACCGCCGCCCGGCTCAACGGAGATTCGCCTTGTCAGCTTCTACTACCTCGGCTCGAACATGACTTTCACTATCACTGCGGAGTCAACGACGATCGAAGTGCTCAACACCAGGTCCGACCAGCCGCTGATACTGCGCCGCAACGCTACCGGAGCCGTCGAGGAAAGCATTAAAGCAGGTATGCCTGACCAGAGTAATTTGACAAAAAGCGGAATTGCTTCTCGTTTGTATCCGCCACGTGGCAGCGTCAGACAGAAGGTGTGGTCACAGTTTGTGATTGCATGCTTCAGTTGGGGGTTTGACCCTCAAATCTCTCCTTCCCCTGAATTTCAGCGACCTCCATCCGATACAATGTGTCGTTTGACCACACAGGTGCACCTGCTGAATGTCAGGGGCACAAATGTGACAGAGAAAGGACATACATACAAACAGACAGACCAGGCTACAGAGAAGTGTGTAGTAATAGTCGGAGTTGCTTGCGCTTTAAGAGCCATTTTGTCTAATACGGTGTGACCAGTGGTCCTGGAAAGTCATGAAAAATAAGCATAATGTCGTGGATTTTATGGCTGTTTTACTGGAAATATGGGACAGAAAATGTGCATTTTTCTTTTTGTTAGAGCCGCTCTGTAACTGTAAAATATACTAAAATGCGTCTGCGGCCGGGGTCCCTGCTGTGGAAGCTCAGAACGCTGTATAAAAACCCTTAGTCTCCACCACCCCTCATGTATTTGGAAAAATATATTGCGCTGATAGGTCGTGATTTTTATATATTTTGTCTTGGAAAGCTATGATAAATTTTAAAAAAAAGAATGGTCACCCTCCTAATAAAAATGCTATTGTAAAGTCGAGGTTGCACTAGGGATGCGCCCAATAAATTCCATAAGGCAGCGCTGATCTCCGTTTACCTAGCCCTGAGCCAGTCGCAAAGTTTACCCTGTACAGCCACGGATATTGGCGCAGTGCACTTGTTTACACCTTAGCTTTCACTGGTAGTTTATGCGCCTGCCCATGGAGAGGCGGCCAGGCTGAGTTCACATTGGTGTCTGGTTATGCAATACACACGGACGACGGTCACCCATCTAGCTTAAGTACTAATGCAATGTTTATTTGAATCGAGTCAAACTGTGGCACTCGTTATAGAATGATATTGTTGTGTTGTCTATTTGTCGTCAGGTGAAACTATTACAATCAACAAAGCAGATGCGAACGGCTTCTTCATCTACCCGCAGTCTGGTGAGACGTGTGAACACCCACGCGACTACATCTACATGCCGTGGGGCTACAGTCCTTGGATTGACTCGGCACCTACCAGTCGATGTCCCATCTCCTCTCTATTGCTGATGCTTGCTGTGTCCGTCGTAACTATCGTTTCCCGGTTTTAGACATTTTACTTAAAACTGCGCAGCAGGGGTGGCATGACTCTTAAGTACGTTTGGCTGAGGGCACCCCAGAATACATTTGGTCTCTCAAACTTGGTCTGTATATTTGGACTACTGACATCAATGTAAATCGTGCCAATATCTTTCAAAGTTGTGGTTTATTTTGTAATCAGACCAAATTAATATCAGTGTTTGTTTGAACAACATTATATACTTATCATGACATTGTAACAATGTTCTATTTAATTAGAGGTTAATCGGCTCCCACAAACATTTAGTTGGGTAAACGATCATTTATAAATTGCCTTTCCCCCGTTTGTTAATTGTGCTACGTCGCCCCTGTGCTTCCTGGAGTTTAATCTCTCACTGTAACTACAGAGGTATGTTGAGTCTCGACAGTCACTGTTATCCTGTATAGATATCCCCTCGTCTTGCTCAGTGTATAGTGTATATTGAACGACTGAAGCTTCTGGCTGGACTTGTGCATAGCTGCTGCGATTCATGTGAATTTGTTGCTAGTTTGATAATCAGAATCACCTCTGGTGTCGTGGATTAAAAAAGTTGGGGGGAGCGAAAAGCAATAAGTTGCACTTTTTGGTAAACAGTTGCAAATTTTCGACAGAGTAGGTTGTGGGAGCTATAAATTTTAATTTTGCTTTTTTCCCCAAAATGGGGGATTTTTTTAGCCCCATGCAGATGGTATGTTTGAAAGGAAATTTTACGACAGGTTGAAATTTAAGAGGATTATTTTCTGCCCCTTGTTAACAACACCACTGAAACTGGTTTCTGTGCAGCTTACTTATTTATATGCATTCACTATTAACTGATGCTTTTAAAATAATTATACACGGCGAACATTGTCATCATAATCAATAGGCTACTAGCCTATAACTTCTCAGTTTGCTCTTAATTTTGAAGTAGCCCTGCCTTTAAGGCCATTCTGGCTGGTTTTACCGACTCCTTGTTTTCTTCATTGTTTTGATACCTAAAGCAGCTAACAACGTTGCTGGCTTAGAAAGTGCAAGATTGGAAACATTGTTTCTGCTAAACCTTTGTATGAACGAAAGTAAAAAATGATCTTTGTTGAACTGCGCATACGACAACATGAAGCATATGAACTGCTGTGCACTTGGGGTAAGCGTCGTGTTTCGCATTCCTCATTTTGATCAGAACAAAAAACTTCAACAGTTTACAAAGCTATGTAAGGGCGATATGAGTCAAAACTCGAAAACAGCAAAAAAGGTTTTAGGGTGATATTATCGTGTGTTGAATTCCAGACTGGCCCTTACAAGACTAGCCATTCTAAATACTTGAAAAATATTACTGTAGACCTATATCCTAAATCAAAAATATTAGCAGTGAATTATAACCGCTACAGAGTAAATGTACGTACATTTTAAATATGTTTCGATGATATTCACTTTTTGTGAATGCCGTACGCAAGATGGCGATAGTGCATGTTTACTTGTTTTCGTGGGCAGTTTTAACTGTTTTTGTATTACGGCTATAACTTTATTCTTTTTTCCATTTATGGTAACTTAGCTACAACATTTTATCGACATATAAGGAATAATATTGTTTTCATTTGTGCTGTTGATCATACAAAGTAGCGACGACCAAGAAAGTGTCCTTTTGGTAGAAAAATCGTACAATGTGTTGTCCCCTTTATGCTTGTATGGGCTTTTTGTTTTAAAGCCTGTTTTCAAATTGTTGTGTTAGTCTTATTTGTGGTGATATTCGTAAGAAAATTATCTGTCTGTTACACCTTCCTGTAGTATGTCAACAGTGATTACCGGTATAACTACAGTGGATTTTTCAAGCTAAATATCACTGTTGTTACTTTGATCTGCATGTCTGATTTGTTACTGTGTACATTGTACAAGTTTGTGCCAATGCACTCATGTGTTCTTTGGAACACCGGCAGTAACCGAACGTTGTGTCGTGTCCTGCGTTCGTCCAACGTCGCTTCGGTCTAATACAGATAAAACATACATTTGAGCAGTTTTTTTCCTAAAAAAATTAGCAGTCAAATCTACTGTAAAAACAATCGCTTTTGTGTTTGTAAGTCGTGTGTCGGGTGGGACGTTAAATCCTACACACTTTGTAAGTCGTTGATGCAAACCGTATAAACATTTTATGTAGCGCTAAATGCTATCCATTTATACGGCATTATCGTTATTTACGTTGTCCTTGTTTACTATGGGCGTGTTTTATGCAATCATTGATCATATCTGTTATCTCAGCATCATGCTATGTGTCTGCAGTGGCAAGGTTATTAGCAGGTGATGCTTGATGAGCAATTACGGTAGCTGCTGAAGCAATAGACTTGCCTGTTTGAGTCTCGCAGTGTACAGTTATTCGTGTGAATATTTTAAATACATTCAAGTTTTATTACTTTTTATATCGTGTTGTTTTTATAATATCGTCCGGTAGCCGATCCCTGCCTATGCTTCACGATTGCTTGATCGTTGGGTTCCTTACATCAAAATCTGCTGCCGGTAAGTAGGTGCCTATTCGTACGGTAGACCCCACTTGAAGTTTCGTAAACATTACATCTACCGTTGCGTCTATAGTGGTATAACATGTCGATAACTGTAAAGGGTGAACTGAAGCGTAACCAAACGAAATACAATGTGATCGTAGGCTACACTACTAACCGTCGAATAAGTAGTTAAGCATACGTTAAACGTTCTGTAGTGTTACAGTTACATGTATACTACTGCATGCCATGGTTTAACATACACCAAGTGCTTGCCATCTCGTAGCGTGCGGTCGTGGTCCGTCGTTTTCATCAACTAGAAATGACGCTCGTTGTTTTTCTGTTTTGGGGGTCTTCAGAAAATGTTTTCGGAATCCGAAAACAAAAATGAACCCAAAATTTTCTGATTTGCGATATTTCAAAATGCGAATGTTAACATCTAGTAGTTGGATGCAGTTTACTGATTTTGGGCTTCTTGCTTTGAAAACGAATCAGTCACTCAGTAAATAGATTCATTTTTCTAAGAACTGACACGGTATATAACAATTTTTAATAGACATTAATTTTAACACGTGTTTGCAAAAAAGGAATTTGCTATGTACGATACAAAGATATATAGTGTTCGCTAACATAGTAACGCGTGTTCGCCGACTATAGTCCAGAACAAAAAATTCATAGAAACAAAAACTTATAACACTTCAAATCGTAAAACGTTCCGCAATTTGAAAAAAAAACTAGAAACATGACTATTTTGTATGTCGAAATAGTACTCGTAAGTTCTGGCGCTGATTCTACAGATTTTGGACATATCTCAGGAGGATAGGCCCTAAGTTCTCAGATGTTGCCAGTAAATTCAATTTAGCTTAAACAATTATATAACCGCTGATGAAAATCAGAAATCAAGACCGTTACTGAAACCATGCAATAAGCATCAAGGCAAAGCCGTCGAGCGGGTGAAAGGGTAAAACTTCCCGGTTCCGCGACGTTTGGGGGCCTCGCCATTGATCAAAAAATATTTTTGCTATAATATGTTCGACTGCAAAACTTATCGTTTTGTGCTTTTACACAGTTAACTTTACGACGTTTTTTTTGTTAAAATTAACGAAAGTTTTGTTGCTGTTGTTTATATATATAAAACAAACCTTGGTAATTGGTTGCTTTTTGCAATATTTAAGTAAGTAAGTAAATGATAATCTTTATTTCACCAAACAAACATTGGTAGACAAAAATTAACAAAAAAAACAACAATATAGAGTTAGACTCGCAGAATTGTCATGTTGAGCAAACAGCTATAGAGACAGCAATATCAAACAGGGAAAAAACCTGAAAAATCTCAAATCGCGTTAGTTCTGGCTGTAAATTTGTTTACTCGTATAAGTAATAAGTTAGCAAACTATAATTTAATGCATATTTCGAACGTACAGGCAAATGTAAAAAAACAAAATTTTCAATCAAGTCACAAAATAGGCTAAGGCAAAATAAAACAGTAATTTAAATCAAATATTAAATTATCTTGCATAAACTAAAAAACCAACCTGTATTACAAAGACATTCAAAAACTTCTGAATATGCTAATTGTTATGAAACAACTTGGTGAACTAGTTTTAGGACTGTTATTTTTTTACCGTTACTGCTTCCAACCAGCAGTCACGAAAATATGATATGATTGCTGATACTTAAGTTGTCATCGAGCTATCAACTTGTTCGATATTAAACTAGTCAGAACTCGTTGTTCAGAAAGCGGCATAAAATGCATAATTGGAACACGCGTGTTGTTACAGTTTGCAGAAAAGTCATATTTTTGTCTGGGCTTGTTTTCTGTTAATAAGCAGGATTACGCATCAATTTGCGTACAGATAAAAAGTTTTTGACAGCGACGAAATGCTATCTAATCGATGTTACTTTTGGTCCTCTAAGTTTATAGCCAATTCGGTATTTTTGTGCGGCTTCTAACAACGCTATGTGGGATCTTGAAATGCAATTTTAGCCCCGAAAAGTACCACGCTATCATAATTGACAGTCCGTCGCCTATGGCCGATTGAGACGAATTGGCTTTGACCTGACGAGTTGGACACGGCAGCTAAGTTGCTGAGCTGTCAATTCATCATTCATCATCATCATTCAAACCATCCATTTCTCCGTCATCATATCATTGACATCTGCTTTCCGAGTCCTTCATTGACCTCAGCCTGCTTCAGCATCCGCTCGACCTTACTGCACTTCATCGATCAGCTTAGACTCCGTGTTATTTGCATCCAACATCTTATGCCTTTTTTCAAAAGTTGTTTTCACACGAGATATTTAAGGCGTAGGAAAACTGTTGACAAAATGAATTCTACATAAATCTTGGTTAATAGTGAAAAAAGTTTCGCTTTTAAAAAGCTGCATGTATTGCCGCGCGATGGTTTGTTTGACGTAAATATATGGCGGAAAAGTTATGCGTAAACTCTTATTTTTCACACAGTAGTGCTGTCAACTGTATCGGGGTACTGAGAGAATGTTTAAAGTTATTTGCGTCACTGCGAAATATAAGTCAGATCACTTCTAGATTATTCAGATCACAGGAACTATGCAGCGGTACCGCGTGGCGTTCGTCATTCTTCTAAACCATCAAATTTTATTGTTCTTTAAAAATTATTTTTGTCAAAAGTGTTTAGCGAGTGAGATAGGATAGGTGATAGACTGCTCAAACGGTATGTACGGTTGCGAAGGTTTTTTTGAGACAAGACGTCAAAGTCGTAACGTGTTCCAGGGAGACTCAGACGACTATCCATCACGCACTAATGACACGTTCGTCATCTCGCGGGGTTTCACCGAGACAGGAAAGGCGTCAACGCTGTCACGCAGTGTATAATTCACGACAGCTTTAGTTAGCTACTCAGTGGAAGGTTTTCTAAGTGACTTCACATTGCACTGCAGCGCATAAGAATATTTTGCACGCCCACTCGCATCACCAATAGTCTTTGTAAACAAAGGATAGAGATAGATTTAGGTGTTATTCATATCATTATGCGGCAGTCGTAATGGGCCACATTACAGGTCTTGGCCTTCTGTCTGATTGTTTGTCCCTTTTTTATTTCGTGCGGGCTTTTAACTCAAAAACAAAAACAGCGTTAAAACACCCAAATTTGTGCAAACGTTTTCCAAAACCGACACGTTTGTAAAGTTTTAACTGTGCTGTGCAGCGGCTTGTTTTTACTGTGATTCTAAATATACACCGTGTCCGGAAAAAGAGTCTACGGTATTTTCGACATATCTTTGACAAACTTAAACCTTTTTTTATAATTTTTGGCATGAGTCGTCCTGAATATTCACTTGATTAAACTGTCAAGATATTTTTCTTTATATTGCCATGTCAATACGTAGAGATGACGTAATTATGACGTTATCGAAAATGCCGTTTTTTGTATCCAAATTGAATAACGCTAAGAGTGTTTCGGTTAATAACTTTAACAAATTTAAACGTATATTTATGACTTTTGATAGGCAACATTGAAAAAATAACGCGCAACTGACAATGTACTGATAGTCCATTTTGTCCGAATACTGATGCCACTTTACCGTGTAAAATAAACATAAGAAAAGTATTTTTTGTCTGTAGCTGTCTTAGTTGTCAGCAACAGTGACAAAACTTGCTATTAACCAACTTTTGAGTCAACAACTTTTTTACAAAATTGTACACTACCGCGACGCTAACGCATGCTGCAGAAATGGCGCTGCTCGCAGCACATCGACGTTTCCGTTGTGCACGTGACGGCAACACTTAACATGGCAAAAATCAAGATTAAGTTATAAAAAAAATTGGATAAAAAGTAACTTATTTCTATGCCAACAATGTCTCAAACTTTTTAATAGCCAGCGTCCTCCCACGTTTTGCTAAATAGTTAATGACGCCATCCCCTGATTACACAGTACGATGAATCAGTCAACAACTACCGGCTGGCGCATTACGTCTATCGAGCAATCAAACAGTTTCGGAAACGATTAGCCTCGATTATTGCAGTAAAAAATATATAAAAAATACTAGCAGAATTTTGTCAGTAACGTCGTAGCAAAAGGGAAACAAAGGGCAAATTGGGCAATTGCCAATTTTTGGGCTGTTAGAAATTTGTCAGACATTTTTGTCGGAAAACTTTTGCCTAAAAATGCTAAATTTAAAGCCAAAACCACCCGTTTGAAAAAAAAAACATCTGAGTGCGTTTAGGCGGCACTGACATTTGCGATAAAACTAAAACCAAACTGAAACCAAATCGCCTAGAAATTTCACCCAGTTTTGTAGAGTTTTTAAGCGGCATCGCTAAATGCGATTTCGCCTATTTCGACACATTTTTCCGTTGCGTGGTCTGTCCGTCGTCTGTCACATTCTGCACCCTATTTAAACCGTTTGACGTATTCAGATGCCACTGTATCAAACAAAAATCACTGACCCAGGGGAAACATCGCAACGCAACTGTTGTTCATACCTTGAACTTCTCACAGAACACACACCTGGGTATTATAGTAGGTGCATGTAAGCTACTGTCAATGTTCATAGATGCACGGATGCGATAAAACGTAGGCCTATAGAGTGTTCTGCAGCATCAGCAGCTACAGTGAGATGTGACAGTTGAGGTCAATAGCGTCATGGTTGGCAGAGTTCAGCTCAAACACGTCATTCTCGCTGCTACAGATGATGATGACGCACTGTCCACCTTGCCTTAAATAAATTTTTGCCCTACCCTGTTAAAATTTAAACGCTTAGCTATGAACCTAAATACGGCACTTATTTAATAACAAAATGATGAAAATGATGTTCAAACGGTGCGTCCAACTTAGTTGTAGGTGATGACGCACTGCCCTCCACTGTTGCCTACCACCAATGAATAGCGTGCCGCCGCACTTGGGAAATTCGTCTCCGAGACGCGGTTGGTGGCCAACACCGGTGGCCGTCCCATTAACAGTCCGCTGCCGCCAGTTAATTAACGACTTTTTACGGAAACATCTAGCCGCATTCAAAAAGCCGTGCAATATTATAAACACAGTTACTACTGACCGCTATTATCGTTTATGAAAAGTCGTGTATGCGCTTTCGATTGGTACAAAAATCCTGGATCTTGGGTGGCCGTCCGCTGGCGCCAGTCCGCCGACGTCGCGACATCACCTCGGCACTTTGACGTGACCTCCTCGCGCGACACCCGGATGTGATGAGCGCCCGGAAGCGATTGCGAAACACGGTATTGAACGCGCAGTAAAGAATAAAGTTACACGCCGAGTTGACGGTCAGCAGGAAGTCGGTAATGACCGACCGACCGACTGACCGTGTGAGTGAATGAGTGCAGTTTTGCGTCCGGCTCGACAGAATGCAGACATGAGCCATCCCGGGCAGTCACTTAGACTGGTGCGGTCAGGAAGTCGGTAATTTCGCGCACGCTACGCACCAAGTATGTTTCGTCGTAGTAGCCGAGACCGAAGACCGTGGACATGACGGCGTCCGGCGTGACGCAGACAACAAAGAGTCCAATCACAGCCACCAGCATCAGCGTCACGCGACGATTGCGTGGCGTCAAATTGACGATTTTCAACATCCATTCTGGTGTTGAATAAGTGATGTATTCAGGCGTGGAGCTAAACACAGAAATTTCAGATTTAAGGTGCGGTGGTGAAGTGTTGCCTGGATAGTGCGTCGATTACGTGGCGTCATGGTGGATCGTCGTCGGTCGAGGTGATGCCGGCATCCCCGTGAGACGGCCAGCTGACGTGACGAGCGTCGCAGGGCGTAGACCGTGCAGCAGCCCAGGACACACATGATGCACAGCGGCACTACAGACCGCAGCACATTGTGCACCCATGAGTAGGTCACCGCGAAGTTCTTTTTCATCCACAGCTCTGTCACCTGCGCCGAACCACCGCCGATATATCACTCACAGTGTACGTACGACTTTTCACACTTTCGATGTATTTGACTGACTCCTTTAAGCGCGACACCGTCAGTCGAGCGCTAACCAATGTGAACCAAACTAATATCGTAAAAAGTGAAACAATAAAATAATGGTTAACGATGCAATGCAATTACGTAACACAGTTAACTACACTGTGTGCGTAAAAAGTAATCTTACCACTGTAAAGTGTCTTGAAAATAGCGGTAATCAAACGGTGCCTATTCCACTGCAAAAATGACTTTGCGGTCGGACTCACTTCGATATGTACCGTAGAGATGTCGTCCGTGATGTTAGTGGCGTTGTCTGCGAGAGCGTCCACCTGTCTTGGAGTCCAGACGGTGCGGTAGCGGAACGCGAACGGCAGAGAGAAGACGCTCGTGACGACGAAGATAACGGCAACCACATACTGGACTCGTACGGTGCCGAACAATTGTCTGGCTCGCGCTGCGTGACAGACGAGGACGTAGCGTTCGACCGCCAGCGCTGCGGTCAGCCAGGCCGTCACGCACAGCGATGCGTTGAACAGGTAGTGTGCGTACGGAAGCAGGTGCGTCTGGTTGTCATACCAACCGACGACAATCTGGTTACCGTAGCAACCAGATGTGTGCGTACGGATAGATGACGTTGAACGCCAGGTCGCCGTAGGTCGGTCGGATGCGACCGGCGAGAATAACAAGGAAATAGAAGAGATCGTTGATGAGCTTAACGCCATCGGACACAGCCAGAGCGGCTAGGAACGCACTCATGACTCCGCCCAACTTGCGACTGCGCAGAACGACAAGCGTCAGACAGTTTCCGGTGAGACCGAAGCAGCAGAAAATCGGGTAGAGAATCAAGCCGGTGACGAACTGGGCGATGCGGTACAGCTCGCGGTGACGGTCATCCTCGGTCACCGCCGGCATCGTCACGTCGTACGATGACGTCATTTCCGGTGTGTTGCGTTTACTTTTTCCGGCCCGTCACTACGCTTCCGGCGGTGAACAGCTGACACAAGACAAAGAACTTTCGCATTGCATATTTTTTTCAAAATGGTTATTCAACGCCTAAGGCCAATAAAAGAATGGCATACTCAAGTCACGTAATGAAAATGCAGCAAATCGAATAGCCTACCGTCACGTGACATAGCCTATTGGATGGTCCTCACCTAACGGCAAACAAAACAATTTGCCACAACTTTTAGGTCATCATGGCAATTTTAGTGAATGTTTTTTTTTGATTCACAGGACAAACAATTGTTGGTCGACAGCAGCAGCCACTTTCAGTCCGCAACAGCAGAAAGTCGAAATTCGCCGCCGCCTTCACAGACGTCAACGTCGATCATACACTGACAAGCGTCGACAACTTTATTATGATCAAAACCAGGGGCAGGGCCCGGCCTTTCAGTAATCAGTCCGACCTGCGGCCATGACGCTTTGAAGCTACGTTGAGTTCTAGTGCAGAAGCAAATGTTACCGCTGGCATAGTCAGTGGGGACAGGTTACAACAACCCAAACACATACCTACGATAAAATTTGCATCACACAAACAAAACAGAAACAGCGGAAAAACATAAAATATCGTCTGCTTGCTACGCTATCCGCTGGGAAGCTTACGACACTTCAAGACCTTTCTTTTAGTTGACTGGGAAAGTAATACTTCCGCCCCATTCTCCACCCCACTCGACGCCTGCGTAACGCGGACCTATTTGAATATAAAACGTGAAATACTAAACAAAGTATTCTAAAAAAACAGAAAAGTCAATGGCGCTTACAGCAACCCATACGTCAAATTAAATACTCATTTTTAAAAGTAATTTGCATTAAAATAAAAAATACATTGGTAAACAATGAATCAGAAGCTAACTAAAAACAAATAAATATCAAACAGAATGTTTCTAATGTATATGTTTACTAATAAAACAAAAGCAGCAAAGGTATGCATGTAATTGAAAAAATAAACTTTTGACAAACGTAAAAAATCAGTACATTTTACAGGCAATTCAAGTGCTTTAAGAGAATTGAAATTAACATTATTTCATAATTCATATTCAGTGAATTTTAGTCAGATCGCATGATTTTTCTTGTAAACACCATGTTTACTGCTGCAGACCGCAGTGACGTGACGGAAGCATTTACTATCGCATCAGTGCAGCTGCTGCATCAGTGACTCGCGTTGAGGTCATTATTGAAAATTGTGTCCCGAAGATGGGCAAATATTTCCCGAGGGCAGAGGCCACTGAGCGGAAACAATTACCAGTAATGACCGATGACGCCATGCAGTAAGCGTATAGTGGAACAGAAGCAGAGGCGTAGTTTGTGTATTCCTTGAACGCGCAGAAACAAACTTGTAAACAGAACAATTACGTGTGCTCTAGTTCCACTCTGCCGAATCGACAAGCTCTCTGTTATTCAAATTGTCAGTCAAATATTGCTTAACGATAAAAGTGTTTTATATGGTGTTAGCAGTTTTGTAATGTCTAAAATTACAAGTACAGACCTTAGAAACGTTACCAACCAAGCGACAGTCTTCAGTAGCCAAGCTCTTCATCATTATCATCAGCTGAAATCAAACTTACTTCATCAGAAATGTTAAACTACCCAATGCGACGGTACAAAAAAGTCAAGTGATTACTTAGACTACGTTCACTATCCCGCTACTGTTAGTCGAAGATATATACTGTAGTTAAATTACATAATCTGACGAAAAATGTCATTTCCTACGTTCGTCGGCGTGTCTAGGAACAGTACGGAAAAACGTTTGCAACTTCGGCAGGGCGCAAAATGTAAGAATTTATGGTAGCTTAAATGTTCTATTTGTTTTACCGTACTTATTCTTTTTTCTTTTTTCTTTTATTTTTTATATTTATGCCAAACAATAAACATGTCTTCTCTATAATTTACACTATTTTGATAATACATTTGGCCTTCTACTGCAGTCAAACATCCAATATTTATTATATTTTGCAGTTTCAGCCCCAATCTACAGAAACGCGATGCCTGAGATCATTACGCTCGTTGGCATGAGATCACAAAACCAGCAATTTTATTTTTATTTTTAAAATGTCACAAAAATTCTAGCACATTCTGACATTTTCACTATTGATTTCTTTGATCCGCGTGCAGCGCTAGACATTTCAGACGATCATCAAAAGACGTCGCGCACTCTCGATAACGACTTATAAGTAATCGAGAAGCTTAGCAGTAATACAAAAACGCACGATTTTGTTCATACCGTAAAAGTGAAAAATTATTTGTTATTTTCCTGAACAACGTGATTTAACTTTTTAACTTTTTAATTTTTTAAAGTTTTTTTATTTATAAAACATCGAGAACAAAAGCAAAATGCACTGCCGGGCGGCGAAAATCACTATTGCACTTAAGATAAATTTGTCACTAGACAATTTTTGCTGATGCCACATAAGTCATGATTAAGAAATAAATGCGTCTACAGAAATGGTCTACGAAGGTAAATAAATGTGACAATGACAATACGGTGATGCTGTCGCTGCTGCTGCAACCGCTGCGTTGCTAATACTGATAGTGACGTCGATATGCAGCTGATGTGTGCATTGTATCAGTAGGCTACGGATTTATGTCTCTACGTAACACGCCGAACCGTGACTGCTACATAAACGAGATACTGCGCTGCAGACAAACTGTTTCACCGTACACCGTTCGCAATTATTCATAGACCTATATTCTGCACTAGTAATAGGCCTATACACCATGTATCAAAAAAACTGGCAAAGTTATATTCGTCATTACTTAGTCAAACTTTTATTAACTATGATACTTTTGGCACACAAATGGCCAAAAAACAGAATTATGTGAAATGCACTTATTTTCAACCTTACCTAAATTGTGTCAACGTATTACCGTGTTAAACGCAAATGCTCCAAATTGTTGCATTACGCGGTAATTATTAGTATCCGATTGCTCACCTTTGCATCGTCAATTTAACAGAAGGCGCCACGTGATTTAGTAATTAAGTAGTATTAAATATTTTACGCTGAAAATATTAGACAACAAAATTGCTGACTGAAGAGCTCAAAACACGAGTAATTGATGAGTGGTGCAGTTTGATCAGTCGATCGTTGATGCCGCTATCAGCGTGCCGTTTTGTTTCGGGATGGTTCTTGTAACCAAGTAAACTATTATGCTATAATTTTTAGTTTACTACAATGCGTACAGCGTACAATAAAATTATTATCTAACTGTATTTTGCACATATTACTTTCAAAAACAAGACGGAGAGGTGGCTAAATTCGAGCAAGATTTTGCTTAGTTTCAGGCGACCCAGCTTCTTTTCAGAACGACTGCCCTAGTGTCCTTGAGGACGATGTCTTAGCAATCAATGTAATTCTCTCGATCAAGGATGCTAAAAGTTTTTTTTTCAGAGAAAGTTTTTCTGTCTTTGTGATGTTTCTGCACTCTCACGATGGATGCTAATTAAAATTGAGTCGACGAGCGCATAGACTAAGCGAAAATGCACTGATGCAGCAGCTGCTGCTGCTGCTGCGACTTCACGGCATCTTGCGATAAACCAAACTGAAAGAACGGCAGAACACGTTCACCGTTTATTTGTTGCATTACACAACACAACGAAGATGCTATAGCTCTGTACAGTACTGATTATTAGTACATAGCGTGGCAACCACGACAGGCTTGCATTGTACAGTCAGTTGGTCACGTAACTCAATTGCCAACAGCGTCGCGCAACCCTAAAGCAACAGTAGGCCTTAATGACATCTTATTGGCTTTGAGTTTGAAGCAAAAATGATTTTATGGTAGACAGAAAAGTAAAAAAATACATTTTGGCCCGTACTGAAAACTGTCGCTACTTCAGTCAAAATTTAGATCTACAACTTATTCATTTTTTTCTTTTGTGTTGCTTCTACAAATTGGTGAATTGGTTATGGTAAATACAAGACGATTTTTAATAAAACATTGCTGTTGTCAGAAAATTATATTCAATCATTTAAAACATAGCAGAATGGCCGAATAAAATATCTGCTGACAACACGCAAACTGTTGGCAAGCAAATATGATAGGACCTAGTAAAAGTTCTGTGAAAAGCAATCACGTGTCTGAGAATAAATAACAAAAACCGTCAGCAGCTGTGGAGATTGAATCGCGTATAGACCGCCACGAATGTTTTTTTTCGGTAAACGCGTATTACGATAAGTTATTTATTACAATGCAACCAAAAAAAATCAACAAGTTATAAAACAGCAAACACGAGTAACAATAACTTGAGTACTAATCAACATAAAAACACAAATATTGAAAACAAAGCAATGAAACAATAAAAGCTAAATATCAACGTAAATTACTACAGTCAAAACAATGAACTACTAAATTTTTTGTATAAACTGCAGTAAGCAAATAAATACAATCTTCATTATTAATCACATGTTTGTTTTGGCTACACATGAATTGGCATTTTAAAACCTCTTGTTATTGAAAAACATTTGCTGCTTTTTGGGTACATGTAAATTTTTAAAGCAATTAATTAAAATAAACAGGAAACTCGTATAGCGCAGTCGTACGCGACCGGTACGATCAGCTGTCGTACTCGCGTCGTAATCGTGTCGTACTCACGACGGTACGACAACGACTTGAGTCACGAAAAGTAATCACACATGCGTCTCAACTATTTCGTAGAGTGCTTAGTTGTACTGTTGTACGTGGCAGGGGCGTCATTTAGGGGGAGGGGGCTAGGGGGTCTACGGACCCCCAAGGATTTATGATTTCAGTTTTTTTTCTCTATAAATTGTACCTTTGATTAAACGTGAAACAGCTAAAATGTCAACTGCATTATCGCTGCAAGAACAATAGGCCTACGACACATACGAACTATTTCAGAACTATTCAATATTACAGTTTGAAGCAAATTCTAAACAACATTATGATCTGATTATTATGATGGTGTTCACATTATTGCATTTTGTGTTCTTTTTTGCTGTGTTACATTAGTTTTCCGATGAGACATAGGACATGTGTGCTTGCAATAGACTTTGGTTGATTAATGGATTTTAAATGGCAACACGTAAACTAAGCATAATATACTTATGTTTACGTACGCTAGTAAAGAAACATTTATTATCCTAGCAGTTGGACTCATTAGTTGAGTATAATTTTGTCAGTTCAACTGTGTTATAGAACATGCAAGGTTGTTAAAGTGAAGAAGTGTTAGATCTATTGGTCTGTTAATGACTGTTATATACATTTACTGTGTAAACTGCACGAAATCTGGTCAACTGATTCTCAGGAAAGTCATTCAAATTGTTGCCACGAGATGTCACATTTTAAGGCTGAAAATGCACCAAATTCGATTTCGGCTGGGGCTCCGCCCCAGACCCCGCTGGAGGAGCTTACAGCGCTCCCCCAGACCCCTAGCTGGATTTAAAGGGGACCTACTTCTAAGGGGAGGGGAAAGCAGGAAAGAGAAAAAGAGGGGGAAAAGGGGAAAAAGGAGGGGAAGAGTGGACCCCCAAGGATTTAGTGAAATGACGCCGCTGGTACGTGGGTGGGTAAAATGATGCCTCACAGACAAAGAAACCTGTAATGCTGACGGATGACGAAAGCTATACCGTAATGCCTGATTTAGAACAAATAAGAACAGAAAATAATGAAGGTATCATCATCTTTATGTAATTTCATTTTCTCCAAATGACAGTAGCCTACTCCTACGTGATCTAATTTTGTACTGCTCAGTAGCACTCCTAAAAGTTTTAATGTACCATTTTCTTTAATTTTTAAGTAAAAAACTTTATAATTAAAACGGTTTTAACAATTATTTGCTCTATAACTACGCACTTAGTCAAAAAACAAAACATAAAACTTTTGTCTGTATCTTCGTTATATACTGGCTAAGTTTTAACATTTTTAATACACTGGACAAAAAATCAATAAAAGACCTAAAAGCTAATTACACTTTTTAGCGCAATCCTACACACACTAGGCCTACGTAAAATGCAACCACTGCAAGAATTACTATGCCATCATGATCAGCCACAAACTTGTTGTTTAACACAGCAATACATGGCACAATCTATTGTCATTCGGGTTATTTTTCATCATGGCTATCAACGTCTGAAGTATTTAAACAAACGCCTGCGGACTAAAGCACAGTTTCTAATTGACGTTTGTTCTGTTTGGTTTAGTTTAAATTAGTTGTAAAACACTATTAAGCACACATTTGATGCAACACAGAACAGAGATTTTGGAGCAAAATACGCGGTGCACATAAACGGCGTTTGGTCGATCGTAACAGCAGCGTGTCGAAATTGTGCTACATCAGTTCAATAAATAATCGAGTCGGGAGTTAGGCAGCTTTTGCTGTAGTCAACAGCTGTTGTCTGCCATTACTTCAAGTCTCTGGTGACTTCATGTGTTCCAGCACAAGAGTGCTCTAGCATACAGAACACAATAGTAAGCCTAGTTTCCCAAAATTATTAATAATTTCTAAGTATAGTATAGCGACGCGACTAAGGCTTGGTCTTGGTGGAATTATTATCCATATACCGTGTATATACCTGCAAAATGTGCTCGTGTAAGAATTTCGGAGATCGATTGTCGATTAACGTCTGGCAAAAATATTAACAACTTAGGTGTACAGTGACAAAAGTCTTTTTAATACCCATAAAGCAAAATGTTAGCAATAGTTGTAAAATGTTTACTGAAAACAGTCAGATAAAATAAACTGATATAAACATTATCTAAAACAAAACTAACTACCGGTAAATTTTAACTAAGATATGCACATTCGAATCCAACTGAAACTTTTAAAACGCGCATAAATTTATTTCTTTGTTTTTGATATGATGAACGAAGTTTATCAAATTTGTGGGGTTAAAAATTATTAACAGTTAGCAATTATTGTTTGCGTAATTAGTCGTTTGCTTTAAATCATATTCATGCGATAAAGTCGAGAAGAGTGGATATCAATCACTGATCGAGAAAGACAGTTTTGCACGCGATAGGAACAAATAAAGATTTACTGTACAGAAGTTGGGCTGCCAGCGCCATTTGTCGTCAAAACATTAAAAAAATTAACTTGCAAGCAGTGAAGTGAAGTTAAAGTCCGTAATCAAAGTACAAGCAGTAAAATATGTAGACGTCTAACCTTCTGCTTGCAGCGATCAACGCATAGTGCGGCTGTATACGTAGGCCTATGTCAGGTCCATCTAGTCCGAGTATTTACGACGTCGGTCCATCACTCGCCTGATAAACGTCTATACGGTGTTGTCTTCATCGGTGTTGAATTTACTTAGTGAGCATCTTTCAAAAGTGCATTTATTTATACAGCGTGATGCCACAGCGGCGGCGATAGCGCAGCAACTCTGCACGCCTCTGTCCGTCCGTCTGTCTGTGTCTGTCGCAGGTAATTTAACAGCAGGTCAACTCACGCTAGCAGCAGCAGCAGCAGCACGCAATGCAACACGCTCAACTCTTCTTGTGTCTGAGGCAGCACTCTGTTGGGTTTGAAATGATTGTGTCGAGTAATGCGGGTATCGTGTGATCCGTGAAGTGTATCGAAAATGGGTTATCGGCAGTGACAGGCAGATGGGGTGTCAATATAGATGGAACTAAATGCATCGCGATGTTATTAAAGCAGCGCGGCTGGTGGTCAAAAAGCGGGAATGCGACAGCATCACACCAACTCTTCGCGATGATCTACACTGGTTGCTCGTGCGTCAGCAAGTTGACTTAAGGACTTGTTTGCTTGTCTACAAATGTCTGCACCAGCTCGCCCCAGAGTACCTCACGTCGCTGCTCACTCCAGTGACGCCAATCGCAACCCGTCGGCATCTGCGGTCCGCTAATGCCGGTGATTTGGCCACACTCGAGAACAAGAACCGTGGGCCTCGGTCTACGAAGTTTCTCGGCTGCTGGCTCTTCAGTGTGGAACAGTTTGCCGTCGGAGCCCAAAAAACACATCACTGACTATTGGACATTTCATCATCCAGTTGAAGACAGAGATGTTTGCACGCAACTACTACGCATCACTAACTTTTGTTATTCTTAAGACTTTGCGCGTATAAAACGCTGTTAAGCGTACCGAACTAAACTGGCGTCGTTTTTCAGCAACCGAAGCCCCGCCTACAACATCCGCACACACTGCAGCGGGCATCACGCATAATTGCCAAAAAACACACATTCGCGGCATACCAGGGACATAAAACACACATTCTGTGGCACTTCAGGGACATACCGAGAAACTGCTTTTTGGATAATGGCGCAAAGCTTGACGGCCTTGACGTCGCGTTATAAAGCACACGTCACGATCACATCTTATACCTGTAGTAAAGCAGACAAAGTTGGAAACGTTGACCATACCATCTATGTGGTAGTACCGAGTAGTGAAGATATTTTATCAGAGACAAAGACTTCAAAATCGTTAGTCAGCCATATAAATAGATACGACATCTTGCTAGTTGTATTAACATTTTTGAGATCATCTTTTTGAACAGTTAGTCTTAACAGCGCAACGCAGCGTGCAATTACCAACATAAGTTGAGTCGTTGGCATTTATTAAATATAGGAACAGCTCACTTTTTGACCAAATACAAATTTTTAAAAAAATATTTGTACGTAAGTTTAAATATTAATATTGCCGTTTGATGTTTAACTAATTGAACAAGCAGATTTTCACGTGCTAAGACAATATTCATTACCATATCATTGTTATCACTTGTCTTGCTGCCTACCAACAGCATGACAAATAATACAAAGTACGTATGAAATAAAGTCCGACAACAATAACTAAAGTTATACAATATTATTTGTTTATAAAGTGTAAAAACAAAGTAAAACTCAACTCCACAGCACAACAACTAGCAGTTTATAGCTTATTATCATTTATTATTACGCGAGCGAAGCAGCATATCACATAGAATATAAAAGAACACACACACAAACATGCTATCATAAAATACTAAAGTTGGAATACACTAAAAGACCAACACTAAAATATGCATTATAAAATCAAAATAAAAACGTAGGCCTACATGCAAAACTGTCCCATATCATGTCCTTGATTTTCTTAGCTGTCAGATCAACACCATAACTATTTCTCACACACGGCTACAAATTCACTGCGGTTCTGCACTGACATTGTTCGTAAAACTACATTATCAGAACGATGAGTGTGTAGCCATAACAACAGTTGACGTTGGTCCATTAATAACGATAGTGGTAATGATTTGCAATAAAACTGAAGAGAGCGGTAGTCTCCCTCTAACAACATAGAAATATACGTCGAAAACAGTTGTTCCAGGCAACGTCGAGTTCGTGCAGGTTAACATTATTTGACAACGACCACGCTTCGCAACCATACATTAATGTGCGTATGCGTTTTTACAATATGAAGGGTAAACATTTTATTTGCACTGCCACCAAGAACTGATAAAATGTTATTGAATTGACAGTAAAATTTACGAAAAACTGCCGATAAGTCAGTGGTACAAGTATTGCCAAAGAATGTCGCGCATATGCCTAATATATGCATTTTTATGTACTATAAAATGTATTATTATTATTACAATTAAAATGTATTATTTCTGTTTTTTTTTTTACTTTTTGCTTGTTATTTAGGCTACATCACGCACGTCGTACCAGCACATCACTGACGTCTAACTCTATATTTTTGTTTTTTTGTTTTTTTTTGTTTAATTTTTGTCTACCAATGTTTGTTTGGAGAAATAAAGATTATCAGTAAGTATATGCTTTTTCAGATGGCATAAAAATCATTGACCTTGGATGACCT
>Ga0056128_1001077_pt1 | contig 28907 bp, 18 predicted proteins | sample WorMetLIZISLAND2_FD_71113 | JGI IMG/M metagenome (GOLD analysis project Ga0056128, IMG submission 71113) | Marine gutless worms symbiont microbial communities from Max Planck institute for Marine Microbiology, Germany - Olavius geniculatus... ... | reverse complement strand
CTCTTTTCTTCTTCAAGATTCTCTTTTCTTGAACTAGACTTAGTGTCTCTGGTGTAATCCATTTCTTAGTTATCATCTCTTTCTCTGGAATCGTCTCTTCTGCAGCTTTCTCCATAGCCCATAACTGGGCTTGGCGTAGGGTAACTTAGTTTCAGCTGAAATGCGTTATCAACTAGCCACGCCACCAGCCGTTGATCGGATGAAACACGTTACCACTACGCCAAGCTATTAAACCAGATGATTGTCAGTTCTCCGAATGCATGTCTGGGTTCTGCATCAGGATTGTATTTTGTATACAGCTAATTGCTTAGCTCACTGTGTGTGTGAACACATCTTTCAGGAATCAATAACTCTGAAACTGTAACAGATTTGAAGCAGAAACGTTGCCTGTAAGCATAATATGATGTGAAGATGTAGTCGTTGCTTAATCTGGTGTAGTGCTTAGCGCATGCAGATGCAAAGCAATTAGATGCTTCAGCTGCAAATAATGATGATCTGATGATCTCTTCTGAGGAACAATTAGTACCACAGTTCCGACTACATCAACAATACTAATTTTTTGCTCCACTGGAGACCTTGGAGATTTTGCAGCTTTATTTATTTATTGCTTTCTTTATTTACATTTTATATGAAATCTTACAGGAAGTAGGGATTTTAAAAAATTAATGATAAGAATGAAGAAAAATTCTGAGAAATATAAAAAAATTCGCACATACACCCCAGTGCAAAGTGAAACTGGTGTAAATCATGTTATTGCACAATCATATAGGTGTAGGTACATTGTATATGTGTTAGTATGTAGGCCTACATCTTGGATGCAAGTAGTTTGTGCAGTTTATTTTTTGTTCTTGTTCAGTGTTATGAGCAGTTGAAGGATCTGGATCTGGCGTACAAGTTGGATGCTCTGCTCAACGTCGGGAACAACAGATCACTGCTTGGCCATAGCGTCAATATTCACCATTACTAGTCAGTGCATGCTAGATTACAGTATATTAAACAACAGATTGCTGCTCAGGCTGCAGCGCTATCATTCAGCATTACTAACTTCAGTAGATTCCTTATTCATATTGCTTTGCATTCACTATTACTGGTCAGTATACATGCCTTGATGTTGTTGCTTACCATTACTACCATTACATTTGCTGCATCGGTCTGGAACAGTTTGCCGGAGTAGTCTGGTCATTGCCGTCGTTGCAAGTTTTCTGCAGCAGACTGAAAACCGAACTTTTTGCCCAGTCTTACAGCTATGACTAACAACGTCTCATTGCACTGACTACTATTACATGACTTCACTGTTTGGGCTTATTGTTACGTGTCCTTGTAGTCTTACGACTTAAAGCCACGCTAAAGTTAATTCGTCCTTCATCATCATCATCATCATCGTCATCATTACTAGTGAGTACTTTGCTACATCATAGCAAGCAGTACGGCCACAGCACCAGCTAGCACCACTAGTGGTTAACACGTTGTGTTGCCCTGCAAGAGGCCCATTTAGTTCATGAGTGGAGGCACCAGTCTTGCTCTGTAATCATCCACCACATCAACTTAATGTTCTACCCTCCGTGGGATGGCAACATGAGTGTCAACTTTGGTGCTGAATTGTAATTAATGCAAAAGGCTGCCAGGTTAGGCGGATCTGTGGCTTAAGCTGATTGCTTTGGTCCAAAGGTCGGCAGCCAACCAACGCTCATGCTATATTCATTGTATGAACCGGCTGAACTCTGGCAGTGACTTTTCCATGATGATAGCACCAGAAACATTTTTGTTTACTTTACTGCTTGCTTGTGTCTTTGGACTCTATGATGCTATATGAGTTTTGTGTTATCATTATTATGAGGTTGTTTGTACTATTTGCTCGGCCTGTATTCGTCTAATGTTTCTTTTGCATTGTTCCGGTCATCTTTGTCATTATAAGAGATACCCAGCATTCAAATTATATTTACCTGCTTTGAAGCAGTATCCACAATCATTATCATTATCATCGTTGTTTTAGACAGAAGTGTATACTTTGTCTGAATGATACAAATCTTTTCTAGGACCACATGAGTAAACTGTCAAATGAGCATATCCATGTATGATCAACAAAATATGTTTGCTACCAGTATGGCGTTACACAAGTAAACCCCTATGTTAATGTAAATTTCCATAACTTCAACAAACAACAGCTCATTTTGACAAAATTTTACATCAATAATACACCATTTAATAGCAGTCAAAGTGCCAAATTTTAGTTAAATCTGCCAAAGCAAACAATAGCTACAGCAGCCTTTGTGAGGTCACTTCGAAACACTTTAGTTTTAGGTCTTTGTGAATAACGTTAAACACAAACACTTGAAACTGAAGTGTTTTGAAATGACCTTGCTATAGCTGCTGTAACCATGGTATGCTTTGGCAGATTTATGTGAAATTTGTCAGTTTTATTGGTAATAAATGGTGCATTGTTGGCGTAAAATGTTGCCAGAATCAGATGTTGTTTGTTGGAGTTACGTGAATGTACAGTAACAGAAAGGTTTACTTATGTAACGCCATTTTGGTAATGGATATATTTTGTCTTCGATATTCAACAACTAATAACTCTGCTAAGTAATAATATTCTTCAATGTAATTTGGCGATTGCTTTAGCAATTTGCCAGGGGTTAAGTGTACAAAATTGTTTCCAGATTCGTTCAGATTTGACATTTCTATTGTACACTGTGTCTCAAAAAAAACAGTCAAAATTGTTTTCATCATAACTTTGTCAAATTTCAACCAACTATGATAATTTTTGGTACAGACATGGCCAAGACGATAGAATTATGTAAGGTGTACTCTTTTTCCACCTCGCTTAATTTACGTCAATGCACTCAATGTTTGAATAGTTGTAAGTCACTGCAGACATGAATGTATGAATGTGAAACACAGATGCTTCAAATTGTTACATTATGCGGTGATTATTTGTATCAGATTGTTCACCTTTGCATTGTCAATTTGACTGAAGGTGCTATGTGATTTAATAATTTTGTGGTATTAAATATTTTATGGTGAACATAGCAGACAACAAAATAGCTGACTGCTTAGCTTAAAAACATCTAATCAATGAGTGAATGCCATTTGATCAGTCAGTCGATGATTCCGCTATCAGTCAATGGCATTGCATCTAAACCATTGTCTTTGTATGTGGGGCCCACTTTGGACATAAATTCTGATGATTTGCAAGCAAGTTGTTATACAAACTTATAATTCTGTTAAATAATTTACATTGAGTATTATTTTGTGCTTAATTAAGTCGCTACAGCGTTTTCTTGGAAAATAACTCAGCGTTATGCAACAATTTAGAACATTTATGTTTCATACGGTAGTGCGTTAACATAAATTAGGAGAGGTGAAAAGTGAGTGCACCTTGCATAATTTCATCGTCTTGGCCACCATTGTGCAAAAATTATCAAGTTTAGTGAAAATTTGACAAAGTTTTGACAAAAACAATTTTTTTGACTTTTCTCTGAGACACGGTGTACAATGTCTAGGGGGTTACTTTTTTCCGGACACAGTGTAATTCAAGTCCTTTTGTAATGGCAATTTCTCATTCGACCAAAAATTTGATCCTCTCAGAATCGAAACACTTCAATCTGACCGAAATACGAGAAATATTTCAGCTTGCAACCAGTCTGATGTGTGTGAGCTTACTTACTTACTTATCGACAACAGTGACGTGGGCCACGAAAGTTGATTGATGAAATGTTTGGATAGTTGTAAGTAACTGCAGACATGAATGTATTTGTTTCTCATTATCTGCATCTGTGTGTTTAGTGCGTCATTTATGCTTCTGCTCTGTCTGTTTGCTGAAATTGACACGGTCATGACATACTACGACAAGCTTGTTCCTCACGTATGTATCTCCTTGCATGTCGCGATTCTGTCTCGGTTATTTTGATTTGCCTAACAGCTACAGGATTACTTCCCCCCTATGGATTGAACTTTTTTTGTGAATTTTGTGTTGGTCAACCAGCATTTAAAATGAGGTTGATTATGTAGTCTTAATAATGGATTAGGTAGCATATGGCCAGCAAAAGGTACTGCACTTTTGATTTCTATTTTGATTCCCAGAAATTTGCTTTTGGCACCTAGCATAACCTGAAATAAGTTACAAGAAAGGGGCCATTTGAACAAATTGAAGTGGTTTTAAAAAAAAATGGTTCAAGGAAATGCATTTGCGTTGGCAATCAACATTGTTAGCTTTTGATAGAAATTGATGATTAACTAGAAATATACTTTCTGTGGAACAAGGTATGTGGGTAATTGGGTATCTGTCTCATTGCCACTGTCACTGTTGCCTGCAGTTTTTTTTTCTACTGTGGTGCAAGAACTTTTCAGTTGAAAATGCATTATTGGGGTTAAAAATTGGGAGAAAATAGAAGAAGGGGTCATCAGATTTTTCCCTCAAACAAACTCTTTCTTACTTTTTGGGCCCCAAATCACTGTGCAAAATTTTATCAAAATAGGATCAAAATTGTGGTCGTAGAAGTCCGTACAGACAGAGGGACAGAAGGACAGTGTGACAGCTGTGTCACCAAGTGATTTCATAATCTGTCCCATGCTATGCTATAGCAATGGGACAGATAGTTAATTGTTAATTAGTCACATCTGGATAAAGAAGAACTAAATGTAGTAAAGTGTACAAATTTGCAAGAATAACTGGTTACATCATTTTCTGTTTTTTTTTCTCTGTAGAATAAGATTTTTGGAGGTTTGCCATCTCTCTATGGTGTAATGCTTTCTAAAATGATGTGACTCAAATGAAAATTTAACCAACAAAGTATTGTCTGTTAATTTATAACATTTTAATTGTTACCAGCTCTACTCATTTTTTGGCAATGTCTGCATACACCACTGATGCTGCTGTTATGGTTAATGTTTTGTCGCAGTGGTTTACGCCGTCACATATTGTTCTCAGTGATTTGTTGCTGGCTCTTGAGCTCAATGAAGGTTATCACTATCTGCCCAGACTTTGGTCCGGTAGGTTTATTTTTTTTTTATTTTATGACTTACTTTCTGCTCTTATCTCTTACCACCGTGTCGGCAGTGCTATAGCTGCTTCTAGTCAAGCGTCGTGGTTGAAATGCATTTTTGCAGAATAGTCGTAAACTAACTACGTTTCCACATGGTTTAGAGTGTATTGTGCCTTGCTACACTCGTAGGCTTTGATTTCCAAGTGTTTACTTCTGACAATCTGACTAAGGGCCGGTTTCTGGATCTTAACTGGCTGGTCAAGTTAGTGTTAACTGACAGATTTGCATAACTCGCGTTTTCCGTTGCACTAACCAACGGTCAAAATGGCCACAAATTTAACTGGCGGAAATCGGCCAGTTAGCTAACCGTTGATCGTAGTTATTGTATTTAACGCAACTTTTGTAGCATTTTGCAAGCAGTTAATTGAAGAATGTGATATTATAAAATGATTTTACCGTATAGCAATGTCTTCAAAACACTCGAGGAGACGTTTGCTGCTACAAATTTTACTACAAAATCCATTCATGAATGGACAAAATGGCCGTCAGCAATCGGTTGGCTGGCTCGTGGGCTGGCTGACGTGCGCTTGTGCTCATTAATATTCATGACGCACGCCTGCACTAGGCGGAAGTGATAAGTGTCGTGTGCATCGTTGCTAAGCAACTATAGTTTACCGCTCAGTCAGCTGACAGCCAGTCAAGGTTTTGTTCAGAAACTCGCACAAACTTAACTAGCAAGCTACAATTAACAGACGGTTTACTAACTGATCAGTTAACTAAAAGATTCGGAAACCGGCCCTAAGAGAAGTGAAACTGTTGAATAAAAAAATGGGAGTTTTATGACGATAGCCTGCATTGCAGTTCTTACCTGTTTGTCGACAGTTTGTCTTTCTGTCTTGTACCAGCTCCAACTGAAAAAAGTGTAGAAGAACCAAAATTAGCAGCAACGTCTTCCAGGGGGGGGGAGGGCATGAGTAACACTTGTACCAATTTTTATATCATACGGTCAAAGTTCATGTTAATTAACGTTGAGAATTTCTTGGAAATAGTGAATATTTTTTCATGTTTACTTATGGCTGTTGGATCGCCGGCTGACTCACACACTCTGGTGGCTTCAGTGCCCACTGCACACTATGTACTGTGGAGTGGTAGCGTATGAACCCTCAGTCAGAGATGGGACTGGGTCATGGGTCACTGGGTGAACGATTTTGGCTGGGTCAGGTTATGGTGTGTCAGACCTGGTGCTTGACTTGGATTACACGGACACAGTTGGCAGCAATCAGCATGACGTACACTACAAAATTCCGATACTGTTGTCAAGCCATTATTGAGGTATTGTTTTGAAACAGTGAATGATAGGGTTGGGTTGGGTCACCAGGTCAAAGACTACTGGGTTGGGTCACAGGTCAAAAATCCTGACCTGACCCAGTTTCATCTCTGCTCTCAGGATCTAGATGGACGCATGGTTCCTATGGTCAGGGGAAGTCGGGGAAAAATCAGAAAAAGTCGGGGAATTTTACATTCCAAAGTCAGGGAAAAATAAGAGGGTCAGAGAAAGTCAAAGTACCAAGGTGCAGAAGTAACAAAGATGCAGAAAAAAATTTTGAACTGTTTTACGCAGACTGCGTACAACGGTTCACAAATTTTTTTCTGCTCGCTTCGCTCACAGATTATTTCTATCTACGCTTTTAAATTTGTTCCACCGCCTTTGTTTCTAGTGCAATTGCAAGCAATTGAAAGCTAACATTGGTATTTTGCGTGAACGAATTAGTCATTTTGTCCTGGAAAGTCGGGGAAAATGAATTTTGCAGAGTAGTAGGAACCATGCGTACGAATGCATACATGTCGGTACAAGCTGTGGAGAACTTTGTGGCAAGTGTTGATTGTCGACCAATGACTTATGGTTGTTCTGTGCAGATATGAAGTTGTTCTCGTATGAAAAATTAGGCGCCCTGGCCGAGCAGCTGGTCGACATAATAGCAAAGAAGAGACAAGACAAACAGGTCATAAGACTGTACTATATTCTGCAGTGGCATAACAGCAGCAGCATCGTGAGGTTTAAAACTTTGATGGCACGGAATTTAGGTATGGGTGCTCAAAATATTAATTTTGCTTCAAAGTTCTCTAAAATTGGGATCTCTAGCCTGAAATATTGTTTCTTTGAAAGAGAATCTTACAACGAGAAGAAAATTTTCCAACAGGTTCAGATTTGGGAGGGGTTGCACCCTAGTTGCGATGCCATCGGTTACAGGTGTAGAAATTGCTCTACAAAAATATCCCAAAATCCCAGAACGTTCCTGGCTGCTGTCCAAACCACTGATGAAACACTTATTGCACCTCGGTAGCTGATGCAAATTGTTGCCAATCTAGAATTTTCGTACACAAAACCTTTATTGTTGGCTTTACTTTATTGTTGGCTGTGTCGCCATATACCGGATGCATCTCAGAGTGAATGTGATCTGCATTAAGTCTTTTTGCTCACAAAAAAGCAATAACGACACGATATTCGCAACAGGACGATTTCAATGGCAACGTCACGGTATTTAATGTTTATAAATGACGTCATAGTGACGTCATCGTAATAAGACTCACAGCTAGTACTCAGAATGAAATTCCCTGCAAAACGTATATTTTGAATTTTTCCTAATGTAAGAATTAATAGAATGGTGCTATTTTGTAAATTTATTTATTGAATGAGCCTCGTGTTATTGTAATCTGTGTGGCACGTGCAAGTAGCATTTAACTCAACACAGTATAGCCCAAATTCCATTTTGCCGACTTTGCGACAAAGTCTGCGACAAGTTCCCGACAAAGTCGGGGCCTTGTCGTGGACACAAATCATGAAAGTCCGCAACACAAATTACATGGCCGACTTTCATGATTTGTGTCCGCGACAAGTTCGCAGGGAAGTTTTGGTGAAAGTCGGTGTAATGGAATTTGGGCTTATGGAGGTGTATAGAAGGTGCTGCTGATTTGTCACGGACTTTGTCGCAAACATCTCGACATGTCGAGATGGTTTGTGCCTGCGACTTTCGTGATTTATGTCGGCGACTTTCACTGAAAATTGATGGTTTCATGATTCGTCACCGTTTTTGTCCGCGACTTTCATGATTTGTGTCCACGACTTTCCTCGCAGGGAAGTTTTGGTGAAAGTTGGTGTAATGGAATTTGGGCTTATGGAGGTGTATAGAAGGTGTTGCTGATTGGCAGCGTTATGAAAATGCGTCTGGTTGTAATTGTTTCAGCTGCAAGATATGTTTGTGAAAGTCGTTGATGACATCAGACTTGAGTCTGAGGACACAGGCCAGGCCAAACCACGTATTCACTCGTAAGTCACATTACTATTGACTACTACTACTAGTACACTACTACTGTTACTACTACTGCTATTACTGCTACTACTAATACTACCAGTGCCACTATCTGTTTCACTGACCTACTATTTAAATAGTTCAGGTTAGCCGTCATCTACAGGGTGGGCCAAAAAAATGTGCCACTTTACTTTTGTCCATATCTTGGCCAAAAGTCAACCAATTTTCAAAGTTTTTTCACTGTTGCATTCTGTGGACAATTGGCAACAAAGTTATTATTGAATATCCCACCACACGTTAACTGTGTCACTACACTACCTTGTGAAATACAAACACAAGAAAAACTAACAATAATAGACAGCAAGCGTGTTGATAAACAAAATATGCTTCCGACCGAAAATGCAGTGAATGATCTGTACGATGCTACACTTTGTTAGATTTGTTTCTTTGGATATCTGGCATGTTGGACGATATGTTTGTTTCTGGCCTTCGTGGTTTAGTAAGCCTACCATTTCATCCACAGTGATCACGTTCTCTTCAATATGTGTATGCTTCAGTCTGCCAGTCTCATGCCATTGGTCGGTGCTGCATGTTTCCAAAATAGTCTTAATAACATTTTCGCACTTTTTCTGTTGCAGTTTATCTTCAAAAATTCTGCCATTATTATCCAAAAACTGTATTTTTTGAACCGGTACAAGTCCTTAATCAGAGCCTTATCTCCACTGCTAAATGGCACATTACATCACCGGTATATCTTCAGTGAATTAAAAATTATTATTTACAACAATATCATCTGCTTTTGTTTACAAACATCAGAAATGTACATAAAACTAAACATAATTTAATTCTTGTATAAAATTAGTGAAAATTGTTTCAGAATATGATTCTTTGCATATGTATTATAGTGATTTTGGTGATTTTCAAAAATTTATGTTTCACATGGTAGTGTAGCGACACAGTTAAAGTTTGGTGGGATATTTAACAACAACTTTATTGCTAATTGTCCACAGTATGTGACAGTGAAAGAATTTTGAAAATTGGTCAATAATTGGCGAAGATATAGACAAAAGTAAAGTGGCACGTTTTTATGGCCCACGATGTATATAGTAAGCCATTTGTGGATTATAGCAGCAGGTTTTTACAGCCTTTTCAGGTTTAGTGGGAATAAACCACTAAAAATACAGCTTAGTTGAAGTTTAGAATACACAGTCACACATGTTTCTAAATATGTTATTTTTTTCACAGATTTTTTTCACAAGTTGTTAGACTATGACTCTGAAGTCTTGGGATGGTAATATATCTAGAGACTTTTTAGATTAAGTTAAGATTAAACTAGATTGGCATTTTGGTGTTTTATTGCAAAAAAAATATACTACTGATACTCCAGCTGCTGCTAATCATGTTTATTTGTGTTTAAATGTCAGAATTTTGAAGTTATTATATTACTGTACCTTTATAGTTAATTTTTTTGGTGTCATATTTTTATGATGGTGACTGATGAGTTAGCGATAGAAATATACGGAATGGAAAAGCATTAGTGCTTAATGCGTCCGAATGACTGGTCTGCAGACAGTGGTGTGGTGTGATTGCAGTTTGTCGGGAAAGGCAATGGGGTGCATGGCACAGATCTACCTCTACAACGACAGCTTTGCTGATGCTTGGTCTGTTTTATTCACCGCTGGGTTTTTTTGCATACTAGAAATGTTTTTTTCTAGTAGTGGAAACAGTAAGTTACTTTTAGAAAAGTTGACGATCAGCTGAGTGTCATTTGCGTTGTCTTCATTTTCAGTAATTATTTAGATGTGCTGTGATAATCGCTGTATGCGTTTCTGTTGTCAGGGACGTGATGGAGTCTTATATTGAGAATCGCAATCTCGTTGACGGCTTTCCAAGGTATCTGTTCTGTTGTCATCTCGCTAGCGTTTCCTTGCTTCTCGGAAAGTCCTAGAATTCTTAACTTGTCATTTCCGATCTTGGGCACATAGAAAATATCTTCATTTGTCTAAAAAAGTCTCAGGATTTAGACTACCCGAATATCAGTATTTCTTAATTGTTAAAGTAAAATGGATAAACGTCAGTTCAGTGTGTTATTTGGTGGGTTTTTCAGTGATTTTGCAAAAATAATCTAATACATTTTCCGTTAGTGCTGTTCTGTTCATTAAAATATATGTGTGAACATATCATAGTCCTGGAAAGTTATGGAGTCGGTTGTTTTTACACGTGGAAAGTGTCGGAAAGCTCCTTGCGAAAATTCTGATCAACTCAATTTGCTGATTCCTTATGCTTCCAGTTATTGCTGGATAATGCTGCTGTTGGCGCCTTTGATTCATCTGTGATTTGCTAATCATAGTTGTGGTCAAATAATTGTGTATATGTTACACTGACTTGACTTGCCAACGTATTCTTATAGTTCATGTTTTTATGGTTTAGATTAAGTTAAGATTAAACTAGATTGATCAACTCAATTTGCTAATTCCTTAATAATAACAATTAATAATTGTGTATCTGTTACACTGACTTGACACAGCACATTGCAACTAAACCAGACAAGATTAGACGTTTGCTGAAAATGCAAGGTCTGAAGCCAAACCATGCCGAAAGCTTCGAGTCTTAACTTATGGAAGTGGCTATTCTTATAAACCACATTCCGGATCTTGCCTGCCTATCTGTCTGTCCGCCTTGTTGTCCATTTGCAGGCACATAACTTGAAAACTAAAGGCAGAGAAAAAAAACAAAATTGCTGTGAACATTTTCCACAGCAGTATTAAACAGCGTTTCAGTTTTTGTTTCAAACCATTGTTAGGCAAGGGCACTGGGCCAACGTTTTATTTTTTTGGTTTTTATTTTTTAGTGTTTCTACGTGTTTTTATCGTGTTGTAACGTGTTCTTGAAGTGCAGTTTGCACTTATACCACGCTAATCAGTTCGCAGTGATGATGATGATGATGATAAAGGTTAAAGGTCACATATAGCTCCTAATGAACGAACCCATCTCAGAGCTACAGAGCGTCACTTGTCATATGGGATCACACAGTGTTACCTGCCACCCAACAGAGGTGAACGCGCCCCACCTTAACCCCAGCCAGATAGGCCAGTACTCGATTTATTATAGTTTATGTAGTTTATGTTTTTTATGGTTTATGTTCTGTTTCTAGTGAATCTACATTGGTGCATATTGCCGAGGCTTGCATAGAACTTCGCGATGCGCCAAAGACAATGGTATGTCGTATTTCATTACAATTTACTGTGTCCTCAGCCTTATGTTTTCAATAGAGTTTTCCCTGCAGTACTCACAGAAACCAGTTTAGTAACAGGTGAGATATTATTACCTCCGCCAAGGAGATAATGTTTTTGCCGGTTTTTGTTTGTCTGTTTGTCTGTCTGTGTTTGAGCAAGATAACTCGAAAAATTATGGACGGATCTTTCTGAAATTTTGAGGGTATGTCGGGCATGGCATAAACTACCAGTGATTCAATTTTGGGCGTGATCCGGCAGGAGTCCTGGATTCTGGATTACTTTGAAATTTTCGTTACCGTTGTGTTAAAGGGGGCATAAGGGAACTGCTGGCAAAGCGAAGATGGTGATGCCACCTGGCAAATAGCTTTGCCTTGGCGGAGGTACCTGCGGGCTATGACTGCCTTCTAGTTTATTTTGATATTGGTCTAACTAGACTAAATTTACTCGTGGAATGGATCTAACAGCAACTGGACTATGAATATTATGATATCAGTACCGTTGCAAACAATAATACTTTACAAGGTAGTGTATCCACACAATTGTGGTGTGGCGCGATTCATAATATTTACCTGATTGCAAGTTTACTACCAGTTGTGTCAAGTCAAGTAATGCTCAAAATTGGTCCGCATTTGATGCAGGTATGACAAAATCTTTGGTTTCTTACATTTTTTAATTACACCGTATGCATTAGTGTAAGTCCAGCTTTCAGTGTTCTGATCGCATTGGCTGGTGACGGGTCAGCCATTTAGTTGAAATTATGAAGTTCAACAATTCTTTTAAAAGTTTAGTTTTGGGGTAGCCAGATGTTCATAGACTCACCAAAAGGGTTAAAGATGTGTTTGGCTTGGCTCTTCATATGAGCCATACACGCCTTATCTCAAAGCTACGGAGCGTCACCTGCCATGTGGGATCACACAGTTTTACCTGCCACCGGACGCAGGAATTTGCCCCACATTAATCCCAGTAATCCTGAGGTAACTCAGAGGCGCAGGTTCGACTCCGCACCGTGACACTGCCAGGTAATGACAGCAAGTTGTTCACACACATGTGCCTCTGTCACCAAGCAGTATAATTTGGTACCGGCTTCACCTCTGGGACATAAACAGGCACACCGCGCGATACACTGGCCCCGTGTCCGTGGTCTCGCAGTGTAAAAACTGGTGTCTGGCTGAGGGCCTTAGGAAACGGAGATCAGCGCCGCCATGTGGGCCGTAAGGCTCGGGAAGGACTTTACATTTTACGTTTATGTTTAACCCCAGTCAGACAGACTTGTTCTCAGTTTGATTACTCCGGACGAATAGCAGGCTGATTTGTCCAGCATAGTTGGATATATACTGAGATAGTTTCCTTCTTCAAAGGCACTACCCAGGCCATTTCGATCGGAAACCACTAGACAACACCAGTACCCAACTAACAGAAAGATTAGCTAGTTGAATAGAAGTGAGAATAACAGGAAGAAGTAAGTGCAATTGTGCAGCTTGTGTTTCCAGGACACGCCATTTTGTTTGTGTGCTTGTGTGTTGTTAGAAAGTTCTGTCGCTGATGGCAGACTTTGCTTATCCCAGTTTTGAAGACTTTGCGTTAAGAGTCAAGTCCACACTTGAGCTTACTGATGAGCAGAGGTGAGACCATGTTAACCTTTTATTTACTTTTCTGACTATCGATCACGGTTTTTTAGAGGCCACCAAATTTACCAGTTTTTGCAGAATTTTTACATTTTTCCACAGAATTTGTGGAATTTGGTACCAGCCGGTGATTACTTTTGTTCTTCAATTCACATCCAAGTTTGCTAAGCTTTCTGACAAAATCGCCGATCTTCTGAAATAAACGACAACTTCAGCAGTCGGCAAAACTTTACTGTAGCACAAAAACATTTGACTGATGAGGTATAATCAACGATTTTTGAGCATTTGATATGCAGTCTGACATATGTTGTCATACTTTGAATAATCCAGAAACTTGTCAATTTGCTTTCATATAAATTGTATCCCTCAGGAATAGCGAAGTTTGCCATGGTGAACAGTGGGATTTGGCAAACTGGCCTGCAGAATTTGGAAAAATTTGCCATTAAAAAGTTGGTCTGTCCAGGTAAGCCAATATTTAGTGCATTCGTGCAATGTGCAATTGTGCATGTAACATATTTTTTGCTTTATGTTCATCATATTTTCGTGTTTTAAGTGTGTGTAGTCTACAGTATTTTCTTCCAAAGTGTTGGCATTTCCAGCCCACGTTTTAGAATGTTTTTATTAGTCATACTGATTGGATTTCAGAGTGTGTTTTTCTCATCTTTTTAGGTATTGTGCTCTCTTTTGGATGAATGTTGCTGATTATGAATGTTGAGCATTTGAACGTGATCAGTTGTTACCGATTGCTGATGTTTATTTGTTGTAGGGATCAGCTTGATGACATGTGAGAGGATCACGAGTTCTCTTATTGGTGGACGGTTCACTGGCTTCCTCCGTCACGCTGTTGACTCTCCATAGGATTCAGTATTTAGTTCAATTGACCTCGTTCGAGGGGACCCCTTCACCAAGCGGAATGAAATTTTGTCACGAAATACTAGAGACTGTAGGCTATCATCATGCGGTAAAAACCCGAAGTCTTTATCTCACCTGAGCTCTAATCAGTATCAGGATCAGTATCAGGTTGTGACACACAGATGGACAGACAGACAACAAGACAGAACTACGATAGTATAGCTAATACGTGCATAAAAATGCGCCCAATTTATTTTGGGCTGTGGAGCTCACGACGGTTGGGTCCCCCAGACCGTTGGTTGGTTAGGGGATAGGCCTAAATCTTCCCCATTGTTTCTACATTTCTCATCGCGTGAGGCATCTTCTTTTCGGCACTTGGGGCGCCTCGGCCGCTTTGCTCTTGGGAAAATTTATGCAGCCGCCCATGTCTGTATTAATCTTCTGAGATAAAAACAGCCAGCGTTTATGGTTATCGTTATCGTTATTGACATTACCAAAGCGGTCAACGTTCTGGCATAGCCTTAGTAAGCGATTTAAATTGCAATTATTTGTGAAGCATTTATGCAGATAGTAAAGTTTGAAACTGAATCATGGTACGGCGACACTTCATCGTGCGACACTTAATCGCACGACATGTTAATCGGACGTGTGAATGAAATGACACGAACACAGTGGCAGAAGATCTTGTATGAACTACTCTGTTGTACGGTAGACATATTATCGAAAATCAAATACTTTTCCTAATCTTTTTTGTTAGAAACGTGACGTTTCAAAATAAGTGTCGACTCTTCTTCGTGAGGTGTCATTTCGATTTCCAAAGAAGGCGTCAGTGGACGTCGAAACGTCAAGTTTTTTAACAAAAAGAATTGAATAGTATTTAGTTTTCAATAATAAGTGCGAGAAGATGTTGACAATAAACGAAATGCTTCATGCAATGGTTTTATTCGTCTGCAGGCAGTATTACGATAATTACGATAAATAACAGTTTGTTTGCTTTAACTACTAGTACCCGAATACGACATCCATGACTGCTCAATTAACGTTACAATCTCAGGCATATGGAACAGGGACTTTATGTAATGTTTCAGTGATAATTAGTCTAGGATCTGCCGCTACACAACCAAGGGTAAGGTTAATTACGGTTAATTACGATGCTGGACGCGTGAACGACTGCTCGCCCGATGAAGTGTCGCACGATGAAATTGCACGCGATTAACTATCGCTGCACTTAACTGTCGGCGCGATGAACTGTTGTCCGATTAACTGTCGATAATGGAACCCCGAATCACATACAGTATCTATAATGAATGTCGTTATTTATACACTTATCGTCATTCAAGGGCACCTGTTAGTGACACGTATCTTATTGTCTTGCTCACTGTGTGCTGTTTTCAGTAAAACAATCTTTTACCAGCATTGCATCTATTTTGAGCAAATTAAATGTGTTCGTGTCGAATTGCTAATCAGTTAGCCCTATAGGAGCTGCTCGTTGTAATCATGCTGTTGATGACAAGTTTGGGCTCAGATATTTTTGCAATTTAAACTGAGACACAAAAACTTCCATTAACTATTTTAAAAATTAATCGTTACCAATCCTGGTTCACTATTTTTTGCATAATCTCGCGGAGACAAGCAGCCAAGTAAACAGTAGGCTTAATTGTAATGCTCATTGTAGTAAATCATCTGTAAATCAGGAAATCGGAACGGCAACCGCTACTTTATAACCGAGAGCTGGAGAAGCTGCTGTGCAATAAACGAGTTATTGATGATACGTCAGGATTAATAAATCGAGATAACAATCGACTGAGAATGTATCATACATTCGCTTTGCGTTCCGGCAGCACAGACACAATCAGTATATCATTAATATCCGGTCGTCGTTCACAAATCAGTTGTTTATTCCATAACTTCCGACTATAATTCATGCTTTTACGTTCTCATCTTTATTTTCTTTAATTTTTATTACACATTTTATGTCACACATCGTCATTTGTCAGCATTCATGCGTGGCAGCACGAGGACCGCTGTAACCTAAGTGAAGGTCCAGAAATCGTCAGAAATTTAGGCGGAATCGCTTGGGTTAAGACAGTCCGCTTAAAATAGGCCTAGTGCTAAAAATAAAAAAGCATACACAATATATCAGAACCACATGTTGTCCTGTTCATATTTTGTTTTAGTATATTAGTGAGCCTATTATATTTTTCTGTCAATTTAAACAAAAACTAGAAATTTGGGGCAAAGTCCAACGTGAGTCCGCCCGGCGCTTTAAGTCCGATTGGGGAAAAAATTCAGGGGGCTGAAAATTCCCGCTGTAGCAAAGTCACATGGCCCGAAGTCAAATGCATTAGCATACGCAGAACGCGCACTGTCGACATAATCTCTGGTGTTAGTGGACTGAAGTTTACCAATTTTTACGCGCGAAAGCAGCTGTTTTCAGCGCGTCTTAGCCATCGCAATTCCGTCTGTCTGTCCGTCTGTCTGTCCGTCTTTCCGTCACACGGGTGGATCAGGAAAAACGGTGCAAGCTAGGATCACCAAATTTTCACCTTCGGCTGCACGGAAGACTCTAGTTTTAGGAACCGTAAAGCTTTTCCATAAATTCGAAGGGGGTCACCCCGAACGAGGGCCTTAAATGAGAGGGGGGTGGTCAAAATTTGTGATTTTCGGCCAATAACTCGCTGTATCTCAGTAACGGTGCGAGATAAGGCCTAGGTTACTATTAATCACTAATAGGAAGTCGTATACTGGCATTCGATTGGCGCCGAATTTAATGACCTTGGATGACCTTGAACGCCAAAATAGGGGTTTTATGCATTTTTGGCGTTTTCGGCCTGGACAAGTCTATATCATTCACAAGGCGGCGCCACGGTACTGGCGTTGGTGGTGTGGCGTAGTTGTTAACGCGTTTCGGCTGAAACGAAGTTACTCTACGCCGGGCCCGGTTAGTACTGCGATGTGTGACTGCCTGCGGGCAGGAACTGCTATAGGCTTTCGCGCGTCCCGTGAGCATTAGCTCAAATTTTTTGTTTGTTTAACGCCGGAGAGACCGTAGTTGATAACGCCGTTTACAGCTTGTCAATATCTCCATCTTCTCTCTATCCTCTTCAGCAGAAATGGAAATGGGCCATCTTTCGTGACCCATTACACATGCATGACCCATGGCCATTACATTATTTCATCCTACCAACCTACGCATGGGACTAGAATAGGGTGAATGAATGAATGAATATGTCAATTTGTATAGCGCCCAATTAGAGAAGACCTCAAGAGCGCTCGCAGCCAAATAACTGAGTTTTGAGTTTTTTCGCAAATGTATCTCTGGACAGTGATGAAGTCCGCAGGTCGACGGGGAGGCTGTTCCAAGTGGCCGGGCCAGCCACGGCAAAGTCCCTCCGTCCGATCGTTGTCCTTGTGCGCGGCATGACATGGTAAGAGGCCTACTGGACAACCCTCCGTTTCTCGGTCTTGAGAACCGAAAAATAGAATACAAGTAATTAAGGCTTACAAAGCTCACGTGACGCTCGACAACATCGGTGCTGCCACCTGGGAAATCAGTGTAGGGCATACAAGGTGCAATAAAATAATAATGCGTTTGAAAAAAAACACAAATTTGAGACCTTCGTACGGACCACGGAGGACATCTTGAACTTAGGTCGAAACTCAAGACGGTTAAAATCTAAGTTTTATGCTACAAATTTCATACGCAGATTGTTCTGGTCGATCTTTAGTAATCATGGTGCAATTCACTGTCACTGTTGAAATGTGCATCGCAATCTAAAATCGCGAAAAAATAATTAAAAACCCGTTTTTATAGATTTCAAGGTCGTTCAAGGTCATCAACGTTGGTACCTCTTAAAAGCTCGTCAGCAGTGCTTGTTATGATAAGCGGTAAGTCTATCTGTAACCTTTTTTGCGCTAAATTAGTAGAGTGGCAGAAATTGCGCATCTTGAAAAGATATCCATATTTGATGGCCCTATGCGGAAGACTCCTTACATCTAAGAAACCGAAATTTAAAACTACTAAAATATGTTTCATGCACAAAATTTCATATTGGTCTATTCCCAGCCATTTCTTCGCAATTCACTTTTGAAATGTGCGCCACAACTTAAAGTTGCAAAAATATCTTAAAACCCGGTATTTTGGGGTTCAAGTGGTTTAAGGTCATCGGTCTTAATACCTCTGCCTCCCGCCCCCGAAAGCTCGTTGCCAGTGCTTGTTTTTATAGGCAGCTAGTATGTGCATTCTCGCAACCGTTTTTGCGCCAGACGAGGCAATATCGGTAAAATAACGACTTTTAAAGAGTACCGCTCTTTGACACCCTCCTTCTAGGTAAATCCTGTCACCAAGCGGCACAAAATTTTGTCACAAAAACTACTAGAGTGATAGAATCTTTGTGGCAGCATACAGTGAAAATTTCGTAATTCTAGCTTGCGTCGTTTTGACAAAATACAGCAGTGTGACACAGCCGGACGGACAGATGCCGCGACGATAGCTAATAAGCACTTAGCACCGATTAGCGATTCCGCATTTTACCGAATTACTTCAGTTCTCATTTTACTTTGAAAGGTATTGCGCGCAAAACTTAAGGTAGTTTTCCGCTACGATTAGCCACGATTTAGCGTACTTTGTTCTTAGTTAACATTAAGAAACTGCTCATTCACGCCATTAGATGATTAGGTCGCTTAAGTAGGTAGCCTGATTTTTGAGATAAACAACAAATGCACTACAGCTTTGGTTGTATAACAGTAACATGAATGTCATGAACTGCTAAGCTTATCACTGTAAGTAGTATACCTACTGAATAATGCAAGCTACTGCGCAGTTATTTCATCATGACCCACGTGATCCATCCTAAATGGTGACCCATGACACATGACCAACTGACCCATTTCCATCTCTGCTCTCCAGAGATATTCGCGGTCAAAGTCGAAAGTTGCCGTAAAAAGCACCAAATTTTAGACGTTTTTTGCCTTTTCAAATTTTAAGGGTGCGATGCCTTCCCAAAAGCTGTATTCGCGTTATCACCCCCTGTAAGTAGCGCGACACGTGGAAAAGTTTCGCGAGGCTACTTCTCATGGCTTCAAAGTTCTTGCGGCTAATACGCTGAACTTTAAGCCAATTTTCGACCCCCTTTAAACAAAATTGTAAGGGGAACTTCCATCCCGCTGGGGGTTGCGCTAGCAAGACTTGGTCATTATCTAGTGCGTCTAAAAAATTGGGGGCGCAGCACCCTTTAGGGGCCGAAATATGGTTTTCCGAATAAATTTGGGTGGGCATGGTTCCACTGCTAGATCTCCGAAATTACGGACCAAAGTTTACCAGACTTTTTTCGCTTAACGCAGGTGGAATAGCAGTCGATCAAGTACTTGCCCGATTTTAAATACCTGTATCCGTTCCGGAGATATTCGCCGTCGAAGCTTGAAGTTGTCCGGAATCACGCCAAATTTTGCATGTTTTTGTCCCCTAAAATTTTTTGGGTAAAGCCCCACATTTTTGGATCCATTTTTTAAAATTCAGCCTACTACAGACCACGGTGCAAAATTTCGCTCCGATCGGCCGACGGAGCTCAGAGATTTCGTGGCGAACAAAAGAATAAATAAAACATCTGCGGTAAAACATAAGTCCGCTCCGAAAGCTATCGCTTCCGGGCGGACTAATAATTGGAGCTCGCTGATTTTCTGTAGAAGGTTTTATCTGGAATAAGGATGCATCCTCTGACTCTCTGAGAAATCCGACTGACTTTTTCAGTTTCTGCTGACGGTGTAGACACTTTTAAACGCTACTGGAAGAAAAATTTCATGATTGCTGTTTATAGGCTAAACTCCGACACTACAGCGCATTAGAAACTTTTTGTGCCTGCGCTGTATATGTTGTATAATCGTCAGTCGACGCGGCAGTTTCTAGCGATTGTGGGTCTAACGATGTGATCTCGGTCGGCAAAGCTGGTCTGCAGATGACGTCGTGTTGACTGGAGTGCTCTGTCGTCATCGAACGCTGCAGTCAGTCCAGCAGCCGTGGCGCCGCCAGCAGCCAGCCGCCGACGACAGAAGACGGCTACGAATCCTCGTCGAAACGACGCGTTCATGAAGCCGTAGGTGATGGGATGACAGCAGGTGGACGCGTAGCCGAGGAGGTGTACCAGGTTCATGACGGCGGCAGAGATGTGGTGGACTGCTCCGGCGTCGTCGAACACAAACCACGTCTGAAGCACGTACATCGGCGTCCAACAGATGAAGAACTCAGCCACCACCACGAACAACATCTACACACAAGTCAGCGGAACGGTGCGGTGACATGTAAACATAACTTTTTCAGTATCAAGACGAAGACCAAAATGTCTTGGTCGTGGCCTGTGGGCTTGAAAAAGTAGGCCCCTATTGGTCTTAATGCTGAGAAAAGTCTTGTTCACAGTTTACATCATTTTTTTCAAGACCAAGACCATGACTTTTTTACCACCTGAGTAGATGTAGCTTCTTCTTTATTTCTGTTCTATCTAAATGACCTACTCACCACGAACAACATCTACGCACGTCAAATCATACACGAAGTACAAAAAAGATGCAGGAAAAGATAAGCCTACCAACGTTGCCAATCAAGGCAGCATAATATAAAAATGGTATAAAACATATAAAGGCAGACATAGCGAGAGACAATACCAAAATTCAAAAAAGTAAAGTAAGAACTGAAGTAATTCGGTAAAACGCGGAATCGCTAATCGGTGCTACCCGTGATAAATTATGAATAGGCAATTGCATTTTAGCTGGGATATCATCCCACCTCTAAATCTTTCTTTTCCGTTAGAGTTAGGAACCCTTTCTAACAGTGTGCCGTAATAGAACCCCGCAAGTGGCAAGTGACATGTTAATCCGTTGCATGGTTGAAACAGAGTGCACGAAAGTGACATACAACAAGCCGTGCTACGGAGAAGTGTGTAGTATACCGGTAAGCAAAATCGCTTGCGCTAGAACAATTCCGTCTAAATGATAATAATAATAACAAGAAAATGTTCAAACGAACACGGAGTCTGTCCAATGCATTTCGATACCTTCGATGCCTATATGTCCATAAAAATAAAATCAGTGAGCTGTGTACATTAGTGATAAAAATTAAAAACTTTAACTTCAAATTGTACAGCAGTAATGTTATTGTCATCTTTCGCTATTGATCCTAACTAAACAATTAACATCGTCAGTCACGTGACCATTTGATTCGTCACCAGGGGTTTACTATAAATGGTCTATTGCCACCATGCGTCTATCTTGCACCGTTATGGAGATATGGCGCCTCGAAAAATGGGGTCACGACCTCGACCTTTTGGGGTCACGTGACGTCATCGGTCACGTGACCATTCGACTTGGGCGATTTCCTATGGGTGGCCCATTGTGACCTTGCGTCTATTTGCCCCGTTATGGAAATATGGCGCCTCATAAGTTGGACGGACGGACGCACCCACGCATGGACGAACGCTCGGGTGATTTTATACTCTGTCCAATGCTATTGCATTGCATTGGACAGACAATAAATACATAATCTATCAGAATTAGTCGATAAACTACACCAAAAACAACAACAACATCGACACGCATCATCGTCATCATCATCATCAGAACAGCTTATCATCCGACCTGTGTTACAGTAATATGCTAAAACGTAAACGATGTACACAAGAGTTACAAGAAGGAAACACAAAATGAAAAAAATAAATGCACAATATTCACGTCATAGGCCTGCTTACAGTTTGTGAGAGCCAGCAGGTCTACGGGACAGACGAACAGACAGACGAACGCGTAATGTGGCCTATTAGCAATGCTATTAGGACAGTGGCGATAAAAAGTTATAGAAAGGAAGTAAAAGCAGCAAAGACGGGAGTGGCCATTATGGCCAAAGCCATAACACTTTATAGGTACTACGACGGTTACGGCTTTTTGCACCGAATAAAATGTGCATGTACAGTATGTTTACTCTGCTTACAGTTTAAATAAGCCTACCGTGTTTTAAGTCAGGGTTATGTCTAATTTGTCCCGAAAACCGTTTAACCGTAAATAAGCTGCGAAAGAACTGCAGCAAATGCTCTAGCTTGTGGCATGAAGTGTCCTGATTCCATCGGGATTTGTCTCTGCGACAGGTCAAAGCCCTGGCAGACCCCACTCCCAGAGCTTGATTTGTGGCCAACTAGCCATGGCGCTTTTTAAAGACCATCGTCGCCTCCGCCGTCCCTGAGTAGGCCTTAAGACTGAAGCCGTAATGGACAGCAGCTGCAGTATCCAGTGGCGTCGTGACAGGGAAACAGAGACAATTTTTCCCGAATTTTAGCTTGCCAAAAATGCTCTCGCTCGTAAATTTCAGCCGGTAAAAAAATTTCTTCTTGTCGGAAAATTTTTTCGAGGTACAAAGGCTGAAAATTCTCCATTTCGGAAAAATTCCGGGGCAAGCGAGAGTGAAATTTTGAGCACCCGCAATCTTCTCTGTCCGAAATTTGCAGTGGAAAACTGCAACTTCGTGCCGCGCCCCAACATCTTTGACCCACAACGACGCCGCCGTCGTATGTTAGCGGTGGTATTGTAACCTTGATGACTCGTCGTTTGGCCTTGATGGAGCGCTCAGCGCCGCAGCCGGACAGTCGGAGCGGCATGTCGGCCGCGCCACTGTGAGCAGTTGTACTGGCGATCTCGTGAATGTCGCTAGCTGACCTCGAAGTCACTCGCAGCTTGTTCAGCCGAACGTCATCACAGCGAAGTCTGTTGGACGTCGAGCCAAGCGACCATGACGTTCCCGCCGTTCTGTGATCGCCTGCGCTCGCCGGCATATCGTCGCCGTCGACAATTATTGTGTTGTCCGCCGACAATTTACCTGCGCCAGACCGACCGCGACAGATAAAAAATAAACAAGGGCCGAATTAATTTGGTAAAAGGCAGACTCGCTGTGGGAAGTCTACCAACAGTCTAACAAACGTTTGGAGACACCGTCACATTTGTATAGTTCGCTACGGTGTAGGCTGCAGCGAAACCGGCAGTTGCACAATACGAATTTTACAAGAAAGGCCAGCTGTCGTTAAGGAAAACGCGCTACAGTCTATACAGTTTCTGCTGCCGTACTAATCTTCAAGGTCATTCAAGGTCGATGATTTTCATGTCATTTGAGAACCAATATGCGAATTTCTCTTAATGATTAATAGCAACGTAAGCCTCGCATCGTTTAGTCACAATACATCCGTTACAGACGGACAGACGACAGACGGACGACAGACGACAACCGTGCTATAAACGCCTACAGCATAACTGTAGCGCGTCAAAAAATAGCCCAAATTAAACATTAGTTAAAGCAAAACTCTAAAGACGTTTTAAGATGTTTGTAAGAGTTGTAGCTCTGACGACAAATCCAAGTTCTTTAGGAAGTTAGTTGCACGTGTGCAGACCGCACCCTCCCCCCATAGCAGGATGCCGGCTTGTGGAATCTCAGCGTTGTAGCCTACATTCGTGACATGACGCATTTCAGCAACGACGACTACTGTCGTAAGTTCGGCTGTGCTGTTTTTTTGCATAGATCCGGTCGACTGCTGGCGTTATCTGGCGCTGTATATGAGGGCGGGTCGGAAAGGCTTAATCTTGCTCCGGATTCCGATTCCCTCGTGAAGTCCTTAGAGCACTGCTGGTGGGAGTTGATTATGTGTGATGTAGTGCGATAGTTGTCGGGGTTGGACGTTCAGCCCTTCAGTCTTTTTGTGTTAGTAAGTAAGTAAGTAAATTTATGTGGCGCGCAATGAGGACAGAAACCCCTCCCCCAAACCTTTTCCATTTATCTAATCTAGCCCCCGGGGGCTCCGCACCAACCCTCAGTTTGCCAGTATAGCTTATTCATTCGTATGCCTTATCTAAGTTATTTAATAAGTTGTGCATCGGGTGAGCAGAAGAAATGTATGCACGCTGATAGTCTTTGGACCTTGCACGCACGAACAACGTGACAGTAATAGGCTACCACGTAGAAAATGGACCCGACCGCTGACCGAACTGCTGTCTTTTTCCTTCCAACAACTATCATACTGATTCTAACGTTTTTGTTTACTAATCCAGCATTATTTGTTCTTTTTAGTATAGTCGAACGGTCGCAAAGACATGAAAGGTAACATCCAATACTTAATATTGCTTCTTACGTGAGTCACACTAATGATCAGAAGCGCTTTGCAATCTTGAAAGTGGCAGTTGATCGGCATGATATTATGATACCACGACACATCACATTCATACCCGCACCAGCGAAAATTGCACACGCGGTTCAGCCAATTTTGCCAACAGACATAGGGCCTACATACTTTAATTAGTCAAACTATATATAAGCTTTCAGCCCACAGGCCGTAAGCTACTACTCATTTCCGACCCCGTTGAGGGTAGGAGGCTGAGTTGACCCAAGCAACCAGTAGGTTAGCTCAAGATTAATTGCTTGCAAGTGACCCTCGGTGAGATGCAAAATGTAACCTAAACGTTACGAGCGTACGAGTCGAGTATTCTAACAATTATAACTCAATTTTCAGAGATACGTATGTGTACTTGCTCAGACTTGTTACTTGATAGCAAATCGGCCGGGCATTGAACCCACAACCTGCCGATCGCAAATCCCATTCGCTAGCCACCGAACCATCGACCCAGTTTCTTCGACTCAATGCGAAAACAGCGGTGTACGTGTATACGAACAAGTAATTTGAGCAAAGCTCATGTGACGCGCAATAGCAGCGGTCCTGCCACTTTGGCAATCAGTGTAGGCCTACAGGAATAAGATATTAATGCATCTTGAAAGAGTACTTAAATTTGAAACCTCCGTACGGAAGACTTCTTGAATTCGAGAGATCGAAGTTTATATTCTTAACTAGAAATACGTTCTGTGGAACGAGGTAGGTCTATCTGTCCCATTGCCACTCTATATAGCTTAGCAGCTGCGTTTCAGCGTTTGACGCTCTTGTGAGCCTGCAGCCAATTTTGGCTTTGAATAAAAACGATTAGTTGCCATGACAACAGGGGTCTTTAGGGGAGAATTTTCATGACACCATTGCATAGCCCGAGCCCGAAAATAGGAAGTAGGTGAAAACAGCGTGCAATTATCTTTAGCAGGAGCCGAGTTATAGTCAATGTTGTTCCAAAATTTGTTGCCATCAACAGGGGTCGGCAGGGAAGAAATTTAAATGACACCATCGGATAGCCTAGACCCGAAAATAGGGAGTAGGTGCAAACAGCGCGCAATTATCTTTTATGGGGACCGAGTTATACCGCTTTGAAATCTCCATTGGCTGTAATGCAAAATTTTGCAACATGCGAATAGTTGCTATGGCAACAGGGGGTCGATAGTGGGTAAATTTAAATAACACCGTTAGATTGCCCGACCCCGAAAATAAGGGGTAGGTAAACACAGCGCGCAATTATCTTTTACGGGGATCGAGTTATACCGCTTTAAAGTCTCCGTAGGCCGTAATGCAATTTTTTCCGTAGGCCGTAATGCAATTTTTTTCAAAAATTGGGGTAAAAAAAATTATCAGATTTTTATCCCAAACAAACTCGATCTTACTTTTCGAGGCCCGAATCACTGTGCTAAATTTCATCAAAATCGAATTAAAATTGCGGCCGTAGGAGTGTTTACAGACAGACTGACAGACAGTGTGACAGAATGACAGAAGTGATTTTATAATCTGTCCCATGCTATGCTATAGCAATGGGACAGATAGAAATGTACGTTCTATGCTAAAAATGTCACACGCAGGTTGTTCAGGTCCATTTCCAGCCATTCCGGCGCAATTCACAGTTACAATGTGTGTCGCAGCCTGAAATCGCAAACAATTTACTAAAACCACCTATTTTGGTGGCTCAAGGTCATTCAGGGTCATCGACCTTGACTTCAGTAAAAGTTTGTCACCACTGCTTGTTACGATAAGCAGCATGTCTGTATTTATCTGCAACCGTTTTCACGCTACACTAGACAATTGCGGTAAAATAACCACTTTTTAGAGGAATAGCCGTCTTTGACGCCCGCCCGCGCCGGCCTCCTTGAACCTAGGGGGTCGGGACTTGGACTGCTAAAATCTACGTTTAATGCTGAAAATTTCATATACATGTTGCCTTGGTCTATCTCCTGCCATTTCGTCGCAATTCAGTGTTGAAATGTGCGCTGCATTTAAAAATTGCCAAAAATTCACTATAACCCCCTATTGGAAAGTTCAAGGTTGTTCAAGGTCACTGATGTTGATAAATCTAAAAAGCCTGTCACCAGTGCTTGTTATGATAAGCAACATGTGTTCACCTATTTGCAACCGTTTTCACACTAGGAGAGCCAATATGGTCAAAATAACGTCTTTTATAGGGGATACCCTTCTTTGACGCCATCGTTCGATAGAAATCCCCACACCCAGGGGCACGAAATTTTGTCACGATAACTAGAGACCTGGAGACAGCCAATGCTGAAGATTTTGTGATTTTAGCTTGCACCGTTTTGATACAGTGCTAGGGTGTGACGGACGGACAGACAGACAGACAAGACGGACGCCTAGACGATGGCTAAGACGCGCGAAGCATTCTGCTATCGCGCGTTAAAAGTAAAAAATAGTATAAATGTAATAATGAACAATAAGTACCGATACAAAACCTACCGATTACGCTTGTTATTTAGCACTTGCAAATGTTTTTTTCGTAAAACGAGTATTTTGACGCTATTAAAAATTCCCTTTGTTAACATTTATTACATGGATAGCTGTCCCGTTGACAACCTGTCGAGTGTCGAGTTTGATAAATGCCACGATAAGGCCATAGGCCCATGTCGGCGCACTAAAGCCCAAAGCCCACTTACAACAAATCCACAACATTTTTAATGTAACACTATGTTGTAAGCTCTATATCTTGTTAGAGTCTACAACAAATACTGATGTAATTTGATATCGGGCGGAATCGCTAATATCTCGTTAACTTTGTATTCGCATATGACTGATTTAGGTTTAGGACACAGTGCAAATTCGTATAAAAAGTTTTTCTCTACGACCTACCGTTTAATCACAATACATCCGTTACAGACGACGACAAACAGACGACAGACAGAATGATGACGAATTGTGCCTTAGACGCTTACACCGTGTCTCGGAAAAAAGTCACTCTTTCCACCTTCACGACAACTTGTTGTACCGTGTTGTTCAACAAGCATACGATAACCATTGATCGAAGCAATGGCGTTTAAGCTTATCACATTGTCCGACTGTATGATTCAAAGCTGGAAATGGGTGACCATGACCCATGTGACCCATCCAAAAATGATGACCCATTTGACCCATGACCCATGACCCACTGACCCATTTTCAGCTCTGATATGATTAGTTTGACGTGTGCACGCGCCATTCGTCAATATTGGCAGGCAGTAGCTCATATCACTGAGATTTTCGTACATGTATTATTACAGATCTCTGTAATCGATATAGATTAGTCAGCTGCCATTCTCCCTCGTTATATAGAGGCCCACGATTTCATGCATTCCTGTCTGCCAATCAGTCGAGCAGGGCGTTAATCATCCATATTATCTACTACAGTGCGGTCACTCGTGTCTTGTATAATCTGTCTTATTCGTCGTCGGACATTTCGGTCTACTCTTGCCGCGTGCGTTCTACAGTAGCTACTGGGGAGTATGATGAGTATCATCTGCATTCCCTGTGCTTCTCTCATGCCTCTTCCGTCTGTGAGTCTAACAGTCTCTTTGCCCTACTGTGTCCTATTATTAGCCTAATTGTCTAATTATCAGCATGGTTCTAAGTGATTCTGCTAGTCGACACACCTTTCTCTGTAGCGTGGTCGTCTGTCGTACACTTTGCTTAAACCGTTCGACGGACTTAGCTGTCATTTGGCACGTACGCTGGCATTGTATTTGATGGGTCATTCACACCAAGAGAAAGAGATTTGGTGTCGAACGAAAAGAACGATTCCAACTTCAGCCAGATTAGTTTGGTCTTTGTTGGCTTACCTATTATTATTTCAGCTGATGAAAATTACGTTTTCTCCTGTGTTTGGCTCTACAGGTGTTTTTTTCTTAAGCTTTATTTTAGCTAACTTCTGGCATCTGGTAACTTTCACTGATTTCACGAATATCTAGACTGCTTACAATTGTCCTTTCTTGCGATAATTTTCGTCTCAGTTTTAAGGCGCCTGTTCATGTTTTCAGCTTTTGTTATTTTCTCCCTTCTTGGGTAAAATCGCTTACTGCAGCGCAAGCGATTCCGCCTATTGCTACATATTTCTGCGTCACGTGGTCTGTCTGTCTGTCGTCTGTCACATTCGTGGAATATGCTGGAAAAACATCGTGGTTCAACACTGACCGTTGACGGCAGCCTCGGTGCGACGGCGTGAACGCGTCCCCGCGGCTGCAGCAGCTGCACTGGTGACCTCAGCAGCAGCGGCGGCGCCACCTCGCGGCCACAACTTGTACGAGATGAGACCATAGGTCGTTGTCATGACAACCAGCGGCAGTATCAGCAGCACGACAACCAGACCTGCCGTGTAAACTCGCTCCAACACACGACTGTTCCACTCCTATGCACACCAGTCGCGCATACATACACTGCAGATCAAGAAATTGTGCAAACAAGTATAAGTAAACAAGTAACAAAACTTAAGACAAACAATTTAGCAGTTACACTGTAGGCCTATAAAGGTCACAGTGCACCCCGCGTTCTTGACACTCAGACAAAAAAGTGTAGCACAGGTACAAGTCTTTTGACTCTCTTGGTAGAGTGCACAAACGCATGAGGTCTAAACCCCGTGATTAAAGAGAATAAATGTAAAAAACTTACCAGTTTAAAACTCAGTGTAAGGACGACGTGACGACATATCAGTCCACTAAAACAGCAAAAATCTTTTGATTAACTACATGGTGCTATACAT
>Ga0056128_1001076_pt1 | contig 28914 bp, 18 predicted proteins | sample WorMetLIZISLAND2_FD_71113 | JGI IMG/M metagenome (GOLD analysis project Ga0056128, IMG submission 71113) | Marine gutless worms symbiont microbial communities from Max Planck institute for Marine Microbiology, Germany - Olavius geniculatus... ... | reverse complement strand
TCTGAGAATCTCACTTCTACGGCTCAGTAGTTCTCACTAGTTCTCACGAAAAGTGTGAAACGCGCAAGTAAGAATTCTACGAGAATTCTAACATAGAATTCTACGCTAGCCAATTTTATCGTTATACCAAAATGGTTTAACTGCCCAATGCCCATCTGCCTGCAGTCACCCATCATCATCATCATCATCATCATCATCAGTTTATTTTGGAAACATAGAACAGGACAATGTCAGAAAATACAAAAAAACAGTATGTGAACAATAAAACATGTGTTCCAAGGGTCAGAAAAGCCGCGACGGCACTTACAACTGCCCATATAACAAAAAGTAGCACAGCATAATAAGACAGAGCAAATATGAACAACCAGTACTGAATAATAAAATTAAAATGAAAAAACCTTGAGAAAATCAGAGTAATCAACATCATTAATGGTATTCTTGAAAGAAATTAAAGAAGTAAAATCTACTGGGTTAGACTTGCATAATACACTGCAGATGGTGTTGAAACCTATACTTATCTCACTCCAGACCGTGGTATATACATAAGTAGCAAAGCTCGCTGACCTGACAAGTGAGTGAAAAAACTAAATAGTTATACTGCTGAGTTAAAATATTATAATGTGCATGCTATTAAACAACGTGCAGATACTGTGTAGTTTTTATGTACCATATTAACAGAAAAATAAAATATGTTATAAACTCAGAAATGTAAGCTCAGTCTGTGCTCCATGTACAAAAAAACTTCTCGTCATAAAGAAATGATGCATCAATAAGGAAATAATTTTGCTAAATGCATTCACTAAAGCAGGTGACATAAAATGATGACCGACGACATGAAAATACTTTTGGTGAGAAACGAACAAGATTTCTACATCTGTATTCTGTATCCAACGTGGCTGAATGATCAAAGAAAATGGCAGTGGTGCGATACAGAAAAAATCATTTGCGATAAAGTCATACCTTTGACCCTCATTTGCTATTCTGTCATCCTCGTCGGCAGAGTTCACGCATAATTCATCAAAGTCTGCTGAATGAAGGGCAGTCGTGTTGCCTGAATGACAAAAATAACAGACTCTAATATTCCTCTCAACAAAGCAAGCTAAAACATAACAACAACGTGAAAAATCTAGAAAAAAAACGTGCAACAGTTACGGTAACTGTGGGTGAAATCTGGATAAAGAGCTGGTACGTGAGCTTGCAATGGTCAGAGACAGTTTCCTTCCTCTCTTCTGACGTCTGCCATGCTAATGAATATTCATGTACCAACCAACACTCTGATTTCATGCTTTGCTGGTTGTACATTTCCTATCCTTTATTTACTTTTATTATTATTTGAGCTCATTTACAGTGCATGTTTTTCCACATGTCATGCATGATTTCAATATTAGATGAATAAATAGAAACGAACAACCTACCAGTGAAAGACGTACAGATGCAGTCATGAAAAAGAGTTTCATCCAGTGCGTCAGCTTCATCAGCATGGAAATACCGAAGATCTGTAGTAGTCACATCATCAATATTCGGAATGTCGGCATTTACTGCTGACGGCGATTGGTCTGGACAGTCTGTAGGCTGTGGTGGTGGCGACGGATCTAATACTTCTAATTTTATCGCTTCCAATGTGACAGCATCATCAGCATGAGTGTCGACATCAGTGCCGACATCTAATGACTGCTGAGGCAGTGGCTCTGTTGTTGCTGTATCTATTTCAGTGGCAGCATCTGATGCATACATACACGAACAAATGCATTTAGGTTACCTTCTAAAGCTTCACTCCAATCAATCAACTGGCTAATCGACTGATTAACTGACTGATCAATCCATCAATCAATCAACTAAAACTACTCAAAAAAGCAACAAGCTAAGTAAAAATGAAGAAAAAGAAGATTCCGCATAGACCGAGGTCCGTTGCATGGGAGCTCATCCCCTTTACAGCGCTTTGAGCCGGCGAGGGCGAAGCCGGTGCGATGGCACACCTGCCCGCAGGCAGTCACCCACTGCAGTACTATGCCCAATTAAGCTAACATACAGCCCGGGTCGGCCGGATGGCCGGCTCAAGTTAACAGCGAGCGCCTTTAACCGACTGGGTCAGTATACTAGCAGTCCTGGCCACAGGGGCTACTGGTGCGCAGAACTCGCCGTTTCTTCCCTAGCAATGGGCGTGACCACCGCTAGTACTCATTTTACCATCCCACAGAGGGTAGAAGGCTGAGTCGACCTAGTTGGCTGGCTCCATACTGTAGACAGTCACCCATCTAAGTACTAACCGGGCCCGGCGTACAGTAACTTCGTTTCACCCGAAACGCTTTACCAACTACGCCAAGCCACCAACCAAGTAAGTAAAAATGCTTTAGGTATAATTAATGTACAGCACAGACCTATGCCTATAGCTGAATTGTTTCATTCTTTATCATGACCCAGCCTACACCAGTCAAATTCCCATTACCATTTTCTTCTAAACATAAAAAGTTCCATACATGACAATTAGCCGATGGACTGAACTGCCCAGAAAACCATTTATTCAAGCATCTTAGATGCACCTGTTGGCTGAATCTGAGTATTAGAAAATTCCGAATATAAATGCTGATAGGGGAAAGCCCATTATTTTTTCAGACCAGCCTGGTCCATTAGGCGGTGTTATGAACCAAGCCTGGCTTGCCTATGGGCCAAAAGCATAGTGCACACATGGGCTACCTGGATGATGTGTGTGTCTGTATGTAGCACGAACAAGAATCCCAGCTGTCGCTTGAGTGTGGCCGGCCGCACCGCCTACGTCCAAAGCCAAGCGTCCAACTTCCAATCATAGTGCATTCACTTCAAGGTCATCGAAGATCGATGATTTTCATGTCATTTGAAAGCCAATATGCAACTTCCTATCAATGACCACTAGCAACCTAGGCCCTGTCTTTCACCGTTTAGCCACAATAGCACATAACGGCCTTCAAAAACATCCAAGGTCAACGACTTCCATCTAATCTGACAAGGCGTATGACACTTCCTATTAGTGATTAATAGTAAGCTTGGCCCTATCTCGCACCGTTTCCGAGATATGGCCACTTACAGCTTGAAACATTCCATTCCACCCTGTGTTATGACACTTCAAAATCATCCAAGGTCAATGATTTATATGTCATTTGAAAGCTGGTATGCGACTTCCTATTAGTGATCAATAGCAACCTAGGCAATATCTTGCACCGTTTAGCCACAACACATCCACGGCAGACGAATGACAAAGAGATGGATGAACAGACGAACGACAACAACGACAAAGGGTCGACCGTTAAGCTTACAGCTTAGCGATCAGCCCAAAAACTGAATATCATACCATCTGCAGTGTTGGCGGGTAATACCATGTCTTCATCAGCTTTTAACAAATAAACATTTGTGGTTTCTGCTGCAACCGTTTCTTCCTATAACATAGTTCATAAGATCAAAATTAAACTGACAGCAAGTTAATAATCGGACGCAATATAAAATTACTGCCGTTGAGGTGTTAGTTACAACTGACAAACTCATGGCTGTGTCGCCAGACCATGACAGTAGTAATGAAACAGCAACAAAACAATTTTTAATTACTTGAATATTATTTAATCATCAAATAACCAAAGTTTATTGGAATACTGGAACTCCTGCTTCACAGAATTTATCAAATTTGTATTCGTGTGTTAACTTTTTAAACGTGCAATAATTATTTAATGCATCAAGTTAATGCGCTAATTTGACAGCTCTAGAAATTACATCATGCACTAACGTAAAGCCTGATAAATAAAATACATAGCTAATGAAAAGGAACTTAGCAATGCTTTGCAATATGTCTAACACAACGCACAGACACTAAACGTCAGCCAAATGTCACAGTCTACAACGTTTTTACTGGTGCAGTTTATGCCAGTAACCTTAAATGGTCCTTTCACAATAACAAAAACTCAAGAAGATAGCCTACAGGCCCCACATGTTGCTTGCCGCTGATTGGTCTGACAGACAAACAAATGTTTATGGCATATACCATGTTTTACAGCACGCTGCTGTGAAAAAAAACTCAGACAAATGTGGTAAAGTGTATCATTTTCAATTTCTCAAAAAAAGAGAAAAAACTCAAAGTGGTACTTGTTGCAATAAAATGAGCTGCCAATAGAACTTAACAACACAATCTAACAGATTCTGCATGACGCCTTTAGCACATGACAAAAGTGAATTTACACAGAACATGATAAATTCTAGGGATGTGACAAAGTTCGTATTCGCATTCGACAACATGCAAATATTCGACAACTTTACAGCTATTCGATATTCGACGAATAGTTGAGGGCGTTTCTGGCGAGTACGAATATTTCATTTCGTTCAACTTGATTGAACTTTATTGAATTTTACACAGGAAATACTGAGGACTCTGGATGTTTCATTTCTTTAATTGAACTGGACTGACTGAACTCCGCCTTAGATACTGGTGCTGATTTTCACTGACTGAACACTGAACAACTATATTTGGATGTTTCGCTTTATTCAAATACTGGTATAGAGAAGTTTTCTTGAGGCTGACTAAGTACTCACATTCGCATTCGTTATTCGACGAATAGTAAAGTTAATATTCGTATTCGACAAATACGAATATTTTTTTTATTTCGTCACATCCCTAATAACTTCACACAAAAATAGCACTTACCGAACATGAAGTGTTTGCTAAACTTTGCTTGCTTTCATTGTGTGAAGTATTTTCTGACTGTGAGGCACTTGTGTTTGCAGAGCTTTGTGCAGCAGTCAATGATACTGCCCTGAACATGTCATAATTTACATACAATTATAACATTCTTGCATTCAGAACATTCAATAGATGAAAACAGTGCAGCAGATGTGTAACAGATGAAAACAAAAATAATGCATAACACATGACAAAACTGCCTGTTTATAGTTACAAACCTCAGAAATTTCAAACTTCCACTGAGTAAAAACAGTGATGCCACCGAACAAAGTTATACAATGGGCGACTTCACTTTCTGACTTAGACTTTCGCTGAGTCTTTTCTCTGAGCCAAAGCTAAAGCTAAACGCTAAAGTTTGTACTTAGACCAAAGTTCAACTAAACGATTACAAATGGCGGAAAACCGGTAAACCTAACAGGAAATAAATCAACCAGCTACGCTTGGACTTGCTTATTTAATTGCGCCACGCACGCAAATGACGTAATGACGTAACGTCTTACGTCATTGTGTAGCCATTATGGCGTTTATTTTTGGTATTAGACTGTTTTAATTTATTAAACTATCCGTGTTAGTCGCCATGTTTTCGTTCAGCGAAATCACTTCACTTTTTGACTTAAGTAGGTACTTATACCAAAGTTTAGGCTCAGCGAAAGTCTCAGTGAAAGTCTAAGTCAAAAAGTGAAGTCGCCCAATGTATTTAATATGTGCTCCGTGGACCTGCTTATGCAATGTGCACCTTCACAAAAATTTCACAGAAAATTCGTTGGATTAAGATCCAGAAACGAAATGTCACCAAAATCTAAGTGATTGGTCATTGGGCCATGCCGAAGCCCTCCACAAAATTGCACTAAATATTTCCACAACTTTTTGCGTAATTCAGTGAGTGAGTGAGTGAGTGAGTAAGGTTTAACGTCCTGCCCAACACAATATAGGTCATTTCGGGGATGGCCTTTCCAGGCAGAATGCACACAAACACATAATAACAGAGCAGTAAGTTTAACCTTTACAATTAAGAAACAGAAATTTTAACCTTTACTGAAACACAAAACACGAGAACCTAAAATTGTAAGAACTCCATTATACGTGTGCATATTTAATTAACATAATGGTAATTCTAATAATCTTCCCTGTTATCCTCCAGACAGATATCAACGTGATAATGCTGTCCATCGGAGGACAGGGACATTGCGTAATTCACCCAGACAGACAGACAAATGAACAAACTGTCACTCAGCCTTATTCTTCAGCAAAGTAAGTTTACCAATATGTCATAGACAGCTTAACAAAATGGCAGCAGCAACACAGCATACAAAATTGGCCCAGCAGCAATGCACAGTACAATTAATTACACTGCATTTATACTAAGCATTACATACCAATGTAGGTTATCAGCATTAGTTTGCTCAACATAGTCAACGTGTGTCTTGAACAGCTGTATACAGGCAAAACATCCATTATCAGTATATAAAGCATGCTGTTCTAATGACAAACAAAAAACTCATGCTCATCATCACATGCATTAGTATTATAATATAATAGTTATTGATTACCGATGACATATTTTCCAGCTATTGTGATTTAAAAACTTATGAACAAAGTGACTGGCAAGTTCAAAGTTGCAACATTGAAACACGTACTGCAACTCATCACTGAAACTTTAACCAAACCAAACAGGCTGACAACTAACTGTTAACTAGTTAACAGATAGTCAGTTCATGAAATCTTCAAACGATTTAATGCAAAAATGATGTTGTTCTCGTACTCAATATGTTCTGCTTGAATACTTGGTTGACATGGCTATAGTTGTTAGAGTAGCACAGAGGTTAGAATATCGATCCTAGCTGGCGAACTTTCCCTATCCTGCGCTAGACTGATGGATGGCCGTTTGACCACTCTGTGGGTTAAGCATCCGCTATCAGTCAACCAACAAAACCAACTCAGCCTGCCATCCCTCCGGGATTGGTTAAATGAGTAGTAACCCATTTATATGGGTTACGAAAGGTGGGGACCTTGGTACAGCTGACTGGGGCTGCCTGGCCTGGCCGCTGCACCAGCCTGTGTCTGCAGGCTGCACGCGGTGGTTGTGCGGCCGGCGACTCTGGTTAGTGACGAAAGCGCATTAGAAGCGTGTTTGCAATGATGCGCAATACAAATTGACGACCTTTACCTTTACCTTTTACGTTTTGACAGTGAATGAAATATATTTATATGACATTACCTCACTGTATTTTGTGTGTAGCTTTGAGTTTTCATCCCTTAGTTCACTTTCACGTTCATCTTGCCTTGAGACTACACAAAAAACAACTGCGATAAAAAATATGAAATAAAACAATGCAACAAAAAAATGACAGTTATAACTTATGAAACAGTAATATACACAGAATTTTGTAAAAATCACCACAATACTCCCTCACTTTAGTATAATAATAAACTTAAATAAACTTATAAGAATGCATAAAAAGTACAACAAAACAATTATGATGAAACAATTATGACTAATATCCAGTGTTGGATAAAGTAGTCAAAAATTCTATTTGAGTAGAAGTAGAAGTAGTGGCCCCTAAAATCTACCGAAGTAGAAGTAGAAGTAGCCAAAAATAAAACAACTTAAGTAGAAGTAGAAATTTTTTCTACTTAAGTAGAAAGTAGTCTGTTTTTCTAAATTTAACAGTGAGTTTTAGTGTCAGATCAATAACCTGCATGCTTTATGCCTATTCACCTTAACATGTACATGTAGGCCTGATGAAGTATCAGCTTACAAGGCACTCCACAGTTGCATCAAGTTGTCTCAGGGACGCCTCCCAGACCCTACATGGAAACGTCGTCCCGGTCGTCCACGTGGCAGGTGGATAGACCAGCTCGAAGAGACAACAACCGCCCACCTGCTGATCAATGGAAGCTGGCTATCAAGCGCGGTCACGGTGCAAGAGCGACGCTACGGTCTCATGACTATGCGACTACCTGACCTGACCTGACCTGTACGGAAACCTTTCGTATATAGGTCTCTAGGACAGAAGGACCTTATACAAAATGCAAACAAAACTAGAACGCACACCACTTAATCTACCAGTTTTTTAATGCAGCAAAAATTAAAAAAATACTGACACTTAACTGACCTCAAACTTAAAGCCGTTAAGTTAAACGAATGTTGACTGATTTTTTTCTGGCTGTAAACTGTATGCTGGGTCTAGATGGATGTCTTTCTTTCTAGTCGCATTTGTGTAAGTAAACTAAGTACTAAATTTGTGCTTATATTTTGCCTAAAACAATTTCACAGCTTAAGTGACACAAAGTGCAGCTTTTGTAATTAAAAAGATGGAAAAAGACTCAAATTAAGAAATAACTTAAGTACAAATTTTCAGTGTAAAAACTCAAACTTTGCTCCACAACATTTATGCAGCCACTGTATGCACAATGCAGTTGTCATGGGGTAAAATACCAGATGGCTTGAGTGAATTTCGTGGTTATGGTCATGGTTTTGGTTAGGCACTTTAAAGTCATACTGATACCTGTCACTTTATCCAGTAGAAAAATGAGATCAAACTTTAGTCAGTAGTTTCAGTACCTCAGTGCAAAATTTACATGCTTATATGAAACAGTCAGAATCAATATTACAGTCTTAAATGTCAATATGCAACAGAAGGGCGATACAAATGATCATTGCAACAACAACTTCAGAAGCTTGGTTACTACTACCAGCAGTTAAAGATAAAAAATAAAATGCCTCAACCTGTTTTCTTGAGTTTGACGGAAAATTGAAATATGCCAAGTTAAAAAGTTTCTTAAAAACTGAACATCGATCTTGCATTAAAAAATACTAACAGTTGTATTGCAGTAGTTGATGGAATAACTACATTGAGAAAAAAACTACTTTTGGTAACAAAAAGTAGAGAGTAGCTCATAAATCTACTTAAGTATAAGTAGAAAGTAGCCCGACAAAAACTACTGAAGAAAAAGTAAAAACTTCGACTTAAGTGAAGTAACGAAGTAGAACTACTTCGTTACTATCCAACACATAGCAGACTGCTGATGATAATACGCAAAAATTCTACAATTACAATACAGACATGATTACCACACCACAACCGCAAAAAAAATGTGTGCAGAAAGTTCTACGTAATGCATACTAAAATTAAACACAGTTCATGCCCAACATATACCACTGAATACAGTAATGGTTTTATTTTAGCAACAGAACTAAACATACTCACGTATTTAAACTACCCGGTACATCATTTGTCAAAATATGCTACTCGTAATAATAACAAACCGTGCTCTTGCATATTCCGAAGCTTTATTTCCAATTTACGAATCTCAATCTCAAGTGAATGCATTTTCTGTGACCAAGTCTTACGTTCTTCATCAACTGCATCTTCTGTCTCAATATAGCGCTAATACACATAAATTCCACAAACTGTTAAAAATATCTGATAATGCCACCAACAACCAAAAAAACTTAGTTTTTTCCGGATCATATATTAGCAGAACAAAAATTAGTTGCAAGATATAAAGTCTATTAGCAGAATGGCAGCAGCAACGCAGCATACTGCAGCCAAGCAGCAATGCCACAGAAACAAAACAAACATTTATGACAAAATCGATCCAAAATTCACATAATAGTAATACTAGCAAATGAAAAAAGTGCATTATGGCAAGAAAACGAACACAATCAAGCCGACGGCATCAAAACCGCTATATATTTTTTAATATTGATCTTACGCATTACCCGTAACTTAGTCTATACCATCCCTGTCCACTGTTTTGATTACTCTTACTATCTTGCCATATCTACAGATGGTAAGCAAGCAAATTATGATACAAAAAATATGACATATGAACCTGCTCATGTGCTTTTCGAACTTGTTTTTCTCGTTCAAACTGTGCTTTGAGGTTATCATTCTCCACACGCAACAGCTCAAGTTCGACTTCATGTTCCTGCTTCTCTCGATATGCCAGGTTGAGACTCTCAAGTATTGTCACAATTTGCGGCATCAGGTTTTTAATGACACCATCGCCATATGTGGCTATCATCACTTCAAATTCACTGTACACACTGCTTGCCAAATTCTGCACACGTTCTGATACACTTGCTCCACTTGACGAGTAAACTTCATCATGGCATCCGTACACTGTCTCCATGAAAAAGCAGTACCAGCAGGCAGTCTTCAGTTTATGCAAACAATTCTGTAATAACATGCCATACGTATGAAAACATTATCAAATATAAAGAATGCTTATTAAAAATACACACGAACTAACTACTTGTTATAATGATGCAAATAAGCAAATAGCTGATACTGTACGTTGTTTTTTTTTTAAATTTTAATTAGTTAGATGACAGGGCCATAAATTGGGGCATCAAAACCACAGACTATGCTTGTGTGTGAACAACTTGGTCAGCATTATTATTTGATAGGTGATACCGAAGCAGCCAAGAGTCAAACTCTTCACTTGTTGATCAAGAAAATAAAACCCTAACCACTGAGCCACCAAGCCATCTTCATTTATACAAATGTCATTCATCGTTCATAATGACCACTTTCCTAACATTTAGCCCAACCAGTAAAACCAGTGAACCTAACAGGAAATAAATCAACCAATTATGCTTGAACTTGCTTATTTAATTGCAATTAAAAGCAAATGACGTAATTATGTAGCGTCTTACGTAGCCATTACGGCGTTTATATGCTCATCATCATCAAGTACAAGTAAGTACAAGTAAATAGCGGTATGCCTGAAAACTGCAGGACACCGCAAAACACTGCAGTACTCCATAGAAAGACCGCAGGACACATAAATAATAACCGCAAAACGATTTTTAAACGTGAAAACAAGACTTAACCTTTCAATAGTTCAGTAAATTTAAATAAACGCCGTTAAACAATGCAAAAATCAGCACGCCACCAGATACCTAGAAACAGGGACAAAATGCTACACGCCGACACTGAGATGCAGGCCACATACCTGAATGCCAAGGGTGTGTATGCCGTATGTCAGACGTGAGCCAAGATGCTTAAACTTACAATGAACATCACTCATGTTGTCAGTGTTTGGACATTCATTCACGCCACTCCTGTTCTCAAATTCTGTACTGGCTAAGCTTACAATCAATACATTTGCCGGTATGTGTCCTACGGTTTTCTTGCACATTCTGAAATATTAGCATTGGCACATAACTGCTATAAGGTAGCTATATAATGCTCTAAAATTAAAGAAAACCTACAGTTTTACTGTTTTCAGCACTTTTTGGTGGATATTTAAAGTGTCCTGCGGTGTCCTGTGGTGTCCTGCGGTTTTCAGTCATACTCGTAAATAGTCGCCATGTTTTCGCTCAGCTAAAGTCAAAAGTCGATGTGCATTCCGGCTCAGCGAAATCACTTCACTTTTTGACTTAAGTGGGTACTTAGACCGAAGTTTAGACTCAGCGAAAGTCTAAGTCAAGTCGCCCATTGTCCATGTAGTGAACATGAAATTATAAACAATGATCGCAAACTGCCATAGACAAATCGAATACATGATAGTCCTAAAACAAAACGCGAACGGTTTATTGTGTTACCTTAGAAGCATAATTAAAATTCCGTCAATCTCTAACGACAAAAAATCACTTGTTTACATAAAACGTAAATGTAAACAAACTTCATTGAATATTTATTATTTTGGTAGGTTGTTAGAGATGGGCCAAATTCATTCACCAAATTCACCGAAGCCACCAGAATTACTGGTGGCCTAAGTAAGCACAGGCAAAAGCCATATAACGCTTACTATTCTAATAACTAAGTTGATTCCGCTTGCCGTATGAATTCAAACTGGTAATCAAAGAGAACATTATTGATTTCTAAGTAGCTATATAATCTGCTTTTCATAATTTTTTTCTAAAAGTTTATCAAAAATACTCAACAAAGATATTGGTCTTACATGCTGATTTTCTGTCACCTTTTTTATAAATAGATACTACTTTAGCTATTTTTAATTGATCTGCAGACATTTACGTTCACGTGTATAAGCCAATTTATGTTCAACACGCATGTACAGACTGTTAAAATGGAACTATAACCTGCTATCTGCAATGCATTGCAGTCAGCAAGTTTCAACAAGTAGAAGCGTACGATACGAAACGACCATGGTTAGAAGATAAAATCCTAACCATGGACACGAGTAGGCCTACACTAGCCTACACCTACAATCACTACTCACCACTGAAATATGCTACTCACACAGTAGGCAGAGGCAGCGAGCAAACACGTCTGAACACGTCGCCGAGCCGGTGTTTAGTCCCAACCGTTCTGAGCGCGTCGCTCGGCGCATTTGAAAATGTCGGTTTATTTTGTAAACAAATACGATTGCGGATCGCTCTTTTTGCTGTAATTGATACGTCACGATATGTCGCGAAAAGAAACCGTCGAGGTAAACTAGTACGATGTTAGGTTTTGGTTTTATAAGCTTATAGTACGCAGCAGTTAAAATCACAGTTACTTAGTTCTAGTGGCAGTTCAACTAGAGGAGTGATGAGCCGTAGACTTACAGGTGTCTGGCTTTTTTCCCCTTTGCCGGTTCGCCCCCTGGCCTGTTCGCCCCTGGCTCTTTCTCCCGTTGGCTCTTTCGCCCCTGGCTTGTTCGCCCCCTGGCTCGTTTGCCCCTTGGCTGATTCGCCCCCTGGCTCTTTCGTTCTCTTTACCTTGGACGTTTCGCCCCCGTTGAATACCGGTGGTTCGATGTCGAGGTTTATACGTAATAATTGTCCTTAGGCCTAGACAGTTTATGCATGATGATGAGAATAAACGATTGTGTAGATGTTTAATGCTTTGTTCAAATTTGAAATAAAATCGTTAGGCCTATACACGTATTTTATTATACAGAGTTTTAGTACGCTTTCTCGCTTTAGAATGTTTGCAATAATGTATGACGCTCTCTATGGATCTAGGCGTTCGTCAAGCGGTTATTAAGCCTAGACCTAAGACTTCCTAAGTATACCTGTAAAAATTCACTTCAAAGGAAGCTTGACGTTCACACATAGAGCGTGTTGACTTCAAACACACTTAGCGTGATCGGAGTGGGGTCTGTGATGCGGCTTGCAGACATACCACCACCTGGTGACAGTGGTGAGGTAATGCGTGTTTTCAGCCGACTGTACTCTAGTAACGAACGAGCTATTAGAATGGTTGTCGATTGTCGTCTCTGTTACTTACTTGTTGCCTTTCTGTAGATTGAAACACAAACACAAGCCTCAATAATGAATCACACCTGTATATTCAACGGGAGGGGGGTGAATCAGCCAGGGGACGAATCAGCCAGGCACAGGGGGCGAACAAGCCAGGGGCGAAAGTGCCAGGGAGCGAACAAGGCATGGGGCAAACAAGCCAGGGGGCAAACCGGCAAAGGGGCGAAAAATCCATAATTCGACTTACATTGCAGAGCTGTTGCATTCAACGGGAAACGTGATGTATCAGTTGTGTATAACTTCTGTATTTTTGAAATGGGTTGAGGAATTCTGTGTGGAAAATTTTTTGGGGAATGTTTATCTTCAATACCTGCACTGCTGAATTATGCAGCTACTGTATCTTGCCATTGTCTTGACAGTTCGTTAATGTTATCTACGGACAGAAGAATATGTCGCAAAACGGCTATCTTTCGTACCTAAGGACGGAAGACTGTGCGACCAGGTACTATTTTTCGTCCATGGATACGGACGAAAGAATGGCCAGCGAAAGCACTCTTCCATCCATATGGACGGAAGACTGCATATCTAGGCGCTATTTTCTGTTCTCAGAGACTCGCTTGTGGTTATCTGCCGGAGTTGACAATAGGCGCGTCTGGTAACTTAGTTGTTGCAAGTGGCTGGCAGCTCTGCTACGCTACTTCCAGCCGATCATGTAGCATAGCAGCTGTCAGGTGCTTGCATCGGCTAAGTTACCAGATGCGCCTATTGTCAACTCCAGCATGAGCCTTAGTTTACTTCCTAGTCCTGATCACAAAATCAATAGGCAGCAGTTTAGGTTGTAAAGTTGTAAAGCGTTTCCGTTATAAATAGAGCTGCACACATTGGTTTAGTTTATCACGCCTACATCTCTGCCGACAATCGCCGTCCATACGGATGGAAAATAACACTTAGCTTGACAGTCTGGCATTTTCTGTTATTGTTAATTGATGCTTGTGGTTGTTGTCTGACAGGATTATATTCTTGGTGATCATCTCGGACATGGACAATTTGCTACGGTGCGACTGGCACGAAATAAGCACACCGGCAACGTTTTTGCAATCAAGATTGTAAGTTAAGTGAATCTATCATTATATATCAGATTGATTTTAATGAAGCACAAAATGATAACATCTAACAAATTGAGCTCTTGGACAACGTGGAGAGCGTTCAGTTTGTATGAAGTTGCACTCCAACAGCTTTGGGAGAACTGGTCTAGGATTAAAGAAACATAATTTACTGACATTGTAAGCTGTGGTTGTGGCAAGCTAGTGCATTGTAGGTAGACCTGCGAGTCACTGAGTTACAGAAACGTGACCCGACTTGAGGCTAAAATGACCAATGACCCCAAGTTGACGGTGGTCAACTTGAGCACATCCGGCTCGACTTGACTTGACTTGACAGCGGCATGTCGACTTGAGTCGACTTCAAACGACTGACGTTCAGAAGTTGTGATGAATTTGCGTGAACGCTGTAGGTATACATGGTGTTTCATAAAAAACAACCCCTTTTTCTTTCTTTCATAATTCACTCAAATGATGATCAATTCACATGTAAATTGGTTGTAATTTGAGTGAATTATGAAAGAAAGAAAAAAGGGTTGTTTTGTGAAACGTCATTTACTGTAGGCTATTCATAAAGTGTTTTATTCCTTTGGTGGACGTCTTTTGTTATTGTCATTTTTTAAAGGAAGTTCATACAGACAGTTAGGCCTAAAAACTGTGTGTTATGTGACTATGCTGTATGGCGTCTTTGCCATCGTTGTCATCTGTTCGTCTGTTTGTCTATAACGGATGTATTGTGGCTAACTGTTGAGGTTTATAAAAACTTTTTACATGAATATTTAGCCCTGTGTCTTAAACCTAGGAATGCAAACTTTCAGCAATCTAGTGCAAGGGGAACAACAACATTAGGCTTACATCATTCACACTAGGCTGATTTACACGTACGTTTCTGGTTTCTACGTCATCTAACAATTAGAATTGTGCGAAGCGTTGAAACTCGATATTTGCCTGAACTCATCAATAGCCGCATTTGAGAGAACTGGTAGGTGCAAGGTTACTTGTCAAGTTGACTTCTGAAGTCAACTTGAAATGACTTGTAATGAAACCGATGACGTCAGAGAATTTTGATGGCGATGCTGCTTCAGACCGACTTGACCCGACTTGGAAGGCCCAAGTCGACTTGAATCGCCTTGATCTGCTCGACTTGCAGGTCTTATTGTAGTTGACCATAAAACACTGCTAGTGTATAGTTCGATACGTAGTTCAAATAGTATCTTTGTGTCTTAAGTTATGAAACCTGCTTATGTAAGATGGTGAGATGAATTAGCGTGCTGTTCGGAGATGAACTAATCTCTATGTACTGTGCAGATTGATTTGAACAAGATGACGGACAAGTTAGTTAACGTACCCATGGTCCGGCAGCGAGTGCTGAATGAAGTTAATATTCACCAAGATAAAGGCCTGCGACATCCTTCTATAGTGAAGGTATGTGATCTTTAGTCTGAATGACCAATTGACGATGCTTGCTTGGGCAAACTTAACAACGTTTTTTCTTACACTGACTGTTGCTGTTTATGTTTTATGTTATGGTGGTTTGTTTTATATCTGTAGTGGTGCTGAAACACTTAAAAATGTTTTAATAACGTTTTATAACTATTTTTATTGTTTCTATGCTATGTGCACATTATTTATAATTAATCTTGCATTTTGCACATCTGTTGTCAGCGGTGATCAGACCTAAGAAGCAGGCGGTCTGTTAAGCCAGTGTCATACAGTCTATAAATTTGGTCAATTTTGCTAGCTGATAAAATCAGCAATGAAAATCTAGATTGCATGGTGTGCAAGATTTTTCTTCAATTGAATGACCAATTTTGTCATTAGAACTAGAAAATTTCTATTTCCAACAGTACAGTCGGTATAATTTTTTTCTGTACTGGTGGTATGCCAATTGTATGGTGTCATCTTTATTTTAAATATCTTTACATAGCAGAATTTGTTGCACCATTTAAATGATGAAAGAATTGCAGTTGGTTCATTGTAATACTGTCAACGTTTGAGGTGTGGTAATTGTTTAGGCAGCCTTTAGTGACTGATGTTTCTTATCTGTAGTTGAGCTTGTGGTGTGTGCGTGTGTGTGTGTGTGACAATAATTTCAGTATTTTGGTGCATTCGCTGATGGACGAAACGTATATCTGGTTCTGGAATGGTGCAACATGGGGACTCTGAAGTCATACGTTGAGAATAAGAAACGACTCAGTGAAAAGGAAGGTAAGCTTGTAACACGTCCGTTTGACTGGTAATTAGATTTTATTATGCCTTATTGCATTTTAGACACTTTTCAGTAATGCTAGCAACTTAGCAAGTAGTAGTTAGAAAATGATGTATTCTGATGCACTGTTGGATCTTGGTCCGAAGCCCATTGCATATTTTAATAGTTGCACTAACGCTAAGCCGTAACAAAATGATGAATGAATGAATGTATGTAGGTATGTATATATGTATGTGTTTTCAGCACGTTGCATTTTGAGTCAGATTGTCGAAGGCCTGTTGGTCTTGCACAAGAACAGCATTATGCACCGAGACATTTCCATGGGCAATGTGCTACTCAGTCGTGACCGGCAGAACAATCTACAAGCGGTTAGTTGTGTGTGCGACTTTTCCATTGGAATTTCAAAAATATTATTTGCATGATTAGTCTTTGTGTCTGCAGCTTTCTGATAGATCACTTCCAGTCCAATCATTCCTAGTTTGTTACCTCTATCCAAGAAAGAGATTATGTGATAGGGTTTTAGTGTCCGCCCAATCGTCTATTTGTTTATTTGGCATCCGGATTGCTTGAAAAGTTACATATGTATTTTGCTGCAATTCTATCGAGTGGTTTGGCATGGTCCGAGGAGGTACTTGTTAGTTTTTGGTGGCAATCTGGAGTTCTTTTGTGGATTCCACACTATTATTCAATATCCATCATTTTTTAAAAATTATATCTGTGATTCTTTGATTTTGCATGATTATTTTCCATTCGAGATAGGGCAAAACTGACAATTTTGCTATGTATGTAACTAAGCAATTTATGTTCAGTGGATTCTGATGAAATTTTATGGATGGGTAAAGGGTGGCGCAAGGACCAGATATTGGTGGCTATTTGGACCTGAAATTTTTGGATGGAATTTATGGAAGTTGGCTTAGTTTGGGGTCCAGTTATTAGATCTGTTGCACTTCTTGCTTCTGGCATTGATCGCTTCTCGAGCGTTACTTTGTCAGCATTGGATGAACTTACTGTTTCAGAAAATCGCAGACTTTGGCTTGGCTGAACGTCTTGAGAATCCAGACATGAAACATTTCACAATGTGTGGCACTCCAAACTACATGTCTCCGTGAGTGATGAGTCATGCCTTGTACTGAGCTGAGTTTAGCTTATATTGTCGGATGGCAGTTCCATTGTGTACTGTGTAATGAGATAGAGTTATTCCAATTTTTGTTTGCTGTTTGTCAAAAAGTATATCACGATGTTTGTCAGAAACTTATCTTATGTTGACATTGTCTGGAAAATTTTTTCACAGTTAAGTAATTAGTAAAGATCCAACCACACCTGATGTGCATTGTTACATTACCTACTGAACACTAAATGTGATGATGCTGAATTCTGTGATAGGTACAGCTGTAATATGCACATTGAACACTGAGCAAGACCAAAGATGTGGCATATGGACATATTAGAGTAATTCAGATTAATGCCAGCCGTCATTTTTGTTATGATGTTATGTAGGCTCATGTTGCATAGTCAACTTTTGTACTACGTTTCTGTATTTTATATGCTATTGTGTGATTTATTTTTGATCATTTTCCCTTTATTATTTAGGCCTGGTTTTTCATTATTAATCACCGTTAAGGAGATACTATGGAAAACTTTGTTGTATTTTAATTACCGTACTGATACCTGTTTGCAGTGAGGTTGCTAGTGGTTCGGGACATGGCCTTGCAACGGACATATTCTCGCTTGGTTCCGTCCTGTACACTATGCTCATTGGTGGGCCGCCGTTTGAGAGCTCTGATTTGCTGGAGACAATCAATCGTATCAAGGCCGTGCTATACAAGATGCCGAATCTGCTCTCGGTGAAGGCACAGCATCTGATCATGTCGGTGATGAGGCTGAGTCCCAGTGATAGACTCACACTCAGTGGTTCGTGTTGTCATGATTTCGCTGTTTTATCTTAATGTGACTTATTGTATGTTGCTATCATAAAAGAAATATAATTGCTAACTTTAGGGTGAGCATAGCCCTCCATTGCAAACTCACCTGCCACCTTGTTAACTGCCGCCCCTTACAGGTAAATATGTAAAGGTAAAGGTAAGGGTCAGAATATAGCTCTTAAGGAGCAAACCCCTCACAGAGCTACGGAGCGTCACCTGCCGTATGGGATCACACGGTGTTACCTGCCACCCGACAGAGGTGAACGCACCCAGCCTTAACCCCTGCCAGATAGGCCAGTACTTGATTTACCTACCCCGGAGGGATGGAAGGCTGAGTTGACCTAGGCGGTTGGTTACATACCGAGGTGGTTTATCTGCCCGCAGGCAGTCACCCATCGCAGTATTAACCGGGCCCAGCATACAGTGACTTCGCTGATTAGATCAGACGTGTTACCACTACACCACGCCACCAACCCACTGCCTTAACCCTAGCCAGAGAGGCTTTTGCTCGATTTGCCTCGCCCAAAGGGATGGAACTTGGAATGCTTGAGTCAACCTGGGTGGCTGGTTATGCATCCAGATGTTTTACCTGTCAAAAGACACGGGACACATCTAGGTACTAAAGAGCCTCAGTCTATGGCAACTGTATTGATCAGATACGTTATGTTAACCACTAGATCTTGTTGCCACTGTACTGCTATTACTACTTCCAGTTTTTTTTCTATGGGGCTTATGCTTATGGAGTTTTCAAGGCTAAGCTAGAATGTCCAAGGGAGAATAATTGGGGAATACTGCAGTAGGTCATCTTTGCAGACCAGATGTCTTTTTTATCGTGTGGTCGACAGTATCACACCACTGAGTGACGTTTGTTCATGTTATGCTTTAGTGGTGGCGTGGCGTAGTTGGTAACGCGTTTCGGCTGAAATGAAGTTACACTACGCCGGGCCCGGTTAGTACTGCAATGGGTGACTGCCTGCGGGCAGGTAAACCATCTCGGTGCGAAGCCTGCCAGCTAGGTCAACTCAGCCTTCTATCCTCCGTGGGATGGTAAAATGAGCAGTAACTCACTTATACGGGTTACGGAAGGTGGTGAGCTTAGTACAGCTGACTGGGGCTGCCTAGCCGGCCGCTGCGTTGGCCTGTGTCTGCAGGCTGCACGTGGTGGCCGTGCAGCTGGCGGCTCGGGTTAGTGACAAAAAGCGCATTAGAGGCGTTTTACGCGAGATGCGCTATACAAATTGACACCTTTACCTTTACCTTTTATTTGCATTTTATAACATCATGTTATGTGCTTCCTTTGTTTCAGAAATCCGTGATCATCCATTTTTGACGGGTGCATCGCTGGATGAATTCCGAAGCAAGTATCCCGGAAAAAATGTATGCATTATTTTTTTTGAATGTACTTGCTACCTGGTATAGTTTATGAATACATTGGTGCTGTTTTCAGTAAAGTTTATTATTATGATTATGATGTTACCTCAGTGGACTATTTATACAACGTTTTAATTGTTATTGCTAAATGTTTTATAATTTTGGTAGGCCTGTTAGTGCGAGTTACCAGTATCTAAAAAATTGTTCAAGTTTTTCATGTTTGAGTATTTTTGTTTTTGGCGTTATTTTCTTGTTTGTTCTGACTGCTAGTACGTTTGTCCATGCCAGTGCAAGTGCTTGCCTGGAAAGACTTATTGTTCGAATGGCCTATGTCTGTTGGTGCAGATGTAAAACACTACTTACTTAATTCAATTTTCTGATTTTGAGTGTTACAGAATGATGATGATGATGATGATGAATGAATGTACTTTAACATGGCATAAGTCCCGAGACCACGTAGACACGTAACAATAACGGTGAATTCACGTAGTAGTCAGTGCAGTGAGATGCTGTTGGTCAGAGTGGCTGCAAGACCGAGCAAAAAATTTGGTTTTCAGTTTCCTGCGGAACACTTGCAGTGACAAGAATGGGTAGACAATATCAAGAATAGCTCCTGGTAATGCAGACGAGTGAGCACATGTTCGCTTATGATTGGCTTGTAAGAAAGTTCTGTTGAGTTGACTGAGTGTGTGTTGTGTGTGTGTGATCAGCCATGTGCCGAGTGGTCAATGGACAGTGGCTGTGGGACATGTACGACCGAGCTAACAGCTATGAGCTCAGTTGTCAATCAGCCTGCCATGACGTCCAAGCCTCCTAATCAACAGTCGATGTCCACTAACGGTTCTCATCACCAGGCAGCAGGCCCGGGCTGTATCAGACAGCCACCAACCACAAGACCTCCATTGGCACCTCAGAGTGCAGCGCCAGCAACGACTTGTCAGGCAAAGCCACAACGACAACAACCCACAATCTCATGGTACTGCTGTGAATAAACTGATAATACTGCATTTTATAGTTGTAGCTAGAGCTGTGGAAATTAACAACTAGTCACTTGATAATCATTGAAAATTTTTAACCTAGTTTAAATTGTTGAATTGTTGATTAAGTTTACATTGGTAGGAAAGCAGCGTAAAGTAGATATGATGGTGAACATCTGAAAACTGATAACCACTTGCTGCAGAGAACATGAACATTCCGCTGTCTCTATGCAAGACTAGATAAAACTGCCACGGAATAATAATGACGATAATTTGTGTCACTGTTTAGTAGTAAGCAGCAAATCAACAGTTTGTTTAACGCTATGACTTGACTTTGGCCAAATCTGGAACAGTTTGCCCGATGCTCTCCGAGCCTTAGAGGACTACAAACAGTTCAAAGCGCAACTAAAGACACATTTGTTTAACTAATTGAAACTGCGGCACCTAATGACTTCTACTTTTAGGCGCCGTGTATAAATCCGCTTTATTATTATTATTATTATTATTATTATTATATTACAATTCATTTACAGCAGGAGCCTACTTTTGTAGTTGGTACTATGTTGCTTGTTGTTTTATTTCAGTAATCAGCAGAACTTTGCTAGCACGGCCAGCAACTGCTATTTCAAGACTGACATTAAATCTGCGACTTCGCCGCATTGTCGTGGACACATTGCACAGAGCAGCCCAACTGTGTTGTCTCCCAGCGTTGTGTCAGCGCCCGCGATAAATGCCGAGGTGGCAACAAGAAAACATACAGACGTGCAGCACAGATCGGCGCCAGTGATGCCTCATCGGTCCACAAGAAACCCGCATCTCATTGAAGTCAGCTCACCCGATGGCAGTGGCAGTGCATCATCAAGCCTGTTCACAATCAGCAGTGTTCAGACTCCTCCCAGTCCCGTCGTCAACGATGTTAGTAATATGTCGGACGAGAACTCACAGTTGCTGCCTTCTGGCGGTGGTCAGATGCTGGCAGAAAATCAGCTGGACTTTGAAGCCAGTTCACTGAACAATGTTCAGCTTAGTGGACAGTTGGCTCACTATGCGTCAGAGACAAATCTTGCATCAAGTGGCTCTATGCCACGTGGTCAGCAGAGTCGTCGTGTGCATGGATGGCAAGTGATCGGTGCGGTACAGCCAACTGTATCATCAGAATATGCTAAGCAGTTACGTCGACGCAGCCGCTCCGCCGATAACCTGAGCCACCAGCATAAACAGAAAGTCGAATCTGCAGCATGGAGTGTGGTGGACATTGATACCAAAGCACACGCAGAATCTGCCGTAGCACAGCAGTCCAATGTGCAGCAGCAGCAGCAGAAACAGAGCACTAATTGTCAGAAGCCTATGGACAGCTTACCTACGCCATTCACAACAACCCGGCTCCAACCTTGTCGTCACCAAATGAGCACCGCTGTGGTACGTTCACATTTATTTAACGTCTGGCTTATCTTCACAGTATGCTAGTGGCGTCTCCACAAACTTCATAGTTTGCTGAATGAAGTTACTTGTCTTTTATATATTTATGGACAACTATTGGCGCATTATGTTCTTATGTCATCTGTGTAATTATCATTGTCTTGTTTTTACGATATCTGTGGTATACATTGGTGGATTTTTGTTGTACATTTGCCACTATTGCATATTGGAGCAAACATGAATTTACGGTACTGTGTTTTAAGCTCACAAGGCCAATGGTCATAGTGGATAGATGCAATTAATGGTAACATCTGTCACATAACTAGCCCACATCACTGATGCTTTCAGTTATGCCATCGTTTCATAATATAACCAGTAATATTTAGTAAGTAGTGTAATTGTACATACTGTTGTAGTGATACTGGGGTTTTGTTGGGCTTAGTATTCTTAACTTCATATTGAGAATGAATAATAATAATAATTTAATGATATCAAGAATCAGTACAATAGTGGTATAGGGTGTTTACACGATCAAACATCGAGCAGCTAGCTTGACGTTTTATGGTAATTAGCATGCTAATTAGGAGGGCAGGCAGGTTGTAATTGGAAGGTCTATATAACACATGATCAGCTGTGGGCTAAGAGCCTAAGCTTAGGCCTACTTTTGTACCAGGGGGCGGGTTTCCAATAGGCCTGCTTGAGCCAGCTTGATGTTTGCTGCATCATATTTGCTCGACGTTTCTCGATGTCTGCTTGACATTTGCTCAATTGTGTAAACACCCTATTATTAATATTTGGTTGCAGTATACGATACTGGAAGATGGTTGTGTCTGCTTGGAGCTATTTCGTGTTGTTGGCGGTATGGCAACTGTTACAGAAGTGATGTGCATCTCTGCCAATGGCCTTCAGGTGACAGTTTGTACATGTGTGTGCATCTTGTACACTGTGGGCCATAAAAAGTGGCACATTACTTTTGTCCATATCTTTGCCAATTATTGACCGATTTTTGAAATTATTTGACTAGCACACTTTGCAGACAATGTGCAATAATATGGTTATCATATATCCCACCACACCATAAATGTGTCCACACTACCTTGTGAAATATATATGTGAGAAAAAACTAACAATAATAACAAACATTTGGGTAAATGAAAAAAACACTTTAGACCAACATTGTGATGAATGATTCTTATGACACTAGACTGCATTAGACTCATGAAGTTTATTGTCATACAGATCATTTACCGCAATGTTGGTCTAAAGTGTTTTTTTTCATTTACCGAAATGTTTGTTATTATCATTATACATTCATATTTCAGTTATATTTCACAAGGCAATGTAGTTACGCATTTATGATGTGGTGTGATATATAATAATCACATCATTGCAAGTTGTCCTCTGAGTGTGCCAGAGAAAGAATTTTGAAAATCGGTCAATAAGTGGCAAAGTTATGGACAAAAGTAAAGTGCCACATGTTTTATTGGCTGACCCTGTATGAGTGTGATAAGAAATGTAACAGTAAACCATGTGTAAATACGAGGGTCGTTTGATAAATAAGTTACAATACCACATCGTTCTGTTAGTGTTCGGAATACAAAAATATGTGAAATATCCGTGTAGTAGGGAATTGAGTTCGGAATAGCAGCTGTGAGTTTTATTATGATTACAGCATTGTGACGTCATTTATCAACACTAAATATGGTGACGTTGCCATTAAAGTCATTTCTTAATGAACAGCATGCTGTTATTTGTTTGTGGGCAAAAGATTTTATGCAAATAAGATTTACTCTGAGATGCATCCAGTGTATGGCAACAAGTGTTTTACGAAGCTAACAATGCATGCTTGGTGTAAGAAAATGCTGTGTCTTATATCTCTCAGCATCTTTGTGAAATTCAACACCACAGAAACTGTTTGTTGCCAGCTCTGTTTGTTCATAACTAATGCTTTTTTGTTGTTGTGAGGACGTGGACCCAGTTCGTGAAATGTGCCTTCTCTCTGTGTGGTCTCATTTTATTGAAAGATTTCTCCGTGCAGCAGGGACATTTGGTCTGCTTTTGTTTTTTTTGTAAAGTTACCAAGACTTATCTGATTCTGCAACGTGAAACATTGTTGGTCTCACTGATGTAGATGGAGAATATAACTTGTGATTGTGATGAATTTTTGATTGTGTGCTTGTAATGTGTACAGATTCAGATATATCAGCCGAACAACGGCAAAGGCTGCATCTTGCAGTTGAAGCCTCCAGATCCACCACCGCTGGGATCTGTCCACTTGAAGCATTACACACTGGAGGCATTGCCTCGTAGGCATTGGAAAAAGTACAACTATGCTGCATTGTTTGTAAGCCACATCCGAGCAAAGATGCCGAAGGTGACGCTGTATACGCATCGAGCAAAGTTTCAGATCATGGAGAACTCTGATGTCGATGTTACTTTTTATAATGGTGAGTCATTTTTGGTTATTTTTTGCTCACTTTCCATGTGTATGCATTGTCCTTTGCTGCCAGTCATCAGATCAGTATAGCAACATCATATAACTACTCTAAAAGATGCCTGCAATGCGATTGTTTAGTTCGAAACTAGTGATTTATGCAGTCCAGATGTCATAGAACAGTTGCAGTGTAGTTGACATTTTCATTTTCATTTTGCCCCCTGTCCTCCAATAGACAGCATTATCACATTGATGTCTGTCTGGAGGATAACAGGGAAGATTATTAGAACTGCCATTATGTTAATTACATATGCACATGTATAATGGAGTTCTTACAATTTTAGGTTTAGCTCATTATTTTGTGTTTTCGTTTCTGTAAAGGTTATATTTTCTGTTTCTTTATTGTAAAGGTTAAACTTACCGTTCCATTATTGTGTTTGTGTGCATTCTGCCTGAAAAGGCCGTCCCCGAAATGACCTATACTGTGTCGGATGGGACGTTAAACCCTCCTACTCACTCACTCACTGACATTTTCATTCGCTGTGGTCACATGGTGCATGCATGAACCATAGTTCTATCAATCGCTGAAGTAAAAATTCACCCAGGCAGAGTTTTTGTCTGCGATAGGCTGAAGTATTTATGCCCAACTTGCTACTACTGGTAGTGGTAGTGGTGGGTTGCATCATTTTAGGTTTTTTACATCAAATTTAATGTAGTGTGGCTCGGTAGTCTAACAGTAACGTGTCGGACTTGTAATTCTAAGGTAACTCAGAGGCGCAGGTTCAACTCCACACCTTTACACTGCCGGGTAACGACCTTAGGCAAGTTGTTCACACACATGTGCCTCTGTCACCAAGCAGTATAATTTGGTACCGGCTTCACCACTGGGACATAAACAGGCACAACTCGCGATACACTGACCTCGTATCCGTGGTCTCTCAGTGTAAAAACTGGTGTCTGGCTGAGAGCCTTAGGAAACGAAGATCAGCGCCGCCCTATGGGCCGTAAGGCTCGGGAAGGACTTTACGTTTACGTTTTACATTCACATCAAATGTGAGACAAAGTTTTGATGGGTCATTTTTGCTGAATATGTTACGCGCAGATGTTTTTGATAAATTTGCAATTTGTAGCTTGTATGAAATGATCTGTGTGTGATAACTGACATAGGAGCCAAGTATCACAAGGCTAATGATACTGTGCGAGTTATTTTGTCTGACGGGTCACTTAAGCCCCTGTCGACACCCAGCAATGTGTCTGAATTATCGGAGGAGGGACAGGAGATGTGCCAGTATGTCAGTGAAGTATGTGAATTATTAATGTCTGAGATACTTGACTCTGTTCAGTTGCAGTTATTTTATTAAATATTTATGTTTATGTTTGTTAATGTTGGCTGCTGTCACCGATTGACTGTTTAATTTTTTTGGTAAAACTTTGCAGTTTTATATCTTGAATTTTATTCGATTTTGAAGTAATTTGGAATTTAATATTTATGCATGTTTGAGGTGTGAGTAGTTTGTGCATGACAGTAGCTGTATTTTTGATAGCAATTTAAACCAGTGGGACGGTATGGTAGTGTAGCATGATACGAAGCATGAAGGTGTGTAGCATGTTGCTGTTGCTCCGTGCCCACTTGTGCTGCAGAATGCAATTGCGGCCAGATGAAGATTGAAGAGAGAATGGATTATCGACTAAGGGGAGTGGGATGGGGCTGGTTGAGTATTGTAATCTCTTTCATCTTGGTCTGGCAGAGCCCCGGCCAAAAACGAGTTTTGGTGGTACATTTCGAGCCTGAGAAATGCATCCAATGAGAAGCGGTTTTCTATTCTGGTGATATTCTGAACATGACTGATGCTCAGCATAGCACCATTGTGGCAACAGGAACTGCCGTTACGGCTTACCACCTTCAGACTGAGTGGATGGTACCGGCACAGATTAAGCCCTGCGAGTGCTGATGTGGCTGTGATATCTATTATTTGGATGTGATTGTATGTGTGGACAGATCTTGCAGATTTGCACTGACATGACTAATGTACTGATGTCACTGCAAGCTCGCTGTGGCCGTGGCCCTGACGTATCACTCTTTCCCATTGTGGTCGGACGGTGAGCATCTCACATGCTGAATTTGGAACTTATCATTATTTGCTTTGCTAGTTTGCAGAAATGGGAAAATGCAATAATTAGTTTTTTTTATTGGGACGATCGTTAAGTTTTGCTAAGTTCAGAGGTCTGCCCTATGGCATGGGCTGATGTCTGTCTCTCTGTTACGGATGTATTGTGGCAAAACAGTGAGAGATAGGGTTAAGGTTGCTGTTAATTGCTAATAAATGTACAAAACATCAGTTTACATGCTTGTTGATGGTGACGTGCAATGACTGACACTTCAAAAACAGCAAAAATCATTAAAGGTGAAACCACTCGCCATCACATCACCTAACTGTCATTGTGCTGTTGAATAATATAACTTTTCTATGATTTTTGCTGTTTTCCAAGTGACAGTCATTGTGCATTGCCATTAACAAGCATATAAGCTGACGTTTTGTAAATTTATATTTGCTGTTTTATTACTAAAATAATGTTCATTCATAAGTGTCTATTATAACTTATCTGTTTTTCACAGCTATGAAAATGCGAAGCCTCAAAAATTTGGGGTTACAACCTTGACCTCTTAAAGCTACGTGATGTCATTGGTTGCATGACCATTGGACTCAGCGTGGGCACTTTCCTGTAGGTGGTCAGTAATGACGATGTGTCTATCTTGCATGGTTTTTCACAGATACGGGGCCTCAAAGATTTTCACCTATTGGGGTCACGTGACGTCAGGGTTGTTAATATTGCAGCATTTCAATTATTGCAATAAGTATTGCAATACTTTTTAGTACTGCAACGGGTATTGCAATACTGGTTGCACGTTTAGTATTGCATTTGGTATTGCAATTGTTTTAGTGCTAAAATATTGCAATACTTGGAAGTAGAGTGGTCAAATTAACGCATTAATAAATTACTGCACGTTAAAACAATTAACATGTAGATGTCAGGTGCAATGGTGCATACACCAGAACTGCTGGACATGCACCTCAAGACATGTGCAGTGCCAGCTAAAGTTGATCCACTCGGTAACTGGAAGCCATGCTAATGACTTCAGTTGAGGTTGCATATGGCTTGACTTCCATAGTTGCAGTTCAACCAGCAGTATCGTAGGTTAGAAAAGTAGGCGTGGCAGGAAGTTGTAATTTTTTGACAGATGCTGCAAATTTTAGACAGAAAAGATTTTGGGTGCTCAAAGTTTCAAATGTTTTTTCAAAATGGAAGTTTCTATCCCAAATTTTGCATTTTTTGGACAAAAGTGTTTTTGTCAAGAAGATTTTCTCACAATGTTTCTACAGTTTTCCAATAGCCCAAAATTTGGGGGGTGGCAGCTGTTTTTTCTGCTGCCCCTCCGGTCTTTCGCCCCCCTGGCTACGACGCACTGAGTTTGACACAAGTCAAACAATGTGTGTGGTGACTGTTTGCAGGCGACCAATGCCATCATCAGCAGCAACATCACATTGTGACGATGCTTCTGTAACCGCAGAACGACAGACGCCTGTGAACCAACCGACCATTGCATCAGCGTCAGCAGCGGCATCAGTCACTTCTTCACACAGTTCTTTCTCAGCATCACAGGTTCCTGTTTGGCAGATAGAATTAGTTTGTGTTTGGCCCGTGGCCTGTCTACATGTAACTGCAGCAACTGTCTTTTGGTCTGTGGCTGAGTGTTATCAGAGAGGGTGGTGATATCGAAGTGACCTTATCCTAGATATCAAACTGAAGTGATGTTTTATTGCAGTATAAATTGTTCTCACTGTGCACTTAGTGATTGTTGTGCATGACTTGTATATCTGTCATGTTGCGTGTTCCAGCCGTCATACAAAGCATCTTCCACTGGTCGGCAGGAGGACATGCCTTTGGCTCGAGAATCAAGTCATTCCAGCAGGTCACAGTTCTCGGCTGAGTTGCCGTCACCATTATCGTCAGCAGTACCAGCACATAGTGGTGAGCCTGTGGCTAGCACGTCAGTGTCCCAGTGCCGGCCTGCCAGCACTGCAGCTCAGTCGCAGAGAACTCCATTCGTTGTATCCAGTGAGCCCCAGCAGCCGGCCAGCCGAGCTTCGCCACCCTCCAGCAAACAGCGACTCATCTGCTCCGTTGATGTCCCCGGCATCGGCCAAGCTGCCAGGGTAAGCTGTGTTAACATTATAACGTATTGCAATCAGTTAAACTGTACTATTAATATTAATTGAATGTTGTGATTCGGATTTTACCACGATTTTACCCTTGTATCCACGCTAACAAAATCTGGGAATGTAAATGCAAGATTGACTGTAGCTATAACACAGGATTATTGGAATGGAGTAGTCGAATATTGACATTTAGACCATAACAATTGATGTTGCTGGCATTGGTGAAACTGCTAAGCTACTTCAAACGGTGCTGTTATACTATGCGCAACACACAATAAGAAAAAAATTAAAGGTTAAAGGTCGCATATAGCTCCTAATGAGCGAACCCATCTCAGAGCTACGGAGCGTCACTTGTCATATGGGATCACACAGTGTTACCTGCCACCCGACAGAGGTGAACGCGCC
>Ga0056128_1001074_pt1 | contig 28934 bp, 23 predicted proteins | sample WorMetLIZISLAND2_FD_71113 | JGI IMG/M metagenome (GOLD analysis project Ga0056128, IMG submission 71113) | Marine gutless worms symbiont microbial communities from Max Planck institute for Marine Microbiology, Germany - Olavius geniculatus... ... | reverse complement strand
GTGTGCAGCCTGCAGACACAGGCTGGCGCAGCGGCCGGCTAGGCAACCCCAGTCAGCTGTACCAAGGTCCCCACCTTCCGTAACCCATGTAAATGAGTTACTACTCATTTTACGGTCCCACGAAGGGTAGAAGGCTGAGTCGACCTAGGGTGTTAAAAGTGTTAAAAGAAAAGATGAAAACTTGGTAAGATCAAAGCCATCACAATAAAAACGTCGCAGACAATGATAACAGTTTTTATCTTCAACAAAAGTAACGACTCAATATTTTTGAAAAGTTCACTGGGTGTAAAACTCCAAGATATCTCTGAGGTCCCGTTTTTCCATGCACATTTGATGGCCGATCATACTGATCTCCAATCAACTTTGGTACTTGATCTGAGATCATCTCAATAACTGTTTTTCCATCACCAATTAACGACTGATCGTCCATCAACTCTCCCATCAAGATGATGGCCGAATATTGGCCAATCAAGTCAGATGATTGCCGATTAAACGTGGCGATCTGCAATTCGTTGCTTATTCGCACCAGAAACATCGCTTTACGTCGCCAGTCAGAACGGCAATTAACGCATTGAAATGAAGTTTCAGGCATGGCGATTAGTCCCTACTGATCAATTTATACTTTGCATTGTGTTTTGTGAACAAATAAAATGGATAGACGCTCCCGTATTGATTTGCGATAATATCGTTGATATCGTTGCTATGACGACGTTTACCGCTACAGCGTCCACTCGCAGCGCATGCTGAGTAATTTAGCACAACACCGCAAATTGAGGTCACTGTCAGCCAATCAGATTGGCACAAAGTAGGCTCAGTTGATGATGAATCAACAAATCGCCGATCGCTCAATTGGAGATCGAAAATCCATGGAAAAACGAAACACAGTTGATCGACGATCAATTCTGAACATCAAGTTGATCGGAGACCACTAAATCGGAGATCAAATTTGATTTGATTGGAGATGGAAAAACCGGACCTGAGAGGCTGTGCGAAAATAGGTGCAGTCTATAAAAATGCGCTTTACACTGAGAAAAAAATAGACAAATTTGACACTGACATGCCATTTGACTCTCCTTTTAGAAAATAATTGGTTAGCATACACATATAAAAAAGTACAGTGAGTGAGTGAGTGAGTAGGGGTTAACATCTTGCCCAAAACATTAGAGGGTCATTTTGGAGACAATCATCCAGACACTCACTTGCACTGGTATGGACAAAAAATTAACAGCGAAATCAATCAAACCAATAATAATCAGAAAACCCTAAATACAATTCAGTCAACTACCTACGTACACATGCACACAGACGTAACTAGAAAGCAGTCACAGCCCTCAGGTACCTCTGCCAAGGCAATGTTATTTGCCAGGTGGCGTCACCATATTCACTTTGCCAGCGGTTCGCTTATGCCTCCTTTAACGCAATCGTAACGATAATTTCAAAGTGATCCAGAATCCACGATTCCTTCCGGATCACCCCCAAAATTGAATCACTGGTAGTTTGTGACATGCCTGACATACCCTCAAAATTTCAGAAAGATCCGTCCATAACTTTTTGAGTTATCTTGAGACAGACAAACAAAGTCTGGCAAAAACATTACCTCCTTCGTGGAGGTAATTAGTAACTAACAAAAGATTCACACATGCACGAACTAATTACACCAATACAAAACTGAAAACCTGCTTCAAGCACCTCTGATACCACTCCGCCAGAAAATGGAGCAGTCTATTCGACACCCCCAAACCCACATCGCAGAACATACACGCAGTCTTACTTAGTTGTGCAATGTTATCACACAACCCAAAAAACACGGTCTTAAAGTCACCGCAGAGGGAGGTCGAATGCAAAATACTATTTTGATTACAGATGAAAAACAGCATACAGTTAGTTACACATATTTCACCGAGCTCAGTGGTTTGTTCCTGCCTAAAACTGGAGATATGTCCCGCTTAAAACAAGTCCAAAAAGAAAAAAATACCGCCAGAATGCTGTTGAAAGTTAAAGGTTGCGTACAGCTGTTTATGAGAAACCCACCACAGAGCTACAGAGCGTCACCTGCCATATGGGATCACACCTGACACGGGTGAATGCATACAGCCTTAACAACCCCGGACAGACAGGCCTCTATTCCATTTATTTACTCCAGAGGGATGCAGGGCTGAGTTGACCTTGCTATACAATATACATAAAAGGACCGTATAATAAACTATGACAAAAACACAATACAATATCAACAACACACAACGGAAATAAAACCAGAAAAATATTGCAATGATGATATATTCACAGCATATACTCCACTGAATCATACCTTGGCACGCCATCTGGTGACACAAATGAACTTGAGCGTGTGATCTTTACCCAGTAGTTCTGCATTGCACAGAATGTCAATCTATGACAAACACACAAACACACAGTGGGCGACTTCACTTTTTGACTTAGACTTTCGCTGAGCCTTTTCGCTGAGCGAAAGCTAAAGCTGAACGCTAAAGTCTGTACTTAGACCAAAGTTCAACTAAACGATAAAAAATGGTGGAAAACCGGTAAACCTAACAGGAAATAAATCAACCAGTTACGCTTGGACTTGCTTATTTAATTGCACCGCGCACGCAAATGACGTAATTACGTAATGTCTTACGTCATTGTGTAGCCATTACGGCGTTTATTTTTGGTACCAGACTGTTTTAATTTACCAAACTATCCGTGTTAGTCGCCATGTTTTCGCTCAGCGAAATCACTTCACTTTTTGACTTAAGTAGGTACTTAGACCGAAGTTTAGGCTCAGCGAAAGTCTCAGTGAAAGTCTACGTCAAAAAGTGAAGTCGCCTAGTAAGTAACATGCAAGACCTAAGACACAACGCATAGCACTTACAGGGTGCAGCAAAAAACATCAACCCCTAGAGTTAATTGCTATTTTCTCAGAAACTGATCGAATAACACAAAAATCCAGCAGCACTGATCCATTTATATCTGCATAAAGAGGCCAAGCAACGTCAGATTTCTCTTAACATTATACAGAGTTGAAGAATTTTTGGCGCAACAACATCATGATTTTGAATATTCATATTTTGCTGTTATGAGTTAAACTATTTGACAGTAATTGGGTGCATCTTGTCGCTTTTGGCGTCAAAGTGACGTAGACTTTACAAACAAATTCTGTACAGCTTTTTCTTCCGATCGTAATTATAGATAATTTTTCACCAAAGCTGAAAGCCATCGCTAAACTCAGACAGGCCCTGTAGATGATCTGGGACAATTTGCCATCGACAAGGCTGTTAAAAACCTCACTAAAACATTAAATGGACACTTCAAGTTTTTGCAGTCACTGCCAAGTTGTTTATTCAGTTGTTAGAATGACAAGTTACAATAACAACAGCAGCATAAACGGCAACAATAACAACAATAATGCTAACAATAGCAACGCTGCAGCAGTTACCTCACGAAACCTGTCCAACGTTTCAAAAAGTTTGAGTGAAACGAACTTTTTGAGATGAGTTATAGTCGTCTGAGCTGAACAACTGACACAAACAGACACAGATGTAGATGGACAGGCAGACAAGCATACACAGGCAAACATAGACAGACAGACAGACAGACAGAGCTAGACCCCTAAGCCGCCGCCATAAACGCTGTCACCGAAAAATTTTTTCCATTAGCCGCCGTAGCCACCGAAAGAGTTTATTGCTAAGCCAGTTTAGCTGATATAAAATTTTTTGCGTAACCGCCGGAAAAAAATCTGGCTAGCCAAATTCTGTCAAACTGACATAACGCGAACTAGTCGTTCAACTGCGTCCGCACATTGCAGCGACGTCGTTTGATGTTGACCACTATCTGAATTCAAGTATCCCAGAGGAGTTAGATAAAATAAAATGCCTAGGACACTGGCAAATTCAGGAAAAGTCATATCTCATTTTGAGTAAAGTCGCTCAAGTGTAGCTTACTTCGGAATAAGCTCGTCATCAGTGCCTGTTGAGTGCATGCTCAGCACTACTGGACTTGTATCAAATGGCAAACGATCGTCCATCAGGCTGGAAAAGCTGAATCGACTGTTGGTCATATAAGAAAACTTTAAGTTTGTTACAACGAACTGTGACTGCGTAGTGCCTATAATCTGTGCCTATTATAGTGCCTATAATAGTGCCTGAATCTTATAATAAGACTGCTATTTAGCAGTATCGTGTATTTATCTATGTGCATTATGCTGTTACTTCTCAGTCTACAAACTGCAGACATTTTTGTTTAATCTTGCATTATTTGGTAATTCAGTTGATTGTGTTTACTTAATTTTTATGCGTGAAAGCAGGTATATACTGCTGTAGCACGTTTCTGCAATTCTGTCCGTCCATCTGTCACACGGGTGGATCAGTCAAAAATGGTGCAAGTTAGCAAGGCCAAATCTTCACCGTCGGCTGCCTGGAAGACTCTAGTTTCAGGATCCATAAAGCTTTTCCATTAATTTGAAAAAGCCACACTGAGCGACGGCGCTAAATGACAGGGGGTAGGAAAAATTTGTGATTTTGGCCAATAAGTCGCTGTATCTCAGAAACGGGTCTAGGTTACTATTAATCACTAATAAAAAGTCGTACACTGGCTTTCGACTTAACACTCGTACACTGGCTTTCGACTTAACACCAAAATAGAGGTTTTTTGGATTTTTTGGCGATTTTGGGCTGCGAGACACATTTCGAAAGTGAATTGCGCCAAAATCAATAAAGACGTACAAAAACAAGCTGCATACAAAATTTCAGCATTGAACGTAGATTTCGACGGTCCAAGTTTCGATTTTCTAGGTTCAAGGAAACCTGCGCACGAAGGCATCAAAGAGCGGTACCGTCTTAAAAGTCGTCATTTTACCATTGTTGGCCAGCCTTTCGTGCAAATGGTTGCAGATAGGCACGGATATGCTGCCTATCACAACAAGCACTAGTGACGAGCTTTTCAGTCATATCAGCATCGATTACTCTGAAAGACCGTGAACTCTCAAAATAAAAGGTTTTATTGATTTTTGCAATATTCAGCTGCGGAGCACACTTCAATAGTGAATTGCAACGAAATGGCTGAAGGCAGACTAAGACAATTTGCGAACAGGAACTGCTATAGGCTTTTGCGCATTTTGTAAGCATTAGCGCAAATTTCTTGTATTTCATGTCACCTGAAGGCAGTTCTCTTCGATGATTAACTGCACGTTGCAAGCTCTCTAGTGCGTTAGTTAGCCAAATTGTATTGATAAAAGTTGCCACAGCTCTCAGTTAATGACGAAAAAGTGTTGGTCTGGCATGTGAGAAAAAGCATTTGTGAATAACTGCAACATGACGTAGCTTGTGGAGCATTAGCGACTGTGCTCCATTGCTCAATACACACTTGCTAATATCTACTAAAACAGTACTTGGTATATCATGAATGCATCACATTGGTTGGTTGTAATCGTATGGCAAACCGCAATAATATACCGAATGTATTTGCGAGGCAGCGTTGGCATGTCAGGATCACAGCAGTCCAGACAAACGTTCACTTGCTCATCGAAACGATGAAAGTCCTTATCGTCACTAGCAGGCCTGGTGCCACTGTCAGCGGTCTTGTTATCACCAGTACTAGCAGTGGTGTTCTCCTTCTCATCGGAACCTAATCACAACCACCATTCGCTCAACACGATCAACACCAGTGCTACCACCAAATAGACTAAAGGGTGTACAATATAAAGCTTTCAACCCTTTAACCTGTTCGGAGGGCCCCTGAAGTATTACAGTAAAAAGGCAAAAAAAGGTAAAGGTCGTCAATTTGTATAGCGCATCGTCGCAAGCACGCCTCCAATGCACTTTCGTCACTAACTAGAGCCGCCTGCCGCACGGCCACCGTGTGCAGCCTGCAGACACAGGCTGGCGCAGCGGCCAGCTAGGCAACTCCTAGTCAGCTGTACCAAGGTCCCCACCTTCCATAACCCATATAAATGAGTTACTACTCATTTTACCGTCCCACAGAGGGTAGAAGGCTGAGTTGACCTAGCTGGCAGGCTTCGCACCAAGATGGTTTACCTGCCTGCAGGCAGTCACCCATCGCAGTACTAACCAGGACCGGCGTAGCGTAACTTCGTTTCATCCAAAAAGCATTACAAACTACGCCACGACACCAGTGCTACCACCAAACAGGCTAAAGGGTGTACAATATGCAGCTTTTAACCCTTTAACCTGTTTGGAGGGCCCACTGTAATACTTCAGGGGCACTCCGAACAGGTTAAAGGGTTAAAAGCTGCATATTGTACACCCTTTAGCCTGTTTGGTGGTAGCAACAAAACAGTGGCAGCATCGGCAGCAGTACCTGTTATAACTTTGCTGTATTGAATATTATGGAAAACCCGTTGCAGAGCTACAAAGCGTCACTTGTTGTTGCAGTAGCCGAACAGCTCTTCGCCAATATGAACAAGTGCACATGATGGATGGAGGAAGAAACAGAATCATTTGGAGGGCTTTGTTGTGTCATGGACTGTCAATTATTATTATGTTTCGTTAGGTAGTGTGGCGACATAGTTGAGATGTGCTGGGAAACAGGCGGGTTTGCAGGGCTGCATTGTGACAGGGGATGAACTGTCTTCAAGTGTAGATGTCTTCCGGTTGAAGCATGCAGATGACCTTTTCATGGCAGGTGAACCAGTGGGGCTGTTGGTTCCACCAAAGAAAAGGTAACTCCATCAGAATGTCACCTGCCATATGGGATCACACAGGTGGCACCTGACACAGTAGAATGTAAAGGTAAAGGTAAAGGGAGCCATGCCCCAGCTGGGGCGTAGGCGGGGTGCTCATCTCCCACTCGCGGCCGTTGAGCCCGTTGGTGGATAAACCACTTGAGTCCGTGACGCATGGCCAGTGCGACGCCAGACCTACGGTTACCTTCCCAGCCTCGGGGCATCACCGCCCTTTGACTGGTACCAAATTACACTGCTTGGTGACAGAGGCACATGTGTGTGAACAACTTGCCCAAGGTCGTTACCCGGCAGTGTCCCAGTGCGGAGTCGAACCTGCGCCCCTGAGTGACCTCAGGATTACAAGTCCGGCACGTTACCGTTAGACTACCGAGCCATACACACAGTGGAATGTGCCCCACATTAACTCCAGAAAAGGAGGCCAGTACTCGAATTACCAATGCCGGGTGGGATAGAAAGCTGAGTGGCATCTCATTCCATCCAACTGCTATATCAGGGTGCACAAATGTGAGAAACAGACCGACTGACAAACCATCTTACGGACTGTTGCAATATTCAACTTTGCTGATGCTGCCTAAAACATCAAAAAAGCAAATTATAGCAGAAACTTAGCAAAGCAACATTTAAGAGTATGACCATCGAGATTTTTACTAGCAGAATAAGTGTTTAGCATTTCGGTAGATCAAGCAACAGGACCGACCGGATAGTGACTTCGGCATGGGGAGACCTCGCTTCTTATAAAACTCTTCCTCTCTGTCTGTCTCACCTATACAAATGCATACAGAGAGACAGGCAAAAATACATACACTAAGTCTAACAAATACACTAACAATTTACAGACTATAAGCAGACCTTGCTAAATGCATAAGAGTTTATTTCGCAAAAATGCAGACAATTAACCCCACCGTGGTCAGCCACCTTGACGTGGTAGTGGGGCTTTGCTCCGATGACCCGAAAGATTTCTACAATCTGGAGGATAGGAGCGTACTAAGAGCTGACCAAACCGTGAAAGCAGATTGCTACACGTTACCAGTGCTTTTGTGCTGATTTCGGCTTTACAGCCGACTACGGCTTTATAGCCATTACTTGTAACCTTGTGGTTACATTTGGGGACGCACATTGGGCCGAACTGATATGGCCTCAGCGCTGGGCAGGTGTAAGAGCCTGCCCACCCCGAAGGCAAGGCAAGGCAAGGCAGACAATTAAAAACAATAAAAACACACATCATACGATCAGTAGCCTAAGAAAAGTACATACAGTTAGGCCTACAACAATGACAACTTGCTGCTGCAGATAGATACACACACACACATATCAGATAAAAACATAACGTCTACCATTCACTTTATACAATTAACGAAAGTAATTAATTTATTATGGTCTAATTAAATGACTATGATTTACTGGAAATATTGCAGCTGAAGCTATATATGGCAGCGTGCTATGTGGCTGTGTCTGTGGTCACTGTGGCCACAGAGACCACAGTCGTACTGTTGCAGCTGTTGCCGCGATGTCGCCATTCCGTCCAACCTTACCTGCCACCCCTCATCGCCACTTAGACTAAACCAAGCAACGACCAACCGCTCTTTGCTGCTGACGTGCTGTTGCTGCTGTTGTGTTCTATCGGTTAGTTCACGCTGAGTTTGTTCAGTTCAGTAAGCAATTATTTGAGCTTCACATTGTGTCCCGGTAGAATGCTAAAACCAGTGCGTTTTAAGTTCATGCTTAAAAATTATGTATGAGACGTCTGCCTGAGGCATCTTACCTTACCTTACCTTACCTCCAGGGTGGACAGGCTCTTACACCTGCCCAGCGCTGAGGCCGTATCAGCTCGGCCCAATGCACGTCCCCAAATGTAACCAGAAGGTTACAGGTAGTGGCCATAAAGCCGTAACGGCTGTGAAGCCGTAAATAAACGGCTGTAAAGCCGTAAGTAGACGACTATAAAGCCATAGTCAGCTGTAAAGCCGAAACCAGCACAAGAGAACTGATATCATGTAGCAATATGCCTACACAAATTTGCCTGAGTCACAGTTCATTATTTAATTTTGCTGTCGAAGTAGGCCTAAGTATCAAAGTGTTCGCCAAGCATCGAACGACTCTGATAAGAGACGTACATGGACGACTTAATATCTGTTGACTTTGGCTCAGAAGTTTGCCAATTCTGGTCGGTCAATTATTGCTCTTTTGACGCGGGACGTGCCTGCGATAATGCGGGGATTTATGTTACTTCCTGGGTTGTTAAGGAAACATTCATTTATTTATATACTTATTTATTATAGCCCCAGTACTCAATTCCCGAGGAATGAAATATTAAACTACAGAAATTATGTCTGGAATGGTTACGATGCGGGCTCGAAAATTGCAAACGTGTCAGCTAGGCATGCCGCGTTGAAGTGTTGGACGGTGACCAACAAGCGCCGGAATAAGAACGTCGTTTCACGGGGATCTGTCGTCACCTCGGTCAAACGCCTTCCGATTTGTGCCAAGAACTCCTGGGTGCTGACACTCATGGATCCAAGTGTTTTTCAGTGCCACTGGAAAAAAGTCGTGGGTGTCACTGAGTGAGCTGTACTTGTTCTTTTTTCTGAGAGCTGCAGTCTCAGCGGCACTGGCACTGGTGATGGCACTCTGCTGCAGATAAGCGTTTCCCAGAGTGTCGACCACTGTGACCTCCCAAGTGGCGCTGTGCCCAGAGTTCCATGGCAGCAATGTCAAACCGCCAGGCCGCTTGCCGTCGTCAGGGACCAGCCCGTGTGGTTCCTTCATGCTGGGAACGTCGGCGCGAGTCAAAGCGCGCCAGATGACGTCATTTATGTAGTTGTGACGTAGTATTCTGCTAGAGCTCCGCTTGCAAGAGAAAGCGTGAGTGCCAAGGGTGTCGACAGTGGCACCACACTGACAAGTGTGTGACTCGCAGAGCACGCAACCAAGCCTCAAACCGACGGCAACCCTCACAGCTTTGTTGTCGAGATGTAGGCCGCAAGCTGCAATCGGCAGGACGTGCAACCAGTCGCCACTGTGGTCCGATGATGCGGCGAGCAATCGTGCTCTGTGACGTGGCTCTGTGTAGCTTGTGAGCAGTTGCCTGTACTCTTCCTGCACTGGTAGCCCGTCCCACTCCTTCTGTTTACCAGCGGCCTTGCCCTCCGGCATATCCGGGTGAGTTCGACCGGCCAAGCACTGGTCACAGTCATCGTCTCCGTCCGTACCTGGTCTTCAAGCAAGAAGCTGGTCCTGGAGCTGGCGTGTTCCAGCAGCCAACGCCAAAAAAGCTGACGGACCAAGCGATGAAACCCTCGTAACTCCAAGACCTGGTAAACTGGCTTGAAACCAGTCATTCATTCATTCATTCATTCATTTCTATATTCCTGTGCTTCAGCCGCACGTAGCATAACGGCTTGTTCAACATACAGGGTGGTCCAAAAAAAACAAATACCTTGTTTTATTTTTGGGATAACTTCGGTAATTCAGCACCGATTTTAACCGTTCTTTCACTGTTACAAGCAGAAATCTATGGGCGTAAACGTGAAGTTCTTCCACCCACCGCACCTTTATTGTGCGACCACATTACCTAGCAAAACAAACACTGTCAAAGCTAGTGTGGAGTCAAGTGGAGTTGTGGAGTTGGCTTGGCTAGAGACATTTATCTTACGTTGTAAGCGTAGGAAGCAATGTTAGGAAGCGAGCTAGGTTTAGAATAGAACTGGCTTGTGTTGGCTGAAAGCGTAGCTAGAAAAACTAGGCACATTTGGCTGTAGGCTGCGTCTGTGACGTAGCTAGAAACGTAGCTAAAATATTTCTGTCTGCCACGAAAGCGTTAGCAGCAGCGCAGGTCCTTTATTTAGTCAGTTGAGCTCTAGACATCGGTCTGTGTGGAGCTCTTCTAGCTGTAGCAACGTAGCGTACGTGGTAGCGGCGTCATCGCTGTGGTGACGTCGTAGCTATGTGTTCCTGACCTATAGAACCTCGCCAATAAATGTTAATATTCTGGAAACCATCCTGAGTCGTCTCTGTGTCTCCTAGAACCGCCTTTGAACAATATGGAAGAACCAATAGCAGTCTGACAGTTGGAGTGACAGAACTAGCTTGTCTACATCCTGATGGAGCTAATTCCCTCGAACCTAGAACTTCCAGTAAGAAGGCACCTACGACCTCTCTTACAAGTGGTCTCAAAGAACAGGCAACACATAAAGATATCAATTTCGTAGCATAAAATAGTTAAGCTTACTTACTTATTCGCAGTAGTGCCTTGTGACGTCATTGTCACGTCATATTGTGTGTATTTATTTTGTTCACCAGTAATAATTTTTCAGAATATATCGTTAGATATGGGCAGAATAACAAAGGATGATCGCTGTTTGAACACCGATATTAGCAGTAGTGTTTGTTTTGCTAGGGAATGTGGTCACACAATAAAGGTGCGGTGGGCGGAAGAACTTCACGTTTAAGCGCCATAAATTTCTGCTTGTCACAGTGAAAGAATGGTTAAAATCGGTGCTGAATTACCAAAGTTATCCCAAAAATAAAACTGGGTATCTGTTTTTTAGACCACCCTGTATTCCCTAAGCGGCGTAAGCGCTATGATATTGCTATGTAGAAATACGTCATCAAAGCACAGTATAAGACATGGTGACAGCAGCAACAACTCACTCTGTTGAAGATGAGGAACAAGCTTATAGACAATGTCCTGCATCGTGCGATCATGGCTGTAAACACCACAGTCCAATGTATACATGCCAGAAAATTATCGAAAATATAAACAGAAATAAAACCAAAACTGCTATATTACACTGTGTCCCACAATTAGCAGCCCCCTGCTTCATACTCGCCTTTGTACAGGGTGCAGCAAAATAAAGTAGCCCCCTAAAGTTTTTCGCTGTTTTCTCAGCAACTGTTTGGCATTTTAACTTGAAATTTTACAAATTTATTTACTTAAATGTTATATGGCTAACTGCCAAGTAAAATGTAATCTTATTTAAAAATGACAAAGTTATAGATTTTCTAACATGACCGCCTACCAATTTTTCAGCATTAAAAATGTTCTGACTATAATACTAATTCAATAGAATTGTTGAAACAACACAGTTAACTAATGATCAGATGCCAGAATTCCATTATCACTGTGAATGTTCAAAGTGTCCACTGCCAGCTCCAAGCTCCAACACAAGTTTTCAGTCACTTAATTTAATTTAAGAAGTCTTTCTCTCAACTTTGTTGATCAGTCCTTGTGGCAAGTTGCCTCAGATAACCTGAAGCATTTCCTCGAGTTCGGAGATTGTTTTAACTTTGTTTAAAGCCTGCAGTAAGCCTCCAACATTGCACCTTACACGCGATAGTCCATTAAGTTTATATTCAGAGAATTTGGAGACCATTGGTCCTTTGTAATAAAATCTGGACAGTTGGCCCACAGCCAGTTCTGTGCGCTGCGCGCTATGTGTAATGGCGTGTCGTCTTGCCGGAAGATGAATCCGGCGGGCAGCCGGCGATTGCTCTAAAAGAAAGGTAATTTAGTGATAATTTATAAACAAAATAAATTACTGTTTACTGAAACGTCACTGTGACGTCATCGACAATAATGTGGCAACCGGTTTTTGAATATTAAATAGCATTTTCAGCTTAAACATTTTTAATGCTGAAAAATCGGTAGTCAGTCATGTTAGAAAGTCTATAACTTTGTCGTTTTTCAACAGAACCACATTTCACTTGGCAGTTAGATGTAGAACGTTTCAGTCAATAGACGTGTAAAATTTCAAGTTAAAACTCCAAATAGTTGCCGAGAGAACAGCAAAAAAATTTTATGGGGCTACTTTTTTTGCCTTACGTTGTAGCGCATAAATTTCAATGAAATATCATACACTGCACTACCCTAATATTAAATACAATCACAGTGCAATGTCATAATGACATCAGAGTTTGTTTACATTAAAATACGTTCAATGCATTGTTATTGACAAAGAAATCAAGCAGCAGCATACCAGCCTTAAAATAAGAGATGATGATAGTCTTTATTAAAGCAATTAACAGACAAACCGCTGTGGACATAATGCAAACATACTGACATGCTAAAAAACAACTTAAAACAGTTTTTGTACAATACACGATAGATAAAATTGCACTCATCAATATTATTTATTTTAGAGGAAAGTTTGCAATTATGCGGTCACGGACGGGTGTACTGCGCTCGGGTGGTAAGAGTGGTCGAAGCGGATGAGTAGGTTTGTATTTGATCGAGTGAAACAGTTGTTCATCAACCTGCTCACAGAGTGCAGCAACAGTGGGCAAAGAATCATCGGTATAATAGCCTGATTTGCCAGCTCGCCTCAAGAAAGTCTCTGGTCTATTCTTCTCGCTGGCATTAGCAAAACCCCACCAAGCGGGGGAGGCATAGAGCAATTTAGCCAGAGCTTGCGTCAAAGCCAAAAGTGGCCACTTTAAGATCAAACTTTAACAACTAGTGCAGCATGATTGTACCAATAATTGTTTCTGTGACGGTCGAGCCGGAGCGCTGCCATAGGCATTTTGTGTTTATTAGTTAAGCTTGAATCATTCGCGGAATTTTGGGTTACTTTTGTAATGTAGTGATTTTGTTTTGTACTTCCATGTAATATTATGTTGTGGCGATTCTATTTTGGTATCACCTGTGTATCACCTATGTCACGCAACCATGTTGACCAATCGTGTGCACTTATGTGGAAACGTTAAGCCGTGGACAATAGCGGTGTGCACCGAGTGAATCAGTTTGCTGTTTGTGATCAAAGGAGCTGTGTCTCTGTTTCAGTCTAATTTATCTGTATTTAAACATTTTACCAGTTGTAGCTGAAAAAATACTAATTCAAAATATTTCATCAAAATATGGCAGTTGGTTAAATATTCTTTGCTAGTCGTGACGTAACGCTGAAGTCATAATGTGTCATGGGTACAAGCTTGCTTGTCTCAACTGGTGCTGTCAGTTGCTACCCTGCTTCGATTGTGAACTTAATCTGCTTCGCTAATGAAAAATGCTACTAAGCAACATGGGGACATGAAATCAGGCATCTTGCGATCCAAAAACACAACCATTTTTTGCAAGCTCGATGTGCTAGTGCACTGTTTTGCTTGAACATGTGAAAGTCTAGTCATCCCCACAGACATGTAAATGTGATCGCCGTGTACGTTTTTTTGTAACTGCAACTGTAAAACTTCAAAAATTTGTCATCAGCGAACCAGATTTTTCACCATCGAAGCAGGGTAGCAACTGACAGCACCAGCTGAGACTAGCAAGCTTGTACCCGTGACACATTATGACTTCAGCGTTACGTCACGACTAGCAAAGAATATTTAAACAACTGCCATGTTTTGTTAAAATAGTTTGAGTCAGTATTTCTTCAGCTATAACCAGTGAAAATTTCATGTAAAATGATCATCATATGAGTGCATTATGAAAGAAAGAAAAAAGGGGGTCCTTTTTATGAAACACCGTGTATGCCATCGTACACTGTAAGGCATAAAAACACACTAAATTTTTTTTAATCAAAACTTAAAGAAAAGTGATCCAATTTTAATAAGTTTTGGTACAAATGTTCCTGACACAACTGGTCATCAAATGTTTGTTTAGTTTCCCACCTCACCTAATGTGTGTTTCTGCACTACCTGGGAAAAAAATGAACAAAATATTGCATTTATGCTACTTTGGTTGTATTGCTCAATCAAAACAATACAAAAAACACATTTTGTCCATACCATGTTTTCATTATTTTAGCTGATAGTTTATTTAATTGTCTATTTTTCAACTGTATAAAAAAATCTTCAAAATGTTGGCCCATGAACATGGGCTCAGATCGGAGACACTTTCTCCATTCATTGATAGCAGCATCGATAATGTTCTGCTCCAGACCAATCCAGACTTCACCGGTCGCTTCTTGAATTTATCAATATTCCCAAATGTTAAACCTATATAATAGATGTGCTGCTGCACAACAGTCAAACCTTGTGGTTGATTGGCTGTTGGTGGCCGCATATCAGGAAAGATGAAATTTATTAAAGCTATTGTTGATTTTAATGCATATTTTGTCTGTTCTGTTTTTCCCAGGTAGGGCAGAAGCATACATTGGGTGAGCTGGAAAACTGAATGGTCATTTGATGTCCAGTTGTGTACGAAAAATGTGTATCAAAAATTATTAAAATTGGATAATTATTGGTCATTCTTCTTTCCAGAACTTGGCATGTCTGGTGGTTTCCTGCCTATGGGGAGCTCTGAAGCCTCGTAGGTACGATTTTCTACTCATGATCTCCAAAAGTAAAAGTTGTGAATGGGATTGGCTTCCCTACCTAGTGGCTGTAATTGATCTAAAATATTATAGTAGTAAAGGACAGTAAAAGCAGCAGCAGCAGCAGTAGTACCTGATATAGTTGAGAGGATGACTCTGATGTATAACGAGTTGACATTTGGGACATGTGACATTCTCCTCTAGATACTTAACGATGCATGACTTACAAACTACAACACACCAACAAACAACCATGTCACCGAACCAATGTCACTGTATTAGCAAATTGACAGTCACTGAGTAAGCAAGTGAAAACATGAAAACCTCTATTATAATACACAACGTCAGCCAGTGACTGAATCTGCCACCCCCCCCCTAAAAAGTGGTTATTTTACCGCAATTATCTCGTGTAGCGTGAGAACGGTTGCAGATAGGCACCAACATGCTGCATATCATAACAAGCACTGGTGACGGGCTTTTTAGATTTGTCAACATCGATGACCTTGAACGAAAAAAGGGGTTTTGGTGATTTTTTTTTGCAATTTTTGGCTGCAACGCCCATTTCAACAGTAAATTGCAACAAAATGGTTGGAGATAGACCAAGACAACCTGTGTACGAAATTTTCAGCATTAAACATAGATTTTACCAGGTCAACCCCCGAACCTCTAGGTTTAAGGAGGCCGGTGTGGGTAGGCATCAAAAACGGCTACCCCCCTAAAAGTGATTATTTTACCGCTATTGGCTCGTGTAACGTGAAAACGGTTGCAGATAGAGAAAGACATGCTGCTTATCGTAACAAGCAATAGTGACATGCTTTTTATTAATGCGAACATCGATGACCTTAAATGATTTTGAACTTCTAAAATCAGGGTTTTAGTGGGGTTTTTTTGCAATTTGTGGCTGTGGCGTAGATTTCAAGAATGAACTGCATCCAAATGGATAGAGATAGATCAAGACAACCTGCGAATTTAGAAACTGCAAAGGCTGTCGCGCGTCTCATGAGCTTTGCTCAAATTACTTGTAACAATGTATTTAATGTACAATGTACAACTGACATGTATGACTAACTTACACGTATGAAGGCATTCAGTGATTGTTGTAGCATTGATCATGTAACCTTTACACAAGCAGCAGATGATGTGCGAATTAACCGTCTTTAGGCGCACTCGCCTCTCCATCACGTTGACCTTCGGCTTCATCATTCGCTATCAATTTACCGACACACATATGAACATCATGACTATCAAACACAAACAGCAATTCCAGTAGCCATCTACCAGTCTACCACCATCGCATTTTCCACATCACATTTTTAGTCCACCCAGAAAGTTTTCAAAGCGGATGTTTTATTGCAAATTTTTTTATATGTGTTTCGCCATAATATCTCCGAGCTCCGTCAGCCAATTGCCATGAAATTTTGCACCATAGTGACCAAATGTCACAACTTACAACAAGCAGCTTTTTTTGACACATAAGTTTCTGTTTGCACAGCACATTTGGAGCGTAGCAAAAGTATGCTATATATATGTCCTTAAAAACAATAATAATAATAATAAACACTGGGTCCAAACATTTGGGAGCCCTTCCCCCCAAAAAATTTTAGGGGCCAAAAACATGCAAAATTTGGCCCAATTTCCAATTACTTCAAACTTCGGCGGCAAATATCTTCGAAACAAATGACGATATTCAAAATCGAACAAGTACTTTATCGACCGCGATTCCTTCTGTGTTTGACACAAAATGTCAGGTAAACTTTGGTCATTAATTACAGAGATCGAAGGGTGGAATCATACCCACCCAAATCAACTTTTTCGGGAGACCATATTTCACCCCATAGAGGGTGTGCACCCAAAATTTTTACATGCACTAAAGAATGACCAAATCTTGCTAGCACACCCCCACTGGATACAGTGTCCCCCTTACAATTTCTTAAGGGGAGTGCCGAATTGGCTTGAAATGTATAATTTGAGACTCTATAACTTTGGAGCTAAGGGGAGTAGCCTCACGAAACTTAACCATGTGATGTGCTGCTACGTGGGGGTGATAACGGCACTACCCGTTAAAATTTGGGAGGGTAAAAACTTCAAAAATTTGGTGCGATTTCGGACAACTTTCGATTGTGACCGAGAATATCTCTGAAATAAAGCGAGTTGTCAAAAACTGGAATAGCAAGTGCTCAAGTACAGTTGGACAAAAAATCTTGGTGAAAATCTGTCCACTAACAAAAAAGTTATCTTCTCTCATTCCAACCTACCCAAAGTCAACAATGTATGCGATTTCGGACAATTTTAGACTTTGAACGCCAGTATCTCTGCAACAGAATCTACATATCAAAAATCGGAATAGCAAGTGATCAAATGCTACCCGTCCCCTGTTGGGCAGAAAAAAATTGGTGAACTTTGGTCCATAAACAAAAAAGTTCCATTGTCTCACTTCAACCTACCCTAAGTTGACACTACACGTTCTACGTATGCTAATGCACTTGAGTTCGGGCCATGCGACTTCACTACCGGAAAAATTTCAACCCCCTAAATTTCCCCCCAATCAAACTTACGGTGGACTCACGTTGGGCTTTGCCCAAATTCTTAGTATTTCGTATGCACTGCATCCGATGGTCATGTGTCTATAATCAAAAAGTTCAATAGTCAGAAGGTATGTACCAGTGTGATTTAAATCTCACTTTTTATTTTCGTTTCAGTTTCCATTTCATCTTAGCTGTGTAATTTACGTTTCAGTTTCGTTTCCATTTTGAAGGATTTTTTCGTTTCCATTTCACACTATCTATTTTCGTTTCAGTTCCATTTCAGTTTTAAACATTTTTGTTTCAGTTTTCATTTTCATTTTAATCCGAACAGATGCAGTTATAATCAGAAAAAAACACATAAGACATGAGAAAATAAAGCACGAAGGCCTGCAAAACCTCGCTTCATGGCTGGAAGTGATCTGCAACTACGATTTGTTTAAAGCAACTTTGACCTACTTTGTGATTTCAATGAATTCTGTCCCTTGCTCTAAATGCAACTTATGCAGATGAAAGAAAGAGCTCAGTTTGTTTTTCTGCCAGTTCCAGATGACAGAATTTGTTGTTCATGCCGTTCACATCGTTACATTATAGCATCAAATAAAAAAACACTCTTATATTTAGCTCTCTGGGACATCATCCACAGATCGTGTTGCTTGTTACAGCTGTAGGCTCTACGCCCAGCAACACGGCAGTAAAAACGTCAGACAGTGTAGGCAGGCATCAGCTATAACTGTATGCTGCTTCACTGTGGTCAAATAATGAGCATCAGCATCTGCTGATCCTCATTAATTGTAGGTCTGTCTTTCCTGGCCCATACCTTCAGCGACTGAAGGACAGTATTTGTGAAGAATGGACAAAACAAGACCACATAACTTCTCCAGCTTTTAATGCAGTCATCAAGATACTATGCTGTCATGCGACCTGATTGTTTCTGAGACTTTGGCGCTTTATAAATCATTTACTTACTTACTTACTTACAGGTTGCGGTTCTTAGTCACCAGTCAGTCAGGTCAGTGTCATTAGATCTCTTTGACGTCCGCCAGTGACACGCAGGCAATGGCCACTGTGTGCATCTAGAGCCCTTCATCAGACTGCCTGGTGGCTCACTCACTCACTCACTCACTCACTGCACTCATCACCGCTTGTGCAGTAGCAACAAGCTGTTGTATAAGCGATGTGCCAACTCAATGGGAAGGCCAAAAATTTGACCTCCCACAGCTCCCACATTTTTCAACCCATGTTTCTGAAACTCACAATCAAGAAAGATATCCGGGATTCGAACCTGCATGCAAAATTTGGTTGATGTGAAACAACAGGAAGGGGTCTGCGAAAATGGCGAATTTTAGCTTACTTTTGGTTCTTTCTTTTTTTGCATTCTTCGCCTCGCATCCAGATCACACTGTAGGACCGATCATGACCAACGACGGCTCAAAACACGTTTTTCTGCGCAAGGAAGTGCCTTTTAAGGGTCTCGATGATAAAAAGTATAATTTACAGGTCAAAACTCCCCAAAAACATGATTTTGGAAAGCCTGGATAGGCATTTTGAGCTAAATTTGCGAAATTTTCAAATTGCGATATCTCGAACAGTTTTAACTCGATCAATGCAAAATTTGAAGGGCAGGGCTTCGTGGGTGGTCCGGCATTACAAAAAAATGATTCAAGATGGCGGCCGCCGCCATCTTGGATTTTTGCACAAACACTAATAACTCAGCTGCCTTTTGAGTTAAATTAATGAAATTTTGCAAGAGTGTAGCCAGCTGCTACAGGAAATAGGCCGCGTGACCAAAAGTGGCAATAGTTATAAATTCCAGATGGCGGCTACCGCCATAATGAACTCCGTTTATCATTCACAGCTCGCTTACTATTGCATATATTTGCACGAAATTTGGCACGTAAACTCATTTTATGGTCCTACGTACGGATATACCAGAACACTGTACAAAAAAAAATTTACGACAAAGAGGAAAAGGAAAAGAGAGCATCTGCTAAAGCCTAAATCCGTCACTGACCATAATAGTGTGTTACGATTACCGCCGCATTAGTGTGGCGACATTTTGTGGCGACAAATGTCACTGCAATACCCACTCACTCACTGCTGTGCATAACCGGCTGTGGGTCATAGCACCCTCCACGTTGACCGATCATCGGCAAGAGCCCATGCGTCGGCAGCAGTGAGTCCGATGTCCTGCACAATCTGACTCATCCATGTAGTCCGTGGTCTACCAGCGGGGTGATTCCAGTCATGGTGTGGTATGTCTCCGGACCTGGAATCCACTGCAAGCTTCAGGGCCTTATGTGCTGGTATGTTGGCGGGCAAATGGCGAATATGGCCAAAAAAGGAGTGACGGCGAGCGGCTATGGTATTGAGTATGCTTGGCTGATTCGTACTGTCAGCTACGGCCCTGTTGGTGATGAAGTCATTCCACCTAACACCAAAAATACGTCTTTGACATGTCATGTGGAATGCCTGCAGCCTGCGTGAGTCTTCCTTCAACAGTGTCCAGGTTTTTCCACCATGGAGGTCTACTGCCAGAACACATGTAGTGTGAATCCTCAGCTTAGTAGCAAGGCTCAGCCGATTCTGGCGCCAAACTCAGTCCAACTGGCCCATCACCGATGATGCAAAGCCGATTCATCGAAGAATGTCAGTGTTGGAGTATCCAGTGGAGTCGACAGTGCTGCCCAAGTAGACGAGCTTATCGGTGACCTCCACGGGGCGTCCGTTGACGGAGACTGATTGAGGTGGGAGACCATAACCAATGTTCTGTAATTTTGTCTTTTCCCATGGAGTGTGCAGTCCCATGGTCATGCCACCTGCCTTGATCCTGTGCAAAGAGTACCACATCATCTGCATAGTCCAGGTCAGTAAACACTGCCCCATCGAGACTGCCAAGACTGCCAAAGCATCTGGACATGATCCAGTCAATTGCCAGGCAGAATAATGCTGGGGCAAGTACACATCTCTGCCGCACACCCGAGGAAGTATAGAATGCCTTCGACAGCCTTTTCCCAACTCGAACTCTTGACACTGTGCCCGTGTGCAAGTCCTGGATCAGTTGGATCAGAAATTGTAGAGCTCCAGTGGCGTGCAGTGCCTTCCAAAGTGCTTGGCGGTCCACCGAATCGAAGGCGGCCTTAATGTCTATGTAAGCCACATGCAGGGGCTTTCGAAATTCTCGGTGCAACTCGGCCAGGAGACGTAACGTCAGTATGGCGTCGATTGTCGAGCGACTGCAATAGCACCGTGCTTATTTGATATACATGGCGTCAGGCATAATAGGCTCAAAAATGTGTCTGTAATAACTACCAAATTGTTCTGTATATTACTGACATGTCTTGTATTATTCAGCATGCTGTTGTGTCACCGCGACGGATTTTGCCACGACCACAATGGAACAACACTGTTTACTGCAACTACTTTTGTATTTAAAATTAGCGTTTAAATGCGGTACACATTATAAACATTCACAAAACAAATAATTAACTACCACGAAATTACCGGATCACTTGACGATGCGTATTTTGATCAGTTTAATCGAATATTTTACCTCAAAAATTATAATATTTCCAAACAATACCCTGATCAATTTGCATTTCCGGTCAAAAAGCAGACTTTCTGTCAATTTCAACTGCAGTACGGTAAATTCGGGAGACTGTAAAATTTCTGCCATTATGACAAAACATGAAAGTGCAATATGCAATAATGTGTGATCTGTAATTTACAGCTTGTTTAACTAGTGTAAAGTATGGTTATAAGTTGGTGTAAAGTGTAAACGACAGCGACTGTAGAACAATTTTTTTCCGTTACTTATTTACCACACTTAAATGTTCTGCATGGGGCGTGGTCTAAGTGGGAGTGGCGTTGTTTACACATTTAAAGCTGTTGATAGCTGTCGAAAAATAGTAGTTTTACATTATTCATTTTAAGGATTTTGATTTTTGGTATTAACACTTAGTTATATTCATGGATTTGCGATACATGTTTATATGTTTTATGTTTGTTTGCATTGTTTTAGGATTATTTGTTTTAGCACTTCCTTGTATCGTCTGTGCTTTCATGCAATCGTTGCTTCTGATACATGCGTTTTTTTGTTGGTTAAAAAGATGGAAATTTGGCCTTCTGTTCTTTTTGCTGTTTTTGACAGTCAGAATTGGACTCGGAAAGACTACTGAGTTGGACTACTGTCTGACTGTTGTCAAATTACGCCAGTGCTAGTGGCACGGCAGCCATGTAGGTACTAAGTAAGTAGCCTCAAAGCAAGTCAGAGAGGAAAGACAGGCAAGAACCTCAGTTGTTGCTACACGGTGGGCCGGCGTACAGTGCTATCTATACATTTGAAGGCCAACGTCCGTCTTTTACCCAGAATGAGTAACTAAGTACCATTATATGCTATGGTCATTGTACATATATGGTGATTGTGGTATATCGAACGCTACAATCAACACTAAGATATGGTAGGCGTTATTATCAGTCCGGGCCGGACTGGCACCAGATTTTATTTTCAGTCCAGATTCGGACTGGTAGCAAAATTTATTTTCAGTGCGAATTAAGGTGAATACTTACGGCAGATTATTCATCGTCATTTCAGGCACTGCTTGTTGGCAAAGTTGATCAGCAGTCCACCTAGATTCCAGACCACACTGATCGTGCCAATAAGGCACTTGTTGGCTTTGCCTAGGCCTACTTTTAACACTGCCATTAGCAAGTCCAGTTCTTGTCCACTGCACTTACGGTAGTCCCGCTAATGACTGAAATGCTTCATGAATAACTTTTGCGTAGCCTATATATCCGTATTAGCCACCGATCATTTAGTCGTTTTACCCGTTCTACTGGTGACAGGTGTGATGCTGCAGTGCAGATATGGTGATAGAGCCAGCTGATGCGCTGTTGTCTCAGTTGGTCAAAGTGGTGTCATTTTCATTGTTATTTTTTTAATTGTCATCTTGACTTCCAGTTGTTGCTTGTAGCTCAATATTAAACTTGCGTTCAAACAATTCTGCAGTAGCATTAAAATTAGATGGCACAGCTAAGTCGGAAAATTTTGGTTCGTAGAGTTGCGCCAGCCGTTCAGCAGTTAGCCTATAGCAACCCGGACTGATAATAAAATCTGATGTCAGTCCGGCCTGGACTGGTAATAATTTTTTTCGCCAAAATACGGTACAGTAATTCAGTGCACATGAAGTTTGTTCTCAACCCTAAAGAAGAAGAAGAAGAGTCAGCAGCTGCGATCAAACCTCTGCAGATAATGACATGGATACTATTGACAGCGTATATAGGAACTCTTTATTGTCCTATCCAATAGTACCATGGCCAATGCCGTACGATGTACGGTTTAGCCACAATACAATGTCGTGTGTTACAGATGATGACAGACAGACAGATCACAGACAGTCAACACATCATGCCCAAGATTCGACCTGAAGTGGTCGGCCAAAAATCGACTTAGACCTACATCATCGTCAGCATCGTCGTCAATGAATAGCCAGAAGCAGGCCTAGGCCTCTATTACCATCCAAAGTAGATAACTTTAACACAAGATATTAACAAAAAACTAAACTAATACTGTTTTTACACTGAATTCCAGTACTATAGGGTATAGCAAAAAAAGTTGACCTCTAAAGTTTTTTTCGCTGTTTTCTTAGCAGCCGTTTCTAATTTTAATTTGAAATTTTACAGCTTTATTAACTAAAACCTTCTACATCTAACTTTTGAGTTAAATGTGATTCTGTTGAAAAACGATTAAGTTATAGACTGGTTCAGGCTGTTAGTAGGCATATAGTAGGCCTAAGACTTTAAGCCTAGTGATGTGGTAATTCATTCTGTTTGCTGAGTTGTTAATGGAAAGGCATAGGCGATTACAAAGCACTAATGGTTTGGATACTATGTGTTTACACATTTTAACTGATAAATATTGATTACTTGGCGGTTATGCTGCAGTACTTTTTGGCCTATTTTTTTCATTGCAGTATACCTATAAACCATTGCAACAAAATTTCCCATAACGTGTCGGACGTTCAAGGCAATTCGCGTTCTTTACAGACTTTTATTGATGCTCATTCAGTCTTTGCACAAATGCAGACACATAATTTTGTCTCGTTCACTATATTTTGAGCGTGCATGTTTTAGTTTGCATTAGCAGATCACTTGTTCCTTTATTCTATGGCACGTTCTGCAACAGTTGGTATAACTTTAAGTATAACTTGTTTGACGTGACAAAGAATGGAGTGATGTCAATTGTTAATGCTTAGTTTCCAATACGTTCCGATAGCGATATCGGTATAATGCTTAGGCTGTAAGCGCGTGATCGCAGATTGCTTCCGGCGGTAGTTGAATAGATTAGGTAGGACTATGCATAGTGTAAGTGTCTACATAGGTATTATCATAAGGTAAGAAGTATGTAGGTAGGTAGGCGTAGATAGGGAAGGTCAGGTGAGGTTACCGTGTAGGGCAGAATGTTGTTTTGCACTATGTACCCTTACTTTTCTGTACCCCATGTTCTAGCCATGCCCCCTCATTTTCACTAATTTTGGACTCCCAAAGTAAATCCCTTTTGTAAAACAGTCTTCTGTCCCTTAATTTGGCAACAATCCATCACTGGTCCAATTCGGTAGTCTTACCTATGTTAGTGTACTGCTTTATGAATGTATTTATTGTTTACAAATTATTAATTGAAATTCTATAATTTGTCATTTGTAATTGAATTACATTTGAGCCAGTAATTTGCCCAGCTTGGATTCTGTAACAGTTTACTATAGGTCGCATTATAACTGTATGCCGACAGCAAAATAGCAGATGTTATTTATCTGCGCCTTCAGCATATGCACATCAGCAGGTGACTATGAACAGGTGAAAATGTGAGACTTGATTTTGAGATGGTGTTCTTACATTGCCCAAAGCTAGAGCTATTCAGACACCCTGTGACTGACAAGTTCTGTAATGTAGGCTTGCAGTTTGTCAGGTGCACTCGATGTTATGCACATTTGTTATAAGGCACTGCACACTGGCCATCCACCTTACCTTACTGATCTTCTGCAATATCATAAATCCTCAGTGTCCACGCGCTCTTCTACCAGTCAGTTACTTGCAATTCCACGACATAACTTATCCTTTGGTTCTCATTCTTTTCGTGTCTCTGCACCGAAAATTTGGAACTCCTTAACTCCTCAAATTCGTCAGTGTTAAACCTTGGCTACCTTCAGACGTGACATCACTTAAAGACCCACTACTTTCAGTCAGCCTTTTCTGCCACCTAGCGTCCATCATCCTATGCGCCCTGATTCTTTCTAAGACTTTGGCGCTTTATAAGTCATTTACTTACTTACTTACTTACCAAAGAAGTGCATATTCAGGTATTGTCTTTTGTCCCGATATTTGCTTTTGATATTTATTTGTGTGATGTTTGTTTCCGTATGTTTGTTTTTATGCAGCATCGGCACTGAAATGGCATCACAATGTCATTGTGCAGAGCAGACGTACTCTGATGGCAGCGTGTATGACGGAGAGTGGAACGGTGAAGGAGAGAAACATGGATGCGGCATTATGACATACAGTAACAGTACAAAATACAGTGGACAATTTCAGCATGGATTGCACAGTGGCAGGGGAGTGATGACTATTCCTGATGCCAATGACAAGTATGTTGTTGTGTGAATGTAGCCGTTATGTGAGTATCTTGTTATGTGAAATGTGGATTGACATGCTATACAGCAGAGTTCCAGCATGGACTGCACGTGCACAGTAATTGCATTTTGTTCTCATACGTTAATCAATCGATCAATGAAATATTTATATAGCGCCAATAATTGATAATCGAATCTGAGGTGCTAGCATGTGGGTGACTAGACATGATGCTAATTACGTGTGTATAGATGTGTATGTACACTTTACAGTCTAAACACCAGAGATCGCCACAGATCACAGCAACGTTGGCGTCGAGCGTGACGTTGTCCATGTGTCCGGCGGTGTCTTTGTAGTGGAGGGCGGATGTCAGCTGGGACGTTTTGGCGTCTTGTCCGTAACTCAGCAGTGTCTCCAACATAGCTCTACAGGGATAGGTGTTGGTCGAGGCGGTTATCAGAGTACCGTTGAGTGAAATGTCCACCTGCGAAAACAAACTGTGAAGAAACAGGTTCGCTCGACCGATCGCGACATCGGCGGGGAGGTTCGTGCCGTTGTTCTGAGTTATTTCAGCCTTTACGTGCAGTATGGTGTTTGCAAAGTCAATATAATCATTTTCCGTACCGCTGATGTCAAATTCGATGCGCAAACCCTCGCTTACCGTCGTCACCGAATAATACTCGACCCACTTGACGTGTTTCATGCTGATCTGAGTCGGTGGTACGGAAAACAGATCCAATTCATCAGCGCTGGTCGCTCCACGCACTGTGCGTTCTACCATTGGCGACCGCACCTTTCCACCGACTGTTGCATCGGTCTGGAACAGTTTGCCGGAGTCGGTCCGGTCATCGCCGTCGTTGCAAGTTTTCCGCAGCAAACTGAAAACCGAACTTTTTGCCCGGTCTTGCAGACATGACTAAGAACGTCTCATTGTGCTGACTACTATTACATGACTTCACTGTTTAGGCTTACTGTTACCGTACGTGTCCTTATAGTCTTAGGACTTAACGCCACGCTAAAGTTTATTTGTCCTTCATCATCATCATCTTCAATTCAGATGTTGTACATTCGCAGGACATGTCGTGCGTGAAGGCCATTATGCCAAGATGTAATGTCGTCGTCGGTATCAAGGCTGAAGTTTCTTCTTCTTTTACGTCTTCTCTTGCTGACGCCCGATCCAGACTGACGAATCAGGTTCTGTGTTGTTCTTTTTATACCCTCCGGAACACGTTTTTTGACAGATTCCTTGAAGTCATGTTTACCACCCAACACATCCTTCGCCACGTCCATACCGGTTTTCAGAGCATCCAGGGCCAGCGTCTTACCATGCGTCTTTAACAACGGCACTACGAACCGTCGAAAGATACCACCCAAAACACTGCCCAATCCGTGTCCTCGTTGATATCTGCTACCAGCGAAAACGGGTATTTTCCCCCCAGCTCGCCGGGAGTAATAGTCTTCGTACATGTGTGCAGCAGAATGTTTTTCGCTTCATGACTCGTGAAACGTTGACACAGCAAATGATGGTGGTAGTAATGTACACATCTTTTTATAAGGCAAAATATGGGTGAATTGTGCGGCGGAATTCCAGGACTACCAGCGACTTCGTTTTCCAGATCGAAAAGGTATATGGGCTTTCCGGTGTCGTCCATGATGTTTATTTCCACGGTGTCGAAATTCTTTTTCTGTAGCGGGACGTACGAGGCGGGGTTGAAGATTTTTTGCACGATTTCGTACATCCTCACCGGCTTTTTGACAATGCGAAGAAGCGGCGCTTTCGTGTCTCTGACGACCACGTGTACCAACAGATCGCAGTAGACGTACATGTTGTCAAAGCAGTAAGCAGGCAATCGTTTCTTACATACTTTGCAACAGGGCTGATCCACACAGCGCCTGCATATTTCGCCAGCTGTCGTTGTCGTCGACACTCCACAGTTATGGCACGAGTGCTTCATATCTATCATTATTTTTTGGTCTGGTGCAGCACCGTTCGCGACAACTGTTGTAATGGTTCGAGGCAACGAGAGGCCGTTCTTTTATAGGCATGGAACATATTAGAACGTTTACCGACGTACGACGTACGTAGCATACAGAACAAGCAGAAAATAGAACCTTTGGACCCGTGCTGTGGACGGAGTGCCGACACAGCGTGTGAGTCATTGTGTTAAAAACACGAACATATCTGTATGCGACTAGCTTACGATACCACCTGCAGATGTGAGCACGGCGCACTTTGTACTTGTTGACAGCTACGTAACAGATACGCACACTAATAGCGACGTATAACGCACTTGAGTGTTTATGCTGACGCAGCACGTCGCTGACTCACGAACACGAGAAACGGCGACGACGAATTACATATGTATCAGAAACTAGATGTTAATACTAAACTAATACTACAGATATCCTTGTCCTAGATTTCGACCTATGGTTAATTACGACTTTGGCCTTAACCTACTGTACTTCGGTCCAGTTTTAACCATTGACCTATCGGCAAATGCACTTTTTGACCTTTGACCTTGACCTTGACCTGTCAAAAATGATTGATAGTACAATGGGACTGGCCATTACTTTCTACTGACGTGGTCGCATTTGTGAATGGGACGTGCATCTGTAAGCATTTTGTGGATGCGGTCGTGGACGCGAACGCGGACGCAATTTATGACATTTTTGCAGATGCAGATGTGGTCACTCCGTGAGAAAATTGAACTTCTTTACTGCAACGTTCCTATGTTCTAGTAATAACAGTACTACAAAATTACATTTGCTTTGCAGTTTTTTGCATGTGCCACACTGTTTAAGGCTGGCCATAGGTTCCAGTATATTTTAAAAATTAGGCTATTGTAAAAAAAACTGTTGCTAGCAGTGCAGACGCGGATGCGATCACGGACGCCTAATGGCTTAGTTTTGCTGATGTGGACGTGGACACACAATTCTATCCCTGATTTGGACACTGGGCATGCATAGTTTATTTTCTATACATTCAGATGACTTGTGCTGTATCTGTTTCCGATATAGCGGCAATTTGATTGAAAACCTGTATTTGTATATTGACATTAATGGCCAATTGCAGCAATGTCTGTGTGTGTTTTACTAGCAAGTCATCACATAGGTACGAGGGTGACTTCAGTAATGGACTTTTTAATGGTTTCGGTATTTTTACTCGAAGTGATGGAATGAAATATGAAGGTGAATTTAAAGATGGCAACATCACAGGACACGGTCAGAACTAACTTTTGCTCATGTACTCTATGGTGATCCTGTTTTTGTCTTGTGTAAATTTTGAAGAATTTTGTTTATATTTTGTTGTATACACATATTTGTCAAAATTGCAAGCTGATTGTGTTATGTTAGTGGCTTGGTGGCTCAGTGGTTAGGGCGTTGGATTGGTGTCCTAGAGGTTGCTAGTGTTTCTGTTATTTTTTAGCTAATGGTAACAAGGAAGCGAATATATGACTCTGTGCCGACACATTATTCAGCTAACCGCACACTTATATGTTTACAAACTGTCCAACTGCACAGCACAACCCTAACCCTGACATTAGACACCTTAAAGCTGAAAGATGGTGTAGCAGCTACTGTGTCATGGAGAACATTTACATCAATTTTGGATTTTTATGCCTTACTGCTTGAGTTATGAACGCGTGTAGAATGCACAGATGGATGGCCGGATAATAAAGTGATTGGACATTGTTGATGTCTAATAAGAACGTGAACTTATCCGTGTCATCATCATCATCGACAACCGTGGGCTCAATGCTCGTTGGTGTCTGACGCCATTCTTACTATCGCTGCCCACCGCTGCCTATCTAGGGCAGCGTGGCTTAACTCCTGCAGGGTTGTCCC
>Ga0056128_1001073_pt1 | contig 28952 bp, 21 predicted proteins | sample WorMetLIZISLAND2_FD_71113 | JGI IMG/M metagenome (GOLD analysis project Ga0056128, IMG submission 71113) | Marine gutless worms symbiont microbial communities from Max Planck institute for Marine Microbiology, Germany - Olavius geniculatus... ... | reverse complement strand
CACAGTCAGTGTGATGCGGGCAATATCACCTTTTGTAATTTTTGCTGTTTTCGATGTGCAAGTCCTTAAATGTTGCCGTTAACAAGTGTATAAACTGATGTTTTGTACATTTATTAACTGAAAACGGCACATGTACTTCTTTCTTTTAAAACCCGTATTTTTCTACTTGGATAAAATTACCTTTATGTTCATTTATGTCATTCGTTTCATATCAGCTACGCTATTCCTTTTGCCCATTACGTAAGGGTTTGTAAGGTTTGCTGCTCGCTCAAAATAGAAAACTATCGCCGCTAGTTTCTTGGTCCCTTAGCTCTGCAGTTACGAGTATATGCAAACGTGATCGTCGCCGCGATGCTGATATAAATGTCAGAAACATTTATACGGTCGAGTGGTCGTCCAATTTCCAGCCCGCCATGAAAGTGCCTGCTGACCAAAAATACGTCGCCGACGGGCTCTGTCCGCCCTACGATATTTTACCGCCACTCGAAGCGCTGTGCAAAATGCAGTTTGGCTGCTGCTTTGAGTGCTTTTATTAGGGTTAGTACCGCTAACTACGTCAGTGCCGTATACTTTTGCCGCGTGACGAAAAACAGCAAATCTCACACTGTTAATTTTGAGCAGCGCGCCAGCCGCAGTTACTCGATGAAATATTCGATCTTGCTGTGACTTTGACGTTGGCTCATCGACCTTCAACAAAAAGCCCAGCTGTCGCTAAGATAGCCGACCGTACTAGTTGTCAGTGACCTTCAAGGTCGTCCAAGGTCGATGTTTTTTATTTCATTTGAAAGGGTGCATGCCACTTCCTGTCAGTGATTATTAGTAACTTTTGCCGTATCTCTCACCTTTTCCAAGATATGGCCAGTTTTCCGTTGAAAAAAGCATATTTTTCTACCCCCTCTATTCAACCCCAAATTTGAAAATGTTTCCCCTGCATTAAATAGCTAAAATTTTGCACGTTAAAGTTTAAGACACAAGGCTAATTAATAGTGTAAAAAAATTCCCTGCGATTTACTGTTTAGCCACAATACATCCGTTACAGACGACGGAAGACGACGGACGGACAGGCAGACAGACAGACGACAATTCGTACCATGAATTCGACCGTTAGTACTGAATACACGAGGCGATCGTAGCGGCGATTATGCGAATGAGCACCAGTCATAGCGCAACGTTTGGCGGGAATATATGTACTGTGTTATTAAGCTATTGTTGACTTCATACTGTTTACGTTGGAAATGGAGTCCGACGATGATAATGTCAATTTTAATTGGTGGAATTAGTTCAAATACATCCGGTGTCGTGGGAAATTTGTCGCACCTGGAAAATTCTTCCCATCTCCATATTGTCATAATGTAACCAACGCTAACCCTAACCCTAACCCTATTCCTAACCTCATCCCTAGCCCTAATCCTAACTCTAATTTTAACCCTACTCCTAACCCTAACCCTAATCCTAAATTTAACCCTATCCTTAATTTTAACCCTAACCCGTACAGCTGCGTGTGGGAAGAATTTTCCGGTGCGACGAATTTTCCACTACACCGAAACTGTGAGTTTCACCTTGAAAGTTGTACTGTTTTGAAGCTCATGCGACCTGGTAATTTTCATTTTTTATGCCAATCCAGCCACTGGCTGCCATATGCAATAAAACGTACATTATTATGACCGTCTAGGCCCCAGAAATCAAGCTTATTTTTGATTGATATCATTTGCATAGCGGCGACGATCCGCAAACGGGTTGCTTGAACGATCGCCTGTTCGATTGCGGCGATCGTCGCCGCGACAGTCGCCTCGTGTATTCACTACATGCAACTGGCCGCGGCGATAGTTGTGGCGACGATTGCCGCGACGATCGCCTTGTGAAAAAACGGCATTACTGTTGGCTAAAAACTAAGCAGTTTATCTACATCTATAACTGGGTGTCGGAATAATATGCGGCAGAGAGAGACTAACCCTAGGCGTGTAGTAAATAGCCTGGTGCTCCGATTCGTTAAAGGTAACGTCGAGTTTATGTCCGTTGAACGTCCACGAGATGAAGATCAGGTCGCACTTCTGCTCGTCGAACGGAAAGTTGCGCACGTCCAGCGTGCAGTAAGTATTGATGACGGCCGGGAACATCCAGAGCACGAGACCGTCCGATGACACGATCGCGTTCGTGTTCATGCAGTCCCGGAAACTGTCGTCCACGCTGCGTGCCATTCATCGTTCAACCACAAACTCAACAGAATCACTTTTCTACGCAGTACATGTATATGCTTACATTTCCTCGTATGCACGGGTACGAGAGTCGACTGATGTTTTAGTGCTTTTTGTTAAAACGCGTACAGAGCGACGTAACTAAACCGAACTGAACTGACACGGCTTAGTTTTTGACAAACTGATCAACAGGCAAACAGGGTCATTGGTTGACGCATACGTGAGCGTAGTTACGTAAGCCACCGACGCCGTTAGACGGTGCCTACTGTAATGCATTACTGCTTGCCGATTAATCAGTTCGTTAAAACCTAAATTGTTAGTTCAGTTCAGTTTCGTCGCCCCTTAACAGCTGTGCAAGTTAACGATTAGTCGCGTGATTGACGTAACATTTTCTAACGATCAATTAAATTGTGATCGCTACATTTTCGAGTATGTGTCACGTCATTAAGAAACCATTATAAAGTAAACACAAACACGAAATAAAACGATAATGTATTGCTTTTGAAAAACATAAACATTTTAATCTGTTTACTAAAATGAATAAAACAAACAATATTATTTCTAAAACAAATTAATTCGTTTCAGTGCATTTCTCACAGATAAAAACACACTGTTTGAACGACTACAGCCGTTAGTTATTAATCGATATTAATAACGGAATATTTGTTATTTTTTGTAAGTTGACTATATTATCAATTTTAGTCGTTACCAGTCCTATTTTGTATTGTTAAGCACGACGTTAGGCAAATAGACTTCTAAAAGTTTATACATTCGTCTGAGACACAACTGTGTAACGTCTCTTTACGACATTCACCTTATAAGAAGTGTTCAAATATTACGTCCACCTGTTGTCAGTAGATCACGCAATATCACATGCGCTCGGACATTTATCGGCGGCGCTTTGATTTCCCAGTCGGCGTTAAAATTTCTGCGTGATTTTCTTGCTGATTTCGAAAGACCTTGAGCAGGCATTTATAATGTGACACGGAACGTTTCCATGCCGCACCCTGTATGCAGTGTTTGAATTGTGAAAAATTAGCTGGGGGTCGAATTTTCGACGGTCGGAGCCCGACCAAAATTGTGATGTGAATCATATGCATATAGTATATAGCTGACCCCCTAGTGCATAATTTGACAGTGTGTTAGGGAATTGAGAAAACAGTTGGGGGTTCAACCCTCTCAAACACCCCCCCCTTGGGCAATTCAAACACTGCCTGTATGCGTGTACACTTGAACAATTGTGAGGTGTAGAAAACGTAGGCTTACATCTCTGCGTTTTGAACAAAAACTTTCCAAAATCATTCATTATGAAAAAAACAAGAAATCTCCGAGCTAATGCTCGTGGGACGCGCGAGAGCCTATGGCAGTTTCTGTTCCCAGGTAATCTTGGTCTATCTCCATCCATTTCGTCGCAATTCACTCTTTTGCTGCCAAAAGTTGCCAAAAATCACTCGAACTCAATATTTTTAGGGTTCAAGGTCATTCAAGCTCGTCGATGCTGACATTCCTAAGAAGCTCGTCGCCAGTGCTTGTTATGATAAGCAGCATGGCTGTGCCTATTTGCAACCATTTTAACGCTAGACAATACATCAGCGGATAAATAACCACTTTTTAAAAAGGTACCCTGTTTGACACACGCGTGCGCAGGCCTTTTTTGAATCTAGAGGGTCCGGACTTGGACTGCTAAAATCTACATTCAATGCTAAAAATTTTCTGTGCAGGTTGTCTTGGTCTATCTCCAGCCATTTCGGCGCAATTCACTCTTGAAATTCGTGTCGCAGCCCAAAATCGCAAAAAATCACTAAAACCCCTAATTTTGGGGTTTGAAGGTCATTTAAGGTCATCGATGTTAACATTTCTAAGAAGCTGGTTGCCTGTGCTTGTTATGATAAGCAGCATGTTTGTGCCTATCTGCAACCAGTTTCACGTTAGACGAGCCAATAGCGGTAGAATGACGTCTTTTAGGAGGAGTGCCCCACTTTCACCCCCTCGTTCGTGGGGACCCCTTTCACTCAGTGGCATGAAATTCTGTCACGAAATACTAGAGACACTAAGCTATCATACGGTGAAAACCCGAAGTCTCTATTTAAACTGGTCTTGAAACGGTACCGGGTTGTGACGGACAGACGGACAGAATTACCGTAGCGGATACGCGCTATAGTTACCTAGCTAGCTCTCGAGCGTAATCATATTTTACAATATTTTGCATGATAACAGTTAATAATGTGGTAAAAAGGAACATGTGCGGCTGCTCACAAGTTGTTGATGAATATGTCGGGAGTCCAGATGTGAACAGCAGGAAGCCAGATTCGTTTAACTCCACCAAACTCCGCAGGGTCCCAGCGTAGATACTCGTCAATCCATCGCTATAGCAACAGCCAATCGCCGCAATTAACTGCCTCAGTCCAGTCTCACTGACTCAGTCGCAGCAAAGAGCTGAACGAATAAATATTTTTACACACAGTTTGACACAGAAGCCATGAAAAGTCGGCCGATTACCGCGTCACAAATGTATAGGTCTGCGTTGTTTTATTTGTACGTAAAATGACACAAACTGCAACATACATGTAGCTTACATCTAAGGTCACAAAAGTTGTAAATGAATTGCAATTAACGGGTAGTTTTATTATAAAACTACACACTAATAAAAATTTATTTACAACCTTATTATTACCGTATTCGGCATGACATAATAAAACTACTAGCAAAAGTAGTGCGTAACGTTAGAACAGCTGTGTCAGAATAACCAAGGTACATTTGGCTTAAATTTCGAGCCGTGTTTTTCTGTCGCGAAGATATGCTCGTAGGCTATAGGAGAAATTTCTGCCAAGATTGCCGACAAAACGCCGTAAAATTATAAAACGCCAGACTCTACAGTAGGCCTATAGTAGCCTATCATAAACATTACAGGCTGAGAGCTAACGGTTACTTAAACATACTTCTTCATTAAAAACCTCTTTTAATTCGCACATTAATGTAACAGAAGAAAAACTGAACCCACATTACCAGTCGAATGGCGATCAGTGACGACAAAGTTTGATATTTCTCATTCTGCGAATAACAAAGCATGAACAATCATAAAACATTTCAGCTCAAAAGATAATGCATATTTGAAATAACGGCCCATGGGCGGCACCGATATTCGTTTCTTTAGACTTCAGGCAAACACCAGTTTACTCTGCGAGACCACGGACACGAAGCTAGTGCATCGCGCGGCGAAATGGCACAAAGATAAGCCTAATTAAACACTAGACTAGATTCAGTATGCATTCAAGCCAGCACAGATATGTTCCCAAGACTCATGAAAATTCTAAACAACTAACAAAGTTTTTTTTACATTTTAAAATAGACAGCAGGGGCAAGTGAAAGTCTAAAGCTACATTACGCAAAATCCTACGTTCGCCAATGGTTAAATAGCAACTCTATTTGACTACGGCGATGTGTTTGTGCACGAAGCGTACGGAACCGCTAGGCTACTACGTACTGAGTCAAGGATGTGGTAGAGTGAGACGCCGACGTACAGCTTAGTCGTAGTGAGGTCAGCGAGCACAGGCCGCGTGGACCGGTCGTACCGGTGACCCGCAAACAGACTCTTCTTGATGCAATGTTCGTTCGACTGATCACACTGGATTGGCCGTCGGTGTCTTGCCTCGTCCCAGCTGTCGACCGGCGCGTGACGCGTTACGCCCTTCGCAAAATAAAAACACCAAGAACCAAATCCTTGGTAGCAGTGGCGTAGCAAGACTCCGAGGGGCATTCGTTTCATGGTTAGAGGCCCTAAGTTGCGAAATCCAAAGTGCTCAAGCTCTAATGCCGAAGTGCTAAGATCGGGGTGGGGTTTTGAGGTCTCGGGAAGGTGCCCCGACCCCATCAGCTAAGGATTATGGACAGCAGTGTAAACTTTCCCAGTAAAGTCTGAGGCAAAGCCCTAGTCACTAAAAGTTCTGATGTTGCTTGCGTTCTTAGATGACGTCACCTGCTGCGGAAAAACGTGTGCGCACTTGCCTTATTTCCGTGTCGCCCCGCTCGGGGCCGATGTTCGTTGAACCTCGTGAACCGTCAGTTTCGACGCCACCGGTTAGCAGACGCCTGCCCTCATCGCTCGTCCATTCCATCAATTTGCACACGGCGCTAGGTCTGAAATGAGCCACTCGATAGCATAGGCTGCGCCGGTCAGCCGTCGCCCCCTTCAATCTGCGTGCGAATCGTTCTCGACTGCTTCTAGAGCCCCGCGCAGTGTTAGTCTAACGATATCGGCGACAGCTTCCGTGAAATTGTGACCTATCGCCGTTCGTTAAATACGCCGCCGAAGATCTATGTGCCAGTTACGATGTCATATAAAGAAGGATTGGCCACAAAATCAGTTCAGTACACGAGGAATACATGTGGATATAGATTGTAGCAGAAAACAAACAAGAGTTTACACGCAATTATTTCGCTGAACAAATTTCACCACTGTGCGAGATGTGGCCCACAGTCAGACAGTAAAACTTTTGACAAGTTTGACAATCCTGCAGTGCGTCAACAATATAATACGGATCTATACATTGTACGCCGTCGCTTACCGGTGTTACGCGCTTAGGCCATACGATTCGAATCATGTTTGATTATGGTACGCGCGCTACAAGCGCTGTTTACTTACTACTAATTAGTACTGCCAAATTAACGCGCTGACTTAACGCGTTAATCCGTTGAAGAAATAATCGTGATAAAAAAATTAACGGCGTCAAAAAATCAGCGCACATACCCGTAGGCTTATATAAATTTTTAATTTTACGAAGCAGAAGTTCCACTATTCAATTAAACTGCAGTTATTTGACGATCGAAATAATAATCAATAATTTATTATGTAGCAATTCCATCAAAACTTTAATAATTTTTAGTTGACAAGCTAATGAAATAAAGTTCAACAGCGATCACATTTTGTAGATGAGACGTGTAGTCGTTCGCTGACGGCAATCTACAACGCAAACTCAATTGATGCGTTATTTAACGCGTAAACGCACGATTAATAAACAATTAATCGCTCGACAGTATTACTACTATAGCAGCCAGCCACTGAAAGACGCATCTTCATTTTGTCCTACAGCACAAACTGCACAATGTACGGCTGTAAATTTTTGTTTTCGGATATTAAATATCGGGTGAAATTATCCGGAAATTTCCAGGAATACTGGAGAGTAAACATGGCATAATCGTAGGCTACGTAGATGCCAATATGGGAACATAACACGTGCACGCAGCGCCCACACACAGCAATCAAGCGCGATACGTGTCCAGTAAACTAATCACCACTTCAGCCTAGCAGCTGTGCATATAAGTTTCAGAAGTTGACTAAGCTACGAAGTCACAGAATATACTGTTGAAAGCAAAACTCTGCTGTTTGGTCACACACGATACGAATGATAATGGAATTTAATAGGTTAATATATGAATCCAGGGGTGGGCTATTACGAGTATTTTCTAGCTTTAGGTTCTGTTAGTTCTCCAGGCGTATCATTATCATCATCATCAGTTTATTTTAGAAACACAGAACAGGACAATGTCAAAAAATACAGAAAAAAACAGTTTGTGAACAATAAAACATGTGGTCCAAGGGTCAGAAAAGCCGCGACGGCACTTACAACTGCCCATATAGCAAAAACATAGCAAATATGAACAACCAGTACTGAATAATAAAATTAAAATTAAAAACCTTAAGGAAATCAGAGTAATCAACATCATTAATGGTCCTCTTGAAAGAAGTTAAAGAAGTAAAATCTACTGTATGAGGTAAACTATTCCAAACATTGACTATACGCTGATTAAAAAACTGTGAACGACAGCTGGTAGAACAAGATGCCTTTACAAATTTGTATGGGTGGCCACGTGTACTGAGGATACTGGAAGCAAAAGACTCATCACACTGAACATTATTTTATCAAACCGAAAACAATTTTGTAGCAAAATTAAGTCACGTAACAAGCGACGCTGCTCTAGGGTTGGCAAAGAGAGACGTTTTAGGTGATCTTGATAAGTAAGTTGACTGAAACCACGCAGACGCTTAGTAAACTTTCTTTGGACACTTTCAATGCTCTCAATGTCAGACTTAAAGTGTGGTGACCATAGAGAGCTATTGTACTCTACTATAGGCCTAACGAAAACTATAAATGCTCGTACGACGGTACTGACATCTTTAGAAATAAAACAACGGTGAATGGCATTTGCCCGCTTATGGGCTTTAGCAACCATGCTATTTACGTGTAAACGGGGAGACATATCGTTGGATACAGTAATACCAAGATCCACACAGGAATTTACTACTGGCAATATATTGCCATCTATACTGAACTGCAAAGTATTATCATCCAAGACCTTCTTGCCAACACAAATCACGCAGCACTTTTTTGGAGAAATGCTTAATTGCCACAGTCTCTCCCAGTCCTCTGGAGACCCAACACTGAATGCAGTCTACATAAATCACACTTATTAGTAACACGCAGATACAACTTCAGATCATCAGCAAATAATTTAGCTGTAACGCCATGTTGCTCAAGTGCAGCAATGAGGTCATTAATGAACAATATTCCATTAATGTACATATTCCGTGACATTTACACGTCACACATCCAGTTGTATCGTCTTAACATAATTCTCTCAATTTCCGGTTTTCTTTATTTTATTCATGTCAAAAATAGCCAGATTAAATCACATAATTCAGTTTCCACGTTATTTTCACGATAATGCTCTGACCGTTGGTGCTTTACCGTGCAGCAATATATTGATGAGAAGTTGAAACACCCAGCATAATCCATTGAGTTCTGAGTCGTAAAATGATTGAATATGCACTAGGTATACCGCACATTCCGCACAACATGCATGCTTTGCAAAGATTTTGACAAAACTGCGAACAATCGAAAACAAATTCACGCTTGTTTGTAGCGTCTGTAATAATGGAAAAGTTTTTTACATAACTTTTTTGTTAATCTACGTTAAAATTAATTTTCAAATAAAAAAATAAGAAATTTACTAACAGCATTGACCAAATAAGCCTTACCACAGCGGCACTAAGTGACATTACTATTAAACCACACTTACTGGTACTTCTTTTATAAATTCCCAGCTGCTGCAGTCGTGCGTCATACAGCAAACAACGATGTAGTCTAGATGTTTTCGTTTGCATGTTTTTTTAGATTTAGATTTATCATGTATCTTGTGCTTGCGTTGTTAAAAGTTGCGCTTGTCAACTTTACATTAAACGAATATATGATTAATTGATTGCGTGCTTTAAGTGCGATACCGCACTGTCTGAAGTAGTATAAGTTTGTACTGTGTGCTCGCTTACACACTCCGACAGTGCGGTATCCAGTACGTACAAAACTGCTCTAGTTACCTTGGGTACGCCGGCAATGCGAACTGACGAGCGTGCGGACTCGTTGGCGTCTGGTCTCCATGCTGAGATGTAGCGACTGTACAGATCGTTGTCACGGTCCTCGTCGTCGCTGCCGCCGTCTCGACCGCCTTTGCTCGGTCGACGAGCGGAGGTCATAATGATGCCTCGTCCACCGGTCTGTAGGTGATCTCGTCTTGACTGTACGACGACCGCTGTGCAAACAAACGATTACACGCCATCATCGTTCAACGTTTAGCCTTGTTCACCGGCTATTGTGTTAAAATTATTATCGATTATCAAAAGCAGTAAACGTAAGCAATCTAAAATGTATTGGTGAATAAAACTGAAGGTTGAAACACTATTTACTAATTTATGAGCAAGAGTGACTGTATAGTCGATGACGAGGAATCCCCCGCAAACTTGGCCAGATTTATAACAAAATGTTTGTCACAGCGTGTCAGCGACATCGTTTTAATGTAATTCCGTTACTTGCAAATTCCAATTGTTGATTTCCTTGCAAATTCCATTTCTTGCAAATTTACTCGGATGCAAATTTTGGAGCCTTTTCTTGATTTTTTTATTTTCGTGCAATTTCTACCCCCTTTCCTTGCAAATTACATTCCTTGCAAATTTAGCGCCCGCGTTCTAAATCACGATCTGTAGCCTCGGCCTCAGTCCGATATATGATGAATGGTAAGTGGCAATTAATGGCAATGTACTGAACCAACCATAGACTGGCAACTGCGTAACATTAAGTAACTTCTGACTACCCAATTAGCCCAACACGTTTCTACGTCCTAAGCTGAATCCTTTGGTCGAGTACGGCTTATCGACGAGGTCACGCTGAAGTGTCGTAAAAGACAGAATGGGGACCAATAAAACGGCACCGCTTCACATCTCGCCGATCCGACGACGTAAAATGTTCACAGCTCACTTCGTCTATTCAACCTTCACAGAAAACGGACTTCATCGAAACAGTTAATGTTTACCTTTCACTACTATCTAGGGCTGCGAAAATTAACGATTAATCGCGCGATTAATACTAAAACTTCTCTGAAAGCAGGTTACGTGACAGAGTGCTAAAGTGCTAACTAAAAAAGACTGTTTATGCAGTTTTTTACTACAAACAGGCAACACATAATCATGTCCACGAGGGCGTAAACTGTCTGGACGCTCGGCGTAACATGACAACAGTTCATGAAGACAGTGACCAGGTTTCGTAATATTGTGAAAAAGATCACGTGAGCAAGATTCCGCAATATCATTAAAGGACATAATCTGAGCAGTGTAACCAAACCTATAAAGACGTTTCAAGGTGTCCATCTGTATGTTACAATTCGGTACCGATTTAAGCCCAGGTGAAATAGAGACTTCGTGTTTTTTACTCCTCGCTCGCTACGTTCCTAGCGTAGCAAAGAGGAATATATGAAATCAGTGTAATATTGAGGACCGACCGACCGACCGACGTCCGACGACCAACGACCGACTCCTGTTCCAGGAAGAGCCTTCCTGGAAGAACTTCAAACGGCCATATCTCCGTAACGGTGCCAGATAGACGCATGCGTTGAGGTATAACAAGACAAATGGCAACTAGCGTCATCGACCGTTATTGGAATTTTTTTCCTCTCAGTGCCTGATATCGGGCAATATATTATAAACTTCGGGTAGACAATTTTCAATAACGACCTCGACGCCGGTCATTATTAGTATAATGTTAAACGGGTTTCAATTAGACGCCGGGTCTCTAAATAATACAACCTGAAAGAAACGAAAAAGACAAATACAAAAGAAAAGTTGCGCGCGAGGAGTACATTAAATTGGTAGCAAACTAATAATATTTCTTGTTACCATATGATAGCGCAGGGTATCTAGTTTTTTTTGTGACGAAAGTTCATGCCCTTCGAACACGGTGTCAAAAAGGGGTGTCTCCTAAAAGACCTATTACTGCTATTGGCTTGTTTTGTGTGATTGCGTAAAAACAATTATTGCAAATAGGTATGCAATTATCATGCTTACTATTCAAGCACCGGTGACGAGCTTTTGTATGGATTTCAACATCGACAACTTTGAACGACTTTGAATTCCCAAAATAGGCGATTTTAATAATTTTTGGCGATTTCTGGCTGCGAAACACGTTTCAGGAGTGAATTGCGACGAAATGTCTAGAGATAGACCAAGACAACCCGCGAACAGAAACTGCTATATGTTGTCGTGCATCTCGTAAACATTAGCTCAAATTTCTTGTACATAAAAGTTAGACTTCCATACGTATACCAACTACTTTTTACTTAACATACCTATAACTTACTAGACTTGCATTCGACGGGGGTTTAGTATAACAGAGCACGTTAATCTATGAAACAAAAATCAAATTCGTATTTTTTAAAAGGCCGTTTAGGATTCGTAAGCCTACAATACAAGTGCTCTATTTTCATCAGCAAGAAAGTAAAAATACTCAGCAGTATTGAAACTAAAAGTCTGTAGTTGTCTTACCATTAGTTAAGATCCACACTGTCGTCACGAGCTGACTGAAGACTGCCATTGTGTAGTTGACTAGGCCTCCGCTGAAGATGAAAATCGTTGTCTACTCTGTGATCATCTGATTTTTTGGCATCATCAAAAGTGCTTTTAGTCAACACTTGCCGTACAGTATAGGCCTACTGCCCGCGCCTCGAGCATGGCGAATAGTGTCCGTTGAACAGAAAGTCGAAAAGTTTCGAGGCTTAATAACAGAAAAGCAAATTTCACAGCTGCCGAACTAAGTCGCTGTCCGCTGTCATTTGGTTGGACTGTACATACGAACCGCGAATAGCAAGTCTGCAAATGACTGCGGCGTTGGATGTAGGCTGCGTACGTCGTGCATTGCATTGCCTTGCTGTGCATTAACTTGCGCCGTGGAGCGTTACCGTCGTAGTTGCGCTCACTCTGGAAATGAGCTTTAAGCAACAGCACAGCAGCACTGCAGCAGCAGCTATTCGTGCCAATGGGCCTTGACGTGCCAGTAACGACACTGCGTGGCCTTTATGCACCCGTGCAAAAAGCTGGAAGATACTCGTACATGTATGTGCCACGTGGCTGTCGTTGACTTAACTTTTTAGCACGTTTTTAGCCGACCGTTATAGATCGAGTCTTGGGTACGATGTCGTTTGTCTTTCTGTATGTTGTTTCTGTAACGTATATATTGTGGCTAAACGGTGCGTCATAAAGGAGTCAGCGAAGTTACTGTTGGATAAAGCGATGACGACTTTTTACAACCATGTCTTTAACTGCAGCGGTTTGGCCGCAATTTCTAATGCTAAGTTGCTGCCTGCAGCCATCACCCACGTGGCACGTATGCCGAATTGTCGTATCGTATCCTAGCGTTGATTGTAGCGTTCGGTATAGCAGCGCTACCATAGCGTGTATCGGACTGCAGTCACTCTGAAAAGTTTTCTCAGCCACAATAACGCACGATTGGCATAGCAGAGTGTGTAATGACTTTCCAAGGTGACAAGGTCATCCAAGATCGATGATGTCATCTGAAATGGCTTATGCAACTTTTATGCAACCTTATGCAACCTTTGCCCTTACATCGTTTCTGATATAGGGCGACTTACCTATTGAAAAACGCACATTTTTCTGCCCTAGCTTTGTTCAACTCTAAATTTAAAAATGTTTCTTTTTCACTGGATCGCTGAAATTTTGTCCTCGAAGAACAGTGACATGTCGCTAATTAATCATGTAGAAAGTTTTCCGGTAAGACATACCGTTTAGCTACAATATATGCATCACAAACGACAGCGACGTCAGTATGCAGTCGCATATTATCACAAACTGTATATGGCTGTTTTGCGGCTCTACGTCAGATATGCAGCATTCGGCGATGTTTTCACGTCGCTGGTTGTGTCGCTTATTTGTCATGCCACGTCTACACTACGGTAACGCCACGCTCGCCGGATTTCCGGAGTACCAGTACCGCCAAACAAATCTACCGGTACCGGAAAAGTCGGCGCCAACACGTCACACCTCTTTTGCGAAAGCTTCGTTGGCTACAATCCAGACAGCGTGTCGACTCGCCGTTCTTATCTTCCGGTGTCTGGAGCCACGTACGCTATCTAGCCGACGATATACGTCGCGTCGCCGACACCAACCGCCGGCGCTTGCGCTCGTCATCATTGGCTTCGGTGGCGGTTTTAGGCCTGGGCTAGAGGGCACAACCCCCAGTTTTGCTCCAGCCCCCTAATTTTGTGGCCACGCGTGATTTTTTGCGAAGATAACACAAATATCTAATGTCTTTGCGTTACCAAATTTTAGAAAAGTGGGCAAATTCCAGCTTCCATCGAATGCCCAAAAAACCAACAGTACTTTAGCTTTAGGGGGGCTTTGCCCCCTAACCCCCCATCAGGGGCTCTTCCCTTAGACCCCGCTGGGGGATCTGCAAGATTTTTGCGTCTATAGTGGGGTTTTCGGAGATGGGCCATCGAATGCTGCCAACCGAATTTTTCCTCGAGCGAACCTCGTTGCCATGGCAACGAAATTTGGGACAAAACTGGCTATAACTCGGCTTATGTAAGAGATATCTGCAAAATTTTTGTGTCTATAGGGGGGTTTCGTGGATAGGCCATCGAATGATGCCACGCAAAATTTTCCCCGAGCGACCCTCGTTGCCATGGCAACAAAATTTGGGACATAATCGGTTAGAACTCGGCTTACGTAAGAGATATATCGAAGATCTTTGCATCAGATGGAGTGTTTTCAAGATCGGTTTATTTGGGTTTGGGCAGTGCGCAATTATTCAAACTCAGTTATAGACTTGCGCGGAGCTATAGTTTAAGGCTTTAAGCTTTTCTTCATTTCCAACTAAACTTTTTTCCCTAGACTTCTGACAGTGGTTTAGCAGTTTTTTTGGAACATTAGGCCACCTTAAATAACTTTCATGTATGTATGTATATATGTATGAAGACAGACGACAAACGAGTACGGCATACACTGCAGACAGACGACACATCGTACACAAGGCTCGACCTTAAAGACTTAGTGTTGGCCAAAAATACGTAAATAAACATTTACAACAACTACCGTTTCAGGCAGGCTAACAAACCACGACAGTCAGATCGTCAGCCGGTTCACAGCTGTCATTGAAAGTCGAAAGTGGAAAGAAAGAACTATAGCTATGAATAGACAGTCGCTTTTTGGCTTACTTACTTATGTTGCAGGTGCGTGACTAACAGGTAGGTCTAGAAATACGGTGAATTGGGTATGAGTAATACCAGTACACACAAACCCAAACAGAAAATAACGTATTTTTGAATGTTTTGGTATTGTTTTCACTATATTAGTGACTGTTATCAGTGTTTTGATTAAAATGTTTTTAATCACATTATTTATGATTTTAGGACAGTGTGGTAAGCGTCTGTATTTGATATTGACTTGTGATTTGACGTTTTGCCGGTAATTATGGAACATGACAGCCGCCAGTTATTGCAAATGCCGAAGCTCTCGGTGCAGGGACGGTCGTAAAGTGGTTGATAGACTAAACAGAATCTTTGTTATAAATCTTAAGTTGATAGATAACATGAGGTTTTGTTCACGGCGTTATTCTGATATTGTATTATTTCATGCATTTCGCATCGGCTGTGCTCACTACAGAAGGTTACTGTGTAATTGTAGCTAGCCAACCAGAGTTGGAAATTCGGCCACCAGGTGACAGCTTTATTCGGCCACTGGAAGCACACGTCGTGTTCACATGTGACGTGGCCAACATCGGGTCGCAGCAAGTAGACATACAGTTGCAGTGGTTCAACAAGCATGGAGTGGAAATCGTTGATGTCGCAGCAGTTGGGAGGTTATTGGCTATGTTGCTATGATTTTTTATGGGTAGGATTTGCATTTCATGTAATGTATTGGATACTGGTAGTACATAAGTATTTGAAACTATGCAAGTAAAAACATTTACTTGGTGTACGAAAAAACAGAAATTTGCTTTAGTGTTAGTTTTAGGAAGTTAGTTTTTAGTCAGTTTATTAAGTGGATATCAGGGATCAGCCTCTGATCTGCTCTTGTCCCATGGCAGTGCCTTTGTGTAATTTTTGGAATCGATAGATTGATTATTATTGATTAAACCATTCTTGCCTTGATTTTTTAATGTGTTTTATGTGAGATTTTCTGATGGAACCAAATGATGGTGAATTATTGAAGTTAAGTTCAAGTGATGTTTACGTGCATAGATCTCTGCACTCAATGCACTGTGCATGATGCTTTAGGCGGATGTACGTTGAAGAAGATGGTCCATCCACAAAGAAGCTCTTTATCCACGTGGCAGAGGAACACGAAGGAAGCTATACATGCTCAGGAATGCTGGAAGGCAATCTGCAGTCGAAAACTTTTCGACTTGAGTTATACAGTAAGTTAACTCTGGAATGTATGTAACCCATCTCAGAGCTCTGGATTCTGTGGCTTCTATCTCTCCAAATCTGAAATCAAAATCAGGTGCAACTTTCCCCAAGTTTTGGGCTTAGGTTCTCTCCCCAATTTCTGACTCAAGTTTTTTCCTTCATTTTAGGCTTCTTCCCCACCTAGGGAAAGTTTTGTTATTGTGTAAATTGAAAAATAGAGGGGAGTAAAAAATAGGGGGAGTTTTGTTAGGGAAATGGAAAAATAGGGTGGAAGTAAAAAATAGGGGGGTAAGTTTTGTTAAAGGTCTAGTTTACCTGGTGAAAAATAGGGGGGAAGTAAAAAATAGGGAGAGAAGTTTTGTTAATGTTGTAGTTCGCCCAGTGAAAAATAGAGGGACAATTTTGATTTACAACCTTATCAAAACTTTCCCCCTATTTTTCACTGGGCGCAAGCGGCATCTACCAGGTATAGGGATAGAAACCATTGTCTGGAGTGTTACCTGCCATGTGGGAGTGCCCCATCTTAGCCCTAGCCAGAGAGGCTAGTACTTGATTGCCTCCACTGAAGAGGTGGAAGGCTGAGTTTACCTGTATGATTCATTATACATTGAGATGGTTTGTCTGTTTAAAGACCCATCCAGGTACTAACCAGCCCCATCGTAGGGTGATCAGATATGTCGTGTTAAGCTAGACTAGGCCACCGCAGGCCAGAAGGTCATACTGTTTTCTCAGTGAAATAATGAACGGAGAGATGTATTCAGTTATAGATTTATCTGTTGGTGTTTTTTTTGTGTGAATCAGAGGACATTACGTACGATTCAGCTCAGAGTCCCCAGCATCCGACACAGGGTGAGAATGGGCTGATTGAATGCCGTGTCAGTGGACAGCCAATTCCGACTGTGTCATGGCGTTATCGTGGAAGAAAAATTGAGACAGGTGTGTTTTTGTTTCACCTCAGAATTTGGCACTGGTTCATTATACATGGTGTGTATTGAAACCTGTCTGCATAAATTTTACAATACAGTGGGTTGTTTGTACTATCATGGTTTTTTCACTGCCATCATTATTGTTTTCTGTTTTGGGATTCTAGTGTGATTTACTGTATCATGAAAACACTATCAAGGACATTCACAGGAGAGTGGAACAGTTTGACTTGGTACTCTTCCTTATGCCATTAGCAACCTACATGCGGCTGTAATATGTGTGGGTCCATTGCTTTGGCTGCTGAGCAGTTGGCAACAGCCACTACGCACTGATTGACATGTTTACGTAACTTATGTTGTCTCGCAGGAGGCCGATACACGCAGGATATGTATGGGTTGCGTATAAAGAACATTACAACTAATGATGATGGCACATATTACTGCCGAGCTGAAGTCGACCAGGAGGGCAGATATGACGAGCGCGGCATTGATGTCATTGTTTACAGTGAGTTCGTCATCATGTCAACATTCATACATATTCAGTAATTTCAGTTTCACAGTTCATTGTTTCCACCTTTCTTATATAATTAATGTATGTAATGTACTTACTAGTACATGCTATGAACCAGCAAGGCCTGACATTATACCAGTTGGCATTCTACATATAGGCAACAGTATGAGCCTTGCCCTTTCATCCATCTCTCTGTTTTGTATGGCCTCTTAACTTGAAAACAAAAAGAAGCAAAGAAGAAACATAATTGGTGTGACTGTTCCCTCATGCTAGAGTACCAGTAAATGGTGTACCAGTTTTTTGCTTAAAGGGTCAAAGGTCATCAGGATAGCTATTTAGTATGTTTGACTGGTGATGACATGTTTCTAGTTATCTACAGAGATAGGTAATCAAATAGGTATAAATTAGATTTCCTAATCAATCAATCAATCAATCAATCAATCACTTTTTTATTTCAGGCAGCATGGCCCATAGAAACACAAGACAGACAAGACAGACAGGTATTGACAGACAACAATAAAAGCAGACAGAGAATAGTTACATATGACAGTAAGTAATGTTCTAGTGCAAAATGATAGTAGCTGTCATACTAAATAATTTGAATTGTAGTTCCACCGACGATTGTTCCAAACTCGAGGCATGAATTTGAAGGTGAACAAGCACAGGAGTTTACAATCAGATGTTCAGCTCATGGCAAACCAGATCCAAAATATGTTTTCTACAAGGTTATTTTTTTGCTGAATTTACGATATTGTATGCATATACAGGTGCACAAGAACTTGCTTACTCCGTGTGTATTTATTACAACATGAGTTTAAGCCAGAACATTGATGAACGTACGAAATCCGGTAGAGAATTCCAGAGTTCTTGTGGACTCTGGAATTTTCTGTCGGATTTGGGTATGAAAAAGTGGGTGGATTTTGTCAATCCCACCACAGCTTTGTCCTGGACTGCTGGTTTTGGGTAGACAGAATTTGTTTACATAGGCTGATAGTATCTAGTCATTAATAAGAAATGCATTGTTGTTCATCTTATATGTCTGTACTAATAATAGAAACAACACATCTGGTGTGAAGGTTTTCTAGGTGTGCCAGTTTTCATTTCAAGTCATAGGTCTGGGTGAGGGCTATGCAGTGGAGTGAGCGAGTGAGCATAGCTGAGCCATCGGCTTCTTAGATGTCAGCTTTTTGCCAATATCATTGTTTGAAATTACTGTATGACTTTACAGTTAATACTGGTAGTTGCTGTAGTGTGATTCAGTCTGATTTTCATCAGCTGACAGAATATCAACCGTGGCAATTTGGCTTAGTCGAGAATGTCATCGGTTGCATCAGTGAAGCTGATCAACAGCGGGCCCAGTTAGTGCTTGGATGGGTGATCTTCGGCAAATGGGTAAAGCATCTTGGTATGTAACCAGCCACTCAGCTCAACTCAACTCAGCCTGGCCATCCCTCTTTGCATAGGTGCAATCAGTATCAGCAAAAGTTAGGATGTAAAGATGCACACTTTGCCTCTTATCCATGATCTTGCAGTGTAAACTGGTGTCTTGCTGAAGGCTAAGCAAATAGCAGTCAGTGCTGCCCCGTGGACCTTATGGCTTAGGGAGAAACTTTACAATAAAAGATATCTTCTTCATTGATAGTTTTGTTTGACACATTTGCAGGATAACAATGAGAATGAGGTTCACAGCACTGACAGGGTCCAAGTTGATGGCGATTCTGGCACAATTCACTTTCGTCCGCAAGACAAGGATGATGAGGGCCGCTATCGCTGCGTTGCTTTCAATGATGTTGGTGAAACAGAGACATTTATCGACTTGACCGTTGTCGGTTTGTAACTTTGTTATTGCCAAACACTTACTCATGTTTCGATTTTACTTTCATGTTTCGTCTTACTATGTGTGTTGTAATGAAATTGGGCAAAAGAAATGAAAAAACACAGATATGTTGCGTAATTTGTAACTTGCATTCACAGATAGTAGTTGTGTTGACAACTTGAGATGATTTTATGAATGATTTTTTTGATTACTTTTTGTTTCCCATTAACAGTATACCGCTGTTTATAGTCATGGATATAACATGAAGTGTTTCTGCAGATTTTTGTCACTGAGTAGAAAGTGAGAGACGTTATCAAAACAGTTGAGTAACTGAAAAGCTTTTGGAGTTTAGACTTTTGCCTAAGACGTTTTTTTTTCTTGGCTGTTTATAAGAATTGCAGTAATAAAAATTTTTTGTGAAAATGTTTAGATCTAAATTATGAAAGAAATCCAGTGATCAAAACATTATTGATTGTTTATTTTAGCCACATGTGCCCCTTTTATTTGAAAAAATATTTCAGCATTTGTTCGAACTATGAGCAATCTTGCAGATACCAGTAGTCAGACATCACTTATAAAACTGACTGTTTAAAAACCTTGCCTTGGTTTGCAAGTTGAATAACATTTAGCTTGAACTGATAAGTTAACAAGCTAAGGCATGTTGCACAAGCATTTGTGTGGCATTTCTGTGTGAGCACGTTGTGTGCTGTTGCAGTGCCTCCAACTGTTTACAATCTGAAGAATGTGACTGGTGTCGAGGGTCATGAAGCTACTCTTGTGTGCTTGTCATATGGAGACCCGGCTCCTACGATGGCATTTCAGAAGACGAGCAAGTCGGAGCCATATCGCATGGGTGAGAATGTGAGTATTTGCTCCCAGCATTTCCGTTTGTGCACAGATAAAAACCTTTCTCCTAATTATGAATTGTTAGTTGCAGTATGCTGGTCATTGTTGTCTGTGTGTTCCATTATAATGCCGGAAGTGCTGCAAGAAAATCGTAGCTGTCCCATGATAGTATGGTGACTTCGTTGCTTTTTATTTCCAACATGGTTTCAACTTACCAAGCGGCTGGCTTTCAGCTGGTCTCTGATGAAGGTTATTGTTAGATGTATCCTACCAATTTGATAATGTGTTGTCAGATGGACTTTCAACAACTTTGGATGTATCCCTTTTGCGGCCACGAGACCGCAACTGTAAAACGGCCTTTATGGTTCATCTGAGTCTAAACTAACGTTAACTTTGAACTATTTAAGCAGCACTAAAACTTTCTTTCCATTATTGAGAGTATGGCAAATTGTGATTGACTGCTAAATCATACTTTGTGTTATTTATTTGTGTACAGAGTTTTTATACACACTTAAAAATGATTGTTCTGTGCTGTCCCAGTTAGTATATGAGGGTCATCCCAAAAGTTTTCAGCCTTGACATGTTAGACAATAATATTTTTCCACAATCTATTCATCAGTGAAATGCACATACTTTGCAAACTCTTATGAATCTATTGCAGATATGATGCCGTTGTAATTTATGACGTCGCAGAGCATTAATTAGAAGTGATTCGCAGCGTCAATGCAAACAGCCTCAGGTCTTTCATCATCGTGGATAGCGGACACCACCGTAATAAAATTACTGATTTCAAAACAGTTAATAGTCACTGGGGCTCAGGTCATTACTGTGTGCAGGTTGGTCTTGGTGTACGAATTCATAGTCACGAACAGCCGGCTGCGTAATTGAAGACTTTTGGACTGGAGTGCAATATGGAGCGGGATTTAGGGGAAGGCGCGTGGGGCTTACCTGACTCCCAGGCCTCCGTACACACCAGGGCCCCTCGTGTAACATGTTATTGGTTAGTGTTTCTTCAACACAACTGAAATTGTCAAATTTTTAATGAGGCGCGACTAATATCGTCAAATATTGATGTGGTGTCGTAACTGACTGAAATGCTCTTATTTGCGATTAGCGCAGATTTAGGCTATCCTGTATTCACCAATTCAAATGAGAAATATGTATTTGTCAGGGTTTTAACAAAATCAGATGCCATGGGACCCCGCTTTTACAAATCTAGCTACAGACTGAAAAATTGTCATGCAACAGTGAGTCTGATTTTATGCTGTTTGCGTTAGCATTGCAAATTATTTCGGTTTAGAGCTCTATGACATCATAAATTACAATGACGTCATATCCACAACAGACTCATTAGAGTTCGTAAAGGATGCACGTTTCGCTGATGTATAAATTATGGAAAATATTAATGTCTAACATGTCGAGGCTGGAAACTTGGGATGACCCTCGTATAAGTGGATCGTGGGATGGAGTTACAACCGATGCTAGGTGTACTCGTGTTTTTGTCTGACAGGAGGATGGCAGAATTGTGATGAGAAATCCATCTGATGGCAGATTGGAGCTGTTAGTCAAAGACCTTGTACCGAGTGACATGTCCAACTATACATGCCGAAGTGTTAACAAGGCCGGCTTCCATGAGAGGAATGGAACGATCACTGTTAACTGTGAGGAAATCACTGCTTTATCTATATTTTCTGTTTTTTTCATATTTATTTTATTGGATGTCTTCACTTACAATTTCATTGGATGTCTTCACTTACAATTTCATCCACAAATAAATATTTTTGTCTCTTTTTTTCTGTGGCACAGTCAGTGCCAGTGAATGCTACTGAAATCAGTGTGAGAGTAATGAGTGTAAAATGTGTGACTTCATTGCTTTGATCTGCAGCTGCCGTTTTTTTCCAACATGGCTTCAGCTTGCCTAGTGACTGGCTGCGAGCTGGCTGTGTGTGCGAACAACATCTGAAACCATTTTTATTTATTGTGGCATAGGTGCATTAGCATCTGTATATTTACTGTATTTTAGGATATTTTGGATTTTTTAATGTGTTACTTAGGCTTGCTTTTTATGCGCGACAGCAGCTACTGCTGTAGCGCGTCTTAGCCATCGCAGTTCTGTCTGTTCGTCTGTCCGTCACATGGGTGGATCAGTCGAAAATGGTGCAAGCTAATGTTCACCGTCGGCTGCCTGGAAGACTCTAGTTTCAGGATCCTTGAAGCTTTTTCATAAATTCGAAAGGCATCACCCCAGCAAGGGGTAAAGGAGAGGGGGTGGGAAAAATTTGTGATTTTCAGCCAATAGTGAAATTCATGCACTTGATATGGTGTTAGGCGTCATCCGCCTTCGAGTCTAAATGAAACATCGTTGTGAGCTTAGATTTCGTTCGCTTATATACTTGCATCGTTGTTGTGCGTTCCTCTTTGCGTTAGCTGGGCTTTTCTTGTTTATTGTTCAGCACATTGGTTCTGATTGCTGTCTTGGTGTTTGTAGTTAAACCAAGGTTTCCAGCTGATCACATAACCGAGATATACACGTGGGCCGGCAAGACTCGTAACATAACGTGCCACATTATAGCCGAGCCGCTTCCTGTGATTGAATGGCTGCACCTTGGACAGGCACTTGTCAACAACGAGACATACCGCATCTACATCATGAGCAAGGACACTAACCTGCAGGTCAGTTGGTCAGTTGTTGCATCGAAATAGTTTGAATATTGAACTTATTTTCATTCCATTCTGTTCAGACAATACCTTGTAACAGATGAATTGCAGAATGTTTACTTGTGAAATCTGACCTGTTGGTTGCCTGCTGTCTATCATTGACGTTTTTAGAAAATGTCGTGTGTGAAAGAAAATGAGAAGTACAACCAGTTCTTTATTATTTGTAAAGAACTGGTGTGTAGCAACCAGTTTTAAATAACGTTTTCTTGGTGTCAGTAGGTGAGTGTCATTCTATTCCATGAGTGCCTAATGGCTACTTCATATGTTACTGAGTGACACTGTTGGCTAGGTGACCAGAAGCCTGCATTCTGTGCATAAAAGTACTGCTACAAAAATTTCTACTTGTAGCAGAATGCTAAATTCAGGTGGATTGATGTTCCCATGATACTCCTAAAAATCACCCAGTTAAGTCCATATACAGGGTGGGCCAAAAAATGGCACCATTTTTTGTACATCTTATAACTTCACCAAATATTAACCGATTTTGAAAATTCTTTCACTGTCAGAATCAGAAGACAATTTGCAATAAAGCTGTTACTATACGTCCCACCACACCCAAAGTGTGTCACTACACTATCTTGTGAAATATCAGTGTCTTAAGAATAACAATTCAAAATAAGATGACTTTTGTAACAACACATTTTAAGAAATCAACAACGGAAACAATGTGTTTGTTGTCTCAGTTATTGTCTAAAAAATCACATTTCACAGTGTTCACATCAAATGTTCAATTTGTCTGCCTTGCTGCTGGATGATGCATCCAAGTCGGCGATGCCACTAACCAATGGCAAGATCAACCAAACGCTGCAGCACTGCCCCACTCAGTGACAGTGGCTTTCTTTAGCTGGTTTACTGTCGTGAATTATCAACATTGATAGGCCATCTGTTGAAGAGCATCTCGAACAGCATAATTGACTGGATTTAAGTCCGGGTTGTTTGGGGGCCACATGCCAGGCATGATCAACGTTGATCACGCAACTGGTCATTGGCATCATTGGCTTGAGTGCATCATCTGACATTTCAGGAGGTAGTGTAGCGACACACTTGAGGTGTGGTGGGATCTATAGTGACAGTTTTATTACAAATTGGCTCCTGATTCTGACAGTGAAAGAATTTTAAAAATCAGTTAATATTTGGTGAAGTTATGAGGTGTACAATAAATGGTGCCATTTTTTTATGGCCAACCCTGTATGTGTGTCTGTTACAATAGTTACGTATTGGTAGCAGAGTTGTTGATTCTGTGTGACTCAGGTTACTGTCCGCGAAGCTGACCAAGGCTGGATATTTGGTGACTACATCTGCCGTGCAAAAAATAACTATGGAACTGGAGACCAGAGGATTACACTGCGTCGGGCCAGTAGGTATTATTAAATCAGTTTAAACAAAAAACACTGTGCGAAAAGTAGTTTAACATTTATGTTGTATTAATTACCAGACTATCAAAATCTGTGGAAATATATGGTAGTAAACATTTAAATACAGATGATGTGCATGATTGGCATCTGGTATTAAATTGAGCAAATATTTTTACTGTACTACTTCCAAACGTGTTTTTAATAGGGACTGAGCCTGGAAAGGATTATTTGTGATGGTAGCAGCATTAGTAATGTTCAGCATTGTTATGATTAAGTGCATTGTGTTTAGTTTTCATCTATATATTTTGTACGATTAGATAAAAATGTTTTTATGTTTTGCCTTTACATGACTGTTGGCCAGAATTTTAATATGTTATCAGAAATGTTCTTCAGTAAACATTATGGTGCAAAAAAGAGTGACATGGGGATGGGGACGGTGGTAATACTGTGGTAATTACCATGGTAATGGAGCAATAACAGCGGTATTCCTGCTTGAATGGGGATAAAAGCCATGGTAATACCGTGGGGATGGGGATAGAATTTGCGGTTTATCCGTGGTAGTAGGGACAACTACAACTTTCGTCTGTAGTAGTCGTTGTAAAAATACATATGGGAATAATACATTTAACTAAATAGTACTTGTACATTGCACGGCATGTTTCGAAATGTGGATAATTTGTGTTTATGTACACCGATAGCGTGGGGTGTTGCAAAATGTTATTACTTTGCAGTACATTAGTAACTGAGAGTAGTAAAATGTGCAGATTATTAGCGGCAATTATTTTCATCAACATAACGATGGGGACAAAGCATGCAGGGATTGGGTGGGAATGGGGATGTTGCTTCATCCCCATACATTCCATCCCCGTGTCACTCTTTATGGAGCATGCATCCTACAGCTGTCATCACTGACTGTCTGCCATGCTGTGCAGATTTTCCCGATGTACCAAGGAACGTCAGCGTTCGCTACAAATCATCAACTGTTATCTGCCTTGATGTTCAGCCGCCAGCCGATGATGGCGGCGAGCAGATCATTGGCTATCGGGTTGACTACGATCAGGGAAAAGTTCTCGAGTTCCAGATTGGTATGTTCACACAAGCTGACACACTTCTCTGGCATCTGTGTTTGAACATGTTTTTGTTTTCTGCTATTTTTTGCATGTTAGATAATGTTCTGGTTTACGTTTTAGAGACAGTAGAGGTGGGCGATTCGGCTGATAACCAATCCGATTCAATTTGAAAGAATTTTGATTTGATTCACTGGCTGTGGCATCGTAGCAAGAGGGCAAATGGTGATGGGGCAGTTGCGAACCGTAAATTTTTCACTGTCAAAAAATTTTGTCAAAGTTCTTCCCGTCAGAAAATGTTGATTTAAAATGCCAAATTTAGAGCTGGAAACCTCCATTTTGGAGAAATTTTAGCGGAAAAGTTAAATGTTCAGCACCCACAATTATTTCTGTTGAAAATTTGCAACTTTTTGTCGGAATTCTGTCGAAAATTTGCAGTGTCTGTGGAAAAAATTGCAACTCCTGGCCCTGCCTATTTTTTGACCCACGATGCTGCTGTTCACTGGTCATTCATAAACTTTGAGTTGCAGTTTGGGCCTATACTATTGTACTATCACACTAGCGCAACCCGGAAGAACTAACTGAAACTTGTAAGTAAAACAAATCTCGTTGAGGAAGAGAGAGTTACTGGTAACATAACGTCACTGGTTGTGCCTTCGGAAGCTCATGACAAAGTGATAGTGATAGTGAAACTAAACGAAAGTTGTGTGCAACGTGAATGCATGCATGCAGTTAGCATAATCAGTGTGCAGAAACATGAGTTTGTCAACAGAACTTGCCTTTAGTATTTGAGGAAATTAGTGAGTCAGATTGAAATAAACTTCAGTTTGATTCGCTCTGTTGAATCGATTCGAATTGATTTCGCCGAGGGAATCGATTCAAATCGATTATTCTCAGCTGTATAAGACGGTTACATAAAACATTTATGGTATAAAATGGCTTCTTATGTGCCTATGCATTATTAAGAAACTATTCATTTGCTTTCTCATCAGTGTTTTGGTTGGCTGACAAGAGTGATGTCTTATATGGTACAGTCTTAAGTTATTCCTCAGTAATCCCCAAAGATTCTTTTTCATAGATTTGCCTGAAACTGAACTAACTCGGAGAGTTGGCCAGGTTAGCAGTATGATGGTATGATGGTGTTTACTTGTTGTGTCAGATGAAGATATTTTGATTGAGGACTTGCATCCAACCACATCTTACGTGTTCCAAGTCCGCGCTCGTAATGAAGTGGGCGTTGGTTTACAGAAGAGGGTTACAATTGCAACAGATGACGTCCGTAAGTTTTTTTACTGCTGATTAACTGCAGTTGGTGTAACTGTGCCATTACTATGTTTATTAATGCTACTGCAAGAACTAAAAGTTTGCATGTTTCTGAGAAATTTACTCGTACTGGAGTATGTATTTTAATCATCATATTGTCAGTATGTTTTGCATCAGGTTGACATTGGACTTTGCTTTATTAATTTTTTATGCACGAGAGCTAGCTATAGCACGTATTAGCTATGGTAATTCTGTCTGTCTATCTCTCTGTCCTGGTGTCACGTCCCGGTTCCATTTCAAGACCAGGTGAGATAGAGACTTCAGGTTTTCACCATATGATAGCCTAGAGTCTCTAGTATTTTGTGACAAAATTTCATGCCGCTGGGTGAAGGGGGTCCCCCAAACGAGGGGGCAAAAGAGAGGCAACCGTCCTAAAAGGACGTTATTCTAGTGCTATTGCATTCACATGGCGGCACCACACAACTAAACTTTGTTATTCTACCGCTATTGCATTGGCAAGGTGGCGCCATGCGAGTAACTCGTTATGCTATGGCCGATGTATACGTGTACATGGCAGTAAATAAAATGTCGAACTTGATCGATTTCAAGCATCAGCAAACCTTTTTATTATCTGTAGCCTACTGTTATGCTAGAATTAATACTTTCTCCTCAATCGCCGGTATATATTATAATGACAAAATTATAAATATTAAGACACCCGAATTTTTGCTGTATGTGAAACAAGTAATCTCTAGAAAGACGTTGTTTTGCAGCTATTGGCTTGCCTAGTTTAGCGTGAAAATGGTTGCAGATAGGCACAGACATGCTGCTTATCACAACAAGTACTGTCCAACCTTCTTAGAAATGTCAACATCGATTATCTTGAATAACCTTTAACCCCCAAAATAGCAGGTTTTAGTTAATTTTTTCGCGATTTTGGGCTGCGACACGCATTTCAAGAGTGAATTGTGCCAAAATGGCTGGAGATAGACCAAGACAACCTGCGTATGAAATTTTCAGCATGGAATGCAGATTTTAGCAGTCCAAGTCCGGATCCTCTAGATTCAAGGAGGCCTGCGCACGTGGGTAAGGGGTACCGCTCTAAAAAGTGGTTATTTATCCTCTGTTGGCTTGTTTAGCATTTAAATGGTTGCAGATAGGCACAGCCATACTGCTTATCATAACAAGCACTGACGACGAGTTTCTTACAAATGTCAACTTTGATGACCTTGAATGACTTTGAACTCTAAAAATATTGATTTTAAGTGATTTTTTAGTGATCTTTGGCTGCAAAAGAGTGAACTGCAACAAAATGGATGGAGATAGACCAAGATTGCCTGCGAACAGGAACTGTCATAGGCTCTCGCACGTCTCATGAGCATTAGCTCAGATTTCTTGTTTTACTCTCTACAAATTATTAGTTATATTTAATATGGTCAGACTTAAACTGTAGATTGCAAACTGCTGCTGTGGCGTACCTGTTGTGTATTTTGCTTTTCACTCGAGCTGCTTGTGTTTTTATGAGTGGATTTACTTGGCAGTATGAACATTATTTACTTGTGTAAATTCAGGTGTTCCAAGTCCGCTCAATATAATATCCGATCCGTTCGGCACATCTGCCTATGAATTTGAGGTATCTTGGAAGAAGCCAGAGACTGGTGGAATGCCAATAGTCGAGTATCGTTTTAAGCTGAGAAAGGTAAGTGATTTTTTGTCCTTAGAATTTTATGCAATAGGTACACTACTCTCTAGCTTTCAGTATACAGCATACATAGTGGTTGGGTTGACCACGATCACAATAAATATGCCAACAATTCTTTTTTGTAGAACCTAATCTAACTTGTACAGCTCCAGATAAATTGACCACTTGTGAACATTTCTTCATTATTGACTGCCTGTGTCAAATTTTTCAATTTTATTGTCTGATATTGTGTTATACACACGTTAGATCATCAGGAAATCTTAGGAAATGTTTGTCACAGACTGTGCGGTAGCGCCAGCCCTGTTGTAAAGGTGACCAGCCATTTCAATGGGAAACTCCAAAATTTGACCCCTTGTATTTCCCAAGCCCCTTAATTTTTCCACACCAAAATTTGCACAGATGATTACGTCCAGCATATCTCCTGATGTGCAAAATTTGGTGAAAATCCGTTTATGGAGGGCTTCCCCACGAATAGGTGAAATATAACGCTTGCGTGACTTTTTGTGCCTTCCCTTTCCTTTTTTTTTCTTGCCGTTCTCTACAGGAAAATCGACCGAACCGATTTTAACGCACGATAGCTCATATGACGCAGTTTTGCGCAAGGAAGTGCCTTTTGGGGGTTACAAAATTTAAATTCAACATTGTCACCTATTTTTTCACAAAAATATGAAAAATTACAATGGCGCCTGTGGGCAAAATTAGACAATGCTTTAAACTGTCATAACTCCGGCTATGTATAAGATAAAGTCGTAATTTTTGGTTTTAGGGTATGGTTTTCGGGGTCGGCCAATTTAACGGTGTCATTTATAT
>Ga0056128_1001066_pt1 | contig 29026 bp, 13 predicted proteins | sample WorMetLIZISLAND2_FD_71113 | JGI IMG/M metagenome (GOLD analysis project Ga0056128, IMG submission 71113) | Marine gutless worms symbiont microbial communities from Max Planck institute for Marine Microbiology, Germany - Olavius geniculatus... ... | reverse complement strand
AACCTGCGCCCACCAGGTAGGCCTATAGGGATAGAAGCCCGGCCTTGACTGCAAGCCTGCCTGCTGACTGCGTGGCATATGATAATCTCATCATCTCATCTATATTGGTAGTCAACGATTGCTCTTCAGTGTCTCTGACAGTGGCGTCGTTTTAGGGGGCGTTCCCCCCTCCTCATTAAATTTTTTGGCTGTCGGAAAATTGTTGGAAAATTTTTTATTGTTGGAAAATGTTCGTCTACCGGTATTTGGAAACCCCAATTTTGGAGAAGTCTAGCGGCATAATTGAAATTTAAGCCCTCAATCTCCTGTGTACGAAATTTTGCGGGGTGCTGTCCGTCGGAATTTTGTCGGAAATTTGTAGTCTTTGTCTAAAAATTACAACTTCCTGCTTTTTACGCGCGAAAGCACCTACTGCTTTCAGCGTGTCTTAGCCATCGACTTCGTGTCTGTCACACGGGTGGATCAGTCAACAACGGTGCAAGATAGGATCACCAAATCTTTACCTTTGGCTGCCTGGAAGACTCTAGTTTCAGGAACCGTAAAGCTTTTTCCATAAATTCGAAGGGGGTCACCCGAAAGAGGACGCTAAATGAGAGGGGGTGGGAAAAATTTGCGATTTTTAGCCAATACGTTGCTGTATCTCAGAAACGGTGCGAGATAGGGCCCAGGTTACTATTAATCACTAATATGAAGTCGTACACTGGCTCTCGATTGCCACCAAATTCAATGACCTTAGATGACCTTGAACGCCAAAATAGGGGTTTTATAAATTTTTTTGGCGATTTCGGACTGCGACACAAGTCTATATCATTCACAAGGTAGCGCCACACAACTATCCTTATGCAATCCAGATAGAGAATTTGATTCGTATACTAACTTAGCGTGAACACTCCAATTTTTAACTAAACTACTAAATGGGAATGCTATAGGCTTTCGCGCGTCTCGTGAGCATTAGCTCAAATTTCTGGTCATACTTTTGTTCTGTGAGTGTTCGCAGCGGCTTCGTGGGTGACTTACGATAGCTGGGGACAGGAAGTTGGGCATTTTTGACAGACAGCCGAAAATTCCAACAGGAAAGATTATGGGTGCTGAAAAGTTCATTTTTGTTCTTAACTTAAATCCCCTAAAAGGGAGATTTTCAGCAGGCTAAATTTTGTTTTGGGAAGAAGGTTTTCCCAACAGGCTAAAATTTGGGGAGAGTTGTCTTTCTTCCCCCCGCCTTTGATCGACGTCACTGAGTGTGTGCAGTAAAACGTGTTTCGTAGTGCACAGGTTGCAATCTCGTCTATACATATATATACACACAGTGTCCTCAGAAAGGTGCGGTGCAGCTTTTGCACCGAACATTATAGACAGTGGCGTAGTCAGAAGTGAGAATTGGGGGGCCTCGCCTCCCTTTTCCTCCCCTCCTTTCGCTTCCTTTTCATCTCTTTCCCTTTTTCCTTTCCCTACTTTTCCCTGCGTCTTTAATATCTATTTTAAGCAAAAAAAATTGAGATTGGGGCCTGGGCCCTCTGCTCCCCTTCTTGTTTACGCCACTCGCTATAGACTCTGTTTCCCGGGACGCGGTGTATAGTTAGCTAGTCGGCGTATTTTAGCACCACCGTATATGTTAGTGTGCGTGTGTGTTATCTCTCTGATGTTTCTATCATCGCATTGCCAAATGTCTCCGCATGCCAACATCACGTTATGACATTAACAGCTATGTTCTTGCACAATCATTTTGTGTTTTAGGCCTACGGAGTCTGCACGAATGTACTGCAAGTAGTCGGAGGCCATTAGGCCTATAACAGTGGCGTAGCCAGAAAGTTTGATATGGGGGGTCGTTTTTTGTTCCCTTCCCTTCCATTTTCTTTTTCATTCCTCCCTTCCTTTTTTCTCCTTCATTTACCTTTTCCTCCCTCCCCTTGTCCTTTCCCCTTTCCCTCCCCTTCCTTTCCTTAGAAGTAGGACCTTCTGAAATCCAGCTAGAGGGTCTGGGGGAGCGCTCTGAGCTCCACATCGGGGTCGGGCGGAGCCACAGCCGAAATCGAGTTTGGTGCATTTTAGCATTGAAAGATGAGATCTGGTGGCAACAATTTTAAATATTTTTCCAAGAACAAACTGACCAAATTGGCAAATTTGGTAGACCTACAGTTTAAACGTATGATAATGTTTTGTCTGGAGGATTGGAGGACTAGTCCCTCTGGGCCCCCCTTGTCTACGCCACTTGCCTATAATATCGTTGGCAATAAAAGAGCTTGCCGTAGAAGGTGATATGTGAGCGTTGTATCCAAAAGTTGAACATGTTAAACTACTGCACTGATACACGTAGAAAGGAGCCGATTTTTGACTAGGCCCTACGTATAGGCCTACAGGTGACACAATTATATTGTCCACACAGAGGCGATATGTGGGCCTAGACTGTTTACACAGACAGTGTGGACGAGCCATTGGACAACTGTAGAAAGTTAGAAACTGAACCTAAGCCTAGATGTCGGTCCGATGCCAACATATAATGCGGCCATTCTTTTGACTTTTGGTTCTTTCCGCTAAAAATTGGCACACCAGTCACTCTTGTGCCAGGAACGTCTGCATAACGTTTGCACAGATTTGGATTTTTCTATACGCCTGTTCGTTTTCGGGTTATACGGCCCTACGAAACGGCCGGATGGACAAACGGACGTGTATGTCGGACCGGCAAGACCCGTAATGTTAATTAGTAGGACAGCCGCATAAATATAACACTTTTAACTCTACAACGCACCAGGGAAACTGACGTTTGCATAGAGTGCTTATATTGACAACGTACCCGGTAGGGGCCTATTATGATGTCGTATATTTAAAACAAGAAACCTAGCTGTCGCTAGGGTGGGCCGACCGTACGGCACAGGCATACATCCGTAGGTCAGCGTCTAAATTCCGGCCGCAGAAGGAAAGCGATTACCCGGTGTGACTACAGCGCTGTACACGCTATGATGATGCTGCTATATCGAACGCTACAATTAACGCTAGGATACTAGGCCTATACAGTAATTCAGCGCACGTGCATTTAAAATTGCGGCCAAACTGCTGCAAGTAGAAATATGGTTACCATTGACAGACGACGACAGACCGACGATATATCATACACAAAGCTCGACAAAACGGTCGGCCAAAAAATAGAATAAAACACTGTCAAATCATTCAAGTGTCAAAAGTTGATAAATGAATTTATACAGGGCATTCTCATATTTAAAAAAAATATCTAATGCGCAATATGTACATAATAGGTCTACTGTAATTTTACTGTGAGTGTGCTCAGTGTTGTACTATGAGCTAGTAAATTTTGTAATGATTACTAGTGAGTGAAGCAGTAGTTTACAATACACAGATGTGGCTGGATTGAGAAACGGTAGTTTCTCGAGTGTCGTTAATTTAAGAATCAAGTAAAGGTCGTTGCCGTTGCGTCTCAAAATTTGCTAACAGTGACAGACGTCATACCGGATTAAACCGATAAGCATTGTTAACGTTTTAGACCGACCGGTTTCGTGGACCACTGGGCGACAATAATTGCTCGCTAAACTGACGCATGTATGCGTGAATGAGTCATCTGTAGGCTAAAATGTTCTAGGTTTGTCTGTGAAAAACAACTGAAAATCCATGGGGTGTTATAGCTAAGGGGACATGTTCTCTTTATTGTAGGTCTACGATACGATACTATAATAATTTGCACTTGAAAACTGGCAAACTGTCAGTTTAATCTAGTACATAAACTAAAAAGAACTGAAATGTTATAAATGGAAATGAAATGAGAGAAACTAAAATAGAAGTACAGTTATGATGTACAACATACAAAAAATCAAAAAGCGGTCTAAGAACAGAAAAAACTAAAAAGGAAGGAAATAACGATAAATAAAACTAGATTTTAAAAACTGAAATAAGAAAAAAACATAAGCAAGTCCATATATGCGTGAAATTAGTCAGAAAGGGTGGCAGATGTTTATGACGGACATGATTTGAGAAAAAAAAAGTTTTTCCTTTTTAGAGACTGAGTCAAGTGACTTAAGTTCTGTTTTTTTTCTCTTACAGCAGTAGCAGCAGCAACACTGTTATCTTAGCGTCTGTTGTAGGTATTTGCCTTGCCTGCTGCAGCATAGAGGCCTGCAGTATACCAAAGCGTTCGTTTGTTTTCTTTGAGCCTCGGGGGGCGCCGTCTAGAAGAAGAAGTCCACGCATGCCACAGCAATAAATAGCTGCAGCAGCTGCTTGCTATAGCACTCTCTATAGCTAAGAGCTCGTGGCATGGCTGCTGCGCCGAGTTTGCGAAGATGCCAGCAAGGAACAACCGTGCAACGACTGAATTACAGACGTTTCGCCCTCAAGAGCGCTTCGCCCCTAGCCTGGACGTTTCGCTTCTAAGACGTTTCGCTTTTCGGGCGTTTGTTCGCCCATTAAACATTGCGGAAAACGGCAACAACGGACGGTCTACTGACGGACTACGGACGGAGAAGACAACAGGAAAGTCGACGGCGAAAACGAATGGACGGCAGAGAGCCAGAACATGTTCAGAATGTAAACATGCTCGACCGTACAGAGGCCCTCATAAAAATGCGCCCCCGCAAGCCAGAGAATGTCAGACTGAGAAGCAGCAAAACATTTTTCACTCTTTCAGTTCAAGTCTGTGACTTAACCTTTAATTATGGGGCGTTTTGACATTGTGACATTTAAAAGTTTAGGCCTGTTTTGTACAGCACAACATTCTCGATCTGGCCTGGGTGGGTACGCCGAATTGTGAAATCTTGACTTTAGGACGTTATCTACTTATTTATTTAATGAACAAATCATTAGGCCAGGACCCACATATTTTTACCGAAACAGTGCCCATGCCCAATCGGGTTTTAATTTCTGCTCCTGCAAAAAGCGCCGAAGACGACGGAGAAGAAGACGACGTCGGACGCTGGTCTTCGGATATAAGTGGTATGGTCGGCCCACACTAACAACAGCTGGGTTTCTTGTTTGCTATATCGTTAGCTTATCGGTGGCGGCGAAAGGCGGCGGTTCCGGCGACTATCGCCCATTCTGCCGGTTCGTTCTCATTCGCCGTCCTGTCCGCATTGTTAATGAGCGAAACGTCATGGTAACGGGCAAAATATCTTGAGGGCGAAACGTCAGATGGGCGAAACTTCCTAGCAACGTTGAGCCTCGATGTTACTCGCCTATCGGTCGGCGGCGCCTCCAGGTCAACAAGTCAGACCGCATGGTACTCAACCTGCTACCAGCTACATGTGCGTGTGAATGCGTTAGTTTCGACTGTGTGTGACAACCGCGTCAACTGGTGGTGTTGGTGGTCGTCGTCTACTCAGAGAATCAATGGTAGGGCATATGCATGAGTACTACATTATGTAGGCCTAGACCTATTTTGTTGTTTAAAAGGTTAAACGTTGTGTACAGACAGCTCTTTGTGGAAAATCTGTCGTCGAGCTATACGGAGCGTCATCTGCCATATCGGATCACAAAGTGTTACCTGCCTCCCGACACAGGTAAACGCACCCTTCCATAACCCCAGTCAGACAGGCCGGTACTCGATTTAGCGTCTACCTCCCCCGGAGGGATGGAAGGTTAAGTTGATCTTGGTATTGATTATGGTTTACATGTCCGCAGAATGTCAGCGCCGCCAGTTTGAAGTCGATTCTCTCTCAATCTTTGTCTCACAGGCAGGAGCAACCTATGAAGCTGCCGCAGCACTGGAGTGATGTGACCACGTCGACTGGTATTATCGAGTAGCATGCACTTTTTGTCTTGGTTTTGATCTTGTAAAAATGATGGTCTTAGTGTCGTAAAAGTCTATTCTGCAATCTGTGAAGAAAAGTAGGTTTGCCTTAGGCTACGCATATTTATAGGTGCAAAGATGCAGCTGACGCGAGTGACGCACGGCTAGAACACTAACGCAAGCGGTCTCTACATTGTGTACTGTCTGCTCTTGCGTTGCATGCGTGCATGCGTTGTGTTTGCTACTGTGGGTAACTTGCAGGCGCGTGTCGTGTGTGTTAGTGCCCCACTGTCGCAAGTACATTTTACGCGCGATGCCGTACATGATGTGTTGGTGTGGCCATTCAGGAGTCGTCAGGGGGAGAGTCGAGAGAAGGCCTGGTAGCCAGCGAGCAGCATGACGTCACGCCGGCGTCGACGCTCAACACGAACGACCAATCACAGACGACGAGCGCCAGGAAACAACATCAGCAGCAGCGCCATCTGCCCAGTCACCAGCCGCAGCACGTCACACCCGCGACTGGATCACAGCAGAGACTTAAGAATCCCGTCGCTTGCCGTGTACTGATGCTCGACGGCATCGAATATGAGTTCAGCGTTGAGGTCTCGATCGACACTTGTAGGCCCTAATTAATTTCTCATTTACAGAGAGGTGGATTTGGGCAGGGGTTTACCCGCTAAGAGAGATTAAGAGATAGACCAGAACAATCTGCATATAAAATTTTCAGCATTAAACGTAGTTTTCACTAGTTTAAATTTCAGCCCCCTACGTTTAAGGAATCCTCCGTACCTGGGCGTCGAACTCAGGTAAGCTTAATTCTTCAAACTGCGCGCCTTCGACCGCTGATGCGCGAGACCGGTTACGCTATCTAACGACTGTCGATGAAACACTATAGATACTATAGCCGTCATTATCATCATCGTGTCGAATGTCGATTGCTAGGATCGGTGAGTTTAAATTAGTTCGCAGTGGGTCTTTGTACATGCATCACTGTCCCGCGCGTTTCCTTTGCGTTAGCTAGGCTTTCTTGTCCCATAAGTTGTTCGCAACCGAATGCGTATAGGCTTAATTATCTTCACCTAAATAACAATAATTTTGATTGTCATGTGCAGAAAAGCGCCAAAGGGCTGGCGTTAGTTGACAGAGTTTGCGAGCACATCGGTCTACTGGAGAAAGATTATTTCTCACTGACGTTTCGAGACAACACGGACAGCAAGGTATAAAGTTTGTAAGCTTAGGCTTAGGCTATACGTTATCGCTGTAGGGACCCACTGTATAATAATGCACCGAATTAACCGCTTGTGTTTTGATTAATGCCAACGAACAGTATAACAGAACCTTTTCTGCTGTCAATCATTTTCCGTAATTCATCATTCGTGACACATTTGTAGTATGCAGCATTATATCTACAATGTGTCTAAAAAAGACACTCGACATTATTGACTGTAACTTGACGAACGATCATCAGATTTTAATAATTTTTGGTACGAATATTTCTGACACAACTATCAAACGACCACTGCAATTCCCACCTCACCCAACGCGTGTTTCTGCATTACCGCAGGAAGTCGGAACACACAAAATAGGTCTTGAAACGAACACAAAATGTCAAAAACATCTCTGGCGGTATACAGTATTAATGCTTTCGGAGAGTGAGGACGCTGAGAGGGTTTCTACACGTGCAACTGTAGCGCAGCGGTTGTGCAACAGTTGCACATGTATAGACACCCTGTAACAGGGACCGTGGATTTTGTCGTCCTTGTGTTTTGTAGATCTGGTTGAACCATGACAAGCGCATCAGCAGTCAAGTCAAAAGTACGTTCATTAACAATTCTGTTTTCTCACTTATTTCTTGACCGGTACCGTTACGTCTGTTGCGTTGCGTACGTTGCGTGCGTTGCGTTGAATGGAAAGCACGCTTTTATTTACTCCGAGACTTGACCGCTTACGATAAAGACTAACTTTAGTCTCGACTTTGCGCCAGAACCAGCGATAAGACGTCGTTATTTATAGGCATACAGTATACACATACCAACTTAACTCGATATAGTCCGTCGTACTGTGGATTTAGTCGAAGACTTACACTGAAGACCGCGTCATCAAAAAATACGGGCCTTACATACTAGCAGAGCGTTAGTTGGGTGGCGTAGCGGTAACGCGTTGTGTCTTATCAACAAAGGTGTTCTACGGTTAGGTTAGTACTTGAGGGGGTGTCTGTCTAAGGACAGATAAACCGTTCCGGTATAAAGCCGTTTAGGTCGACTCAGCCTTCTACCCTCCGTGGAATGGTAAAACGAGGTAAAAAGAGGACTTTCGGCCCTTCAGGCTGAGTATGCTAATGAGTGGCGATGGCGAATGTAGTACTGTAGGTGCCAGTTTAGGCGGATCTGAGGCTCAAGCTGATTGGCCTGGTCCAAAAGTCCACCGCTGCCTGGCGCTCGTGCCGAATTCGTCAAAAGAACCGGGTGAACTCTTGCAGCGGCAGTGCCGTGATGACACTGTCTTTTAATATTACTGTAGCACAGAGTGCTAGTGCTGGGCTAGTAGGCTACGTAGCAGTGTACGATTGATCGGTTGTGGTTGCAGGTGGCGGCCGTTGGATGTTCAACTTCGAGATGAAGTTCTACCCGACTGAACCGGCAACACTCCACGAGGACCTTACCCGGTCAGAGCACTTTTCTACATGTAAACTGGGTGGGCAAAACCCAGTCGCGCAAATCGTCCACCGCTCCAGGCATTTTGCCGACATGGGTTAATCCATTATTTGTCGTTATATTCTTGTGGCTGGTAAAAGTAATCTGTCTACCTAGCCTCTAGTAGATTCAAGCTATGCCGTCATCATCGTCGTGAGCCTGGTTGGTAACTTGATACGATGCTTAATAAATCACTTGCAGCAATGTAGAATTTCGCGAAAATTTTTTCGAGGGTGAAACTCCGGACCTTGAATTCTATTGAAGTGCTCGTATGGGCGTCACTTTTGGCCTACCCGGCAGTATAAAAACAGCTAAAACCGTACATAATATGTGCGTATTGTGTTTGTGGTAGATATCTGTTGTACCTGCAGCTGCGCTCCGACATACTAGCCGGAAGGTGAGTGCGTCTTTTTAATTTTACTGGAAAAACTTTATCATCGCGTCCGTTGTTTTGATTAGAGTTGTAAAGTTAACGCGCTAACTTAACGAACTGACGAGATTAAAAATAAATTGCTTTTATTTGTCGTTCGTCACCTACTCGCTACTCGGTTCTTACGTGGTTCAGTCGGACGTAGGTGACTACGTTGTCGATGGACATATGGCAGGTGACGCCCCGTAGCTCTGTGTTTGTGTAGGTTGCCGTGTTCGTTTGTCACGTACTCGCTGCTCGGGTCCTACGTTGTTCAGTCGGACCTAGGCGATTATGACCCGGAGGAACATCGTCACGGTACTGAGTACATCCGTTCAATTCACTTCGCGCCTCACCAGACCGAAGAACTGCTTGACAAGATTGCCGAGTTACATCGCACCCACCGGTTGGTAGTTTCACGTAGGCCTAATCACAATGTGCCTGCAAAAAGTTCACCTTTATAGTTTTGCGATATCTTTGTCAGATTGCGCCTGATTTTGCTAATTTGTGGCAAGAGCATACCGCAGGAAATTTGAGACAAACACCAAATAATGAATGCACATTGCACAGCCCACCGCACTTTGTTTCACATGTTCGTAGTATATTTAGTAAAATCTGGCAACGATTGTTATGACACAGAGTGAACCTATAGCATCAGATATATAAAGTCTCAACACGAACGTCAAATTGTCACAGATCAGATAATTATTCAAGTCACATCAAGCAACTTTCGTATTACCAGAGCAAGTGCTTGAACTCTCGTGCGCCAGTTTTCACACAGGCGTGCAGCCGTCCACGCCACATGGCCGATTGCCTCGTTGATGACATGCTGGTGCAGAGCAGACAACAGTGCGGGTTTGTACTGCATGCCATATGGGATCACCCAGTGATCAACCCTAACCAGAGAGGGGGAGACAGATCGAGAAACCGTTAGTTTGACTTCCGGTCTGGTCGCTGTCAGGTGATTACAGCTTGGATGAGTGATTGCTAGCGGACAGTTTAACTAGGCCTATAGCTATATAACCAAAACCAAGGTCAACTCAGCCTTTCATCCCTTCGAGGTAGGTAAATTGAGTAGGCCTACCGGCCTGTTTGGCTGCGGTTGAGGTGGCACGCGTTGATCTGTGTCGGCTGGCAAACAACACTGTGTGATCATCGCATATGGCAGGTGTCGCCCCGTAGCTCTGAGATTGGTTTTCCACAAATAAATATACTGTTGAACCTTATGCCGCGTGTACTGTACAGAGGTCAGACGCCTGCTGAGGCAGAACTCAACTTTTTGGAAAATGCGAAGAAACTCGCGCTGTACGGTGTTCACCTGCACAACGCCAAGGCACGTGCACTTGCACTAATACATGTATACTGCAGTATTGCGAGCGTATAGTTAATAATTAGGCCTAGCTGTACTTTAGATTGTACATTGTGTCTCAAAGAAACAAGAAGTCCAGCTGTTGCTATGATAGGTCGATCGTACCGTACCGCCTATATCTGAAGGCCAGCGTCTGACTTCCGGTCGCGGAAAGAAAACGATTTCCCAGAGTGACTACAGTTTTTTTACACGCTATACTGACGCTGCTATATCGAACGCTACAATCAGCGCTAGGATACGATACGGTAATTCGGCGCATGTGGGTGATGGCTGTAGGCAGAAACTTTGCATTTAAAATTGCGGTCAAACCGCTGCTAATAGAGACATGGTTAATATTGACAGTCGTTTCGTCGACGCCATATCAAACGGCACCATCCCCGACCATCTACGATGTACGTTTTAGCCACAATATATGCGTTACAGACAGACGACAGTCAGACGACGCATCGTATTCAAGGTTCGAGCTAACGGTCAGCCAAAAACTGTGCAATGTAGAAGTCGTATTTTGCCATTCTAGTGGCCAAATAAAAAAGGGACCGCTGTTAGTTTAAAGGTGACTTTGTAGGATATAGACCGTTTAAAATTTTTGACTGCTACATTGATACGTGAAATGTGAAACACTTGTTAATTCACGATGAGTAGCCTGTTTATCAGGCTTGCCGTGGATATGGATATCCACGGATATATCCATGGATATTACGCAGGCGCACCTGCTAATTAAACTGAATACTTCTACGCTCAGTCTGTCTCTCTATAATATTTTTCTGTCTGTCGTTTTTACTCTTCATTTTTTCGTTTTCTTATGCTATTGTGCCAAATGAATAATCAGTGACATCAACATGTTATTGTTTAGTTAGCCTAAATTAATTTTTAGCACTATACCAGCAACAGATCTTGATTTTTGGTGCTTTAATATTGTTGGCTGGGCAACAAAAGGTCTATTTTTGCGAGTTTATTTTTAATTTTTTTTTATCAAATGGTAACAAAATTGCAAACTTTTTTCTTACTAACATATATAATGCTAGTACAAACCAAGTGACCGACAAAAGCGTCCACATGTAGGCGTTCACGAATGCAACGTGTGTCTTGAAAAAACAAGGATCCCAGCTGTTGCTGAGGTGCGCCGACCGTACCGCATATATCCGAACTCCGAAGGCCAGCGTCCGACTTCGAGTCGCAGAAAGATAGCGATTTTCTAGAGTGAGTGCAATCCCATACACGCTATGGTGACGCTGCTAATTCGAACACTAGAATCAACACTGGAGCACAATAAGCCTACGGTAACTTGGCGCACATGGGTGATGGTTGCGGGCAGCAACATTGCATTTAAAATTGCGTCCAAATCGCTGCAGATAGATATGGTTACTTTTGACAGCCTATAGTCGTATCAGGCGACATATCGTACCCAAGGCTTGACCTAGCGGTCGACCAGAGCAGGGGGCAACAAAACTATGTAGATTTTCAACAAAGTTAAGAAATACTTAACTAAAATTATATTTCAATGCGAATATGTGTTTATTTTTTTACTTTTATTTATTTTTCATCATTTTAACAGAGAAATATCTACGTCATTTTGTGGGGGGAGTGGGGATAACGCTCTTGCATTGCTGTATTTTGTGAAAATTTGGGGCTACATGAGGCAAGATAGGCGTCTGTGGATATGGATATATCCATGGATATCCACGGAAAATCTGAGGATATGGATATGAATGAGAAATTTCATATCCAAGGCAAGCCTACTGTTTATGATTATTTTTTGCATTTATATGAACCAAGAACGAGAACTAGGTTCTATATCGAACTTTTTGTCAGGAGAGTGTGTAGAAAGTTGGTTCAGTGCATTTCATTTCGTTCGCTCTGTACGCGCCTTAACACACGACCTGTGGCTGGTTGTAAGCTTATATCGTATGACGTGTGAAGGACAAAGAAGGTGTTGAGATCGTGGTCGGAGTTTGCGCCGCTGGAATTCTCGTCTATCGCGACAAATTACGCATCAACCGTTTCGCTTGGCCGAAAATCCTCAAAATCTCCTACAAGAGAAATAACTTTTCGGTCAAAGTTCGACCTGGCGAGGTAAGGTATATGTAGGACAACATTTCAACAATTATTATTAACTATCGCTCTGTCTCTTTTCCTGTGTGTTCAGATCTGTCTGTGTAATCATTTCGAGAACAAAACATCCACAAGAGGTTGTCGGACTTGCGATCGCGAGGTCGTGGGTTCGACTCCCATCGGGTCGCTGTCAAGTGGTATTAACCTTTAAGTGGTATGTGTTGTTTTGACAGTTTGAGCAGCTGCAAGGTACGACTGCGTATAAGTTGCCCAACTACAACAAGGCGAAGCGTCTGTGGAAACTTGCGGTCGAGCATCACGCTTTCTTCAGGTACACTTAGCGTGATCGGAGTCGGAATGCAGGCATACGCCACCTTATTCACCCACATTGGGCTTATTTTACGACGTCTTCAGTGACTTCACAAAATGTGTAGGGCTTATTAAATGACCGTAAAATTTGTCACCGAATTGCAAGATTGATTTGGTCTTAAAACATGTCTTATGTTATGTTATAGGTGTTCTGTGAATTAGTTCGTTGTTTTAAGATGACATTTGGGCGCAGCGCCCAACGTGAGGCCGCCCGGCGCCGTAAGTCCGAGTTGACATTCTCTTTGCAGCAATGTCACGTAGCCCAAACGCATTCGCATTAGACTATAAGGCAGCACGTGTAGGCTTAGTGTAGATTTGAAAAATACCACAGCGTCTTGTTTCACGGCTCCTGATTCGTTAAGCCGTCGATCACAAATGTGGTAAAATGTCCTGCCCTCCAAAATTCCTTAACTGATGTTACTGAAATTTGGCCTCAATTTCGTCTAAATACGTATTGTTCTTTTCTTCAATTTTGGTTTTAGTCCGCTCTCCGATTTCGGAGGAGGAATGGAAAATTTAAGAAAACGGAAAGATGAAGAAGAAAAGCGAAAGCGGCGGTTTAGAATTTGTTTTAAGATTATGTCAGGTGTATCTGTGAATCGGGAATGCAGGTTAAAAGAGGCGGAACCAGCGAGTCGCAGTCCGTTCCCGCTCTTCGGTTCAAAGTTCCGCTACTCAGGACGCACTCAGTACCAGAGTCGCAATGCTGCGTTGCTAGGCAGTGGGCGTGGCCAGGGTGGGCGTGGCCAGCAGGCTCCGCCCACTATCGACCGTGCAGATGCCAGTAGACAATTCACCGCACCTCCCGGCACCACCGCCACAGAAGACCCCAACAGTATGTACTTTGCTTTACCTTATCCGATATGTCTCTACAGGCATATTTCTATAAAACAGAAACTGGGGATAAGAAATTGCCTATTTGGAGCCGTCCGTTTTTCTTTTTATTTTTCGCTTGTTCTTTCCCATTTCCTTTTCCTTTGCTTCCACTCCAATTCTTTTCCCCTCAAATTTCCTTTCACTTTTTTCTTTCTTCCTTTCCTTTAAATCCATCTTCTCACTTTCCTTTTTCTCCTCCTTTTAGAAGTAGGATCACTTAAATTCCAGCTGGTCTGTGGGTCGCGGGTAAGCTCTTCCAGTGGAATGGGGTCTGGGACAAACCCAAACCGAAATCAAATTTGGTGAATTTTAATCTTAAAGTCTGACATCTGGTGGCAACAATTTTAATGATTGTCCCGAGAATCAACTGACCAAAACTATTATAACAAATACACAGCACGCATGATACAGCATTGACAATAACGTCTTGTGGCTTGGTGCAATGATTGGGAAGGGGTGTAGTCCCATAGGTAGGGATGTTGCAGGGTATTGGGGGGTGTAGAAATATCACTGATCTTACTGATGGGCACATTTGACTGATAGTAGGCCTACACAGTACATCATATCTCATAAAAAGTAAGCCACGTTTTCGGAATAACTTTTTCGTTTTTTGTCAATTTTCTGTGCAAATTTCTTTGACTATTTGTCATTTTTATGTGTTTTTGCGTGTTTTGCGTTTGTCACTCATTTAAAGACTTCTCACTAACTTACTAAGATATGTGTAATTTTTTACTGTTACGTTTTAGGACAAAACTGCAGAAAATGTGAAACGAAACTTGTCAGTTTACCTTAAATTTGTTGCTACCCGCGGACGGCTCAAAGTTAGAATGTTGGCTACACGGTTATACAGCACTCGTTGATGACGGAATAATTTTTGCCCTTTCATTTTATGCAATAAATGCGTCACTTACCACGTGTATGCGTCCGTTTGTGACGTATGTGATAGAGCCTGCTACTGCTAAGCCTGCGGAGTCGGAGCCGATCCAGTTGCCTCCGGACTCGCCGATATTGTCACTGTGTAAGCACCTGTATGCCGTGTGATGGGTTATGCCTCGTTTACACGATGAACCTGGCTCGACGAGCCAGCTTGTCAAGCGTCGTCGAGCACTTGTCGAGCACTCGTCAAGCAAACTTTATAAATGCTTGCAATATCACACATGTTTGATAACTCAGGCTGTCATCAAGCTGCTTCGACAAGCATTCTTCAAACGCATATCAAGCACACATCAGGCAGCCATGAAGCCAGCACGATGAGTGCTTGAATGTGTGCTTTTTCGTGTGCTTGGTGAATGCTCGATGAGCCATACCATTGCAATCTGTACACATGGGCCAGCTTTTCCAGTGCTTAATAAGTTTTTATGGCGTGTTGGTGAGTGCTCGTCAAGCGCTTGTCGAGCCAGCTCGTCGACTGGCTCGTCAAGTTAGCTTCATCGTGCAAATGTGGTATTGCAGTGTTTCACTGGCTGCCAGTCCGAGCGCATGCTTCAGTTTTGAGTGCTGTTCGGTTTTTCAGTATTCATAACTTTATATTGCATTGGTTTATATACGGCCGTCCTAACAGGCTGCATTACGAGTCTTGCTCATACGTCTGTCTGTCTGTCCGTCTGTCCTGCACTCGAAAAAACATCCAAACAAAAAGGATAGATAAAAAGAATTGTTATGAACGTTTCTCAAGACATAGGTAGGCCTAACCGCGATTTTCAGTTTAAAAGATCAAAGATCAGGTTGAAGACTATAATTAATTGGGGTCGCTTAGCTATGAGCGAACGGCTGCAAAATATGTCGGAATTGGGCCAACATAATTTTGGTTCTGACGTGCAGAGTAAATTTTTGTTTTTCGAACTGCGTGACACTGTTTTTGTACTTACATCAGCTGCGCGTTCTGCGATATTGCACAATTATCCTGATATGTGAGCATTTTCGTTCAACGTTATTCGCTGTCATTGACTTACTTTGCTGCCAGCCTAAAGCTCGCGTACATTTTTTCCGTCAATGCTTAGGTCAGTAGTAGGCCTAACTGTGACGCTTCGTCACATTATTTTACACCGATTCTGGCGTAAACGCTGAAAACGTTAGCTCGTTTCATTTACTCATTTCCTCTCAACACGGTTACTGAGGCCTGTTAACAATTACCGGAAAACTGATTCCCCAAAACGACAATTAATTACAGTTTTGTGTTTGTTGTTTGGCGTTTATTGACTAATTGTTTAACCGTTGTTTATTTTAACGAATACCATAGTTTATCTTATCGTCTTATCTTGACACAGTGCCAATTGTGCCATTAAATATTGACCTCACTGGATAACGTCTTCTTTGTATGTTTTCTAATTATTTTGTTTTACTGGTTTGTTACTATTTCATTTTATTCATTTAATTTAATATCACACGTACCTTGCCCGAAGAATACCGGTAGGGCCTACACTGAACATCAACATTGACAGAATATAGGCCTATTATGTGATAAAGCGTGAATAGAAAGTTTCCTTTCATCGTATTACCGTAGGCCCTACATCAGCGGAGAAATGTGAATTCAGTAGCGGCAGCGATAGAGTTCGGGCTTCTTCGTTAATAGCATGCAATTTTCCTTTCTAACACCAGCGCTTCACTGCTCACGACTTGTTGTGTGTTACTTTTACCAACGTTTGCTTCGAAAAAAATGTTTGAGACGCAACAGGTCCGTTAACCGCTTGGGTGTTTAACATTAAGCCTACAAGAATAGTGACTGGCGTTCAGGTCATCATTGGAAATTGTTTCTCGGAAGTCGGAGAAATATTGCCCGAAGTAGGACAAAGCGTGACCGATTACGCCAGTAGCCATTATGCCTACAATTTTTATTTGTAGATAAAATTTTAATAGTTTGAACTTTGGAATTCTACTACAGTGCATAGGCCTGGCAGCCGTTGTACTTTTGTCAAGTTGAGTTTTGTTTTTGCTTAGATTTTACGCGGGGTTTTACTGTCTGTGTGCATTGGACACTGCAGTAGTCTATCTCTCATGTTGTTGTTGTCTTGGGCAAATAAATGACGATGACGACGACTTTGATTCTACGTCCGAAGTGTCCGGACACTTTGGTCTAAAAAGTAGCCTACGATCGAGACACTTCGGACCTTAAGTCCAGCACGAAAGCGGTGACGCAAGTGTGAAAGACAGACTGAGTTGGGGCGCTAATTATAGGGTGTTTACACGATCGAGCAAACGTCGAGCAAACGTCGAGCATACATCGAGCAAACATCGAGCTGGCTCAAGCAGGCCTATTGGAACCCCGCCCCCTGGCTCAAGTGCAGGCCTAGGCTTAGGCTCTTAGTCCGCAGCTGATCACGTGTTAGGCTATATAGGCCTTCAAATTACAACCCGCCCGCCCTCCTAATTAGCATGCTAATTACCATAGAACGTCGATCTAGCTGCTCGATGTTTGCTCGATCGTGTAAACACCCTATTACTGGTAGTTAAACGCCGATGTATGTAGAAAATCAACACGAAAATTTTTTAGTCCTCTCTGGCATGTGTACGTTGTGCAGCGCCGACATGCAGTACGGAGAGGACGGAGCAGTTTCAGTACGACGACGGTCGAGCGGCAACGATCGATCTGAAACAACGACCCAAGAGACCGGCACCCAACACGCCCGTACCATTCGCACACATCGACGACGACCCCCCACACAACCATCTCACGCCAGCTCAACACCAGGTACGCTGGCTTGCTAGTGTAACGGCGGTAGGTCGTTGGACTTGCGATCGCCAGGTCGTGGGTTCAACTCCCGGTCGGGTTGCTCGCAGCACTCCTTCAGACTTCCTAGCTGGATTTTAGGAGTCCTCTTCTAAGGAGAAGAAGGGGAAGAAAGGGAAAGGGAGGGGAGGTGTAAAGGAACGGAAGGCGAGGAAAAAGGAGGGAAGGAGAAGGGAAAGAAATAGTGGCCCCCAATTCACATTTCTGGCTACGCCACTAATAACTGTACTGAAAAAAATGTTCGCCAGTTATGATGAGACGAACGCACAAAGCTAACGCCGGTTTTCTAAGCGTTATCCGAGTTTGTTGTGTATGTTCGTAGTCGGGCAGTGAGGCGTTGCCAGCAGCTGACGGTCAATGGAGTCCTTACGTACTGGCGTCGACTGGGCCTGCGGGAGAGACAACATGGACACGCACCTGTCTCACTCCAGATCACACTCTCATCACCGAGGTCTTGGTTTAATTTACATCGCGGACTGATTACGCGGACGTCCGGACTTGCTTATATGGCTTTTTCTCGTTCCAGTTTTTATAAGTTTCGGTTATCGTTATTTCTTTCTTTTCCAGTTTTCCGATCTCAGGCTATCAGCTCTCCCTGTTTTAGGACTTTTGTACGTTTTTCATAATGATACTCTTGTTTCAGTTTCTTACATTTTTATTTTTTGTTTAAAACGTTTTCAGTTGTTTAGTTTATTTTTAGATTAAACTCGCAGCTTGCGTGTCAGTTTTTTAAAATACAAATCGTTTACCATATCATATCGTACATCGTGCATCGAAAACACGCTACATTGCTATCCAAATTTTTCTAGACAGTAACAAGAATTAGATGATTTGGAAAAAACAGTGCATTTAGCGTAAGTTCGTTTTTGCGGCATGTGTATGCCAAAGAGTATCAAAAGTGGCGGAAATTTGACGACGTTTTGGCAAAACAATTTTTACGCAGTTTTGGGGACACGCTGTATAGTAGGCTGTAAGACGAAGAATAATGGAGCGGTTAGGACGAGAATTGAAAAGAAGACGATTGTTTCGGTCTGTCCTTGTGTCCGTTGCGTTTGTTACGTCCGTTGCTTGTTTGCGTTGCTTTGCGTCTGTTACTGATTACTGGCTGCTGTGTATATACAGTACAAGACGGAAAAGGATGGAGTGCCAGTGGAGACGAGGATTGAGAAGAAGGTGATTGTTGCTGGCGACGCTTCCGACATCGATCACGACAAGGTTTACACTACACACAGTATACACTAGATACAGCCACAGGGATGGTTTCGAGGCCAGCATTTTCAACGTCAAGGCATACCGCGCGATGCACCAGCCCCGCCGTATCCATGGTATCGCAGTGTGAATTAACATTTGTCTCTGTGAAGGCTAAGGAGATGGAGATCAGTGCCGCATAGGCTATGTAATAGGCCTTGTCGTATTCAAAGAAGTTTTCACTGTATTTTACGTGATCATCATTGCATCAAGTAACGATCAACGTTGTTTGATTAACAATCTGCGTGTTGGGAAACACTGGAGTTTCGTGAAATTTTTCAGTACAATATTTACAACTAGAAGGCGCTCGTAAGAATGCATATCTCCGCCAAGTGAAGTAATTTAAACATTACAACAACAACAACAACAACTACTACTACTACTACTACTACTACTACTACTTTGTGACCATGCGTCTATCTGGCACCGTTATGGAGATATAGCATCTCAAAGATAATGCAGTCACGACCTTGACCTTTTGGGGTCACGTCGACTCGCGGTGGTCGACTTCCTATGGGTGGTCCATTGCGACCATGCGTCTATCTGGCACTGTTATGGAGATATGGCACCTCAAAGTACATGTACACAGACACACAGACAGACACACGCAACGACGGACAGAACGACCAATCTCATAATCTCCTCCAATGTTCACTTCGTTTACACTTGGCAGAGATAATTGACTGTGAATAATTAGTAGCAAATGCTGAAGTTTCTAAAAGCTTAAACGGTATAGGACTTAAATACGATCGTGTTTTGCAGTTTGCTTTATAGTATTATACTGACAATAGTTGAAAATGATGCCACTTTTCGATTAGCCTTTTAAACTGCTGTATGTATAGCCTTGCTAGTTGTCTTGCATATGCAGGCACTGGCTGATGCGATTCGACGAGTGACGGATGTCAATCCTGATCTGTCAGTCGAGAAGATCGAGATTCAAACTTCGACTTCTTCTGACGCTGCAAAGTGAAATGATTGTCCCCGGCCCCCGTACAGGTCTGTCAGGCCAGGCGCCACATTCACAATACTTCTTAGGATGATCTTAGAAAGATTTCTTTTGTTAGAAAATACTCAGAAAAGGATGCGCATTCTCGAAACATCTTGGAAAAATCTGGAGATTATTTAGTTTTAGGGAAACGTTTTTAAAATGCAAAGAACGCCGCCATCGAGAATTTAGATAAGAAATGTTTTCATGAAATCCTAAGTAACCTAACTTAGGAAAGACAGAGGGAAATTCTTAGGAAAGTTTCGATAATGCGGTCTTAGTTCTTAGTCGTCCGGTTGTTTTCAGCAGTAGATACCTGCCGCTAACAACTCCATCCACTGTTCTCTGTTCTCTGCAATGTCATTTTGATTTTAACGTTTGGACGGTTTAAAAGGCCGCTGTTATCGGAAACCCGATCAGAACTACCCGTTTTAGAACACAACTACGCGCTGACACGTACTGTGCAGCCAACAAGCCCGAAGCAAGCCCGATAGCATTCGCACTTACGTACAAAACAGCAAAACTAGTAATATAGGCCTATTATACTTATTCTTAGGCGTAAATAAGTTTCTGTATTTTCAGTTGCCGTCCCATCATAAAAAAATTTATGTTACTGAATTTTTATCGCACCCTGGAAAATATTGGCGTAGTTTTTTTCCGGCTGCGCCAATATTTTGCCAATGCATTTGAATATTACTGTGCATTTTGGAATGGGTAGTCGTATACTGTAAAGCCAATTTTTGGCTGTATAAAAAACCTGTTTGCATTTGGAAGTCTGTTATGCTGCAGAATTTATACTTTAATTCTTTTGGGCACTGTTCAGTGTGTCACTTTGTTGTATAATAAGCTCTTTCACGGCGCGTCATAAAGTAAATATTTAAAGACTTATTTCGCTGTCTTTGCTTTTTCAATTTTCATCAAATTGCACAGGAATTTTTAGCCTTACTAAGTTGTAAACTATGCATTTTTTGTTACAGCAAGCTTTGTGCGCTCTGGTTTGTTTCAGACTGGCCAGCTGAGACGTGTGACGTCGTCAAAGATATTTTCGAATATAAATGTAATTTAATTGATGCTGTAATTGCTGCATGATGACATGTACACGAGCACTATGTGTGTTGAGACGAACGACTGAATCCTATTTTACTGCAGTAATCGCTCACCGTTCTTATTGTTGTCAATCATGTTTAGTGCCAACCAATTCCCGAAAATTTTGCCAGGCGGACAGTACTGGAAATTCGCATGTAGATATACGGGGTGAGCCAGTTAAAATACGCCAACACGAAAATTATGATATGTGTGTAGTACGAAAACATTTTGCACCAAACTTTTCTCATCTATTTAGCGCACAATACTTCGTCAGTCTGTTCAATTTTGCTACATTTAGTTAATATTTGGCGCAGTGGTACAGCATCAAATTCAGTGTTTGATTTTCGCTAGTCAACGGCGTAATGTATGCAGGTTTGTGCAACTGCACTACATTACAAAATTTAATCACAAGTTTATTTACACGGTGTTTCATAATAAGGGACCTTTCTTTGTTTTTCTCATAATTCACTCAAATGATGATCAATTTACACAAAATTTTTACCATTTGTAGCTGAAGAAATACTAATTCAAAATATTTAAACTAAATATAGCAGTTGACTAAATGTTTTTTGTTAGGCGTGACGTAACGTTGACGTCATAATATGTCACACGTACAAGCCTGCTAGTCTCAACTGGTGCTGTCAGTTGCTACCGTGCTGTGATGGTGAAAAATCTGGTTCATGTATCACAAATTTGTGAAGTTTTACAGTTGCAGCCACAAAAACGTGCAAAGCGATCGCATTTACGTGTCTGTGGGGATAGCTGGACTTTCACATGCTCGAGCAAGACAGTGCACTAGCACACCGAGCTTGGAAAATATTTGCGTTTTTGGATCGCGAGATGCCTGATTTCATGTCCACATGTTGCTCAGTGCTGACGCGATAAATATTTTTCATTAGCGAACCAGATTAAGTTTACCATTGAAGCAGGATAGCAACTGACAGCACTAGTTGAGACAAGCAAGTTTGTACTCACGACACATTATGACGTCAGGATTACGTCACGACTAGCAAAGAATATTCAATTAACTGCCATATATAGCTTAAATATTTTGAATTAATGTTTCTTTAGCTACAACTGGTAAAAATTTCATGTAAATTGATCATTAATTATTTGAGTGAACTATGCGAAAAACAAAAAGGGGTCCCTTTTTATGAAACACCGTGTACATTTATATTTGGTGCTTCCTACAAGTCGACCTATTTAGTTTGACAATTTTTTGCAAGTTTTTGTTTGAATTATATATTTTCTTAAAGAAAACGTTGTGCCTCGGCCTTCGGTCTATTAGGTATTCGTTGAAAGCATGAGCGGTGCACACTATTGCGACAGATTTCACTTTAACGTGGTCCGTCCGTCTGTATGCCCGTCTCATCCGCGCACTCTGCTGAAGTCGCTGTACAGTAAAAGGTGACGTTAATCGGCAACTATTCTATAGCGACACTCGCATGAGCCCAAAGAACGTTGTAGGAAAACGTGAGATTCTGAGAGTCTTGAGCGTCGTGGCAGGGGGCAGGTGGGGAGGGGGCAATTGCCGGTTGCCCCTCTCCTAATTTTTGGCAGCCGGAAAATATCGGGAAATCTATTCGTCAAAACATTTTCGTCAGGAAATGATAAATGTGTGGCTGAACCCCCCTCATTTGGGGAATGTTAGCGGCAAAATTGAAATTTTGAGCATCCAAAAATGCGCAGTGTCTTTCGAAAAATTGCAACTTTTCAGCTGCTCCGCGTACTTTTTTTGGCCCACGGCATCGCTGCTGTCCAGTGCCAAATAGTGCTTTTGTTTTGTTTCACCTGCAGCGTCTACTGCAATTTATTACTATCGTGTTTACTGTGCATAGTTTAGTGGTGTAGATAAATATTTGTTGTTAGCCTATGTAGTTCGTTGTAATTTGTGTGCGCCTATTGCTTAAACTGTTCAGCGACGCGTTGTGTATTTTGTTACCAACTGTACAGCAGCAGCTGCCTTGCGACAAATTGAAATTAGAGTAAACTGGATGGATAGCGACCGAGACCTGGCTATTGTGTTGGCTATTGTCTTATGGCTGTAAAAATGAAGGCAAACTTAACACGCATCCAACATTACAAGAAACTCAAATACCAAAAAGGGCACTTTTTGGCTTATACCCGGTACATCCTCTGAGCACAATTTCGATTTTATCGATTACTGAATACGCCTGAATTATACACTTTTCAGTCTTCCGAGATAGGAACCTTCAGTATCGAAGGCTGGTGCCGAGCTATGGTCTCCGCACAGCCACTACAAGCGACTATTTCTGATTGCAACAAAGTAGCGACTAAAACAGTTGGACCCGCCGTGCAGCCAGCAGACATACCACCACTGATTGGGATCAGCCACACTAGGCTTTTACCTAGTATTTCGTAAGCTACTTGTTTCGTCCCGCTGAGGGTAGAAGTTGAGCTGACCCGAAAAAGAAGTAGGCAGTGCAGTATCCGGTAGTAAGAATGCGCTGCAGTATTTCCTAACCGTCAAAGACGGTGAACAATCGACCACGTCGAATAAAATTAGGTACAATACATTGCAATTAATAAAAACAGCGTTAACCAACTAATACATTGTATAGATAATACTGCACGACGTAATAGTACGAAACAACAGAGTGAACTGGATAGTGTTTGAATTGCGAAAAATCAGCTGCAGGGGGGTTGAACTTTTCGACGGTCGGAGACCGAACAAAATTGTGATGTAAATCGTGTGTATACAGTACTTAGCTGACCCCCCTGTACATAATTTGACAGTGTGTTAGTGGGACTGAAAAAACAGTTGGGGGTTCAACCCCCCCGGCAATTCAAACACTGGAACAGCGGCGTCGTGGGTTGAAAAGTTGGGAGGCAGGAAGTTCCAATTTCCGACAGACAGCTAATGTAAATTTCTGACTGAAAAAGATCATGAGTGCTCAAAATTTCAAATTTGCCCTTAAATTTTAACACATTTAGGAATTAACAACTTCCATTTTTTTATTTTTAGAAGGCAATTTTCTTCGGACGATAAGAAAATTTCTCGATGGGCTAATATTTACGGAGGGCAGTGCCGCAAGCCCATAGGGCTGCACTTGCATGCCCCCCTGCATGCCACGACGCCTCTAGAGTGAAACGATAAAATTGCCGCAGAGCTTAAGTAAGTAAATAAAAAAGATAAAAGGCTTACAGACTTTTACAGTGTGCCTAATAACCAACTGGGCCAGCTTAATCTGCACACTTTACCGATTAGCCTACCAGTTACACTCGCGTGACTCGCCATAGACTTCTAAAACACGAGCCTACTGTTCGAGTTCATTACATATCATGTATAAAGTCTACGTCGTAAACTCTATAGATTGAGTTAAAACTTCTGTTCCGTGTTCTGTTTCATATAATGGTTGCACATACGTTGCTGGGGTAAAGTTCTGACAAAAGAAATCGGAGACACCTGGTACTCGGAGCATAACGCGAGAAATTAGTTGATTCGTATGCATTCTAAAAACTGTAATATGCACGGAATGCGATAACACAATACATGGAAAATTATTGCTAATTTATAATTGGCGTACGTCCTCTTAAGTCTAAGTGCAATAGTTTGCCATCGTTATAGTCCAGTTCACTGAGTTGGCAGTATTTGCAATTAATGCAATCAGTTGTCGATGCGGCCTCCATTCGCACGACTTTTTGCAACGTTCTTACGTCCCGATTTCTCGGCGATCGTCCGTCGCTCCGGACTGTAATTGTTCCACAGGCAAAAATATTACTACTACAACTAGTACTATCACTACCAAAACTACTACAATTACTGCAAGTGTAGTTGTTCCACAGTCCGCACAGCACCTCCCCCGCCACAACTTCGCCCATGTTCATGCCAATCAGTCGCACAATAAACATTCCGTCACGGCGTAGATAGTTCTCAGCGAACTTAACCAGGTCTACGTGTATGTGACTAGGTAATGACTACAGGGTGGCACGGATAGACAAATAATAGATGTACAGGGTGTCTTTGAGATATAGTTCTCGGTGAACTTTCCGAGCGTTCCAGCCTCACGTGGCGTCGCGTCCGTCACTCGAATCTGTTTCCGCACGTACTGTACGTGTCCTGGCCAGTAAAAGTAATTGTTGTAGTAGTAATACTAGTTGTTCTTGTAGTAATAGTAGTAGTAGTAGTAGTAGTAGTAACGGTACGTGTTGCGGCCAGTAAAGGGCGCGGAATAGCCATCGCATGAAGTTGACTGTTGTGACGACTGCTACCAGCACGAACCAGAACCAGACGAAGATGAAAATCTTCTCGTTAAACAAATTGATGGTGAGAGCGCACTGCACGATGTAGTTGTGTACACGCGACTGGTGACGTATCTCAAACTCACACAGAGTAACGCGTGGAAAACGGTCCGAATAGCCCCAGTCCTGGCCACGGGTCCGAGTGGCCCCAGTCTTGGCCACGGATCATCTGTTCGACGACGTGCAAGCCGTAGAGACGGTAGTCGATCTTGAGAAATACATCCAGTAAGAACAACTTCGCCATGACAACAACAGCGACAACTACAACGACAACAAAAACAACAACTACTACTGCATTATTAGTGCATCTAGTAGGAACAGCTGAGCCACGGCGTTGACGACGTAGACCAGCTTGATGATCATATAGCAGGAAATGAGATAATTGCCGTAAAGTTTACCGCCGACCAGGCAGCAGATCTTCGCTATGAAATGTTTGATGCGAACGATGAAGCCCGTGCGGTACTCCCGCTGTGTCTTGTTTCTTCGGGTCAACTCAGCCTCCTATTCTCAACGGAAAGGACGATGCGGTACTCGCGCTGTGCTAGCAGATATCGGTCCATCTGGTTCACTATGTATCGCAGCCCCTACGCACGTGCACACACCATCGTGATTATGGCAATAGTTAAGTAAAAAGTTGTCAACTATTAATTAAGTTAATTTTTTTAGTTAGATTGTTGGTTTAGTTAAAATGGCGTCCGGATTTAGGACCGGATTTCCTATATTTCTGCGCTGTGAGATAAGGCAAAAAGTGTGTCTTCTGTGACCACGAAAACGCAATAAACAAAAACTCACGACAAACTGCTGCACTTAGCTTGATGAATTTCTGCACGAATATCTCGAAAACCTATAATAAAACCCAGTTGAATTTCAAGCTCATATGGGTTTTGCGTGTTTTTGCGTCATGATACTACTGTGTCTACCTGCGGTCAGTACTTATAGCCTTGAGCAAGGCTTGAGAGTATAGTTTTATTTCGTTTAATCAGGGTTATGCGAGCTGTCTAAAAGTGCGTTTAAAGCGTCAGAAATAAAATAAAATTAAATTAAATAAAATAAAACAAAATGACATAGTCCCGTTGTCGAAGTGCGCTCTGCGGCTTTCATTTAACTTCGTTTCAGTTTAGTTCATTTTTGTCGCTTTGAACACATTTTTAGTGTTGTTACCTTCTCGCGGATTTCGAGGAAGTGTGCTTGAGAACAGATTCGTGCCGCGTCCATCACAGCCGTCATGTTAATGCCACTTCGCTTGTTGAGAAAGCGCCAAACTAGACATGTCCAGTTTGTGCTACACATGCCTGGACATGTCCAGATACATATTAAATGTGCCTAAACATGTCCAAACATGTTCGACTAGTTCAAACATGTCTGGACATGTCTGGACATGTTCAAACGCGTCCAGACGTGTTTATGACAATAGTCATATTGATGCCATTTTGTTTGTTGAGGAAGCGCCAGACTAGACATGGCGTGAATGCACAGAGTGCCTGCGATAGCAGAATCAGAGGCACCCACTGGTAGTAGCTGATCATGGCATGGCCTTTGTGCACCAGACGTTTACCTGGAATCGTCTCGATCATCGGCAGGTAGTAGGTGTTGCTGACCCAGCAGATGGAGTCGGCATAGTCGCGGTGACTGTCTGTGAACTGGGCCGGACACCAGCACGTGATCGGGTGTCCTACAAACTGTTTCGTGCTGACCAGCGCGGCGAAGCAAATCAGGATGATCACCGTGTACTGTCGGTTGAGACGGTCGACGTAATCGTCGTCCATACGGAACTTGACTTCGCGCATCGTCAGCGCCGCTTTCACCAACTTCTCCATCGTCACCGGTCGCCTTCTTCTGTCTTCTCTAACACAATATTAGAAAAATAAATCATATTTCAAGAAAGTATACAACCTCAGAATTAATGCAAAGCTCTGTACAAACGAGGTTGTAATTCTAAATTAAATCGAAAAAATGATTAAATATGTCTCACCGAAATATTCGTTTACATGAAAGAATAGTGGATTTAAGGAATTGCAAACTGTGTAGCTAAACGTTCATTATTAGTTTTAAAAAGTTTAAACAATTTTTTGTGTAACCAAGACGTACATTGTAATGATAAAGTAATTATAACCGCAACTGAAACCATGATGATTTGGGTCCGCTATAACGAAGGGCCGACATAGCGAGGGGCCGCCATAGCGAACAGCCGCCATAGTAAAGGTCTGCCAAAATTTACGCCAAAAATTTCCCAAAAATCTTACATCCAGTCTTAGATCCGATCCAGTCGTAGAAACGGTTTGTCTCAAACATTCTTTCAAGATATTACACAATCTTCCTTTTATCTTCGAAGTTTTTTTTGGTTCTTTCTTTCTGCTTCACGAGAACAAGTAGTCATCATGTCATCTCACGCCTACGTAAGTTGAAGTTAAAGTTAAAAACGAACTTATAAAGCGCCATAAAACCAAACGTGTGTAAAGATACAGAGGCGCTGCTTCTACTCATTTTCCTCGTTTTGCCTTCTTTTCTTTTTTACTTTTCCTCTAAAAATGTCCTAGGGCATTTGGAGAAGAGTTGTGTGACTTTGCTGCTATGGCGGGGAATTTAGCTATAGCGGTCTTTCGCTATGGCGGCCTTTCTCTATGGCGGTAAATTAAGTTTGATATTTTCGAATGTCATAATGATGTGAACGTAAATGCAGTTGCCTGTGTCCACTATCACGACACGATACGATAACGCTACGTTGGTGTCCGACAAGACCGAAAAACAGTGATATACATGTACAGTAAAGGCTTAGGTTTAAAAAATAAGGTTAAGGATAGGGTTAAGGTTGAAGTTCGGGATAGAACTACTGGGCTAAGGATTGGTATAGGGTTAAGGTTAGGGTTATGGATTAGGGTTAAGAATAGGAATGAAAAGAGGAGTAGGGTTACGTATGAGTTCAGGTTATGGTTAGGGTTTCTGTAAGGGGGTAGTTTTGACGTTCCTAATTTTGTTGGTCCCGGTTTTGAGAGAGAACCTGATACGATACCCCATTAACTTTTTTTCTCGTCTGCAGTGAGCTTAGTGTTGTCTCTCGTCTACCAGCGTGTCTTTACGTTTCTCGTGTCGCAAGCACACGTCGTCAGTCGCTAGGAACATTTTTTTCACTCGTTCCACGTTTGAAACGTCATTCAACACAGTAACGTCGAAGATCAGTCAACAAATCAATCAGTCAATCATTTTTACCCCCCCCCCTCTCCGATGTGTTGTAAAATTTATTCTTCAAAGACCGAACAATTTTAAGCGATAATGTAGACGCATATTCTGCGTTCAAGTCCACGCCGAACCAGAGAGTTTTATTCAGCTTTTCCTAACTTTGACGAAGTTATGCTACATTATTCGCGATCAACGTTGGTACTCCGCAAAGCTGGCTAGCAGTGCTTGTTACGATAAGCAGAAAGTGAGTGTTTATCTGCAACCGTTTTTAGTTTTCACACTAAATTAGGACCATAGTGCCCTGCATAGCAGTAAAAATTACCGGTACGCATACATACCCAAATTTGACGTCTCAGTACGGAGGACTCCTTACGCCGAATTTGAATAATTCAGCTAAAATTGTTGCCAACAAATGTCGCATGGGCCTATTTGAAGGCTAAAATGCACTAAATTTAATTTCGGTTGGGGCTCCGTTCCTGATTTCGTATAGCAAGCTCACAGTGGGAAGGAGAGGGAGAATTTGTGACCCCCAGTTAAAAAAGTACTTTCCCATTTCACACACTGCTTATGGCCATTGGTCACTGGTCCTTGTCCATAGTCAATCAATCAGCCAGTCTCCTTATCTGTCACAGCAAGTAAGAGCTATAGCTTTACAGCTAGGGGCTAGCTCGCCGTCTCACGTTCAGTTGCAGTTCTTCAATCGATCAGATGATCTGATCAATTCACCGCCGTCGGCGCATTGTAACTTGAAACAGTTACTCCCTAAGTGACGCCTCAATTTCTCATTTTGTACTGTATGCATTTGCACTGTCCACGCGTAGTTTCGTGAACGTGCCAGCAAACAACGTCGTGAGTTAAACAAGAAATGTGAGCTAATGCTCACGAGACCCGCGAAAGCCTATAGCAGTTCCTGTTCAGTAGTTTAGCTGAAAATCGGAGTGTTCACGCTAAGTTAATATACAAATACCAAATTCTCTATCTGGATCGCATAACGATAGTTCCGTGGCGCCACCTTGTGAATGACATAGACTTGTGTCGCAG
>Ga0056128_1001064_pt1 | contig 29033 bp, 29 predicted proteins | sample WorMetLIZISLAND2_FD_71113 | JGI IMG/M metagenome (GOLD analysis project Ga0056128, IMG submission 71113) | Marine gutless worms symbiont microbial communities from Max Planck institute for Marine Microbiology, Germany - Olavius geniculatus... ... | reverse complement strand
ACCAGTTGAGACAAGCAAGCTTGTATTCACGATGCATTATGACGTCAGCATTACATCACAACTAGCAAAGAATATTTAACTAACAGCCATATTTTGTCCATATATTTTGAATTAGCATTTGTTCAGCTACATCTGGTAAAAATTTCGTGTAAATTGATCATCATTTGAGTGAATTATGAAAGAAATAAAAAGGGTGCCCGTTTTTTTGAAACACAGTGTAGTTCTTTAAAAAGATTATCTGTCAAAAAGCCGATGCCACCTTTGTGTTTTGTGTATCAGCAGTAGAAATATGTTCTGTGGAACGAGGTGTCTGTTCCGTCATTGTTGTACCTCTTTACATTCTACTGTTGTTAATTAAAATTTCTATAGCCATTCTTGGTTTCCAGTGACCTCCCAGGCCTTGGCCTTGAACTGTCACCATTTGGATCACTTGACATTGTCGTTCACATGACAGTTAGGCCACATAGCACCAATAGATGTTGGTCAAACTGTGGATCAGCTAAACCTAGTTCACGATTGTTTGTGTCTGTCTGTGTCAATGTGTATGTGGCTGTTTGTTCAGGGTTTGTCAGTGTGTCCTGAGGATGAGTCAATGATACTAACATCATTCTATAGCACTGTAGCTGACCTCTCTGTCAAACAGGGTATATCTCTCTGTCTTTCCATTTTGTCTGTTTTATTGTCTCTTTGTCAGATTTTTTTCTCTTCTTTGTGTGTTCTGCTGTTATCCTCGTTAAAACATTGTGGTACAGTTGGCAACTCTACAAGCCAGTGTAATAGCTGGCTTAAAATTTTCTATGGCTGATGGTGTAGAATGTCTATTTGTGACTGATGACTGCAACTGCATCATGCTTGCTGCTGCTGCTGCTGCTGCCGCTGATGATGATGATGATGTTGATGTGTTTCAGTGGAAGAAAATGAACCATTTGACTTCAGAGGACTGAGGATGGACTGGTACCGGCTGCAGGTCTATATCACACACTCACACGCAGACAGACAGATGTGTAGACATAGACATGGAAAATGAGACATAAGTAGACAGAGACATATACACACAATGAGTAAATGCACACAGACATGCTGGTTGGTTTGAATGTAGACTGCAGTTGTTTGTCATTGTGTCTGACTAGGAAGACGTGACCGTGTGCTGTACCAATTTTTCTCTTTTGGGCATTAACTAAATCCAGCCTGAATTATTTGCACCGTCAGTATGATAAAAGTGGATGAAAAGTATTCAGACAAATGTCTCTCGGTCAAATGGTTTTGTGACCTACTTATCCATGTGTTTCCACTTGACAATGCTACTTTGCTGTGGATGAGATTTAGTGTCTGAAGCATAGTTTTCTGCCTATCTTTCTAGAGCTGTTAGCTGATTGGTCAAATGGTGTATTGCAACATACACATAACTGAGTGAAAAAAGATTGAACTGGCTGGACCAGAGCAGTAGATCACAGAGAACTGGCACAGCACTCCATTACTATGGTTTACTACGTGACAAGGCTCAGTGATATCATGTTTATTTGTCAGTACTGCTGCTTTGTTATAGGCATACACGTCTGTGAGTAAAGGAGGGTTGAACCTGATGGACCACAAGGAACTGGCCAAACATCTCAACACCATGGTCTACCACAGTCGCATGGTTGACTCGCTGGATGAAATGTTGAACGACACCTCAGACCTTTCTATCTACTGGTGTGTCTTGCTGTCTGTTCGTCTGTCTGTCTCTGCGAGCTTTTGTGTTCATTTCCATGACCCACTTTGTTCAGACCAGGCATTTTCGTGACATGCTTGAAATATGATCTCTGATTATCACTGCTTCATAATTTCTGTCCGTAAGTATGTGAGTGATAAGTTTGAAGATTAGTTGATATTTGATATTTTATTTGATGAATTGATGATGTCAGAAAGCACTGACGGTGTTGTAGTTTCTATACGTCAACGTTTGAGCACCAGTTCAAGCAGTGCATGGAATTCCCGGCACAGCACCGCTACAGCATTGCATTCCCAATGATCTGCTCCCACTTTGTGAATGCCACACATGACCTCTGTCCTGAGGAGGTATGTCTATCTGTCTGAGTCGGGCACACCCTGAATCTGTCGGGGGAGGGGGTGGAGCAAGGGAGAGAGAGGGAGGATAGACCATGGAGCACAGGCTTACGATGGGAGTCTGGGTCTGGAACCTTAGCGGGCTCGAGGGGCAGAGCAAAAGGAGATCAGAGATGTGAAACCCCTCTGAAGCTGAAGGCTTTGCTTATTTTTATACAAAAGAGGGGCTGAACGTTGAAGATTTACATGAGAAAAAACTGTCTGCGATGTACACATGCTAGTGACGATCAGCTCCCACTCTTTTCAGTGGAGAGGGGATGCTCAGTCTGCCCATATTTTGATTTGCCACTGGTCTGAATATGTTCGTGTCTCTGTCTTTGTCTGATTGCCAATCACAACTTGTGTTTTGAACACTTTTGTTACTGATAGCTCCGAGTATCTGTACTGTTTATGTTGTTGATAAAATCTGTGCAGTTAAAGACGTCTGTCATGTGTTAGACTTATGCTGCTGTCACATGTTGGTGATTGTGTTTGTCGACAGTAAACAATCAGTTTGTCTGCTTTGTATTCATGTTGTAGCGCCAGTCAATTGGTACCGCCAGCATACAGTATGCTCACTGGTTTCTGAAGGAAATGTCCGAAGAAGTGAATCAAGTTATTACTGCTATTTGTGAAGAGCAATGCATGCTAGCAGACAAGGTACTCAGTCGAGATCTCACGGTCTTTTTTCGTTGCAGCTATAATACAGCATGAAACTTGCATCTTTCTGTCTGGCTTTCTGTTCATCTGTTGTCACAAATATTAATCAATGTTTGATAAATTTTGTTACTTTTTTATTTTTGCCTGTGGTTCTTTAGGGTTCAATTCTTGTGATTTTTTTTCCTACTGGGTATTTTGCCTTATGTTTGTACCTTAAATATGCAAATGTGGTGCCTTTTCATTGTGAAAGTATGCAGTAGTGCGAGGCAAGAATCAATTGTGGCAGTTAATAACTTAAATGATGTGTTTCTGGGGGCCATTAAAATCAACACTGAGGATCAGTTATTTTTAGACGAGATATGGTTGGCTTAAGCAAATATTTGATTGACACATTACAGTGTTTCAGTGGAATTGAACAGTCAACGATAGAACTATGATGTCTGTGCATTGCCAATAAACCATTGAAACATATTGGCACTTATGCTACTCTGAGTCATATGGATGACGTAGTGTGGTGGCTGATGAGATATTAGTGTAAACTGGCTGCTTGCAATTGCAAAGCTATGAAATGTTGGAAGAAGAGTCTTAGATGCAACAGGCTTGGTGTGGCAGTAGGACAGGTACTTCATTCCGTATGACATTTATCGTGTCTTTCTGTCTGTGTGCAGCTTCTGCCTAAGAACTGTGCTTCACTGATTGCTGTTAATGTGAATCGCAAGAAGGCAAAAAACCGGATACCAGCCGAGGCGGAAAAACCCGGTGAAGAGAGTTATAGAAAACACCGTGAGGAATTCACTCGGTACGTTGTGTATTAGTTACTTATTCTGATTATTTGCTGTGATGCTCTGGTCTAACCATAGTTGGCTAAGCTATAGAAAACACTGAAGGATGTAGCCAGGATATCTTTTGTGATATACATTTGATTTTTAGACGGAATATCATAAGAGACATAATAAAAGTGTAGTTAAACTTGTGTGCTGTGAATATTCATTTTTGCGAGGAAATTGTAAGGAATGTCTGCCAAGGTGTTGACTGCAGCATGAGAGTAGCATTAGGCTAGATGCTTACTAAAATCCAAATTCCATTACACCGAAAGTTGTGGACACAAATCATAAAAGTCGCGGACACAAACGGTGTCAAATCATGAAATCATGAAGTTTCGGTGAAAGTCGCCGGCACAAAGTCACAAAAGTTGCGGACACAAACCATCTCGACATGTCGAGATGTTTGCGACGAAGTCTGTGACAAGTCCGCGACAAACCCGTTTGTGTTGCTCTAATGGAATTTAGTTCGTTACAATGCACGGGGAAAGTCAGCGAAAAAGTCCGCGACAAGTTCCCGACAAAGTTATGGACTTGTCGTGGACACAAATATGAAAGTCGGCGATGTGATTTGTGTCGCGGACTTTCATGATTTGTGTCCGTTGACTTTGTCGCAAAATCAGCGTAATGGAATTTGAGCTTAACTGAGCAGTTATGTTTCACTCGATTTCCCACTTGCAAAATAACCCAGCAGACTGTAGACATGATTTATCATGGCATCTAGTCTTATTGTTGTAGAATATCATAAAAGCAATGAGGTGCAGTTTTAGATCCCAGTTATTAATCAAATGACCTATAGACAGACATTGGTTTATTAAAATGTGAAGTTTTTGACTAAACTGCATGCTTAAGAGATTAGTTAGTGCTTCAGTTGTTGTCATGACACATGGCACTGACTGAGCTGCGTTTTGCTGTCAGCTATTGTAATAGTTGTAGTAATAGAGAAGGACGATGTTCAATGGTGCTGTCATCATGGCATTGCCACTGCAAAAGTTCACCTAGTTTATTTTGGCCTAGACTTTTCAGTGTCAAGAGTTGTTGGTTTCATGTGATTTGTGGTGTCTAGAATGGACAAGCTGCACATGGCGCTGACGGAGTTGTGTTTTGCCATCAACTACTGCAGTGTCATTACCGTCTGGGAACACGGCTTTGTGCCACGAGACTTTTTCACGCAGCATCTTGAATTACGCTTCAACAAGTACTCACTCACAGTTTTACTACTACCACTTTGTTTCTGTTTTTCTGTCTTTGTATCCAGGCTGAGCTGTTTTCTCTTCCATTAATCCAGCTATGTAGCCCAGGGAGTGCCGCCTGGGGAGTGCCGTAAGCTCTGCAGTGAAGTCTAAGGCAAAACTTTTGCCACAGTCACATTTTTGTTTGTTTCGAGCTCAAAAACTGCAGCCAGTGGTCATGTTTTTGGTTATTTTTATTCAACATTTCCGCTTTTGATCACAGGCTTGAATTTGTTGTGCATAGCATTTCTGCAGTTTTGTTGAAGGCATTGCTTGGCATGATGATGTACTGTACTACAGTGAAATGAATGACATCCCTAAGCCGACTGAATGGCTGTTGGCTAGAGTTAAAGTTTTTCCCAGTTAGTGTCATCTTTAACGTGTAGTTGGCGATGATCGTAGTGTCACCGCCAATGAACTACGTGCCGAGGTTTATTTCCAAAAGTCAGCAGGTGGTATGTTGTTGTGCCCAGAAAGTTGGTTGAGCTATCTGTTCCTCGGGTAGCTTGGACATTGTCTCCAGTTATGGTTAGGGAGATGATTGAGGGTCATGTCGACTTGGCTCCGCAGAGTTCGATGGGCTGGAGTATCCTTGGCAAGCCTGGTTATGTGCCTGAAGAGCAAGCTACGGCATTGGATGATGGACTGTGGCACAGGACTGATGCCAGTTAAGGTGGCAACTGCTGACCACCTGCTTTGTCTGCAGTCTGGCCTTTATGGCATGAGTGTGATTTCTATGTGATCTGTGTGTCAGGGCACTGGTTGGTATGATGATGTACAACAGTGAAACGAAGGAGATTGCTAAACCGACGGAATTGCTCAACAGTATCAAGGCAATCATGAACGTTCTGCAGAGCATTGAAAACTATGGTATGATTATTACTGATCACTTGCTTAAAAAGCTCAGCTTTGTTCATTTGATATATTGCAGCACATCAGTTCAACTGTCATATATGTTAGTGTCCCATTGTTTGCCATAACAGGACCCAGAGCCTGATATGATTTTCCAGCATATATACATGCGATGGACTAGGTCATCTTTTTTAAAACTGCTCTTAAGACATTTTCATTCCTCTGACCATATGTACTCTACAACATCACTTTCTTGTAATAATTTGCCATGGTATGTTAGAAATTGTCTGTGTTATTAATATTAAAATGTACAAAACATCAGTTTATACACTTGTCAACGGCAACATGTGATGACTGACACATCGAAAACAGCAAAAATCATAAAAAGATGATATCACTCACCATCACATCGTCTAACTGTCAATGTGCTGTTGAATAATATCGGGGTCAAATTTTGCCATTTTCCATTGATTTAGCCAGTCGCCATTAACACAGGGCTGCGCTACACGTGCCTGTGATTATTTTATATCTTTCGGTAGTGAAGTATTATTGCGAGTGTTTCGCAGTTTGTAGTGCTGAAGCTAACGGGGTCCAAGTGAGTCTTCCTTGGTGGCTGTCTGCGGTGGACAATATGGCGCATGTTGGCTTGTTACGTGTGTTTTAAACATTGGTATATTGCATGTGTTTAACATGCAATGACACATAACTGTGACTGTAATGTGACTACAGTAAGCTGTGGTGTTTACTGTCACTCTAATGCAGTGCTGTAACTACAGTAAGCTAACAGCTTGGCTAGCAGAGCTGAGTACTGCAAGTCTGGTACTGTTTTGTGTACAGTGCATGTTGACATATCGCGAGTGTTCAACAGCGTGCTACCCCAGCAGTGTCAATCAGCAGACAGTTTCACAGGAGCTCCAACCATCTGTGCCATCTACACCAAGTGGTATGGCATACGGTGTCATGTCTTGTACGTAGAGAGTTGTGAAGCCTGCTGTACATTGTGATGCCCAAGATCTTTTTTCGGTTGATGACCATGCATATATCGAATGCAGATGTGGATATCTGATCCTCTGGAATTGATTTTTTCATTTTTGGTCAGCGGTTTATATCACGTTGCACAGTGGGAACTGGGAAGTATTTCTGCTGGAAGTGATAGCTTGGCTGGTTGTTGCCGTATCCAGGTACTTGGAAGTGTTGCTGAGGAGGGTAAGTATGGGTCAGGTCATCTATTCACCCAACTACAAGGCATTTGTCACTCTGGTCAGTGATGCCGACAAACAGGCGCTTCCCGTACAGTCCGAGGAATATGCTGATCTTACCGGTAAATACAGTACTGTAGCTGACTGTCTTTCTGTCTGTCTCTCTAATTGTTTGTCTAGCTGTGTTGCTCTGTTCTATGTGAGCAGTACCTGGTATTCTGATCTTACCAGTAGGTACTTCAATACAATCAAATAAAATTTAAAGTGAAAAATATCTATGGCACTGCAGTCAGTTATGGGAAAGAGACGGAAAACAGTTCAGTTTTAAACATTCACAGACACTGTGAAGACATCGCAGCTGATGGCAGGCTGTTCCAAGTTCTTGCCAAAATGATTGGGAACGCTTGGTCACTGATCATGGTAAGCCGTGTCAGTGGTACAGCCAGTGTTGAGATCGATGATGAACACAGGCGTTGTCAACCAGGAAGTCTAACGCACAGTGACTACTCGCTATCTGTCTGTCTGTCTGTCCCTGTCTGCATGTGTGTGTATGTCTGTCTGACGTTGTGAAATAGCACTGATTGACTCACTGATTGGGTGTTGTGAACTGTGTGTGTGTGTTTGTGTGGGGCTGGTAGAATTGCGAGCGTTGGCCGAGCTGATTGGTCCGTATGGCATGAAGCATCTGAGTGAGGGACTCATGCGACAGATCTCGTGTCAGGTTGATGAAATCAAGGTTAGCACAGTAAACAAATCTGCATTATTTCACTTGCATATTCACTCTTAGATCTCTGGTGAAATAAGTTTGAATTATGTGCACAGTGTTGTCAACCAGTAAATATCTGTGCATACAGGGTGCAGCAAAAAAGAGTAGTTCCCTAAAGTTTTTTGCTGTTTCCTCAGCAACCGTTTTAGTTTTAATTTGCAATTTTATACTTGTATTTGCTAGAACTTTCTACATTTATCTGTCAAGTAAAACGTGATTCTGTTGAAATGCGACAGAGTTGTAGACTTATAGGCATGATTGCCTACCGATTTTTCAGCATTAAAAATGTTAAAGCTAAAAATGTTATTTAATTTCCAAAAACCAAGTACCACGTTACTGCTGATGACGTCACAGTGACGTTTTGAGAAACAGTAATTTATTTTGTTTATAAATTATCAGTAAAATACTATACTTTTGAAGCAATCACCGGCTGCCCAGTGGGTTCATCTTCCTGCTGGATGGTGCACCAGCACACACAACGCACAGAATTGGCTGCGGGCCAGCTGTCCAGATTTCATCACAAAGGACCAGTGGCCTTTAAATTCACCGAATACAAACCCAATGGACTATTACGCGTGTGGTGCAATGTTGGGGGTTTACTACAAGCTTAAAACAATGCCAAAAACAATTGCCAAATTCAAGGAAGTGCTTCAGGTTATCTGGGGCAACCTGTCACAAGGACTGATTGACAAAGCTGTGAAAGACTTCTCATATTAAGTGACTGTAAGCTTGTGTTGGAACTTGGAGCTGGTGGTGCACACTTCGAACATTCACAGTAACAATGAAATTCTGGCATCTGATCATTAGTTAACTATGTTGTTTCAACGATGTTATTGAATTGTTGTTATAGTTTGAACATTTTTTTATACTGAAAAATCGGTACCGGTAGGCGATCATGTTGAAAAGTTTATAACTTGGTCATTTTTCAACGGAATTACATTTTACTTAGTATTTAAATGTAAAAGGTTTCAATGAACAGATTCGTAAAATTTCAAATTGAAATTTTAAGCGGTTGCTGAGAAAAAACAGCAAAAAACTTTAGGGGCTACTTTTCTGCTGCACCATGTATAGTCAAAGAAAATTTTAAAAACACTGGATGGACTGCTGCTGTGCTGATGATATGAGAGTCATAACCTGCTGCTGGTTATTGTTAGTTAGTCTGATTTTTTGGTATAATATGTAGAGCAAGTACAATGTAGTAGGCTGGCGACCATACGTGCGCCCACTGATGACAGACTGTGCTGGTAGTGTGCACTTGTGTGCAGTGTACAATGTACACTGTTCGCAGTGTGACATGAAAGAATTCCGAACATTGGTCAATAACTGGCAGTGGTAATGGTAATGAGAAAAGTTTTTTAGCAGTGTACATTTGTACTGATTCACGTGAAAGTGGCTGTGAATAACAAGATGTGTTTGGCGAACAAATGTCGGAACGTTTTTTGTGTGAGATTCAGCTACTGCTAGACTGACTGACTGCTGCAAAAGTCTTTCTGCAAAAGGTTGCCAAAAGTTATATTTTAACATGTATGGTGTTAGTTTGAAGTGATTGACAGCACTGGCCAAAACAGGGAATTGAGTGCTTTTGGGACGCGGTCAATACTTGGTATGATTGTGCTGTTAGAAATTAGTGATCCAGAACAAGGATGTGCTGACGGCTTTGAGAACAAACTTCGACAAGCCAGAACAGATGAAAGAACTTCAGAAGAAACTAACATGTGAGTTCATTTTGCATTGCATTCGTCACTGGCGGACAGTGTGGTTGTCTTGTAACATGTTACATGTAATTCTGTTACAGCAACGAATTCTTCAGGTAACAAAGATAAGTAGTCGATAATTTGACTGCTATACACTGAAAGTGTAAGGCTGCTGCGTGTACCTGGGTACTTGTCGGGTACCTGGGCAATAAACTACCCGGGTGATTTTTTACTACCTGGGTACTCGGTAATAGAATATTTAATTTATTAAATTTTAAAAATAATATTTAATTTAGTTTCACTTGCATTAGTTTTGCCATTTTGCATTATCTTGAATAATTTTATTGTTGTCTTTTATGCATCAAGTTTCGATCGATGTCCCATCTCTAAAGATTTGAAGACTCACGGCACGTGCTCCATGCTCATTGGTCACTGCTCAGGCCTCAAACCAAATTTGGAGAAAAGAGGGAAAATAAATAAGATATGCCCTGTTAGCAGACAAATAATTTTCCAGTCGTATTAAAATGACATTAAATGATAGAGCGGCGACGTAATGCGTAATGAAGTCTATCAGATTTCATCTGCATGATCAATTATGTGGGTCTATTTTGTTGCAGAATTTGTGTAATTTATGTAGGCCTCACTTGTTCATACCGAACAGATATTGGCAGCATTTCGTTTTATGCCTAATGTTGACAATTTGCACTGATCGCTGAAGATTCAAGCCATCATGTCATTTGACAACACATACGAGCGTATGACAGACGTTTCTAACAAGACTTGTCGCTTTAGGCCTAGAACCTGATTCAAACATAGGCTCATGGCCTAATCTTATCAAGACTCCGGTTTCCAGCATTCTACATCGCCAAAATTAACAAAAAAAGCTCAGTTGTCGCTAAGGAAGACACACTACAGCGCATACATTTCCGTTGCAGTACTGACCTTCAAGGTCATCCAAGGTCAACGATTTTTATGTCTTCTAAAAGGGCGTATGCCACTTATTCGTCTTAGTCTTATTAGTATTATTCGTACTAGGCACTATCTCACACCATTTAGCCAGACCCACGGACAGATGAACGGATGGACACAGGATAACTCTTACCACAGACGAGCTATACAAGATAGCTCAGCTGTAGCGCGTCAGAAACCTAACAAATTTCAGCGAATGTAGTTGTATTAAAAACATACGCTATGTATTATTATTGGACACAATATAGGCCTAAGGGTGTTTTGTTTTGCCCAAAGGGTGAATAGCCCCCCCCCCCTTATACAGCAGTGTCATACTTACTTACTAATTACCCATCGGGTACCCGCTAAGCTACCTGGTCTTGTATCCGGGGGATGAATTACCCGATAATGGCAGCCCTACTGAAGTTGTATAAGTTGCACACAGCAGTAACCTCAACTGCTGCAGTGTCATTAGAGTGGTGTGTTTATGTGTGGTCTATATGTGCAGCTGTGGATGGTGTACTTCAGCGAATGACAATCGTCGGCGTCCTGTTGTCATTTCGCAGTCTTGCTCAGGAAGCACTGCTTGATGTATGTTACCGGCTGTACAATATCCTAACGTGCTGCCAATTACGATGTTGTTGTTGTTATTGTTGTTTTTCATCACTATATCAAATTTCTTCTACATTTACCTCAGCAATGTCTGTCTGTCTCTGTTAGCATATGTTGCTAATTGTTAATTGCTAGTTGTCTGTAGTTTTAAGTCCGTCTATTAAAATGTGGCAAGTTAGGTGTGACATTGGACTGAAAGGATGCTTGTATGTCAGTTGTAGAAAGCTATCAGTTTGAAAAAACATGTCCTTTGTGAGCCTTAAGGCCTGCAGGCCAGAGCTGTCTTCACTTCATTAGTCCTCAACCAGACACCAACATATACTTCTTTAAGATTATGGATTAGTGATGATTTGATATATTGAAAATATCGATATATTTTTTTTGATATTGGTATATTGTATCGTATCGTCGAAAAAAATATCGAATTTTTCAATATATTGCGATATCTTTTTTATATCGTGATATTTTGATATATCGCAATATTTTACGCCAGAAGTTTATATTTTTGTTACTGCATTGCCAAAATAACGAAAATAAACGGAGAAAATGACAAACTGACCGAAGCAAACAAACTATAGTGTTGTAATTTAATGTCACTTATGACAGTCAGTAGTTAATTTTTCAGTTCACTGGCACATTTTAATATCTACATAAAGCAAACTGCCTTGCTGAACGTTTATGTCTTGTTCTTGTGCTTGTATAAGATTAACATACTTCTCATTTTTAAAATATTAATATCGATATCGCGATATTTTCAAAATATCGTATCGATGTCGTATCGAAATTGAAATCCTGATATCGAATCATCACTATTATGGATACAGACACATGTTTACTAGAGCATTGCACAGTGTGGCTGTTTGTCAGGGTTCCTACAGGTCAGGGAAAACTGGAAAAAGTCAGAAAAATTGTGTGGTCAAGGAAAGGTTAGGGAAAAATATTATTTTTGAAAAGTCAGGGAAAATGATCTTGGATCATACAAACTGCATATATCTGTGATTTTTTTTGTGTCTCCAAATATTAAAAGCAGGCAAATTTCCAGCCTCTATCAAATATCCAAAACCTAGAAGTGTTTCGGCTTCAGAGGGGCTTTGCCTCGTGGCCCCCCCCCCAACCAGGGCTTTTGTTGTTTGCATATTGCTCCATTAATGCAATTTGATTACTTTATGATATAGTGTACCATTTCTGACATTTGTGCAATAGGGTTATTGTTTTGATAAGGTCAAGGAAATTGTCATTCCATGACTGGAAAAGTCAGGGAATTTTGCTACAAAAGACCTGTAGGAACCCTGGTTTATGTTCCAGCTTTTGCTAGTAATCATTGTGCTTATCCACAGAAGGGATGGCCAGGCTGAGTTGACGTCTGTGGCTGGTTATATACCGAGATAGTTTACCCATCGGCGGGCCCAGCATCAACTAACTTTCATTTTGTTGATGCGACCAAAGACGTTACAGACTAAGCCAAATCGCTGTGTAAATGTCTGGTGAAGGTGTTGGAAATGCGCATTCCGTTCCTGCTGAGTTCCATCAAAGACTTTCAACAGCATGTTCCCAATGGTCAAGACTCTATGGTAGGTTTCTGTTTTTGTGCTTCTCTCAACCACTGTCAGTTGATGCGTTATGTCTTTGTGTTATCCCTCAATCTGTTCGTCTGTTTATCTGTCAGCTCATGACGCTACAAGCCACGTGCATTCTTTATTCTCAGGCAGTGTTTCTGGCTGTCTGCGTATCTATCTCTGTCCGCAGCATGGCATAGATAACGTTCGTGCTGCTGCTCTAAAGCTTGTAGCATTGCGAGCTACATTGCTTACTGGTGTTGCACTGATTGATTACCTTCGCCACAGAGCTAATGTTTTTGCCAGACTTTGTTTGTTTGTTTGTTTGTCTGTGTGTTAGCAAGATAACTCAAAAAGTTATGGACGGATCTTTCTGAAATTTTGCGGGTATGTCGGGCGTGGCATAAACTATAAGTGATTCAATTTTGGGGGTGATACAGCAGGAATCCTGGATTCTGGATCACTTTTAAATTTTCGTTACCATTGCGTTAAAAGGGGCATAAGGGAACCGCTGGTAAAGTGAATATGGTGACGCCACCTGGCGAATAACATTGCCTTGGTGGAAGTACCTGCAGGCTATGATTGCTTTCTAGTTGTTAGTCTGATTTGACTGAGTTCTGTTATTTGCCATGAAACTCGTCTAGGCAGTCGTGACTTTAATGTCTTTACTATTTATCTGCATGTGTTGCCAAGCATTGCAGCTGTAAGTAACCTGCTGCAGAATCTGATGAAGTGATTCTCTCCTGTCACACATTGTAGTTAATGTTTAGTAGCACTAGATTGTGATCTCGAGACATTGTGTGTTAGATAATGGCAGTAGATAGACATACGCCATTGTAACCGATGATAGACATTATAACCAACGAAAGCTAGTTGAAATTGTCATTTGTCACTACAAGTGTTCAATACTAGGTATGTGGGTTAGGCGTGTGTGGTTTGAAAAACATGACTTACATTTGGTTTTCAGTTCTGTTCTGCAAACAACACTGGTTTTATTTGTACTAAATTAATCGAATGCTGACATACAAAAAGTGAAAACTGAGCAATAGAGAATGATGTTTTGAATTTTGAATTTTATGTTATCATCTATGTAATGTGTCTTAATCTCTAGCTGGCATCAATTCGCAGTCAGGTACCACGGTATAATTTATGTTGGCTGGCAGATGTTTACCTTGTTTATTGTTTATTGTGGCAGTTTTATTGCATTTATTTTGAGTTGCTCCTATATATGTCAGTTTATAGAAAAAATGCTTTGTGGCTTTATTTGACATTTTTTAGTTTGCATTTTTTTCGTCTTTGTATTCTGTTTTTTTATGCCATTTTTGACATGGCATTTGAGCTTTTGATTTGTGTCATCAGTAAGTTATTTGCAGTTAAAATGTATTTTTAACTTCCTTTTTGTTGAGTTGTTTAACTGCATTATTATGATTATTTTTCTTGTTTTTATTATCGTTCATTATTGCTACTTTAGTGTTTAGTTATGATTTTGCAGTGCAGTTACATAGCATGGTGCTTGTTAATGTATGGGTCACAAAGGCTATACTGTGGGTCTTATTTAAGTCACAGTCAAGATTTTAACACAAATCGCTTGATTGAATCTGTGAGTAAAACTGAACACAGCACGTTTCAGCTAGGAAGTGATGTTAATTTTGCATGGCAGAATGTCAGTGATGTAATTTGTTGAACCAAGTGACTAAAAATTAGCAGGCAGTTTACTGCACATGCCTCAGCGATCTCCAATAACAGCTGTCATTATCGATTAACGAATGAATGTAAACTGGTGGATATAGTTCACTAAAAGAACGTCGTTAAGATTCTACTAACAAATGCCAATGCGGTCTTTGTATTCATTTAATGATAGTGTCACTAAGGTCTGGAGTGACATTGGTCTTGGTCTGGATTTAGTCAGGATCTTGGTCTGTGCTCTAGTTTACATCGGTGATGAAGATTATTTTGTTGATAATGGTGGTGGTGATTGTAGATAGTAAACGAGATGGCGTCAGCGGCTGGTTTGCCATGTGACATCGATCCAGCACTGTGTGCTGCCCTCAGGTCTCAGAAAACTGGTAAGTACTGTACCTCGGCTGGTAATATTTATATTGTGACTCATTTTATTGCTGTTGTTTGCAGGCTGTCGCTAACAGCTGCTGATGTGGACTGGACATAGAGTAATTTTGAATAGATATGCACTGATAAGACATTTCCCAATTATCGGTCATCCGGCTATGGTTGATTGCTGATAGCTGTTATGCTTTACAATGTTTGTCAATGCCCCCACTTCTGCCGCAGAGGAGAGCAGAGTTTTTTGATCGAGTTCACTGTGTACTTTATTTCATATTTATCATGCCTGCAAGTTTAAATAAAAGCTTCATGTAGAATTTTTCCATAATTAAATCGACGCTGTAGATAGCATCTGATGGTATTTGTCACAGTGGCTAGGATCGTTAATAGAGTGCAGAAATTGATGATTAATTAATTGATTAATCATTAAAAAATGAATAAATTAATTCATTTTCAATCAGTTAAAATTTACTTTAACTTTCGGAGTTTTTTACAGTTTAATAGACTCGTAATGAACGTTTTTATCGAATTTTTATTCGTATAAGACATGCCGTAATGATTTGTACTTGTATGTTTCACAGTCTGCACTTTTTGAGCTTTGACTATCAGTACACAGTTTGTGTACTGCATAATCGTCATCACTTTTTTGATTCTGCTGTAGTTGAATTCTGCAGTTTTTGTGGTCTTTCTGATTGACTACAGAAATTAAACAAAAACTAATCGATCAATTTTGATTACTTTTTGGAGATTAATTGATTAAGATAATTTTAATCAGTACCAGCTTTAGTGGTTATGGTAATCACTAGATTTCCAGTTGTATGTTGTTTATGATATGATTGTAGAGGCGGGTGAGGACGACTACATCATTTCCTGTCTACTGATGGTGTTCATTGCCGTTGCTTTGCCAAGGCTTGCTCGCACCGATAACACAGCGTACAAAGCAGCGCTTGAAGGTAGGTGGTTCTAATTCACAACTAGCCTTCTAACTGTGTTGTCTGTGGACGGCCGGGCTGAGTTGAGCTTTCATAGTTGTGCTAAGCAGCTGTGTTGTGTTGCGTTTACTGCCATAGCACTAATTCCACTGACCGGCCTGCTGTAAGTACGTCATTGTAAGTTATTAAAACCTGAATTTAACTGGTGCATTATATTTTTAAAAGACCCTTAATGGACTAATTGCACTAGTAGAAACTGAACAAAATTGTTTTGGTGAACCGTTGGAATGCACATGAGTTTCAGAACAACTGAAAAGCTCGACGGTCGTACATGTTGAGTCAGCCGTGAGGTCCAATAAGCCGGTGTCATTTGACAGAATGTAGCTGATGACAAACTGACTGAAAGCTAGAGTGATACACGATATGTCTGTCTGTTTGTGCATGTCTGTGTTTGCATTCTGTCTGCCTGTCTGTGTCTGGCTAGGTCACACAAACAATGTACATTGTCTGGCGAAGGCCGTGAATGCTTTGGCTGGTGCTTTGTTCACTGTTCATGGACCTGGAGACGTTGAAATGAGGCTTAAAGAATTCCTTGCTGTGAGTTGTTTGTTTATTGCTCTGGGCCTGATTCTGTAGGTTTCTGAGTTGAAGAAATCAGACTACTGACAATTGTGATTTTCAAAAAAAAATTTTTAAAGATAAATTTAGGAAACACTGTTGCTTGTGCAAAAATTATTAAAGAACTTACGACGGCTTATTGGCTTACCGTTAAGTAATCATCAAATATGCATGCAGTGCAGTCGTTATTTCTACGACTGGTGCTGATTGGAAATGTCTAATGGATTAATTTTAAAAAATTAATGGAAATTGATCGACTTTGATTAATTATAAATTGAAGACCACAAAAACTGCAGAAGTCAACTACTTGTTGTTGCTATTTTTTTAAACAAAAGCAAAATATAAAAAAGTGATGAGCAGTCCACAAACTGTGTAGTCAAAGCTCATAAAGTGCAGACCATTAAAATAACACTATGCAAGTACAAATCTTGATTATATGTTTTACGCAGAATAAAATTAGATTAAAACCATTCATCGTCAGTTATTTTAGGCTGTTAAGTAGTCCAAAACTGTAATGGAATTTTAATCAGTTAAAGAGATTGGTTCAATTTTTCAATGATTAATCAGTTAGTTATCTGTTAATTTCTTTAGCCCTTACTATTTTGTTATTGTCTGTGTGTGTGCAATGTTCATGTATGCCTGTGTCTGTGTCTAGCTGGCATCGTCAAGTCTACTGCGGCTTGGTCAGGAAACTGACAAAGAAGCCACAAAGAACCGTGAATCAGTTTACTTGCTGCTTGATGAGGTCTGTCTCTGTCTGCTACAAAGAACAGTGAATGATTCTATCTCCTTTTCAATGAGGTCTCTCTCTTTTTCTCTGTCTGTCTGCAGCTAGGGAAGAAATGGCAAGGTAAGCATAACAGTGTGTGCCCTGTTACCAGGACTTGCCATTTCTTCGCAAGCAGCTTGGTCACGGGTTGAATTTGCTGGCAGTGGGTACAGTTTTAGTTTTTTTCAATGGATGGGCACTTTAGGCAGGTAGTGTAAACTTTTGCAATAATTTCACTTATCTAGTAAACAGAACAGCTTCTTGAGAATTCTCTGATGTGTTTGGTTATTGATAGAGGCAGTGCATTGTGATGTGAGTCAACTGCGTATTTTAATTGAGGCCGAATTTGAACCCGATTAGCGTTCGATTAGTGTTTGATAAAATTGTGGAGTCTTCAGTTCTCACTACTGCTGCTGAGATGGTCGACCATCTGGGCTAATTTGCATACAGAGCCCCCATGTAGAGAATTGCCATGCTGCAGCAAGTGAGGTTTTAAGTATCACGTCAAACTACAAAGAGGCTCTATTCCCCAGAAAATGCTTTTTTGCTTGTCTGACGTTATCTGTCTTGCCGAGGCCTCCTTTCTTCGGGGCCCCTGTTTGGCCGATCATGCTTAAATTGCCTAAATCTACCTCTCCTTGTAACTCTTGGGTTGTGGTTGTGGTTTTGGTTGTGCACAGATAGTGCAGGATTCGCCATTCCTGACAATGGACTTGCTGGAGTCTTGCTTTCCTTACGCTCTGCTGAGGACTTCCTATCACCACGTCTACCGACACGCTGAGCCTCTGTGACAGCTGATTGTATACACACTGTATGATTGATAATGTGTGATAATTTATAATAATTATGTCAGACGTATGGCATTACCCACAGTCAATGATATAGTACTGGTGTCCGGCGATGGACTCGAGTCAAACTAGAGTCTATATTTTTCAGGACTCTGACTTGTACGTAAAGACTTGGACACAGGCCATCATGACTCAATTTTGGTTTACTGGACTTGCTAAATGCATTTGTACAGCATTACTAAAGGATTAGAAAATTGATAACCAACTGTAGCGTATCACTATTTGTACATTAGTTTTAACACATTTGAATGTACATTTTAAACATATTTTCTTAGGGTGAAAACGGCATTTTCACTGTCATCGCTATCAGTTCAGCACTAAGGAGTGCAATGCTAATTTATGCTAATTTTGGAGGAAAATTTTTTAATGTCTTACATCATTTGGATGATTAATGCCCCAAATTATGAAAGCGTGTTTATATTTGTTAAAGCTGTGCATAGTGCACTGTAGTCCATTTTTTCTTCAGGAGACGTTTTTTTGTGTATTATTCTGCATATGTTTGTAGAGTAGACTAAATGCTCATTTCAGTGTCGTAGTAATGCTGCATTGGTCAGCATGCCTGTTGTAGCATTAATTGCATTACATGTTGTACGGTGGGTAAAATGCAGGACGAAATGTTTGGGCTGCATAGTTGTAAAACGACTGAATCACGTTTTATACTTAGTGAATTTTTGAAGCATTTTCCTCCTTACAACGTACTTCTTCATTTGGATCTGACAGTGTGTTTTATTAATTGTTACAGTCTATGCTTTAGTCCTGCAGTTTCTCAACTTCAGAATTTCATATTTGCTGTATGTCTGTCTTAATATTTATCTTATTCGTGCACTCTGTTAGATTTGTTATTGTGAAAGTTCAGTGCAGTGCAGTCTAATTTGATTTTTTTGTTAGAGTGATGTACACAGTACAGTAATGCAGAGATGGAACTCGGTCAAACATATTGACCTGTGACCCAACCTGACCTGGTAGCAATTGACCCGGTGACCTGGCGATTTGACCCGACCCGGATAAATTAAAAACTATACACGTGTATATAATGTCCAATAATAATAATAATATTTGGCAACAGTAACTTAATACTTATTCACTATGATGATTACGATCGTGAGACTTCAGCTCTGATTATGCTTTAATATACAGGTACATCGCACAGTTCATCTGATCGAAATTTCTTGACGATCATGCAAACGTCTTAATATGTCACGCGCTGCGCAATTCGCTTACTACAGGGCCAGTCATAATTGATCAAGTTCTTCTTGAGAGCTTCAGCAACTAGCACTGATGACTGATGAGCTGATGGTTCTGTGGCTCGATCTTCGTGACTGATGATCTTGCCAGACGCAGTAACATTGCACTCAGACTTCGCCGATGACATGCAAGTTAACTAGCGTCTGTTTGACTCATTTTAACAACAGTGAAAACTGACGACTAATCAATCTGTCCCCACCAAGTGAGCGGATCAAATGCAGTTTCTGGCTCATGACCAGCTGTTCTACAGCCTAGAGATTTAAGAGATTCATAAATGGTGTCAATTCCGTATAAAACGACAACTAAGAGAACTAACTGTCTTACAGTAGATGAGATCGCTGATCTTCCGATAACCGGATCACTACATCGGGTCTAGTCTTAAAAAACGTAGTCCCAAGACCCGACCCGGCCAAAATCATTGACCCGGTGACCCGTGACTCGTTTTCATCTCTGCGGTAATGATCATGACATGCAGTTTCTGTCCGTTTTCCTAACATTATTATGCCTGTATAAAACGCTGAATGTTCATAAATGCAGTTTTATTTTTAAATTGGATGTTTGTTGTGATTAGCAGTGTTGCTTGTTACGCTATTAGTTTCATGATGTTAATAATGTAAATGTAGTATATCAATTGACTGTATGCTTACTGAAACGTTTTGTGCCATGTTGGCGGTACACAGTGAGTGAGTCAGAAAAAAACGAGACAGCAAACCATACTGAAGTCATAGCTCAGTTCAGATATACAATTAAGTTTCTTATTGTTGTTATTATTATTGTTATTATTATTATTATTTCAGAATTATTATTATTGTTGTATTTTGTTCAATAATTATTAATGAGCACGTTTATTAGTTTATTTACCAATACGGCAGAAAACACAAGAAACAGTAAACTAAAAAATACACAAGCACACATGCACGCACGCAAGCACACCCATATGCAGACCAAATAAAAGCAATAAAACACACTACCGATTGAACTGGCTATTTGCTATAGCAGCAAAATGTCTCAACACAGAGTTTCACGCAATACGCACTGCATGGCAGTCACTAAGCTGCTTTATTCAACAGAATATGTATTATGTATACAAAATCTATCTACTCAACAACACTTGCCAACAAATTATTGCAATTAACGTTAGCCATTTCAAAATGTTCTTATAAAAGAAGAAAAGGCATACCTAATGAGACATGCTACGAATTGTCCTACGAGCAATAGATCAGCTTGGAACTTGGAAGACGCCAGAAGTCTGTTGCTGGTGATCGCAAGCCACCGGGATGGAGTCATATAAGTTCAGAACCGAAATCAAAATTTTTTAATATTTTAAGCAAGTGAGTAAAAAATAAAATAATTTTATTTGTCGATTGAAGAGAATTTAGAGAAACTGCAAATAAAGCAGCGAACGAGTTCCGTCGTATTGCAAGTTAAGTTCGAGATTGTTTCAGTGACCGTTACGCAAGCGGTGACCTTTGGCCTTTTTGTTTATGTTCATTGTTTGTTTATATTATCAGTTTATCATGACAAAATAGTAAACTGAGGAAAATGTTATGTCGTACCGGTATACTGAGTGCCAGGTTTAGTCAAAATTACGGTAAAATTACGTTTATTGGTATCAATAACTTATTTCTGTTTCAGTGTCTTCTGTACAGAAGCATTTTATGTCGAGACCATAAGATTCATGGAACTTTCGTACCCGAGAATTTTCGTTCCCTGGAACCTTCGTTCCCAGGAACTTTCGTTCCCTGACACTGATAATTACTGAACCCCTTAGTGCTTATAGTTCAGCGAATAAAGCTCCAATTTTGTATCACTGGCTAGACGTGTATAGCAGGAGTTTCAACAGGATATAATAATAACAAGGAAGCCCAGCTGTTGATAAAGAAGACACACTACAGCTTATACAGTTCCTGTTGCGTACTGACTTTCAAGGTCATCCAAGTTTGATGATTTTTATCTCGTTTATAAGCGCGAGATATAGCTAGTTTTCCGTTAACAATGCACATTTTCCTACCCCCGTCTATTTAGTCCTAAATTTAAAAATGTTTCCTCTGCATTGCATCCCCAAAATTTTGTATGCAGAGAGCATTGACACAACACTAATTATCCGTGCAAAAAGTTTTCTTCTATGACCCAAAGCTTATCCACTGTACATCCGTTACAGACAGACTGATAGACGGATGGACAAGAGACAGACAACAATAATACCATCGATGCCTACAGCATAGCTGTAATTAAAAAGTGCATCAAAAATTGTGTACAGTATGGGTTTAATAATCAATGTTAGGGAACGAAAGTTCCATGCTAATTTTGATGTTGAGAACAAAAGTTCCAAGGACCTATTGAACTTTCGTTCCCAGGCACGAAAGTTCTTGGGTACAGAATTTGGGCTAAAGTGGGTGTTAAATTTTTGCCAACAGATAGCCATGACTTATTTACCACATGCACGGTCCGTATGCGGTCAAAAAGTGTTACTTAGCATGCGCAGATCGCACACGCGTACCAACGACGTGTAAGCAGAGAGTTGCGTGGGCGCTTGTATGTTCACGTTGCTGTTATCAGTTAATTATGAGCACGAAAGTAACTCCAGAAATAGTTGATGCTGTTTTGGTTAGAACATTTTTGAGTACTGAGTAATCTGGTCAGCTGATATTTTAGTTTCAAATAATGTCAACCTTTAGGCCTACTACGAAAACCTGTCGCCCAAGGAACCACACAAGATGTGCGTTTTTAGATGACATGATACTACCCAAGATGTCATATAAATGAGTTCAGAAGTTTGGACCATGTGCAGTTTAAGTGGACGGCCATGCATGCTTGCACGGTCAATAACATTTTTTGTGTGACATTGGACTGTGCGTGCGCCCAGTCAATAACACCATGCTTTACATTTGGATTTAGTTACTTAGTTGGCAGGGCCCACAAACTGGTGTGTGAACAACGTGCTCAGGGTTGTTACCTTTAGGGGAGTGGCTCGTATTCGAACCTCCAACCTTTCGATTATTAGGTTTGACATGCTAACCACTAGACTATCGAGCCACACCATTATTTATTTGTTACCATTATTTTATTATTTATCTCTAGCAGGCAAACTAAAATGTAAACTTAAACATCGAGCACACTATTTGAAATTTTGTTTAGTAGCAACTCGTATTTTTAAAACTTTTTATGGAGTCAGTAGTATTAATCAGTTTACTAGTGGTTTCATGGTTTGTGAATTTTGTGTTGTCTGGCATGTCTTTACTGTTGCTGTACTGGCTAGGTTGCTTTTCTTGTGCATTGGAGTCTGGATTTCGTATTTATAATACCGACCCATTGATAGAAAAACTTCGCTATGGTAAAGCATGCACAGTTTTTTCATTATTGATTTTTAACAGGAACTTTTTTCTTGGAAGAGTTATTTTTGTAACAGTGGATAAATTGGTAATCTTGGTACATTGTGCAGTAAAGCAGATGGTTTAGTTGCTTTCTTTGATGATTTTATAAGTTGTTTATAGATGGGATGAAAGAAGAATAACACTAAGGTGGCTGTAAGTACTCGTGTTATGTGACTAAGTCTGAAAATGTTGAATCTCACAACGTCCTTCCTTTTATTGAAGATATTGACTTTTGCAATTGTATTCTCATTGCTTATTGAATGACTCCCATATTGTTATTATTAATATTAAGTGAACATTTTTATAGCATGCTATCATTAAAGGGAAGATTATTAGAACAGCAGTTACTGTTAATTATATATGCATGCATATAATGGTCAGTTCTTACAATTTTAGGTTTAGGTCATTTTTTTGTGTTTTGTGTTTCTATAAAGGTTAAACTTTCATTATTGTAAAGGTTAAATTATCTGTTTCATTATATGTGTATGTTCATGTTGCCTGGAAAATCTGTCCCCGAAATGATCTATTCTATGTTGGCGGGATGTTAAACCCTACTCACTCACTCACTCATTAAAAGGATATCTCTGATGCATTTGGTGAAATAGAGTGTTGTGCTCTAGTTACTAATGGCTGTTATATGCTGTGTTAAAGGCATTGAACAGGTCGGCAGTGTGCGCCATGTTGAGATGCTTTTTAGAACAAACCTTATTGCTATTGTTGGCGGTGGATCAAATCCTAAATATGCAGACAACACTGGTGTGTTTGTTTATATCTGAAAATGTTGAATCTCACAACATCCTTCTTTTTATTGAAGATATTGACTTTTGCAATTGTATGTAATTTTGTTCTTTTATATTAGCTTAATTGCCTTGACTTTTGCAAGTTTTTATCGTTTCTCTTAATTTAAAAATCAACTGCTTTTAACCATTTATGACATGGAATGGCCTATTTTGTACTGATGTTCTGTTAAGAAGCTACTCACTCACTCACTGCCATTGGTGTGGTGTTTGTGCTTCAGTGCTGATCATTGATGATGCACAGAAGGATGCTGACAAGAAGATTGTGATGGAGTTTACATTCGTTCAGCCGGTCATGTCAGTACGACTGCGCATGGACAGGTAACTGGGGTGTCTGTGTAGTTTTTTATGGGAAGCTCGTCGCAGAGCTGTGGAGCATCACCTGCCATACGGGATCACACGGTGTTATCTGGTGAATGTACCCTGCCTCAACTCCAGCCAAGCAGGCCGGTACTCGGTTTATCTCAGAGAGAAGGCAGGCTGAGTTGACCTTCGTGGTTGGTTATGTACATAGATGGTTTACCTGTATGCATACAGTCACTCATTTTAGAATAGTAAAAACCCCTTGATAGCAACCTTTTGTTTGCAAGTCCATTCTGACATCCTAACCTTTATGCCTCCAAGCCATCTTTTAACAGATGGACATTTACATACATGTGTCAGTAACGCTCCGTATCCAACTGCAGTGACACCTTTGCTGAGTTTATGTAAATTGAACAGTTTTTAAAACCATTACCTTGCATATTGACAGGAGTTGGTATTACTGAGCAGCTGCTATTGTTATTGTTGATGATGACACATACACCAGAGTGATCTCAGAACAGAGTACACCTGCCAACATGATACCTTCTGCTGCTATCTTACTATCTTGCTCACACATTAGCTTCTTCTAACTCTCTTAACCTTTTTTTGAACATAGCACTGCTGTATACTGTAGATTGGTTGTGGTGCTTCGCAATCAGATCCACATCTTTTCATTTCCACACAGTCCTCGCCGGCTCTTCACCTGTGAAACGAGAGACAATCCTCGCGGTATGTACATATGCTATTGCTTAGCAAACAACGTATGCACCAGTCGGTTTGTTTCTGTATGTACCAGTCTGTCTGTTCCTGTATGTCTCTGATATCATGTCAGAGAAGAATAATGTAAGTTTGGTTAAACGCTGGTTTTTAGTGTGTATTTCCATCAATTTTCATCAAACTTGGTGAAATGAAATGAGCAAAGAAGAAAACAAGTCAGTGTGACTAGCACATTTGGTTGAGTCGTGTGTCATTTTGTGTTGACGTGTGGCTCAGTCGGTTGTTAATGTGTCAGGTGTTGTATCAGTGATTATAGTATGCATGTAAATGAGGGATTGGTTTATGATGCGCTGGCAATTTGATTATTGTAGGTTTATGTGAAGTCTGTTCTAGTGTGGAGAGTTACCTGATGGTTTTTCCTGCGCATAAGCGTGGCAGCCTCCAGCTTCTGGTTAGCACCAACTGTTTGCTGCACATTTGTGCTGTGTTATTTAATTCAGATTTGCAGGGTAAGGGCATTGCAGTAGAGATGGTAGTAGTGACATGCCCTTACTGACGTTTGACTCATGATCAAAAAGTTGCGAGTTCAATTTCTGGCCAAGGCCCTGTCAAGTGGTTAACTACCAGGATGAGTATCCAACAGTCTGCACATACAGGTAAACCGTCTTGGTATATAACCAGTCACCAAGGTCAACTCACCCTTACATCACCCTGAGGCACGTAAATCAAGTATCAGTCTGTTTGGCTGTAGCAGGGTACGTTCATCTGTGTCGGATGGCAGGTAATGTGTGTGATCCCATATGGCAGGTGATGTGGGTTTCCTATGAAGAGCTGTACACGGCCTTTATCCTTCTGGGCTACTGGTGTGGTTAGTACCTATTCACATACTTCACTCTGTGTGCTGTAGCTGTTTGACAAGTTTACATGTGCAGGGTTAGGGTTAGGATTAGTGCTAGTGTTTACATACTGCTAGTGATTTGTACCAGGAACCGGGTACCAGGACCCAGTTTCAAAATTCGTTATCTGATTCCAAATCCGGGTAATTGGTACCCATTTTTGTGCACTGATTACTGATGAAGCCGATGAAAATCTTGCTATTTGTAGCCTTTGTGGCAAAATTCAGTAGCCTACTGCAAGGGAGATTCAACTTCAGCCATTTTCCTTGACAAAGTATACATATTTGGTTTCATGGAGACATTGTAGACGTTTTATATGAAAGAACTTTTGTGGGAAAATGCTGGGTAATTAGATGCGTAGATGACACTTCGTTGTCATTTTTCCTTTGCTTGCTTTAAAGTTGAAACTGGGTTCCGGCACCCGGGTAATTGCAACCAGGTACCTAGTTCCTTAAATGGGTAATCACTAAAATCACTACTGTCTGCCTGTCTGTCCGTGTGTTTGTAGGATCTGTCGCTGACAGAAGCTTGTCAGTCGACAGCGCCAGTGACAATCACTGCACACCAGAATGATATCGCTGCACTCGCCGTCAATCAACAAGGATCACTCGTTGCCACGGCCTCAGTCAAAGTATCACCAATTGCGCAGACTGTAGTCGTAGATGTTGGTAGTGGAATTTTTTCTGTTCGAGTGTCTAGAATGGAGGATTGCTTTGTGGCAAAAATCTTTTACTAGTACGGTATCACATTGAACTCATCGGTGGTCAACAGGTAACTGGGGGAAAATCAGACGGACAGTTATACTTAGCTGACAGTCCAAAATACATTGTCTGGTTCGAAATCCGGGTAATTGGTGCCTGTTTTTTTGCACTGATTACTAATGAAGCCGATGAAAATCTTGCTATTTGTAGCCTTTGTGGCAAAATTCGGTGGTTCAGCAAGGGAGATTCAACTTCAGCCATTTTCCTCGATGAACTATACATATTTGGTTTCACGGACAAGTTACCAAGTAGATGAGTTAAGAAGGTTGTGTTTGAAATTACTGCGCAAGATAGTGGACTGAGTGGAGTAGTAGCAATAGTAGTTGGTCAGCTGCATCACCACCACCATTACTACTACTACTACTACTACTAACTACTAGTACTTTGTCTGTCTGTGTCTAGGGGACGTTGATTCGAGTGTTTGATGTGTCATCACGTCGACAACTCACTGAACTCAGACGTGGCGCCGACACTGCCATGCTTTACTGGTACGACACAGCCAGATACACATATCCTCGCAAACAGACACACGCTCAGATACTCAGACAGACAGACAGTCACAACATCACATGTATGTCTGCCTGCATGCTTCTGTGTTTGTTTGTTTGTGTCTCTGTGTTATGTGTATGTGCAATTTTGCCTGCAAAGACCGTTCCCGAAGTGACCTATAGTGTCGGGTGGGATGTTAAGCCCTGCTCACTCACTCACTCACTCACTCACTCACTCTGTGTGTGTGAGATTCCATTGCCTCATGTAAATAGGGCCGGTTTTAGATCTAATTAGGCTTGGTAAAAATATGGGGTTTCTTGCATAAATTTCAGCATCTTGTGACAAAGGAACTGTTCATATAAATGTAGGCAGTAGTGGTGTAGTAGTAGTAGTATTGTTGTAGTAGTAATGTGATAGTGTTGTCGTAGTGTTGTAGTGATGTTGTGGTAGTATCACTGTTGTTGTTGTTGTTGTAGCATAACGTTCAGTGCAGACTCGGCATTCCTGTGTGCATCCAGTGACAAGGGAACAGTTCATATATTTGCCATCAAAGACACAAGCCTCAACAAACGATCATCGTAAGTCAGTTGAATACAGCACTAGATAGGTGGCTTAGTGGTTTAATGTTCAGGTCGTTTGGACAAAACCAACCACCCAGATCAACTCAAATGTTTCATCCGTTTTGGTAAATCCAGTACTGGTTTGTCTGGCTGGAGTTAAGATGCGGTGCATCATGTGTGTTGGATAGCAGATAACAGTGTCATCCCATGTGGCAGTTGATGTCTCGCAGACCAAGCTGAGCGAGAAGCTTGATTGACTTATCAGTCGTCAAGCATCTCACTCAGCTTGGCCTGCTGGTTGGCTGATTGCTGTAAAATCTAGACCCAGTTTGTTCACACAGTGACTAATTCATAATGAACTACACGATTATGCTGAAGCTCAAGTGTAGCTTTAGTTAGAATTAAGATGTTAAAAGAACAAGAAAAGATATTGCCATCGAGTGTGGCCATCTGTCCAGTTGCTTGAGGTATTCTCATTAGCATTACTAGCAAAATTACGTACCGTAATCGTCAAAAATAATGAAATTAGTGCATGGCTTATAATACAGCTCGCAGACTAGTAGAGCGATGGACACATGCATCATTTTTTTTTGGTTTTTGACCTCTGGTGACTTTGATCTTTGACTTTGATTTTCTTGGACTGAAAATTGGCACACCAGTTATTTCTGCCCTTTGAAAAGTTCATGTGAATTTTTGATTTAGACTTTTGGGTTTTCGAGTTAAAAGCCCATTTGGCAGTGAGAAAGCACGTAATGTAGCCCTCTGGTATGGCAACATTATAATGTTCAACACTTGGTGATAGAAAGTGAGTACTGATTGAGTGGTTGAATTAATTTTGTCTACAGGTTAAAGAAAATAGGTTTCCTAGGCCAGTATGTTGAGTCTCAGTGGGGTCTGGCAAGCTTCACTGTACCCATGGAGTCAGCCTGTGTCTGCGCTTTTTCATCTAATCACACAAACTGTGTCGTAGGTTCGTATAAAACTTATGTTTTTATATTGCCCTGGCTGTCTCATTACATGGATGCGAAATCTGGCTATAGCAAGTACCTGACTTTTACCTTTATTTACTTTTGCCAACCATGAGTGCTTTCAGACTGGGATTAATGAGTACCAGCAAACTGTGCCAACGTGAGGTTGATGACTTACTGTTTCAAGTGGAGAAAAATAAGAGCCGGTATTGGAACTGTGTTGTTGCAGATTTTACATTGTGTATTAAATAGTTTGTTGCGTTTCAAGTGTCATGAAACAAGTGCCAGTATGCTTTCCAGGCGTTAAGGATGTGCTGGTATGCTCCGGCCACAGCATGGCAGCATATTGCTTGGATCTGTGGCAGCAAGATGGAGAAAATAAGCATACCGCTCAGACTGACATATAATTCTATCTGTATGTGCAGTTTGTCCGTTTCTCTGTATCTTTGTACGTCTGTCTGTCTGTGTGTCTGTCTATGTAGCGGTGTGTGTGGATGGAACGTTTCATAAGTACATGTTCACGCCAGAAGGAAGTTGTAACCGTGAGTCTTTCAATGTTTACATTGATCTCGACAACGACGCCGACTTCTAGCTGCAACTCATCTCAACTTTGACCTTACTCCAGTTCCACTGCTCCTGTCCCATCGATGGGTTGACGGAGAATGATGGACCGTCAAAATTGCAGGACATGAAATAGATGGACCAATTTGCAGGGTGTGAAATCGCAGGACATGAAAATGCTCCTCTGTAGCCCTTTACTCCTCCGATTCGAAGATATGTCGAACATCAAAGCAGAGTGGGCTTAATTCACCCGGCTTGACCATACACAAAACAGTACAGTTGTGGGGTCTAGATTTTACATTGTTTCTCTATAGTCTGTTACTCCACCAATTCGATGGTATCTTTCAATTTCACGCAACCGTATAATCACTGATTTCAGCCCCAACATTGGAGTCAGGGCAGTGGGGCAGAAGTGTTGCCCCTGCTGTATAGGGGTGTTGCCGCCTTCATTTCTAGTCTGTTTACTTCCGTCTTGTGACAAGCACCGACATGTCCCGTGTATTTAGCCAGAGGATAAACAAGTCTGTGACAGGAAACTTGTTAATTATCTGTGTGATTGATGTTTACCTCCGCCAAGGAGGTAATGTTTTTGCCAGACTTTGTCTGTTTGTCTGTCTGTGTGTTAGCAAGATAACTCAAAAAGTTATGGACGGATCTTTCTGAAATTTTGAGGGTATGTCGGGAATGGCACAAACTACCAGTGATTCAA
>Ga0056128_1001059_pt1 | contig 29078 bp, 15 predicted proteins | sample WorMetLIZISLAND2_FD_71113 | JGI IMG/M metagenome (GOLD analysis project Ga0056128, IMG submission 71113) | Marine gutless worms symbiont microbial communities from Max Planck institute for Marine Microbiology, Germany - Olavius geniculatus... ... | reverse complement strand
AAAATTGTATGCAAAAATAATGCATTTTCGTGCCAAATTTTTACTTGTTTTAAGATGCATCCGGTCAATAGAAAGGAGGCGGCCATCTCGACAAACACGTGCATACTTATTAAGTGCACGCTAACGGCACTTTACATAGTTCGCCGCAGCACATAAAATTTTTCACATACTAAAAGTTGCGACTCTCTACACGATTTGCGGAGTAAGAGGGCTTCGACAATTTGTGCCGAAGGCGTTGCTAAGCAAGTAACCAATTCACGATTTGCGATTTGATTTGAGAAAAAATAAATGAAATCGAAAATTTATTGAATTTTTTGTGTTGCTTACTCTCATATCAAATTACATCGTTTCAGACCGAAATCTTTATTCCTCAAATCAAATTACTTTATGTCATTTACTCGTCACTTAAATCAAATCGCGATGTGGATTTGCGGATTTGCCTATAACTGATGAATGAATGTAAATTGTAAAAATGTAAATGCTTGCGTGCATGTTGGTGCAGCGGACGGTTACACGCGGAACGATGCACGCTGCACACTGCGTGGTCGCTGTCATTGCCATCAGGGATTCAAGTCAGACGGCATTAGATGCAAACATTGTCAGTATCTTCGTTTTCTGATCTGCGTTCGCACGTAATACAAACGAAGTCGGAATCACATATTTATCCTATAGGCTGTCAATAGTAACCATGTCTCCATCTGCAGCGGTTTGGCCGCAATTTTCAATGGAAGTTGCAAGCCATATGTGGCCGTATCTCGGAAATGGTGAGAGATAGGGCCAAGGTTAGTATTAATCATACGCGTACGCTCTTTCAGATTACATGAAAATCATCGACCTTGATGACCTTGAAGGTCACTGACCACCAGTACGGTCGGCTATTCTAGCGACAGCTGGGCTTTTTGTGACAGACAAGTTGTTAGCGAATGTGATGATAAAAACCACGTAGGCCTAGGCTTAAACGCATAATGAAATTACAGCGGAAGCTTTAAATTCTTATAAATTGTAATTTTTCCACTGTGGCTTAAGGTACTCGTAGAATTGTTTGCAAAAAATGTTGCTGATTATTTAAAATGTTGAGCAAACAGTAATCAATTGTCAGTGGTAGTGAAGAGAGAGAGTAAAACTTTCGCTGTAGTGCACGTTGCGTCGTCTAGTCATTTGTGAACGATTTTTAGTAGGCCTACAGAAAAATTTTTCATTCTGCTGTCTCTGAGTAACGACAAAACAAAAGTTAATCTGCAAACCCGTTCAAGTGGAAGGGGAAAACATAAACAGTGTCCCGCGACGCGCGTTTGCTGAAATTTCATTAAAGTTAAATGCATCCAGGGCCTACATGATGCGAACAAGTTTATATCGAATCTACCGACTATCGGCTTCACGATTACGTATTCATTTACACTGGAACTACAGTAGTCGTACACTAGAGACTATCGTATAGTTACGACCGACGATTGGCGCGTGTTTTCGTGTCACCAGAGTGCAGTTGTCGTCTGGTCACGTTAGCGCCGGTGCCCCATTATAGGATCACCCCCTCCCAGAAAAGTCTCCCCGGCCGACAATTTACCGGCAAAAATCCGTCCCGCCCGGCGGCCGCCCGTTGGGGTGGATTTTTGCCGGTAAATTTTCTGCCGGGGGAGACTATTCTGGGGAGGGGGCAATTTTACAATGGTTAGAGACTTTTTGTAGGGCCAGCAATATTTTAATAAGGGGGAGACATATTGGTCAGTTCCGTGGTTATCTTTCCAGGGCGGATTTTTCATGGGGTAGACATTTTAATGCGACGCCGGCTGTGTGGCTGAAGGGTTGATGAGTGACTGTGCACTGTGTTGAGCGTAGGGGACATTGGTGAGTCCGGTTGTTTGGCGTCCCATCACTGTACCGGTGGCGCCGTCTGCAAACGACGGCGGTGCGTCTGTCCTGTCGGATACGTGCAGACTTCGTCTGCGACAAAGTGCGCCCGACGAGGAGGTATATTAGCTGCAGTGACGTCGGGGCCGGGGTGACAGAGAGAGAGGCCATTGTCCCCCTCTCGCCAAAAAATTTGGGGCTGTTGGAAACTTGTTGGAAACAGGCCCGTCGAGAGGGTGGGGTATGGGGTTAGCTACCCCGGGCCCCACGACGTTTGGGGGGCGCCGTCGGCCAGAAATATAAAGTACGCTAAAATGTACCATTTTGAAAAGAAGAATTCACAAAATTTTCCTCAGAGGGGCCTCGCGAAAATGTTTGGGGGCCCCGCGAGAATGTTTCCCCGGGCCTCGCTGTGGCTCTCGACGGTCCTGGTTGGAAAATTATCATCTCGTTGGAAAATTTGAATCCATAAATACGCAATTTGGAAATAAAACGCCCGCTTTAAAAAAATTAGGGAGGTGATTAAAATTTTGAGCACCCATAATCTTCTCTGTCGAATATTGGCGGAATTGTGTCTGAAATTTGCAACTTTCTGCTTCGCCTATTTTTTAAGCAAACGACGGTGTAGTCTATGCCATCTTAAATACGTTAAGCACTGTCTGAAGTGGTATAAGCCTGTACTAAGTACCCGCTTACTCACTCCAGCAGTGCTGCAACTAATACAGACAGACGCCGCCGGAGTGACTGACTGTTCGCGTGATGTGCGTGACGCTATAGCGGTGCTGGACGTCAGACAAGGTGCGCGATGCGACGAGATTAACGAGCGTAGTTACTGCAGTCACGGTCTCGTCTGTCACAAATGTCCCGCCGACCTCAGCGGATACAAATGCGTTCGATGTGAGTGAGCCCCTTCACTCATCATCATCATTTCGTCGCGTCTATTTATTGTACAGGTTACGTAAGAAATAAAGGCACAGCGACTTGTCTGCTGACTTATTGTCGCGTGCATAGGTGACAGAACCTTTTGATTCAAGTGCAATAGAAAGTTGAAAAAACTCATTAATCGATGTACTTATACTACCTATAGGACGTCCTTTATCTAACGGACTGAATCTAAGAACAAGTAAACGTCAGTAAGAAAGGTTATTAATTAATCATTGATCTTAATCTTCTATGTCGTGCTCACGAAACTGGAATAGGCCTACGTTAATAAAGTCGTAGCTTTTTTGAAGCAGAAACTAGACAAACAAAAATAAACGTTGGGTATGAATGATCTAAATAACAGGGTGACGACTGGGATTGCATGCAAATGCTCGTATAATTTTTTAAGTGCCTAAAGGGAATTAATAACCGCACAGAACGTTATTGTCGCATTTTAGCAGTTTGAAGAGCAACTTAAATTCCAGGGGTTATATTTTAAACATTTTCTTAAGAATGTTTGAGAATATAATTCCTTTTGTAGGTCTACATATTGTTCTCTCTCTGCCAGACGTCTTTCCCGTTCTTTTTGCGATTAGGCCTAAACGTTTTCATGTTGGTAAAAAGGTTAAAAGCGCGACGTAAGCCTATCGGTATATAGCTGCTAACGAGTAGCGCCTAGAGTAGTTATATTCGTTGCGTTTCCTTGTTTCTACAGGGTGGACCAAAAATGGCACCATTTATTGTACGCCTCATAACTTCAACCAAATATTAACCGATTTTCAAAATTCTTTTACTTTTAGAATCAGCAGACAATTGGAAATGAAACTGTTGCTATAGATTCTACCGCACCTCAAGTGTGTCGCTATACTACTTCGTGAAATGTCAGATGACGCACTCAAGCCGGCGACGCCACTGACTAGTTGCATGATCAACGTTGATCGAGCCTGGCATATGGCCCCCAAACAACCCAGACTTAAATCTGGTAAATTATGGCTTATGCTGTTCGGAAAGTTTTTCAATAGATGGCATATCAATGTTGACGATTCACGACAGTCAAACAGCTGAAGAAAGCCATTGTCACTGAGTGGGGCAAACTGCCGCAGCGATTCCGTTTGGTTAATCGCGCCATCGGTCAGTGGTGTCACCGGCTTCGATGCGTCGTCCAGCAGCAAGGCGAACACATTGAAAATTTGATGTGAAAATTGTGAGATGTAATTTTTAGACAATAACTGAGACAACGAACACGTAGTTTCTGTTGTTAATTTTTTAAAAAGTGTTGGAAAAGTAGTCTTGTTTTTAATTGTTATTCTTAAGACACTGACATTACACAAGGTAGTGTAGTGACACACTTTGGGTGTTGTGAGATCTATAGTGACAGTTTTATTGGAAATTGTCTGCTGATTCTGACAGTTAAAGAATTTTGAAAATCGGTTAATATATGGTCAAATTATGAGGCATATAAAAATGGTGCCATTTTTGGCCCACCCTGTATATCTCTGTCTTTGTTTCAGTTCTGTTGGCGAAAGAATACGCGTATCTGCTGAGCGACGAAGGTGAAAGCGTAATCTCGGATTGTCCGATAACTGTTGTACTACTTTCAGCCGTCTTCAGCTGCACGTTGCAGTTCGTCTTTAGGTTGGCATTTGGTAGCTTTTATCGCGAATAATAAAACGATAATGCAAATGCAAAATCAATCAATTTTCAGTTTTTTACCAGCGTTTATCAGTTAAAAACAGAAAATCGATTGATTTCTTGTTGAGTTTTTAGAACGAAATTTACAATAAGCAATCACTAAATATTCTGTCACAACTCATCAATCATGACAGTTGCCACACCATGTGGTGAAATTTATTGTTAAAAAACTTTAAAAAAAGTAATTCATCAGCAAATGATAGGCTACTCTGTGCTGCTAGTAATGACAGCAAATGTTCAGATACTGTGTTGTCAACAGATTGTCATTTTTTGCGTCACTCAATTAATTAAATGGTAATCAAATCTTGTGATGCAGAAACGTCTCCTATGAAAAATATTCTAGCTGTAGGCCAACGACGTTTCATCGCCGTACGACCGAAGGCGGTTACAGCAGCTGCTCAGTGTTCAATAAAGGTGAAATTGTTTCGGGTTGGTGGTTTGGCGTAGCGGTAACGCGTTTCATTCGATCAACAAAGTTACTCTACGCCGGGCCGGGTTAGTACTTGGATGGGCGACTGCCTACTGGCAGGTAGACCATCTCGGTATGTAACCAGCCGCCTAGGTCAACTCAGCCTTCCATCCCTCCGTTGTAGATAAATCGAGTGCCAGCTTATCTGGCTGGGGTTAAGGCGGGGCGCGTTCACCTCTGTCGGGTGGCAGGTAAATATGTGTGATCCCATGCGGCAGGTGACGCTTTGTAGTTTTGAGATAGGCTTTCCATTAAGAGCTATATCACCATCTTTAACCTTTAAACTTTTAGAAGACGGACACCTTGTTTTTAGCTCTGTAAGCTGCAGCGTGTAGGCAATAAACCTGAGCAGTTTTATTGTTGTTAATGAGCTATTATATTGTTTTGATTTTGATTTATGCTTGTGACTAATACGTTTAGTCTGTGACGTAACACAGGTGACAGTGTGCCAGATATCGGCCGAGACGATTGAGAGCGGGACCACACGCATAGGCTACCAGTCAACATCCATCGTTCAGTTCTTCGTTAATTGCCATCAGCTGCTGTAACTTACACGACGTGTATATCTGTAGCGTTTTGTATATACTTTGTGATTTTTGAATGACAGAGTTGTTTATATTTTTATTAGCTATAGCTTTAATCGCCAGATAATAGCGTTTATCAAGTGATTATTTGGCGCGTGTGAATTGAGTTCAGCTGAACAGTTGGAAGTCGTTATCTGCGTATGTTCTGATTAAGTTAAGATCATAATTATACTATTGCGTACTTGTACAGCGGTTAAGTCGTGACGCAGATGTTTTATTTTGCATGGTACGCTACTGAACTATGTTGTATGTGGTCGTTGATTTTTCAACAGAAACGTAACTGCCAAGCTACGTCGTATTTTTGTTATAAATAGGCTATTTGCCATGAACTGTGCAACTGCTGATGTAATGGAAATACTTTTTAAAAGTTAATTTTGATTCCACGTTGCTGACATATCACAGGTCATCTAATAAAAGATTGTCGTCCATGTTTAAAGCATTGCTGTTTGTCCCAGTGGCGGATCCATAATTTTGGAATAGGAAGTGCGGAAGGCTGTGCCCCCTTCCCAGAAAATTTAGTAAAATTTTATGCAGAAATATTGCATTTTGTGCAAAATTTTTACTTGGTTATAATATGCATCTAGTCAATATGAGGGGCTGTTCCTCCAATCGTTTTGAGTCCGCCAGTAATTTGCTTTACTTTAGGAGGTAGCAATACAGATTCAGTATTCAGTATAGTTTTTGGTACTGTTCGGTAGTGTCACAGCTTTGCTTTCCCTTAGCGAAATACAAAGCGGAAGTCAGCCAAAAAGTTTTCTGGTGGCCTATAATGTCAGAGAGAGACGGAGACACGTTAACAACCTGCCATTTAAAGCATCAGTTTTTTACAACCTCTAGCATACGGACGTTTATTTTATAACGCGTCCAATGATTGCGTCGTTGTATGAATGAACGGAAATTTAGTGAAGCTATGTCCGACAGCGCCCGGTGGCGCTCGTGCAATTACAATCAATGCATAATGCACAGCGTAGATCAGAATGCAAACTGCATGGACTACAATATAATTGCTGTACTGTATGGCGGCTTCAGCTCGATCGAGCTTGGCAACAGCTGTTGACGCGATTGTCATTGGCGTTAGTGATCAACGCGTGCCTCTGTATCTGTATACGTACTTAGGCCTCTGCATACGCTCGTGAATAGCATCGAATACGATAGATTTACGATACGACACCAGAATGCAGAACGCACGCTAAAACTGACAGCTAACCAGCTTAGCTAACCGCAAGTGACCAAGACAATAAACCGAAAATATAGCCAATATTCTCTATTACGAGCGCTTGGAATACCGGTACGCAGAATCGAACAACATTCTGCATGGCGCCGCGTCATTGGAAATGCTGGCTGCACAAACGAAATGTGGCCGCAACTGACTGATCTGCAACGAACTTCAGTTGCTTAGGAGAAACTGTTCGTCATCTGGTTGAAGGTTAACTGTCAGCGATCTGTGCAATCTGTATTAAGCCACGAAGGACTGCAGAGACCGAGACTGGCCGATTGGTTTGCCATGGAGTGACGACGCGACTTCCACGATAATGAACCTGTTCCGAAGCAGGCAGAGCGTCAAGATCTCGGAGAAGGAGCCGTTGTACAGCGTCGGGTACCTCGGCCAGATGTCGACCGTGTACGTGCGGGGAGACTGTAGCGGTGTCGAGAGGCCGGTCAGCGCTCTGTGGTCCAACTACATTGAGCGCCTCACTGAGGCCGGGGTCGCGGTCGACCCACGGGTGCCGAGTGGACCCGTGCCCGGATGCTGCGTTCTGATGAAGCTGACCGTCTGCGCCAGCGGACTCAGAACACAGACGGGAGACGCAACCGAGTTCTGGTCGGCACATCGCATCGCGTTCGCGTCCTGGCAGCGCAGTCGCGCACTGTTCGTCTGGATCTACCGTCATGAGGCGTCGAAGCTGCAACGCGTCGAGTTGCGTTGCCACGTCGTCGTCTGCGCGTCGGACGCAGTCGCGGAGAAGATCGCAGTCTCGTTGCGTCAACGTCTCCGGGCGGCTCTGAGTGAATACGCGCGGGAACGCACACGGCGTCAGAACGCGCGACTTCATCTGACCCGTCTCGTGCAGCAACGCGGTCCCAGCTCCGCCAACCACGACAACGAAGATCACCACGTTGACGTCGACGTGGTTCTCGTTACCTCGCTTCCCTCACCGCCATCGTCGTCCTCCAAGGACGCAGATTTGACGCGCACTCGCTTGCTGTGCGTCGGCAAACACTACAGACCTCCGGCGTCACCGACTCTCACTGTCATCGACGAGGATGTCGCCGCAGAGGGTGATGTCCTGGAACAGCGTAGTGCCGCGGCTGGCGGTAGTATGGAACTGTTCCTACAGCAGCTGCAGCCATCGAACCGACCGCTCTCCAAGTCGTGACTGTATGCTATATGCTGTGTGTGTATGACAACTCGTAATAACGTTCGTAATAACTCGTAATAGTGACATATACCAGATATTTTCACTACTCACCGTCGATGGCTTATAGCATGGAACTATGCGTTATTGTCCAGGCTTTCTTGCTTATAGTGGTTAAAGTATAAATACAGAGTAACAGAAGTGAGGAAACGCTAATTTGGCTTTGGGCCCCGTTGATTGTTTTGGGCCCCTTGCTGCGTCTTTTGGGAACTTAAGGTAGAGAATTAACGTTTTGGACTAAAAACTAGAGATGAAAGAACTGCGTTCCCCCGCATTCCCCCATACTTTAACCACTGCTTGCTCATAGGCCTGAAGCTGAAATGTAGATTTTAAGCTAACTTTTTCCAGTTAACTTCATTAAACTCCTTCGCCTCGCCTTTGCTATATGGATATGCAAGTAGGCTTATACGTGCAGAATAGGCCTATGAATTGATACAAGCCGAGCTCATGCAAACGAAAATAAGACAGCACAAAACAAAGGCGAAAAACCTACTTATTAGTTCATAACTCATGCACCCGAAAACTGTGACAGAATTATATCCCGTTTATAGGATGAATTGCTGGCTCTACGAGCGAATAACAAGAGCGATCGTCGTGCGCTCGACGAGCTGGCTTGATCAGCTGGCTTGATAAGCTAACCGTCTCGTTGTTTAAACATTCATAACGCTGGTTCGACGAACGTTTATAGAGCACTCGTCGTGCGTTCGTCCGGCTGATTCGGCGATCGCTCGTCGTTCTCCTATAGTACGCTTGTCCAGCTAGCGTAGCTCGTCAAGCCAGCTTCCATCATGTGAACAGGGTATTATATTTAAGAATTCGGTAAATGTAGACACAATTAACAAATAGCTTACACATTGTTCTACATAAAACTGGGCAGTTTGTTATTTTGTGACATTATTTAGGCCCCTTTTAATGCGTGAGGTTAATTCCCAGTCCTAAACTACAGCAGTGCAGCTGTACACAGATTCAGAGTATCGGCATAGTAGTCTTTTAAATCGTTACTTGTAAGGTTGTTAAACAACTGTTACTCCACTACGTCCAATAATGCTATCTGATTCGATTATTGTCAATTTGCCATGCTCATTTCTGCTCCGAAAATAAATGGCAAATTTACTTATTTAACAACTATCACTAAGTAGTGCATCATCTATTTATATATTCTATGGTGTAAACAAAATGGTTGTTTGTTTGTAGATACGTGGCATTAGTTGCTGAGTTTGTTAAATATGGGGCTTTGTAAATGTCCCAAGAAGAAAGTTACGAATCTCTTTTGCTTTGAACATCGTGTGAATGTGTGTGAATATTGTTTAGTGGAAAATCACTCGAAGGTACAGTTCACTAAGTAGTCGGTTGAATTTGTGGGCGGAACTGAAAGCGACGCTATCGCAGAAGTTCCCTGCCAGGAATTTTGTAGTAGCGATTTAGGCTTAGGATTACAGCTGGCATTAGGATTCAACTGGGAAAGTTTTGCTTTAGCGCCCTGAAAAGCGGGCGAGTACTGGCAATGGGCAAATTTAGTATTCGTAAGTAGCCGAAATATCACGTTGTTGTATTGATGTTGCGGGGCGGATACTAAAAATGAAAAATTATTTCTTTGCGGCACTTAATCATTATCGTGGCGGGCAAATGATTCACTACAAATTGGACTTCTATCGCACGTCTTTGAGAGTTACCGGTAATCAACTTGCTGTCAATCGTTGGAAGTTTGGATTCATCGTAAAGCAGTATATGTCTGCAAGATGTTAACTGATCAAGACTACAGATTTTTATCAGCAAATCAGTGCACTTTTGGGATATTTTGAAGGATCAGTAATTTATTCTTGTACATTTGAATCGCAGCATTTAGATAGAGTGCTGTAAGCAGCATATGGTTTGTTTGTTTTAGTGCATTGTTCAGTCATATCTGCAGTGGCTGCAGGATAGTGACTATGATCCTACCTGCAGGTTGTGTGGAAAGAATCTGACGGACGATGGATGTGGCAAATGCGTTCGCCTGCAGTGCTATGGTAAGTACAGGCTGCTGTGACCTGTTCATTTGTGTAGTCATGTAGACATTGGCCAGTAAGTCAAGCTTTTGAAAAATTCAACGACTTTTTGTCGTTTGTTGTTTATACTTTTTTGGCATCTGTTTTCATGAAATCTTGTTTTGAGTTTTTCTTAAATTTTGTTTTTTCAAGAAGTAGGCAGTTGCACTTACATTACTGCTGATCAGTGATAGATCCAGAATTTAGGAATGGGGGCAGAAGGGATGAGGTCTAGGGAGTGGGCTATGCCCTCTGAAAATATGTAAAATAATGCATTTTTGTGCAAAGTTTTTACTTGTCTTGGTTATAAAATGTATCCAGCTAAGGGGTGGTGGGTCGCCTTTGCCTCCTTCCCCCTAGATCCACCACTGCTGCTGGTAATTCTGGCATCTGTGTTGACTACAGACGTGTTCCACTGGTCATGTTTGAATGAGTTTGCTGGACGACTACCGCCAAACACTGCACCAGCGGGCTATGCGTGCCCAGCTTGTCGCACCGCCTTGTTCCCTGCTAGCAACGTAGTGTCGCCGGTTGTCGATTCTCTGCGGGAACTTTTGTCCACGGTCAACTGGGCCAGAGCTGGCTTGGGATTGCCACTGGTAAATAGATGTTTTGTTTGACATACTGTACTTGTCAAGAATTTGTGTAATAGAGCACATGCAGTCTTGTGATGACTGTATCAGACTCAGTGAATTGCTGTTAGCATCATTTGCTACTTGTTTGCCTCTTGTTGAGAAGCTTGTGTAGCGCCTCAGATTCAGTGAGTTCTCACTGACATTGTGCGCTTTATAAATTAAATTTACTTACCTCCTTACTTTTTGCAGTTTGTAATTTAGCGTTGATTGCCATAATGAATGTGTACCCATTAGCGTAGTCTGAACAGTGATTACTGGAGGTGTGAACATTACCAGTATTCTGATAGCGAACCTTCTGCTTGCATATGCTCAAGTTTTGTTACTCCAGCAATTGTAGCTTAGTTTATATTTATTTAGATTTTAGGCAAACTTAACTGCCTCACTCTTGTGTCCTAAGCCTTTTTTGCACCAGTGCACTTGCAGACCTGGGCAAATTACTGGCTCAGATGTAATTCAATTACAAATTACAAGTTACTGACATTAGTATAATTGAAATAACAAATTACTTTGGAATCGGAGGCCAGATTACAAATCACATAATTTCAGTTACTTCAGTTGCAAATGACATGCAATTGCTAATCTTGTTTTCCAATTAGTATTATACCTGATAAATACATTTATAGGTTTAACAAACTAGCAGTAGTACACTAGTAATGTGGTCACTATTCATTATCAGACCAAAAACACCAGGAGCAAGCAGCAACACACCAATTACCTGGTAATGTCAACTACTATCTACACTATTTACAAACACAACTTATATTTAGTAATGTAAGTTACATCATGTAAATCACATGAAGGTCCATGTCACTTTAAAGGCCTGGAAAAAGAGCAATTGTAAAAATCTTATATGACTTGACAACGATTAGCAATGCAGGCTGTTTTGTGTTCATTCCACGATTAACGAAATGGAAGGTCTGCTATCTACAGTCTACATTAATTACAAAAACAACTTGTGCAAAAAACATTTAAAACTGAAAATGTAACTCACATGGCAAAGTGTAGTTAAGTATTTCAGAGAGATCAACATGGTGCTTAATATAAAATTAATAGATGTTATCACTTAGAACTTTTAAAATGTATTTGAAAGTTGTAATGTAATTTGAAATTACAAGTTACATGACCATGTAATTGAATTAACAATTACAAATTACATTAAAACCAAATGTAGTTGAATTACAAATTATAATTGTAATTTGTAATTGAATTACGTAATTGAATTACATGTAATTTTGTTACTGCCCTTCTCTGTGCGCTTGGTGAAATGTGGCTTTTATGATGTCGAAATATTTAGAATCTGCATATTAATACTGGCAATTGGTGCGCTAGATTGTGGAGACAGATGATCAGCAGAAGCTGCCAGCAGTGAATGGCCCAGCTGCCAATATAGCATCATCCAGCCTCACTGGTGTACACAGTCAGACTGTGCATACTGCGTCAGCACCAGCAGATGGCAGCACTGGCCACAGGTCGTCACAGGCACAGAGTGTCATTTCGGTGGATGAAACTGTGCCGTACACTCGTGCCGTTGATCGGTCGGAGCTTCTTAGTGGTAAGTCGGCATCACCACTACTTTTGTTTTTTCTAACCTTAGCTAATTTTAGGAGTTATTCCACATTAGGCTGGGTCTTTGAAAAATGTACATAGATGTGAATTGTTGGAGTGAGAATTTTAGCAGGTTTCTGTAATGCAACTAGCAGCATTAGAGCACTGAAGTCTAGTTAACTTACCATAGATAATTATATCACTGGAGATTTGGTTACTTCTTTTTAGAGCTGTCGAAGCATTAATTTTTTAATGCATTAACGCACTGTGCATCAATTTTTTTAACGCATTGATTAATGCATCATCAACGCACCCAGGCCCATCAAGAGGGAGAGTAGGCGGTAAGTTACCCCAGGCCCCACGATGTTTAGGGGGCCCACCTGTAGAGTATAGAAAGTTAGAAACACATTTTAAAATGTATAATCACAATAACTGACGTCATAGCTAGCATAGAAATCTATTAGCCTGTCATCAGAATAATTATTTATTTACAGTAGTGATGAACGGAAACTACAGTTTAGTTATAATTCATTTGATTGTCAAATAACCGCAGTTTAATGGAATATTGGGACTTTTCTTCACAGAATTTAGTAACATAAATTTACGTATGTGCATTAATTTTTTTAATGCACATTAATTTATTAACGCATTAATGTGTTAATTGATGCATTAATTTGACAACTCTACTTTTTTAGAATGATGATGATGTTACTACGTAATGTCTGCTAGTGTACTGATTTTGTGATAATAAATCTTGTACTCTTTGTAAATACAGCTGATGACTGGGTGGAAAATGTGTGTCATTGTGTGAAAATTTGATGCCACTTGTCACTGCTTTTGCACAGAAAATTGATACTTGGGGTCAGCGATGCTATGTGGTTCTGAATAAGAAATTTTGCACAGTTTAGATTGGTCAGTCACATTGATAAACAACTTTTTTCAGCTGAGGTACAATGCACCTGGTTCTTGAAGCTGCTGCAGGACAGATCTGTGTTGACCAGCAGAATTTTTTGCTGTTTTAGTTGATAATAAAATACTGTGTGTGACTGTATGTAGAGCAGAATAATATAATTTGATTTTGTTGCAGATATGCAGAAACTTGTCGGTGAAATTCCTGATGGGGTGGATCGCTCGAACACATCGCATGACCATGATCGAGACAAGTACAAGAGAAGACCAGCCTTACAGTGGTTGACGCATTGGTTCAGGTATGTAGCAATTGCTCTTCCTTACCTTAGGGGTCATTCATAAAGGATTTCAGCAAAATATGAACCAAAATTGACCCTCTCCCCCATATCCGCTTTTGTCTGCATTGGCCCAACCCCTCCTCCCCTTCTCCCTGCGGACATAAACACCTAATAGTATCGCAACCGGGAATTGAACCCACGACCTCATGATCGTAAGTCCGACACCCTCCATTACACCACCAAGCGTCTGTTGCCTGTGAACTAGTGATGATCTGATATCAGGATTTCAATTTTGATAGAGTATCAACACGATATTTTGAAAATATCACGATATCGATATCGATATTTTAAAAACGATAACTATGTAAATCTTATACAAGCAGGAGAACAAGACGTGAATGTTCAGCAAGGCAGTTTGCTCTACGTAGATACTAAAATGTGTCAGAGAACTTAACAATGAAATATAGACTGTCGTGTCATTAAATTACGACACTATAGTTAGTTTACTTTGGTTAGTTTGTCGTTTTCTTCGTTCCTTCTCTTTATTTTGGTGATGCAGTAATAAAAATATTAGCCTGTGGCGTTAAATATTGTGATATATAAAAGATATCGCGATATATCGAAAAATTCAGTATTTTTTTGATGATACGATAAGACACGGTATATCGATATCAAAAACGATATATTGATATTTTCGATATATTGAATCATCACTACTGTGAACAGGTCGATAACAATGTAACAAGTGTGTGAGTTGTGTGTCTGTTGCGTGTTCAGTTCACGCTCGAGTTCCAGTCGACCGGTCAAAGACCCCAACGCCAGAGTGAAGCGTGTCATGATCGTCATACTGCTGATGTTGATCGGCTTCATCACGGTCATCATCATATTCACACGGCTTGGCAGATCGGTCACAGACAGCGATCCTTTTCTCGATCCAATGGCGAACCCTCACATACGGGTTCAGGAAGACTTTGTCGATGCTGCGTGAAAGAACTTGTACAGAGCAGTGGAGCTGTTGATTTAGGTGTATGGACAGTGGTCACTTCAGCATTCGGCTTCATTGTCAGAGTGCCAGTGAAGCATATTGTACTGACACTCTGCCAGCGTAGACTGTCATTCTGCTTAAGTGTCCGTACACCTTAAACTCTTGTAAACTTTACAGCTGCAAATTGAAAAATTATTGCTCGGCTATCATTTTGTTTAATGTTGGCAGATTGTTTGCCAGTTTTTGTTGTGGGAACAGTCTTATCTGTTATATGGTACATTATCTGTGTATTATGCGACTTAAATCTGATTTCAGGCTGGATATTTTTAGTTATAGCAGAACCCGATTCTACTTTTATGTAGTTTCGCGTCACTTTATGGTGAAAAGTGATAGTTTGGCTTGTACTAAGTTCTGTTAACAACGTTGCAGTAACATTCTCTTTTTTATGTGCCACTATTGGTAGATTATAATAGGGCAGTTGCATTTTTTAACTTGATTTGTTTGACATCAGTTATCCATGTTTAATTTGGCTTTAGTGTCACATGGTTTTCCCAGTTGCAGTTGCGCCTTTTACGTATTTTAGTAACACCAGTCATAAACTTTGCTGCATGTGTTTGATGGTGGGGTGTTATTTATTTGTCGTCTGCTTCTTTGAATTTTATTTCTCCATTTGTCCTGTGATGTATATTCTTGTTGACAGTTATAATGTTACAGTCTAGTTACATGTTTCCAGTGCTTTCTTAGAGCAGTAGGAATTTATTGGCAGACATCGCTACATCACTGAAATTGTTTCACATTTTATCCGATGGCATTAGTAAATTGCTGCCACAGTGCTGTTTTTTGCTCATTTCAACTCAGTTTTCAGATCAACTCATTTATATTGACTTATGCACATTTTTCCGATTGGGCTGCAAATCTTGCGACAGAAACTTATTTTTCTAATCTATGGACTTGACTGTCAATGGAAATGTGTTGATGTTTTGTATTGTTGAATGATAACAAAAGAAAACCCAAAATATGTAATTTTATTTCAGTACATCCATTTTTGCCATGAATGATTATATGCAGTTTGATATGTTATCTCAAAGCACTTGTTTGCATTTCGGTATTCTGAACAGTTGTGAAAGTAATAGTAACATTCGTTGGAATTGAAGAGCTGTTCTGCTGCCTGTGGTTTTTTGCAAGCTGCAGTTACAGTGCCTATTGTACAGTTAATAGTAGTCGTTTACAAGAATTCTTTTCAAGAATTTTTGTTACCAGTATAATATGTATAGCCTATGTATTGTGTGCCATTTGGGTGAGTACCGGCACTGACCTGTTGATAGCTTCTGCACTAATTGGTGTTATTCTAATGTATGATGGTCTACTGATTGTATTTTCTAAGCAACCATGAGGTAAGCCACTCAGTAAGCTAGGAAAGGATTGCGGTGTAAATGTCAGTGTGTTCAGAAAGAAAGCAAGCAAGCAAATATAATAATATGTATTCACTTCAAATGCAGCGCGTCATCATCGTCAAGGCCCCGACAGCATACACAGCAATATAATAACTACCCGATGCTACTATGAACTCATCATCCAAATGGTGACCACGTGTCTTAGACTACATCTTTATACTTTTTACAATGACTGTGCAATGCCGATTGTCATCGCAGCAGTTCTGGCATTCTCTAGTAAAAGAGACTAGCTATAGACAGCCTCGCCCTGATTGGTTACGCAGTGGTTGTCATGCATTGAATAGCATGCCGACAATGCCCCTGACACTGTTGCTAGTTTTATTGCTTTCGCAATATGGAGAATCCGCAGAGCATTCCAGCGATCAAAGTGCAGTTATACCCATGTGATGGTCCATGTGTTGCACTGTTGTCAGCGTGTGGTGCTAGTGGTAGCCTCATTTTGTGCCATTTATCATTATCATTTATGTCACAATATCTCTTTCGAATTTTGTCCTGTTAAACTTGCCTTCATGTGACAGCTTATGAGAATTTACTGCTGTAAGGATTTCTGTATTGTCTGAGAATGCATTGTGAATTAGCTGAGCCGCGTATAAATTGAATGGTGTCCAGTTTAATGCATTGCACGGGCAACTGTCTGCGTGTCCCTATTGCAAACAGTGGATGCTAGACTACTGCAGCATTGTCATATACGCATGTTGGACTTTCTGTAAAGGTTAAATTTTTTGTTCCGTTGTTATTTCTATGTGCATTGCTTGGAAAGGCTGTCCCCGAAATGACCTTTACTGTGTCAGGTGGGACGTAAAACCCTACTCACTCACTTTTTCTGCATGTATCTCTCCATATACAGTATACGGATGGATATGTGCATAATCGTACATGCGTAGCTTATTTTCATATGTGCGGAGTGCATTCTGTAGCATGAAAGCTGCTCTCCTGGTGGTCTTTCATACAGCAGTGACACATATGAATTGAATAGTTGAATAGTACGTGCATTTGTTCATTATTGTTTCCACGGACTGGTTTCATGGCGTACAGTGTACATACGTGTGTTGTACTTAATGTATTGCTAGGTGGACGATCCTGTGTAGTAGCCTGCATTTCTTGACTTTTTGGATTATTTCATGTTTGAAATAGTTGTCTTATTCATCTGCTGTGACCAACTGGTTCTGATGACTGACCTATTTTAAGCTAAAGTTTCTTAATATTCTTTTGTTAGATTTGCTGAGTAAATCTCATCAAAAGCCTGTTAAACACAGCATAGCACCATTGTGGAGTCAGTAGCCAGGCCCATCAAGAGCCACAGCGAGGCCTGGGGAAACATTCTCATGCTCCTCCAAACATTTTCGTTGGGCCCCTCTAGGGAGAAAATTTTTGAATTTCTTTTTTCAAAATGGTGCATTCTGGTGTATTTTATATTTCTGAGTGACATTGGGGCCCCCAAACGTCGCAGGGCCTGGGGTAGCTTACCCCCCTCTCAATGGACCTGCCAGTAGCCAATACATAGTCAAAACCAATACATAGTCACGTATTTTCTCTTTCTAAATCAGGTTTATCTTTTATGCTTTCTGCGCATTGTCACGTGGAAAGGACAGTTCAGAAAATTGTGCATTTGGCATAGTTATTTTTGCTCCTGCTTGTGTTATTTGATTTCCTTCTGACACTTTCAGCTGTGTGCGTTTAACAAATTCCTTTTGCAGAAGAAAAAGTATTGAAGCATTAACGAAGCTAAATATTGTGATTGTTATTTTTTTGTTGTTTTGTGCAGACTGTTCACTTTCTATCTTAGTTGATTTCATCAACTCACCCTCCTATCCTCACATGTCAGTGAATGGTAGTCAGTAGCTGATTGTCTGAGGATGATATGGTTCTTTCCATCAGCATGCGAACAAACTGGTTGTGTGCCATGCTCGGGATATGTACGCAACATAACAAGCATTATTCATCTTTACTTTAGGCCTGTTAACGGTCTATAAAATCTGCACTCGATATATAATAGCTGACAGAAGACCTGGTAATTTAGCATTTTAAACCGTTGGCATCAGTTGTGTTTGCTGTAATCAGACTACCATTATAACAGGCAGTGTATAATGTTGCATATGAATATGAACACTTGACATCAGAAACGTTGCCGATACATGGCTTATTGCATAGAGTACAGTTTAACGGTTGATTATTACTCAAATGTTCTTCATATGTAGGGCCCACAGTTGTCCGCGGAAAATTTTGCCAAATTCTGCGGGCCAATTTACAAAATTCTGCGGCTTACGGCAGCAAAATCACCCAAAGTCCATGGCTCACCTCAGCCTTCTATTTGTAAGTAAACTGAGATATATTTTGTTTAGAAACTTTTAGTTTCTGACAGGCCGGCTGGCATAGTGACATTGTGCTGAGTTATGCTAGCAGTGGACAAAGAAAGTTACCTACCTTTTTTGTTTTAAAAGTGCAATTTGTCAAGATGTGTTACATTTATTTACGATTGTGCCATATTGTGATAGCTATTAGTAGGGCCCACAGCTTTTGGCAGTTCAGCTTGATTTTTTTCGTGATAAAAATACGTCAACAGGTCAAAAATCATACTAATCGCCAGCCAATTTTCAACTTCTGCAAAATTCCGGTGAAATATCAAAATTCCGTGGCTCTTCTCAAAATTCTGCGGTCCTCGGAAAACTGTGGGCCCTATTCATATGTTCACGCAAATGTAAGTTAAATATAGCAAAATTATCCTTTCCATCCTGTTGGCATATATTGCAGTTTTTGTGCAATTTGTCAACAGCATTATATGGTTATACAGTTTACGCTTTATTTCGTTGAACAGCTGCAAATGGCGTATATGCCATTCAGCTCTGTGCTCTGTGCAATTGTTCATATTGACATAGAATTTAATTCAGTCCTAGAGACATGTGAGAAACATTTCCACTGATTTAGAGTCAATGCATTGGGTTTGTTATGGTATATATGAGGGGTTTATCTATCGATAACGAGGCTAAAGGACTAGGCTTATTGTCATGAAAAATGCGCATGATCACTCATCTGAATAGATACTCTGTCTTGATACAACTCTCTTTGAAGAGTAAACAGTACTTCCAGACTCCAGTGCAAGTCATCTGGCCTTGATATACAGAAGATAATGTGATCGTGGACAATCAGTAATGATCTTTAGTAACATGGTGTGCTTCTCTTGGTTTTGGCTTTATATTCTATTATGTTGGTCTTACTTGGTCTTAGTGTTGTTAATCGAATTAAAACCAGTCTTGGCTTTTTAAAGTTTTAGAGTGGCAGGTTAAGTGGCATAACTGTTACATAACATTCGCAATGCAGGCTGAAATAAAAAATGAAAAATATCTGCTTATGTCTGTTTTCTGTAGAAACTGCTGGTGTACATTATGTATTATTCTTGTTGTGCATCCATTCTGTACTGTAGCAGTTGAAATCTTAGGTCTTTGTTTTGGTGTCTTTTTCTTGCTGTCTATGGATCAGAGATTTTGATCTTGGTCATATCGCTGCTGCTGTGCTTATACTCAGTTTTATATTAACCCAAATAAAACTTATGCAGATAGAAGATCTTAATGTGAAGCCTCTTTTTAGAAAGAATAACCCACACCGTCTCGGAGCTTACTGGATCGTGCAATGGATACATTACACCAAAAAAAATTTGTTAATGCTCGAATTAAGAGACTACGAGACCAAATGCCATAATAATAATGATTAAATTATCATAATAACGGAATTTGTATAGCACAAGTATGTCGATTGACTTAGCTCTATAGATGGACAGTTAAGTCGTGCTAGAGAACTAGATCGAGCAAACATCAAGCAATTTAAGTATTTAAAATGCACGTGCACGACGTGCGCTCTAATTGCTCGATGTTTGCTTGATCGTGTAAACGGGTTATTACTCTGGCTGGTCTGCTTCTGCTGTTGCTACCTAACGTGTCAGCTGTGCCAACGGACATCACTCACTACAACGTTGTGAACTTCGTCAATTTTATTAGGCATATACAACAGAACTGCGAATGGCTTAAGAATGGACCGCTAACAACGTAACAATGTGCGTTATATATACCACGTTTACACGATGAAGCTAGCTCGACGAACGGAACGGACGTCATGCAAGTTCGTCGAGTCAGCTACATCGCAAAACGGGCTACTAATCAAGGACTGAGATGATAGGGTCTAAGCGAGACACTGGCGTTGTTTCAGTTATACACAGCTCACAAGTTAAATGTTAACATCACAGCTGAAGCGATGACGCCCGGCAGGTGGCGGACAGTTAGAGAGATGTTTCGACGTGGAACGGCGGCGGGTTGATGATGGCGTACGTAGGACGCCGGACGAACGCCTTCCAGCGTCGCGGCGTGTCTCCGAGACCCGGCTCTGACGACAGGTAAGTGGACGTGGTCGACACGGACGATATGTCATCCAGCAGAATACCCGCGGCGTTTACACGCATGCGCAGTGCGTCCTCGTAAGAAGGCGGCAGATCGTCGTCTTCGTCGTCAGCGGCGTCGTCGTCGAGGACGTGGTCGGGCCAGTCCCTGCTGCGTCGAGAGCGCATCACGACTCGTCGCCCGACCACGTCGTACGCCGACTGTGCTGCCGGCGGCTCACATCTGACGCTGATTGACGCTGGAACGACGACAGCGGTAGAAGCAGCGGCACTCGTGGCGTGGGCTGAGTCTAACGCCGTGCACGATGAATCGCCGTTGTCGCCGTCGTCGTCGACGTCGGCTTCGCTGATGGCTGACCGGGCGCCGCTTTCGATGAAGGACTTGACGGGACGCAGCTGTTCGAGCCTGGCAGACGCGTTCTGCAGTTTCTCGAACGACTCCGGCGTCGACATGGACGTACTCATTCGACCGACGCCGACCGAGTCAGCACCATCAGAGGTCATCGTTCTGCGACCACCACGTCGTTGATGTCGTCGCACCTGCTGATCTATCGCCAGTGACGTGTCGCTGCCGCTCGGCGCGCCCACCGCCTCGGCGTAACTTCGTCGACGTTTGCGCTTGTGTACCCGGGCGGCTTCGCGTCGTCTGGACCGCCAGCCGACCGGCACGCCGCCCTCCCCTTCCCTCGCCGACACCGGCTGAGAGCGATGGAGAGTCGACGGCTGGAAGAAAGCTCGCCCGGCGCCGTGGTCGTAGATGGCTGTGCCGTACACCGTCGTGCGGCCTGCCGACGCCGAAAGCAAACTGGTACGAACGTGGCATCCACGCACTAGCGGCAGCAGTGCAACTGAACCTCCATCAGGCGCCTCGGAGCCGAGTTCAACGTTAGTCCTGCCGCAGTGGTCCATTCGCATCGCCTCCGAGTAGCTGGGAATGAGCGCGTTCTGGGTAGACAGTGCGACGTCGCTGCGACTGGACGTAATGGCGTCGGGATCCGTACGTTGCTGCTGCGAGGCGCTGCCACTACCGCCGACTCCGAACACTTTGTGGATGTAGTAATGGACGTATGCGATCCGGTAATGCATGAAGACTCGCAGTGGCCACGATAGCAGAGCGACGGACGCCAACCAGAACACCCACCGCGACAGATACCACGGAACTCTGCAAGCACGACATCGGCGGCGTTCGTTTAGCGTGAATCATTCATTTGCAAATAAAAACCATAAAAACATGTTTTTATGCTTTTATTTAAAAAACATATTTTTTTACATCTATGGCCTGAATAACATGCATTTTACGCCGGATAATTTACTACTAACAACTGGAGGCCACCAGTTTACCAGACAGTGCAAGCAACTACAGTATCTCTTATGCAATATGCAAAGAGCAAGTTACACGATGCAGAAAAATGAATTTGCAAACAGCCTTGGACAAGTTGCTAACCTAACCTACTGCATACTCGTGTCAACTCCTGACTCCCAGGGCTCAGCGGGATATGACCATTTGTGTGATGCTTAACTCACTAATGTGCGTTTGTCACATTTTAAAAAATAAATACTGTGCTACTGTGTTAGTTTACGGGCTAGGGGATAAAGCACTAGAGTGACTGATCGGGGTGGTGGTACATCTGCTGGCTGCACTGCGGATCTAGCTGTTCGCTGGCGCGAGCAATGAATGACCGCATAGTGCGCTGCGGTATCATTAGCTCATGCCAATCTGCTGCAACGTCCGAGACCGCAAAGCGTTTCTGCGTGTTCTCGGGACTGACTCTCATGTAAGCCGCGCTATATTAATAATAAAGCACCGGACTTTGTCGGAATTTTCCCTGAAACGTTTGCAAGCGTAGACGATAGAAGACATCATGGTAGTGGTAGGTTAGTTAACCTGGACGGATCAGCGAATACGACGACGCGGTCCCTGTACTCGTAGTTGCCGTCGAAGTCGACGCCCTCGCGCGTTTCCATGTAGTCGTCGCGGCATTCGTACGAGCTGAAGAACTCCGACCTCTGCCTGTCATAGTCGTTCTCGGCGTCCACGCTGGCGAACGAGAAACGCTTCGTGAAGCGGACCCGGGTGCACGGTCTCTTCTCGAGGTCGACGAGACGGCGCGATACATCGCGTACACCGGCAGACCGGAAGTCGTACACCGCGCTGGCCACGTGAGAGTTCACCCGCTCGTAGTAGACCTACCACAGTAACAGACACGTCGTAACACAGGTTACGATCTCGCAAAATACATTAAAAATACATTCACCGTTCTTTCAGCCACTGGCGAGGAAGAAAACGCGTAATAAAAACAAAGCACAAAAACGTACAACGGTGCAATAGGCTTCGCTGATAGCAGCGAACGAATACTGTCAAATATCTACTAAGCCTTTTGGGTGGAATTGTGTCTTGCACCGCAAGCGATTCCGCTTATTCGTATACGCATTTTTCCGTAGCTTGGTATGTTCGCGTGCCCTCTGTCACATTAGTGCATATCCTACTTAAACCGTTGACGTATTTAACTGCTATTCGGCAGTAGGGTCCAATCACATATATTAGTTGCGGGGAGCTGACTCCCCAGGTAAAAAGAATATTTTAAATTTTCGAGTCGAACCCCAGCCAAAACAGGCAATTGCTTCGGACTTGCGTAAAAATATTTTATGATTCACCAGGTAGCAACACTGATCGGTGATTCCGCCTCTAACCAAATTACTTTGGTTCTTGTTCATATAGCGACACGGAATTCTCTGAGTGACGTTTATCAACGTAGAATGTCATCAAACTGCAGTAACAATACTTAAACCATACTCCGCTCGTACTGCAACAGTTTTCGCAACTTTCGGCTGCAGTCATGCGCTACAAAGCAAACGACTGCGTGTGGTTTAAGTACGATACCGCGCTCTCTGGAATGGCGTACTGCGTACTCGCTTACCCATTAGAGCAGTGCGGTATTTAGTGCTAACACTAGGGGCCTATATTTTTTTATGCGACGCACCTGTGTGGATGAGAAAGCGTCGCCGTTGCGGTACCGTGCGACCTGCCGAGTGCGACGCACGTAGTGGTAGCAGATGGCTCGCCACCAGACGATTGGCGTCGCGTCGGTCAGCTGTCTGATGAGTTCGTACACGGCCCTGGCGTCGACACGATCGTCCAGCTGAGCGCGGAGTCGGCAGTGCCAGCACTCGACCAGGTAGACAATGTACATCATGAGCACGAACGCCACCGGGATGTAGACGTAGCTGTCGTCGCAGGCGTGGACTAGTCCTCCCGCGCCCCCGTGCGTTCCGTTAGTGACGTCATTGACGACGCTCAGCTTGCACCAGGCCAGGGCCACCAGACAGCAGAAGACCAGCAGACTCAGCACGAGACACTTCCAGTGACAGTGTCGGCACAGCGACCGACAGAACGACACGCGTGTCGGCTGTTGCTGCAACCAAACGAACAAAGCTCACGAATAAATGCATTTCTTCAAAACGCAGTCTGTTACGGCATCGTGCTCGGCAAAGTGGCGAAGGCATCGTAACTGCTAAGCGCACAATACCCAAAAATATCGTGTTTTCAGTCTTTTCACTCAAAAAAAGATAGCACAGTGTGTTGTTGCCCGTTGGACTTGCCACTAGTCAGTTTCTTTGCCTAACTTAAAGTGTTTTCGTTTCGTATCATTAATTATTATTTTCACAAGTTTTATTATTGAAAACTGGTCAAAAAGGCGTAAAGCAAACTATTCAGTACGGTAAAACAAATCATTTGAAACTGCACACGAGTGCTAGCAATGAGAAGTCGAGAACTATAAAAAAACAGTCTCTCTATAGGACGGTTGGATACAATGGTTTGCTGCGATATCAACGACAGATAAAAGACGACGCTCTCGTAACATAGGAGCGAGCGAACAAAAGGCTGGTTGGCGCAGCAGAGCGATGCGAGGTCAAGTTAGAGGTCAGGCGTGGACGCACTAGTCAACACCGTGACGCCAGCAGTCCATCACGCAGCCAGCTCGATCGTGGCCAAAATTGCAGCGATTAATTCTGCGCGCGCTGTGGATATAAGAGGGTCGCTGAAAACGCGGCAGTGAAAAACATGGGAACGGCCTGCGTATGGATAGCGAAACATAACGAAATCGAGTTCGCGGATGGCCGATGGATAGCACCAGTGTTGAAAGAAACGTGTTGTAGTTACCTACGGTCAGGCGAGCGCAGGTTATCTACAGCAATCGTGAACTTAAACAGAAATTATTAAAGCGCTTTACGTGATAGGATAATTAAATGTTAGTCATTTTTTCTACTACTGGCTGAAAGAACTACAAACAGTTTTTGAAAAATAATTGTATATTAACGTACAACTAAAGTGAATTGAACGCTAAGCACACTGGAGCATGTATATCACATGTGTATTAATTGTATTTCACGCTCACGCATGCACGATGTTTCTATACATTTGGCGTTCCATAGACGATGGTCCTGCGTTTTCCGTTCCCGCGTTTTCAGTCGCCCCGATATAAGAACAGCGCTGGGCAGCGATCGAACCGACTAGTGCCATCGCAGCTGCTGTAGCAGGCGAGCCATTGACTGTAGGGTCGTGTTCGTCGACCGCCATGTTGTGTCGCCGTCGTCGCTTTAATGGTTCTGAAATATGACGTTATTTCGGCCGATGGTCCACTCGCATGGGTCAGTCGGCTGATGATGTGGAAAACAGCTCAGTGCGCCGACAACATCGTTAGAATCACCGATCGTCGGGCTCACTGAATGATGATGAGCGTTCTACACGACAAACTGTAACAAACCATTTGTTGCAGTTGTCGACTTTGAAACTAAATGCGTCTGTGAAGTAACGACGTTCAAGATAGGCACGCAGAACAGTTTCGGCAATAGGCCGAATGATTCGCATATAATCTTAGGATAACTTGAATCATGACACTTTAATTTAGCAATGTGTAATCTTTTTTTAAAGTCGCAGCAAGACTAAGTTTGTGTTGTAAGCCTATGCAGCTTAATACTTCACATATTTTATTAAACGTAGAAAAATTTAAGCAGCAAACGCCATATCCGCAGACAAATAAAAAGCACTACTGCATGAAATTGCAATATTTTCCCATTACCGTCCGAATCGTATGCTGACGATGTTTTGAGCAAACTTTAGTATAATTCGGCGCGTATAAATCGCCACTACAGCAGCGTTGCTGATTGCAGAACTATTGTGCTCGATTCGACTGAATAGCAGAAGAGAAAGCTTGTCTGCAGGGGGACGCCACCATACACCGTGGGATTCATTACACGACGAAGGCCCTGCGAGCCGCCAATTAAATGAACAAATATATCGGCGGAGGCAGTTGAGCGTATATCCACGAGGGAGCTTACTGCGGAAGCACGTGTGCTATGCTAAATTAGACACGTTTGCTGGGGCGGGGCGACTGAAAACGCGGGAACGGAAAACGCAGGACTGGAAAACGTGGGACCAAATTTGCACGGCTGGCAAACGCAGGACCATCATCTATGGAACGCCAAATGTATATATGAACATAGTGCAGGCGTGAGTGAGTGAGTTGCTTTATGTTTAGCGTTCGATTCACCACAATTTCAGGTAATTGTAGACCTAGGCTTACAATTAATTTTTCAAAAATAGTTTGTAGTTTTTTTTCAGCAAGTAGTAAAAATGACTAACATTTAGTCATCTTACCACGCAAAGCACTTTAATATTTTCTGTATTTTATAATAGACTTAATCTTAAAACTAGCACTGTTAAGATCATATACGCATAGCCATTTGCTTTAAGTTCTAGCAATCTAACTGGTAAATCTTTTTTTTTCTTTTTTATACATTTGTGAGAATGTTGAAATATTTTGGGGCTACCGTCAACTTTATGATTTTAAAGTTAAGTGCGAAGCTAAATGCTTAAAATTACTGAAGTCAACATCTAGTCAAACAGTATGAAAAACATTTTATTGCGTCGAAAACGTACATAAGTGTACAGGGTGGGCCAAAAATGGCACCATTTTTGTACACCTTATAATTTCACCAAATCTTAACCGATTTTCAAAATTCTTTCACTGTCAGAATAAGAGACAATTTGTAATAAAATTATCGCTATTAATTTTACCACACCTCAAATGTGTTTCTACACTACCTTGTGAAATGTCAGTGTCTTAAGAATAACAATTAAAAACAAGACAACTTCTGCAACAGTATATTTTTAAAAAATTAACAAAGAAACAGCGTGTTTGTTATCTCGGTTATTTTGTATAAAAAGTCACGTCAAATGGTGCCAGTTTTTACATTAAATGTTTAATGTGTCCGCTTTGCTGCTGGCCGACGCATCCAAGACGGCGACGCCACTGACCAATGGCGAGATGAACCAAACGCTGCGGCAGTTTGCCCCACTCAGTGACGAACGCCTGCCTCAGCTGGTTGACTGTCGTGAATCGTCAACATTAATAAACTATCTGTTGAAGAACATCCCAAACAGCATAACTGACCGGATTTAAGTCCGGACTGTTTGTGGCCACATGTCAGGCTCGATCAACGTTGATTAGCGGTGTCGCCGGCTTGAGTGTGTAATCTGACATTTCACAAGGTAGTGTAGCGACACACTTGAGGTGTGGTGGGATCTATAATAATAGTTTTATTACAAATTGTCTCCTGATTTTGACAATGAGAAAATTTTGAAAATCGGTTAATATTTGGTGAAATTATAATGTGTGCAAAAAATGGTGCCATTTTTTGGCCCAACCTGTAGGCCACTACAACACATTTCTTTCAACACCAATGCTATCCATTCGCGAACTCGATTTCTTTATGTTTCGCTTTTCATACGTAGGCGGTTCCCGTGTTTTTTAGTCCCGCGTTTTCAGCGTCCCCGTTGGCGCAGCAGAACACGCAGCATCCAGTGCAGGAATTGCTGCTGCTGCTGCTGCTGTGTCGCCCATATCTGATAGAGCTATCTGACTGGATTCGGATTGATCGTTCGCATCGCACGGTGTGTCCTTGACAGTGCGGCCTCCGCCAGCGATTCACGTTGATAAGTCAGAGAACAAACCACTGAACCAGCAGTAGTGCGTGATCTATACCGCATTACAATAGAGACAGCGACGCTTTGTACTGACGCGTCTGAAGCAATCCAATAATTAGAACAGCGTTAGGCTTTGTATAATAATAACAAGACTTTCAAAGCCCAGTGCTGCCCACGGATCTCTGCAGCATTATGCACACAAGACACACAGAGACCTATTTGACCTTCACTTTTGACCTATGACCTTGATTTTCAATAGGCTTCTAGTCGTTATTGAGATACGTGTTCATACAAAACTCCATCAAGCTATGTGCAACGGTTCACGAGTTATCGCATTCAAAGGGAAAAAACTTTTGTGGGCAGTAATAAACTGTCTATTTTTTAATTTCATTGTTTTCATAACTTTTCATAACGTTAATGAAGTATGTGTATTTAGTTATTGGTATAAAAGCAATTTAGTATTTTGCAGGCAGAATAAAGAGTGACTTCATTTTTTGACTTCGATTTTTGCTAAGCCAATCCGCTGAGCTAATGTTCGGTCTTAGTAGCCTACATACTGTAGCCTAAATGGGAAGTAATTTCGCTGAGCCTTTCACTGAGCAAAAACTTTGATTCAAGTCCGAAGATTTTGCTGCAAAAGTCTAAGTCAAAAACTGAAGTCATCCAATGTGCAGCTTTTGACACGGCGACTGCGACGGCTATTCGATCAACAAACGTGTGACGCTGCGGTGAATAAAACGAGCGTACGCGGCGCAATGTCGTTTGTACGACAGTGCCATGCTCTCGATGCCTAGTCGATCAATTATTCATTGACGTCAACTGAGTTAGATTGTAAGCCCCGTGGCGGGCGACCGACTTCTTAATGGAAGAACAGCGTCTTCGGACACACCGGCACTGCAACTAATGTCTTTAAACAAACAGTCGACGGCATGGCACAGCCAGCAGCGCTAAGGTCAACGTCGATCGATGAGACACCGATGCTATAGTGAGAAACGCCCAGTACACAACTGAACCGCAATCCAAAACTCCCAGTGCCGACGAAATATTATGCGGCTATCCGCCCAGGCACGCGCAACCTAAACCTAACCTTAAAACTAAATCTTTTAAGCTAAAATGCGGAACACCAGTTTCTCTTAACGCGAAAATTTTCGTTTTTTTTGTGCTATAGTGCAAAAATCCGAACAGAGGTCTACGTCTAATATCATATCATCAACAGTCCGCTGTAATAGGAGACAGACGTTAAACGTCACAACGTGAAATACTTTAAAATTTCAAGTGACGAATCACCAAATGTTTGCAAGTGAACAGCAGTCAGCAGCAACTCTGAACATTAAAAACTGGCTGACATTAGCTACTACAAACTAGTGATTAACGACAGAGCGCACGAATATTTGTTACAACAAAGCACAAACAGCTTCTGAAACTAAACAAACATCGCACAGTGATTTATGGCGAGGTTTTTCTTGCGCAGCAAACAGCCTGTATCGTCGTCTATATACGTATACAGCAAATTCTGTTTCGGTGTTTGCCGATCGCGTTCATTAATCACGACGCGCATGCGCACAGCAGCTGCTAATCCAACGTCCGTCGTCTTCCGTCGTCATGAATTACTGTTACTGTCAGACGACACCGCGTACGCGTGTTCAACGTCACCATCTGCAGCGCTGATGCTGCGGCGACATCCTAGAAGTCAGTGCCAGTGGCTTTTATTCCTATACCTGGTAGGCGCTGCTTGTGCCCAGTGAAAAAGGAGGAGGGAGTTTTGTTGAGGGTGTAGATCAAAACTTTTCCCGTATTTTTCACTGGACAGTCTACACCCTTAACAAAACTCTCCCTCGCCTATTTTTTACTTCCGTCCGGCAGTGTTTGAATTGCGAAAAATTAGCTTGGGGCTGAACTTTTTGACGGTCGGAGCGCAACCAAAATTGTGATGTAAATCCTA
>Ga0056128_1001058_pt1 | contig 29083 bp, 15 predicted proteins | sample WorMetLIZISLAND2_FD_71113 | JGI IMG/M metagenome (GOLD analysis project Ga0056128, IMG submission 71113) | Marine gutless worms symbiont microbial communities from Max Planck institute for Marine Microbiology, Germany - Olavius geniculatus... ... | reverse complement strand
TTGTGACGTCATATTTGAAGGGGGTCCAGGGAAGTGTGACGAAGGGGGGAGAGGGGTAAATTTTTCCTTAAAATCATGTGACATCATTTATGGATGACCCCAGAGTTGCAAAAAAGATGAGGCTTAAGAGCTTTGCAAAAATCTGATGCAGAATGAAGGTTTTTGATATGAGGAATCTGCAAATAGTTGGACTGCAGATGAGGAAGGTGCGTTTCTTGAACTTGGTCCGTCCCTTCATGACAAAAACTGCATTAGTTATGGATGTGGGAAACAGAGCTAGCGGCAACTGGATTCTGCAGTGTAAATTTTTTCTGTTGTCTTTTTTAGAACTTGTGTATTTTTTATGTCTTTGATGAATTCAGCTTCAGATGAATAAGTTAGTTAAGTTGACTGCGCCAGATTTCCAATCTTTTTGTTTTTGCTTTAAAAATTAGGAGTAAACTTGTAGCATGCTTAGACTAATATCTGTTGCTGAAGCTGATAAAAGCGTTTCCTATGCTGGACATGATGATTAGTCGGTCTATGGTAGTTGCTATATGTTTAATTTTATTAGAAAAAAATGATCCAAAAGTCATTTTCTGTGCCATCAGCACAATTCAGCAGTGTTTTCATTTTTGTCATGACATTATTTTGATTTTCATTGTAATAGTAGTGTAACTTTTCATAAATTTTTTGGCATGAACTGTCGGATGGTATTTGCAGGCACCAAGACTAGCCCGGAAGTACTGTTCCTGTCACTTGTCTACAGGTAGGCAACAGCTGATTCAGTAGACAGATTGGCATGCACTTGCCTTAATTTTCTGACTGCTTATGTTACACTATCACATTTCAAGGTACATTTTGCATGCAAACTAAATTTGTGATGCAGGAAAGCTAAATAACTTGGGAAATTGGCTTAACATCTGTTTAATTCCAGAAAAGTAGCACTTTCTGTGGTAAATTTCGTATGATGTGCTTATGGGTTGACCACATTCACATGCATGTGGGGATGGTTTGACATTAACTCATTTCAACAAGGCACTGCACCAGCACACAGAGCTTGCAAGATGGTCGAGCTTCTGGATTGCGTGTCACTTGACTTCATATCTCTCAAGTTTCTTAGTCCTAACATGACAAACATTTATTTCATCAGTAAACAGTAATCAGGAGACGAACAAATTTTTTGTCATGACGCATTTCATGATAGCACTGTTACATCACCACTAGCAAAGAAATTTTGTCGAGATATTTTCAATTAGCATTTTTTTTTACTTACAGGTGGTCGCATCGTTGTTGACGTGTAATTTGCAGGTGACATGCTTCGTGCAGTCGTGAGGTCGGGTTCTGAGCTGGGCAAACGTATACAGAAGGAGATGGATGATGGAAAGCTCGTGAGTGATGCTCTCGTAGTGGAACTGATCGATCAGAATCTGGACACTCCGGCTTGTCGTGACGGATTCCTTCTTGATGGCTTTCCACGTACCGTGAAACAGGCCGAGATGGTATGTAGTATGCACTAGCCAATAACTAACAATGGCATATGTTTGACAGTTTGACGGTGTCTTTGTGTCTTATACTTCGTTTATGCGAGGAAACTGGCTCTGTGCTTTTGTCATGCACTCGTCATGCAACGATCGAGCTTGTTGTGCATTCATAGAGCAAGCTTTCTCGTGTAAATGCGGTATTAGTGTTTGACTTCTTATTAGAATCAGGAGGTGGCTGTTTGGGATAGCAGATTGATGAAGATAGCAAAGTGATGAAAACATTTGGCATACTGGTCTTTATAATTGACGAATCAAATTCAAGAGGAAGAACTGTTTTTTCTCATATTTGTAATTCATCAAATCACCACCACCTTTGTTTCTCTAATATGTTGACATGTCAGCAAGTCTTTCATCAGAAATTGTTCCAAAGAAGGCAGCAGCGGTTGCTAAAGCATCCACAAATTAAAAAATATGTTTGTGATTAGGTGAGCTATTGCAAATTTATTTGTTAATGGATTGTTGTTTGGTGTGATTCAGCTGGATGAGCTGCTGAGCAAGAGGAAGAGATATCTGGACTCCGTGGTTGAGTTTGCTATCCCGGACGACTTGCTTGTGCGTCGCATCAGTGGCAGGTTGACCCACCCAGCCAGTGGTCGTATTTACCACACCGAGTTCAACCCTCCAAAGGTTCCTATGAAAGACGACGTACGTTATGATGATTGATTTGTGATCTGTGTCTTTGGGTCTTTTATTGTTGTCAAAAACCCGTGATATCAGTCATAGTTACTTTGCTGCCTTGTCTCTCTAGTTTGGTGACACTAGTTATTATCATTCTTGCTTGTTTGCTATCATTACTTTCATTAGTTTGGTTTTATTGCTATTGGTTACTGTTATTAGTACGAGACTACCATTGCAGTTGATTGACCATTTTTGAAATGATCTATAGTTTGCCAAGTGGGTCATAAAGCTTTACTTATTGACTCGCTCTTTTATGAGTAGTGCTGCTAGCTTTTAGCCTGGTTTCAGCCTGCTCTATGCCATTGACGGAGTCAGCTGGCTGACGACTACAATGACAAGAAGCACTCGTGAAAGCTATTAATAAATGCACAGTAACAGTAGTGTAATAGCGTGTCACAAATGAGTGTAAGCTGGCTGGGTGCATGGCTACAGGTAACCGGTGAACCGCTGATCCAGCGTTCTGATGACAACCCCGCAGCTCTGAAGAAACGTCTGGATGCATACCATCGACAGACGCAGCCGCTTGTCCAGTACTACTCGCTGCAGAAGCTGCATGTGCCAGTTGATGCCAGCAAGCCTTCAGACACCGTCTTTGCATCCATCTGTGAAATATTTGAAGCCATAAAGAAAAGAGATGCAGCTCCGGCAGCTGGTGTTGCTCCGGCAGCTGCTGTGGCTGCACGTTAGCTTCATCATGCACACCGTGATAATGCACTTAGCACTGAGGTAACGATCGATGTACTAGTATCTGCTGCAGGGTTGATTTTGTAGACATTCCTGGTATCAGCAGAAGTTTCATATGAGCATATTGAGTAACGGTACCAGTTGATTTTAGAATCTTCTAGCAAATTTTGTGGGTTTCAGTGTATAGATAGTTTTTCACATGTTGTTTATACATTGTTGTAGTTCCTATACAGAATTGGACCATACGATTTTGATTTAGAAATTGTAATTTACTCCCTAACAGTGTGCATCTTGCACGTGCATACTGCCATATTTTATCAGGCTACTGTTATTCATAATTTTGTACCGGGTATTATAATTTGTAGCAGAAAACAGAAGTTAAGAGCTGAAGTGATCAAGTTTTTGTCAACATTAGCTTTGACTTGTAGTTACAGAGCGAAGATTTTCAGTGCTAATCAACTAAAATGATAATCATGCTTAATGTCGAAAATTATTGGTCTTGTTTATTATTTATATTTATTCTACAATCTGATATCGATGTAACAAGAATTTGGTTTTATTCATTGTGTTTATTCGAAAATAAGTAATTGCTCTTTGTATTGAGCTGATATAGCATCTATAGATTATAAATGGCATTAGTTATTGTATTTGATACTAATAGCTATGGTATCACCAAGTAAAGCATGGAGCTATGAACATCTCAAGAAAGACAAGAAATTTGAGCTAAAGCTCACGAGTTCCGGTTCAGTAATTTAGCTGAAAATTTGGGTGTTCACGCAAAGTTAATATACAAATACCAAATTCTCTATCTGGATCGCATAATGATAGTTCCGTGGCACCACCTTGTGAATGATATAGACTTGTGTCGCAGCTTGAAATTGCCAAAAAAAATCCATAAAACCCCCTATTTTGGCGTTCAAGGTCATTCAAGGTCATTGAATTTGGCGCCAATTGAGAGCCAGTGTACGACTTCTTATTAGTGATTAATAGTAACCTAGGCCCTATCTCGCACTGTTACTGAGATACAGTCACTTATTGGCCCAAAATCGCAAATTTTGCCCACCCTCTCTCATTTAGCGCCCTCGTTTGGGGTGACCCCCTTCGACTTTATGGAAAAGCTTTACGGTTCCTGAAACTCGAGTCTTCCAGGCAGCTGAGGTGAAGATTTGGTGATCCTATCTTGCACCATTTTTGACTGATTTACCCATGTGACGGACAGATTGACAGACGGACAGACAGAATTGCGATGGCTAAGACGTAAGCAGTAGCTGCTTTCGCGCGTAAAAATTATATGAGAAAAATATTAGTTAAATTTAACAGACCTAAACATTTTGCCCAACAAGTATTAGTTTTAGGTCAAGTAAGTTCATTAAAGGATGCTAAAATTAAAATTCAAGCATATAAATTATAGAAAAATATTTCTTGCTCAATATGCTCATTTGGTTGTATTTTAGCCTCAATCCGAAAACCTGACTACACCAATGAATATAATTTCAACAACACTATACAGCACATATTATTATTCTTACTGCGCACTATTGTTTTTTTTGTTTTATCTGTGCTTGATTTGTTGACCACAGAAGCTTTCTAATATTAGTTACCATTATTTGTTTTCCTGAATTTAGCAGAGTCAAACTAGTATGTGTCAGCAAAAGTATTTACCATTTAGGTAGATTTTTTTTTACTAATTTTGTTGCGTTTTCTTAGGTAGACAACTAGACGTTCTTCAGTGCAGTTGACTTGTAGAGCTATTACAGTATAACTAAGGTGTTTAATATTGTGGCATTCCAGTCTGTGTCATTCGCTACTGTGGTTTAATTGTTTATGAATTTGTTAAGGGAAGTTGTCAGGTACATCACATGACATTTCATTTATATTTGCATGCTTGTGTGATATGGTATATAGTATGTACTGGAACGTATTCATTTTTGCTGCAGGTTTTTTCGTTTGCAGTTTAGTAGTTTGTTAACGTTTCTGATCACCGATAGCCATGTCATTCCTACTTTGTACTGTGCAGTACTTGCTCATTACTACAGACGTTTATTATCATTGTTTCAGTGCCTGGTGATAGTAACTGTAGTAACTTGGTTGTTTCCATATGAGATGTACATGTATAGGTTATAGAGGTCGACCAAAATCAGATTTTTTAGTTTCGGCCGAAACCAAAACTGGGCCAAACTGAGACAAATAAAGATGCACAGATGTCAACAGAACAACTGCCGCATGCAGACTGCTGCTGGCAGCATGGACCGGTGTTAACGAGTAGGCTACAAGACGACTGAAAAAGCCACAGACAAAGAGGCCAGGCAGGCAGCATTTGGTCACTTTCGGTTTCGATGCCGAATCCACTCATAGTTTTGGCCAAAACTGAAACTCATTAATGTGCACTCCACCGAAAGTGGCTTTATTTTGAGATTTGGTGCCGAAGCCAAAACCCAAAATTCGGTCAGCCTCTAATAGGTTTATATGACAACAGGCTTGAGTGGTTTTAATGCAATAAAATCCTATGAATGTGTTTCATTTTAGTTGCAAATTTATTTATACTTCTTGTCTGTTTGCTAGTAATGTCGGTGCATCCTGTGAGTGAGTTGGAATACTTCGAAAGTAATTACACAACTAATTACTGATTAGCTAAGGGTCTTTGTTCTTAAAAAGCCATACACCATGCAAGTACTTGTGTCACATCTCAAAATTTCTACTTGAATAGCTATTTGGTAAGTGAGTAGGCCTAGAAATACAGCTACAGCAGTGTAAACATTTTTTTCAAACATTAAAACTACATAATAAATAAATCCTCAGCCTTGGACTTAGAAATATGGATTGCAATCCCGAATTCTGTAATCCGGGTTGTTTTCACCAATCTTGAATCCTGGCATTTGAAGCATCCCAATCCTGGGATTTGGGGATTACAAAAATTAGTTAAATTGCGTGCTAAATGATACAAATAAGAATTTTAGCCATTTGATGAATACAATATACTATGCATGCTAGAGTCCTGCTCCTTGCTGTGCACTGTAATTTGTATTTTGACAGTCATTGACACTGCCCAGTTTGGACATACTTTCCATAGGTGCCTATACTCATATGCATGAAATAAGTCAATTGGGGATACCAAAATGACGATCAATCTGTAAGCCTAATCTCGAAAAGGTATCCCAGGAATACATATTTCTTAATCCTGTATCATTGGATTGAGAATTCAATCTCGGGATTGCAATCACTAGTTAGAAATTGCATTATTGAAATGTAGAAACGGTAGAGTGCGTTATGTACAATACAAAATAAACCCTTAACTGAAGTTTAGAAGAAAGTAGTAACTCTAGATTTTTTCTGTCATTTTTCGCAAATTTATCGGTTTTTGTTCGCCAATTCACCCGCACCCGAATTAACCGATAGAGTTAAGGTTAGGGCTAAAAAAGGAGTGGGTAATTAGGTTTAAGGTTAGGGTTAACGTTAGCGTTAACAATAATAATTTGGGTGCAGATGAATTAACGGACAAGTATTAATTTATAATTTTTAAAGACTATTTTATTCCAAATTTTAGTAACTTCTAAACTTGAGCTTCAAGTTTTTTTGTCGAATGGTTTTTATCGCGCACAAAAGTAACTAGAGTACTTGGCACACCTCTACATGACTTGGGGTCACTTTTGTTTATTTTTTGCGTATATAGTATAGTCGATTTTCTGAATTATTATTTCGACAGACTGCAATGGCGTACGCCTCTGCGTACATCTACGCTCAGCTATTGCTGATCGTCAATTGTGGCATTACGCTTGGCATATTTGGTTCGTTTATTTTGGTTATCGGTAAAAATCGCTTTTATCAGGCTGCACGGCCTGTAAAGTCTATTATCAATCCCTGGAGTCCCGTTCTTCTTACTGGGGACGATGGTAAAAGGCGAATGTGCGTATCTGCGGATGTGCCAACGGGTAAAAGTCGGATGTCGATGTGGAGGACATCCGCCTTTTACCCATCCTACTGAGCCACGCCTCTGGACCAATAAGTGGTGTATAACCCTGTATTAATTTGGGGCTTTTGGGCGCCGGACGTTTGGGCGCCATGCTTTGTGACTGGCACTTTATTAAAATTGTCGTACTTTGCATGTCTTTCAAATTAAAATCGTAAGTTGGCAAAATAAGTAGGCCTTAGTTGGCAAATCTTGGTTTACAATAGTAACTTCCTGCTGCACTTACTGCCACTTAGTTGTCATCGTCGTCGTTATCCGTTGTCATTTGTCGTCGCGTGACGTCACTGTAGGCCTACGTTGTCGTGGTGCATTGACGAGCATCATTGTATGTCATCGTGTGTCGATAGGTCATTGTCTCGTGTCGTCGTCGTATACCCCTATTGTCTCTGCGTGTCTTGTCGCACATTTATAATTTTGATGATTGAAGGTCGCACTTTCTTGTGCATTAATGTGCGTCGTCATCATTGTATCTTGCCGTTGTACATTGTCGTCATCAAGTGACAAAGCAGATCATTGTTTTCTAAGTAAATGCCTAGATGAATTTGCAATCAGGAATTAGGCTATTGTCTAGGCTTAGGCCTATGCAGCATGTAAACTGTGAAGAAATTCACAGCGGCAGACTTTAAATGAATGTCGCCTATAAAGCGTCAGCAGATAATTATGTGGAGCGAATGATTGAAAAACTTAACTTTCATCATCATCATCATCATCAATAGATATCCGGAAGCAGGCTAATGCCTCTATTTCCGTCTGGAGTAGATAACTTCAACACGAATATCAACAAAAACTAAACTAATACTGTTTTACGTTGACTTTCAGTACTAGATGATGGATTTATAATCATAATACAAACTTAAACCACGCCAGATCAAATCTAAACGTCTCTTAAAACTACTAACACTGCGTGCTGATACAACATCATCAGGTAGCGAGTTTCATAGCTTAACTAATCTATTTACAAAAAATGTTTCCGGAGATCATATTTACATAACTAGGGCACCAATTTGTATCTATGACCCCTGGTGTCATATCGCTTTTTAACATAGATTTATACTGCAACTGTAACAACAAAATTTGTATTGTACTTGTTATTTACATATTTATATAACTGAATCATATCTCCTCTTAATTGCCTATAGCGTAAAGTTGGCAATTGCAAAACATGTAACTGGTAAATTTTTGTGGTAATGTACATGACAACTGTTATCCGCACATCCATCTTTTACCCACACATCCGCACTTAGCATCCACAGATTTTATCCGCCTTTTACCCATTGCCACATCCGCATATCCACAGATCCGCACATCCGCTTATTACCCATAGTCTTTTACTGGTACTGTTAAACGGTTTGTTGGGCTTCCGGTCAGCCACGGGAAATAATTGTAGATGGTCTTAGCTATTCAATATTGTTTTAATACAAGCTGGATCTTTATTAGAAGGTGAGCCTATGATCCAAACCAGGGGTTCTAAGTCACTTGTTTTGATAGAAGGCAGAGGTTTTGTAGTAGAAGTTTTATGGTAGTGGTGAATCGTGAATGTAGCTGAAGTGAATGTGTGCTGTATAGTCAACATGGTTGCACAGTGTGACATATCAACGACAGCCAATAGCACGGTGACTCTCAAATGTCCGTTGTCGTCCGCACCTAACAGTGTCGTTTGGATGAAAAGTGGCCACAAACTTGAGACCGATTCTTCATATACTGTTCACTATCAGAATGGGTCATTACATATTGACAAAGTTGGTGAGTTAAGTTTTTGTGCTGCTGCATTATAAATTGTCTATCTCTTATCTTACCTTTGTTTTTAACTGAAGAATTCCATGTAAAAGTGGTCATATCATTGCTGTATAAAGTGACTTTGATTCTGTATTTCACAACCACATTCTGTTTGCAGTCAAGTTGCTTGTTACCTTGGTTGTGTGAAGAATCGCGATCACCTGATTGACAGCATATAAGGCATCATATATTGGGTCACACACAGTACAGGAGTATTAGAATACTGAAATGAATTTGACTAATTTTTGGCTGCTGGGTTTAAAGCACCCAGACCCCATTGTGGCTCTGCCCTGGAACCAGATCACCTGTACTGCCTGGTCGTTTCTCAAATCCTGCTCTTACTGCCCTGGTAATAGTCTGACAATGACACTGAATTGTTTTGCTCATAAGAAGCTAACATCAGTTGCAAGTGGATTTACCACCGGTGTACAATGGATATTAATATTTATCAAATCTATCAGAACCCAGTCAGTGCGCATTGGCCATCACTCCTCAACTCCAACCAGGTGTACCACTGGTGTTCCCCAGGGTTCCGTCCTTGGGCTATTGTTATTTGCAACATATACTTCACAGATTGCAACTATTACTCACTTTTTACAGGTTTGTCATCAGCAATGTGCTGATGACACTCAGCTCTTCATTGCGTTAAATCCGTCCGATCACAATGTGTCTCGCAGCCCAAAATCGCCCAAAAACTAACCTCATTACCTGTCTGCATGCTTTACAGTCATGGTTTTGCCTCAGCGGAATGGCACTAAATCCTGATAGGTCAGATGCGATACTACTTGGTACTCGTCAGCATTCCAGAACCTTCGCTTCTGTTCATTCTGTTGATGTTGCTGGCTGCTCAGTTTCATTGACAACATAAAGATTCTCGGTGTCACTCTGGACTGTCACCTCACTTTGGATAAACACATTAGCTCCATCTGCAAATCTGCTTATTATCACATCCGGTCTCTATGCCATATTTGTTTGGCCATCACTGATGATATGGCCAAATCAGTTGCTTCTTCCCTGGTCTTCTTTTCAGCACAACTCAGAAAAATGTCAACCGTTTTCAGTGCATCCAAAACACACTGCTAGAGTCGTTGCCAGTCACGCTGTCCCTCATGATACTCACTTATTTGATATTCTCCAGGTTCTACATTGGCTCGCAATTGATCAGCGCATTGAATTCAAACTTGCCACATTGACGTACAACATTCTCAACTTTTCTCGGCCTGCTTATCCACGTTCTCTGTTCAATTATCACACTCTCACACATTCTCTGCATTCTGCCAACACCAATCTTCTGTCAGTTCCACGTAACCGCACAACCTTTGCCTCCCTCAGTTTTAGCGTTGCAGCCCTCACAGTCTGGAACTCACTACCCTCTAGCATCCGTAGTTCTATTTCTGCAGACACTTTTCGTCACCTCCTAAAAACTCACTGCTTCCAGCAGGCCTACTTCTACCCCTAGCAGATCAGCCAAGTGCTTCAGATTCGGCCACTGGCTGACATTGTGCAATTTGAATATGCACCTACTTATTTACTTACTTACTTAGTAAACATAAAACATGGCTATTTTGCTTGTATTGTGATTTATGTCTTCAATATTGCAATATATCGGAGACCTGTAGAAACGAAAGACTGCTTAATGATGCAGTAATTTTAATAAATAATGATTAATGTTATTTTAGAATTACACACACATGTCGATTATTATTGCAGGCGAAACTACTTCTGGTGACTTTATGTGCATTGTTGGAAACACATCATCAGTGGTAACTGTCTGCGGTAAGAACTTTGACTAATTTTAAATTTACCAACTATAAAATTAAATTAATTTAATTTAATTAAATTAATTCAAAATTAAAATTAAATTTACCAACTATAGACCTATGCTATGCTTGTGCCATTTTCACACATGTTTGAGCTGCACGTCACTGCTTTCATTATCCTTAACAAATCTAGTCTTTTTCTGTTTTCTTTGTTGTAAAGTAGTATTGAGATTGTCTAAAAAAATGAAAATGAATGCTCAGTGTTGTAAGATAATGAGATAAGAGAGATGTCATAATATATTGGTTGAAGTCTATTATGAGTAACATTTTTTGTGTGAAACTGAATCCCAAGACATAGATTAAATCCACAGTTGAAACTTTGCATGAAGATATAGAGTATGGTGGGAGGTTTATGCTCGTTTTAGTTTCAGCTTGCATTTTTTAACGTAAGTCAGTAAAAGTTGATAATTTTGTTCAGTGTGTATACAGTTGTGATGTAGTTGACCGCTTGTGTGGGACATGCCATTTTTGTAATGAAAATACATAAGTATTTTGTGGTTACTCTGGGCTAAGGCATAAATTTTTCAGTGCATTATCCAGCTAGTTTAAAATGCTATCAAAACTCCACTGAGAAGTACTTGAGAACTCTGGGATCAGAAGTTGATAAATACTGCTGCTTATCGAAATGCATTTGCTTGAGTAAAATTCCACATCACATTGACCGACATTTAAACATTGAATTGAGTTCGTATTTTACAAAGAACTGTGCATGTTGGTTCAGCTTTGCCTTACGTGCGTCAGTACGACAGACCGAAAAACGTGATTGAAGGCGATCGTTTCCAGACTGAATGTTACGCTTGGGGCCATCCGCATGTGAGCGTCGTGTGGCGTCTTGGTGGTGAGTCAGTCATGGCTGGAGTGAGCAGAGTGATCTTCAGGAATGGTTCGGCTGAAAACTCAACGCTGCGACTTGAAGATGTGAACTACGATGACAGTGCCGACTATACGTGTGTCGCAACGAATGCACTCGGTTCAGCCAATGCAACGATCAGTCTTCACGTCAAAGGTGAGCAGAATGTATTTTTTTTATTTTCGTGATTAAGGATATCGATAGAACTTTGGATTGAAAATACGCTATAGTTGATAGTTTCCGAAGCTACAGAATAGTACTGCAAAGGTATTGAGGTTCTTGTGATAATGTGCTATACAAATCTACATTTAACTTTTATATTTAACACACTTACATTCACTGCACAAAGTAGCTAATGAGATAAGAGAGAGATGGAGAAAAGATGGCTCTTCAGATAGGCAAGAAGTCATCCGCCGCAGATAGTTCACAGGAGACATGTTAAATCAGACTGTTTTGTACATGAGCAGCAGTTTTTGTGTGTTAATTTTGTATTTATAAAAACCTATTTTTTTGTAAATCTGTGCATTTAGACAAGACTGTTGTAGAATGTTTGCCTGGAAAATGTTTGTAAACCAGTATGTGTGTCAAGTTCTTGTGGGTGTTTAAATAGTGCAGCCATCTATATAACATGTTCTAAGGTCATGTTTTTTGAAGTACCGCACTGTATTATGTTTGTGCGTTTTTGTGTGTTTATGTTGCTGTAGACAAATTCGCTGCACTGTGGCCGTTTATTGGAATATGCACAGAAGTCATCGTACTGTGTGCGGTCATCTTTCTGTACGAACGAAAACAAGCGAAGCAGTTGGAAAAAGAAGTTGAGAAAGAAGAAGTAGAATTTATGTGAGTATTGTTGTCCTTGATTAAGTCCATAACAAATTCTGATGAATTCATTAAGCTACATGTTAATGCCATTGCCATACGGCTTTTTTTGCCACCGGTTTTTTTGGCTTTCTTTCAGGTAGTGTCCATGTTTTTCAATTCTTATCTGATGATGTCTATCCAGTTTTTCATTGGCCATTTCTGCTTTTTCTTGTGGCTTTGTGATTTTCTTTCTATACTGATATTTAGCTTAGATATTCACCACTAGATTGATTGCTCGTATAAGCTGCAGAGCAGCCAGCTAAGTTAGAATAGTCTAGCTAACAGTAGATGATCGTAAATTTGTAGCTGTTTTCAGTTAGCCAGATATAATTATAACCTGAAATTGCTTGCTTATTGGCAACAGCGTGACATCTGTTGATGCAAGTATTGCTGTGGCAAGAATTTTTAGCCGACCGTACTTAAGTAACGCTCGAGCTATTGGCATGGTTGTCGTTCAGCTGTCCATCTGTCTGTAATGGATATATTGTGGCTAAGCTTTAGGTCCTAGGGGAAGACTTTTTAGAAGACTAATTAACCATGTGTGTTAAACTCGGGCCTGCAAAATTTCAGTCATATAGTGCAAGGGGAGCATTTTCAAATTGGAGGTTGAATGGAGGGGGTAGGAAAAATGTGCATTTTTGACGGAAAAATGGTCATATTTCGGAAATAATGAGAGATACAGCTAAGGTTACTATTAATCACTAATAGGAAGTGGCATACACTCTGTCAGACGAGATGGAAATCATTGACCTTGGATGACCTTGCAGGTCACTGACATCCAGTACGGTCGGCTATCCTAGGTACAGCTCGGCTTCGTGTTTTTTCTATGGTACTGCATTTCCTGTCACAGACTTTGCTATAGGTGCCCAGTTTTTTTCCCGCTCTTTTTGTCTCTTATTCCCGGTTGGGGGTGGGGGAGCTGGGTTCCCCAGTCCACTCTAGGAAGCTTCATAGGTGTTGTGGATGGGTCATGAATTCATTTTCCAGCGAAGTATCTTTCCTGGCCTGGTCGTGGGCTGGGCAACGAAACACCAGATGCTCCACCATTTCCCCACTGAACCTCTTTGTTACCTCCTTTGCCAGATGCTTTGCGGTTGCCCACAAATCATGCTAGTGTTCGCTAGTGTGTTTGCATCATAGTCGTCATCAGTTAATGGGTACATTCCAGTGTGTCATTCCGATGCTTGTGTGTTGTAGGACAGCAAACAATGATACAAAGGATGAACTCAAACACAGAAAATAGTTATTTGACATTTTCTTGCTCTATCTTTTCATGCTGCTAGGATGTATTTAGGCGGAGCGGAAGGGGCTGGGCTTTCCTTTGTAAGTGAAAAAGTAGTGAAGTGAGAAAAATTTGTCACATGAGGAAAAGAGTTTTGCCAGGCATTACATCTGGTTTTTCACATTTTTATGAAACCCTCTGTCTGTCCCCCTGGCCTAGTGTGGTATTTGAGACTTTGTAGCGTCTGCCCATTTATGTCTGCTTTTCTGCATAATTATGTGCAAGTTATTTTGGCAGTATGGCTCTCGTTAGTTGTAATATTTAAGGCATTAAATCTGTATATCCACATTTATTTTGTATATGTCTTTTGTATTATGTTTGTATTCACATTCAAATTACTTGTGCAGTGTAATTTGAACTAGTTTCTGCTACGATTAGATGCATCACTGCAGTATAAGAGCTTAATATGTGTTGAATTTTTTCTTACAGTTGGATTTCAGCAATTTAATTATGTACATTTATGCATAAATATGTTGCCTTTATATGTACCATAGTTGAGTTGCTGAAAATGTCCCGATAAATAATGAAGATCGATGATTAAACCTAGTTTTTCATACATAATTGTGAATGGATACACTGCAGATATATATTTTTGTAATTATTTTAGATATAGATGTTGGTCTGTAAAAAGTAAACCACTAGATTTTTTACCAGTACACTTGTTTTTGTAAGTGTTTTATTGAAAAGTTGAATGTAGTATCTTACTATGTGTAGTGTAGTTACACATTTAAAGTGCGATGAGATTTTTGGTAAGCACCGTATTGGAAATTAACCGCTTGAACCCGTCAGTCTTTGGTGAATTTTTCACAAAACTTTGCAGCCTACGGTACTTTTTTGACCACTTGCACATAATGGGCGTAGAATGCACAAGTATTTTCAGAGAAAAATTGCCCACAATTTTTTCTGCACAATGTTGCAGAGTCTAATTGTACTCTAATGCATATGTTTATTTCGACAATGTGTGCATGATTTGCATTAGTCATTTGTTATATGTGAGCTATGCGTATTTTGTATGCAAATTGTTTGGATTTTTTTTGTTAATGTTGGTAGATCACTTTGTGCAAGTTGCTTTGGTCAAGTCATAGTTTGACAAATGTGCTGCATGATGTTTAATTCATTGTTTATTAATCTGATACATGAGAGTGATGTGCGCATAATTTGAAAAGTAACGGTAACATTTACTATTTTATTTCATGTCTGTTATTTATTGTTTTTACTGGTTTCACAGTAAAACAGGGTATTGCAGTGATAGATCGATATTCTGGAAAGTTGTATCTGGTATACACCATGTCCCAAAATTATCACCCCCCTGCTTCAAACATGGGCGGCGATCCCGGGAGATGAGAGGGACATGTCCCCTTCAATATTTGGGCAGGGGGGACAACATACAGGTTGCACGAAATTTGATTTTTGGCTGGGGTTCTGCCCCAGAACCCGCCATGGAAGCTCACAACACTCCATCAGTCCTTATAACTAGAATTTGGGGGTTTAAAGCCGAGGAAAAGAGGAAAAGGGTAGAAGGAAAGGGAAAAGCTAAATAGGGAGGTAAGGATAGAAAAAACGAGAAAAAAGAAGAAAAAGGGAGTAAAAGGGAAGGGAATAGACTCTGGATTTGTTTCCCCAGGAAAAAAATTCCTGTAGCTACACCAATGCAAAAATGCATGCAATTATACACAAAAAAGCTTCAACTTCTGGGGGACAGATTTCTATAAAATTTAAAACTGGCTTTGAGACAATCATTCTGAACTAGCATGTAAAGTTTGAACTCAAAATGGCAAGCTCAGTTAAAGGCGGATATGCTTAGTGTAAACAAACTCTGACATCATAATGACGTTACACTGAACACACACGGTAAACTTTAAAAATAAACGATTTAACACTAACTTATCTGTTGGCTGGCTGCTAATTTTTGGAGCACGGTGTATATGAAAAACAATGAAATGAGCACAAAGGATAGAATGAACTGAGACCAGAAGTTGGAAAACAAACAAGACAGATTATGTCCAAATTTAACATCTCGCTACTAGTGACAGATCTTGTAGAGGTTAACCGATGCATGATATATTCTCAAAATAAATGTTGAAATCTGCAGTGAATTCTGACAGTTCCTGCGTAAAAGTGCCAGCACTGAAAATCATTGTTGGAAAAAATGTGGTTTATTTAAAAAGAAGTTTTAGGTTTTCTAAAGGTTTTTTGTTTTAGTGCTCAATTCATCCAATGAACACGGTGCAGTAAAACATCTTATACACCCTCTTACGAGTGAACGACAACATGATTAACGTCATAACTCAAAAATCAGGATGGAAATATGTAATGAACTATGATATGTAATAAATTTTACAACAACTAACGAGTGGACAATCCAATATGTTGAGTAACTCTTTTAATGATTACTTAACTGTAAAACATTGCTATTATGTCGATATCGCGATATTTCGTCAATATCACATCGGTATAGTATCGAAATTAGAATTGCGATATTGACTCATCACCAGGGCTGATAAAATTGAATATTCTTTGCTTTGGATTGTTGATTTGTTGTTGGGTTTTGTTGATTTGTTTCGCAAAGTCATCATGACGGAAAGATATAGTTTTTCCCTGACAACATTTAGGTTTTATATTTTATTCTGTTGCAGACACAGTGACTGTTGGCCAAGTTGCTACTTTAGAGTGTTTTAAGTCGGAGCTCATGTTTGCGTTTCAGTCCTGTGAGCGATAAATGGGGCATCTAACGGATAGTAATATTCCCTGTTTGAGCCATGAAATAGGCACACACTTTTTTCGCTTAGAGAATGCGGGACAGTTTGTTTACCAACTTTATCAGTTGCAGTGTAAAAAGTAAGCCCTTTTGATAAAGAGTTTGAAGCGTGTGTGGGTCCTAAGTCAGATCTGTATTTACTGTGACTGCGAGTATAATGTTCTGATTTTCGTGCTTGATTAGTGTTAGCGTTTATGGCCAAGATTAGAGATGCGTCTGCTAGAACAGTGCTTCAGATTGCACAGGGCAGCAATCGCAAAAGTTTTCCTCTCAAATTCTAAATGTCATACCCTAAAATAAAATAACCTTGTGCAAGGCGCAATTGCAAAAGTTCCCCACAGGGAGTTTAAAACAGTCATCTAGTGTTGTTTAGTTATATTGTTTTTTTTTTCATATTTTATGCACAGTTTAACCTTTTAGGAAAAGTTTTCAGTTACTGTTAGCCACAATATATCATTTTTTCCGATATAGTGGATTTTAATTTGATTTATTTTTATGAACGGTTTCTAAAATATTTTCTGTTTTAAGTTTCTTATTTTTTAGAGTTATCGTAATTTTTCCACTAAAGAATTTAGTGGTTTAATTAGTGAACTGTTTAAATGTGTTTAACATAGCAGCATAACTAGAAAAATTTTAGGGGGAATTTTGCACTGTTGTTTTGTTATTTTGTAGCCCATCTGGTAAGTTAGTGCAAATTGAGTATGCTCTGGCTGCTGTTGCATCTGGTGCTCCATCCGTTGGAATCAAAGGTTTACCATTTGTCATTTTTATAGAGTTTTGAAATATGTATAAAGCAGGAACTATAACTAACAGTCAACTGTTATTACATGACATTGTTCTAGAAAATTATATTCAGCGATGAACAATATCTATTTACACCATGTTATTCATGTAACTGAAGGCTGGTTTCTTATTACAATGTACAGTGTGCAGTACATACATTGTAAATTGGTGACCTAATGTGATCCTGACAGCCTTGGCTATGCAAATCTATTCATCCACCTGCTCCTGACATTAGCTCCTCACTTGTTGTTCTCATAATCTCTGCTAGTGATTTTGGTTAACTTTTGTAAGTGCTTTCATTTCATTGTTGTATTGCCTGATGTTCTTCCTTTTATTATGTTCCATAATGATTAGGGTCCACAGTCTTCCGCGGAAAATTTTACCGAATTTCGCAGCCAGTTTACAAAATTCTGCAGCTTACTGCATCGAAATTTTCAAATTTTGCAGCTCACCGTGGCGCCTTTCGTTTTTGAGTAAACTAAGCTCTATCTTGTTTAGAAACTTTAGCTGTTGAACTTTGAAGGCTGTCATTGTGCTAAGTTAAGCTAGCAAGATATGAAAAATTAGCATTTTGTTCTTTTCAAAAGTGCAGTCTGTCAAGTCACATTGTACTTATTTATGATTGTGCCATATTGCAAGAGCTAGAGTTCACAGTTTTCGGCAGTTCAGTTTGATTTTTCCGTTATAAAATTATGCTATCAATCCAACGACCATACTAATCGCCAGTCATTTTTCAACTTTTGCAAAATTCCATGAAATTTCATGGAAATATTAAAATTCCGCGGAAAGGGACAAATTCTGCGGCTCGGCTTTCAATTCAGCATCCCGTGAAAAATGTGGGCCCTAATAATGATGAGTCTGTCATGTCTTAAGATGTGTCTTATTCATCTGAGTTTGCACTGCTGCACTGTGTTCAAGATACAGTGTGGGTGTCACAAACTAGGGTTGTTAAATGAAGTCCGGATTTGCGAACTTCGAATTTTAAGTTCAAATTCATATTCATTTTTCAGCCCTTCGATATTCTTGAATCCAGGCACCACTAATTAGATGCAGATGGTTTTGCCTTGAAAGTGGAGCACTGTTATTTCAGTGGTGCACTGTGTGACGATTTCTTTGTTCTTTGCCGGCGGTCAATTCAAGCGATGCCGCTCGCTGCATGTTTGCTTACCTCTCCCCTCTTCTCCCCTCCCTGCAAACTGCTGTGGCATTCAATTACTCTTTGTCTTGCACTGCGCCCTTGGCACGTGTTGTGTACTGACGCAAGCTATCAAAGTGACAAATCTTGGTGGCCTAGACACAGAGCAGACATCAATCGACGGCAATAGAGCGCGACATGGCTTGACGTCCTGGCTGATTGCACTGTTGATAGACTGCTTCCCGGCATGTGGTGTGCGTGCTGTGACCTTCATCTCGCCCCACAGTGCAGACATCAAATGCAAATTGCTTAAGCTTCAATATATAAATGAAGTTTAAATTTAGTCTGAATTTTAGCGGTCGAAATTCGAATTAGGGTTGTTAAACGAAGTTCGGATTTGCGAACTTCGAATTTCAAGTTTGAATTCGTATTCGTTTTTCAGCCCTTCGATATTCAAATCCAAGCATCATTAATTAGACGCAGATGGTTTTGTCTTGAAAGTGAAGCGCTAAAGCTGTTTAGTGGTGCACTGTGTGAGGATTTCTTTGTTCTCTGCCAGCTGTCAGTTCAAGCGACACCCGCCGTGTGTTTGCTTACCCCTCCCCTCCCTTCCCTGCATACTGCCATGGCATTCAATTACTCTCCGTTTTGCACTGCGCCCCTGGCGCATGTTGTATACCCATGCAAGCTATCAAAGTGACAAATCTTGGTGGCCCAGACAAAGAGCAGACATCAATTGACAGCAATAGAGCACAACATGGCTTGATGTCCTGGCTGATTGCACTGTTTATAGACTGCTTTCCGGCGTGTGGGTGTGTGCTGTGACCTTCATCTCATCCCACAGTGCAGACATCAAACACAAATTGCTTTAAGCTTCTCCAGAAATATATAAATGAAGCTTGAATTTAATCCAAATTTTAGCTGTCGAAATTCGAATTTGGAAAAAACGAATTTAACATCCCTATCACAAATGTTTAAAACCATAAGTTGAGTCTTCATTAGTCTGCATTGTGCCTGGTGTGATGCAGCGAGGGATGGAGTTGTTCTTGCTACCGAGAAGAAGCAGAAGTCTCTTTTGTACGATGATCAGACAATCCACAAAGTAGAGCAGATAACACAGAATGTGGGCATGGTGTACAGTGGCATGGGTCCGGACTACAGGTGGCATTTCTGTCTGATTTTTCTGCACTAGTCAACAGCTTATAGTATTGAATGATGCTAACAGTTTTCTGTATGTATTAAAGCATGCTACTGACATTAAATTTTTGTAGTTTATTTTTAGCTTTTTGTGTTAGATTAATTTGCAAGGGGTCACAACTTTTGGAAGTGAGCCATTCAAACAAAAACTGATGGTTTATTCATGTTTGTAACGTATTTATTGCGAATATGTTAGAACAAAAGTTATTATCATACTGCATGTGAATTGGTGTATGTTTTTATGTAAATGAGAACTTATGGTCTTGTCTTTGCAAAAGTTGTGTGGGAAATGTTGCAGCAATTTAACTCAGTATGTGATTTTACACAAGCCAGTGCAGATATGGAACACAGTCTGGAGAGCATGTCATGTATCGTGAAATGCACAGTGTGTCTAGGAGGACCACTGACTTGCAGATATTATGCAGTAATATAGCTTAATTTTGACTGAATCAAAAGCATTTTGTCAGTTGTAAACATTCTGAGACAAATTTTATTTTAAAATGCAGTAAAATGACAACTGTTTGAACCAGTTGGTAAGTTTGCTATGTGACATCCTGTAGCAGATTTTTCTGGACTTGCTATATTTTGCATTTCTCTATTAGAATGCAGAAAAAATTGGCAACTTTTCAAACTAATTTTGTTGTGTAACGTTCCTGTTGTGCACATACATAGGGTGCTTGTTAAGTCTTCGCGTAAATTGGCTCAGCAGTACAGGATGACATATTCAGAGGAAATCCCCACAGCTCAGCTGGTTCAGCGCGTTGCTAATGTCATGCAAGAGTACACACAGCAGGGGTAAGAACTGACTAGAGACCACAGGTCTCCTGTGTTTTTTCCACAATCGTAACTATTACGTCATAGATGCCAAAGCCGCCGTCGTAAGCTGCTGCAAAATGCTATAGAACGTGCTATGCCACAAGCTGCCACAAAATTTGTAAGCCTCCCTGGCAAAAACATACGCCATAAGACCTGTAAACCGGCGCAGCTTAAAGCTTTCTTGTTCTAGAGTTATCAGTATAATGGACAATATATTGAGTTACTACTTACAGCCAGTTTTACCTGCTGTTCTGCTGTCACTGCACTAACACACAAATTGACTCGTGGACCTGCTTGGAGCTTCGTCCAGTTCGGATTTCTTCATTGCCTCAAGTTTTGAGTACTAGCATGTATTGTTGATCAGTATTCTATGTCGGCATGGACATTGTCAAATCGATACGACTGTTTACTTCTTTGTATGTCTAATTTTTTTAGTTTGTATCTGTAAGCCGTGGCTAGTCACCATCAGCTACCATAAGCCATCAGTAGTTCTAAGCTGCAGTTTAAGCCAGCTAGCAAGCCATAAGAGACTCTAAGCCATGGCTTGGTGGTCTATTACATGAGGTTAATATTTTGTTTCTTAATACAGTGACCATCATGAAAATGATGTGCACTGTTTTCAGTGCAGCATTTTGAATACTACTTAATTTGTATATAAAGTCATGTGCCTGCTTTTGTGATTTATACTAAGCATCATAAAAATATGCAGTAGGCTTCTGTTTTAAGTGGAATGTTAGCATTGAAATAATAAAATTTTTGTTTGTTTTAAACCCAGCTTTACAGGTCACACGATTGAAAATTGTATCTGATGAATGACGAAACTCATTGCAAAATTGTTGAATCTCAGTTAGACATACGTGGTTAACTTAATTGATGTTCTGTGTCTCTCAGTGGTGTGCGGCCATTTGGCGTGTCTCTTCTGGTTGCTGGTTGGGATGATGATGTACAGAAACCTTATCTCTACCAGTGTGATCCCTCGGTTTGTTGTTGCTTCTGTTTTCTTATTGCATGTCAGATCATATCATTATTGTGACATTCAGTAGGTGTAAGAAATTGTGTGTATAAACAGAGCCTGTAGATAAAAACTCGTGTTGTAGTCTGTTGTTCAGTTAACCTGTACTTTTTTATTTGAAGTCCATTTTGGCATAGTTGGACAAACTTTTATCCACTGTCATACAGTTTGATCTTATGATTGAGTAGATATTTGAATCTGGCCTGGCAAGATTCTGCCATTGCAGGCTCCTTAGCTTGCATTTCTCATGTTTTTACATAATGCAGTGCATGGTTGTTGACTTACCATTAAACAGCAACAATGCTATGTCCAGAATTAGTTAACTTTAACTGGATAGCTGCTCAGTTGATGTGCGTTCTCAGTGGTTGCTGAATGCCGAGCCATGGCGAATGTAGTGAAATAGTTTTCTGTCATTCTTACAGTAGACCGAGACTGACTGCACTATCCACTATTTTGACGCTTTGGTGTCTAAGTGCTTGTGCAACTTTTTAAAGTTACATCTAATGGGACACTGATCAGATTTTGTAGTATTTTTATGCAGTTGTTTTGTGTTACAAATTGATGCTTTTTAATCTGTCTTTAGTGTTACATGTTTGTGTTGATGTCAGGGCGCGTACTTTGCATGGAAGGCGACAGCGATGGGTAAAAATCATGCAAATGGAAAAACATTCCTCGAGAAACGGTTAGTTTAAATAGCTACGATAGGCCGCAGTTTATGCTGGAAAATTATTGTACAGTTTTGTAGTTTTATTTGTCACCAGATGTAATTGACTAGTTGCCGTACATGTAAAAACCAGTTTGCTGGTGATTTTCTACTAATGCATGATGAATAGTTCCTCGTGTCTAACCTCTTTCTGTGTTGAATGCACATGTATCTGTTGAAAAAAAAATTGAATTTTGTGTGCAGTATCGTTAAGTATGTGAAGACTGTGCCACAGTTATGTTTTGGCATTTACCAACTATTTTTCTGGGTTTAAGAACATTCAGCTTTTAAGTAGCATTTCATTACCTACGACTGAACCCAGGCATTTCTTAGTAATTCTACTAGTTTTTTTTTGTCTGCGAGATTACTAAAAAAAGTTCTGAACAGATTTTAGTTGCCGAAGTAACAACAAATGATTAGGTATTGGTGGTGATTTGGATCACGATCCTGAATTGGAATAATCCTCTCCAGATCCCTGAATTATAAGTCTTAGCTCAAGTGCTATTAGTTATGAATGTACAGAGTCAGATGTTGCATGATTCTGCAGGTACAGTGATGAAGTTGGTCTGGAAGATGCAGTGCAGACGGCCATACTGACACTGAAGGAGAGCTTCGAAGGACAAATGACTGAAGATAACATTGAGATAGGCATCTGCAACAAGGACGGCTTTCGACGGTTGAAGCCGGAACAAGTCAAGGACTATCTAGCTCAGGCGTAGAACTTTGCATTGCTTTGTTCTGTAGAAATGATGTTCTCTTGTTGCTGTGTACGATTCACAGTGGACTGTTTGAATGTTGCCGACACTGGCTGTTACTTGTTGCCAGTCAGTCAGTTCCACTGGCGTTCGTGGTGACCACTCACCGGGAAAAACTAGAAAAGTTGGGGAATTTCAAAGTGATCAGGTACAAATCAGAAAAATGAAAAAGTCAGGGAAAACTAGAAAAAAAAAAGATTAATGAATGTATAAAGATTAGACATATTTGAGCTAAGCATTTTTTAATTTACATTTTTTAAAGTTTTTCACTTACTATGCTCACATGTCATTCTTCAGCTGCTACAGCAACAGCCAAAATTCATTAAGTGATGAATTTTGAGAGCACGGGGACTGTTTGTTCCGATTCTGATTTTAATTAATGTGATGCAGTAACTGTCGACCATGGCATTAAACGCTACAGTATATCACTGAATCTTTGCTTGCCCTACTGGAAAAGTCGGGAAATTTTGTTTGGTCTCCAAAGTGGTCACCCAGGACATTGTTTATGACTTTCTGTAACTACTTCTTTCCAGTGCGTTGTTTTGGTGTGTTCTATTAAAATAGCAGTTACAGAACAAAGATTCTGATGTCTTGAACTGATTTACATTACATGCATGATAGCTGCCTTTTGTGCTGTTTATGTTCACCAGACAGTGCAGCACTATGTGTGTTATGATAATTTCAGTTTCACATTATTTGTGTTTGGTAGATTTTGTAGTTTCATCCTTGGAACAGAAACATGCAAGACTTACAGATCTGGCCAAGTTTCACTCTGAGGTGGGGCAGCTTGTGGGCCCATTAGCCATCTGGAGAAAGAATCTTAGCTATATTGTACTTAACAGTTAGGTTAATATTGAGATTTTGATCTGTGGAGGCTTTTGTGCACCTCTCCATATCATGGCATATTTTAGGAAATTTGTCGCACTCCAAAAAAGAGGGCAAGGGATAGGAAATCTGAAGCATGGGAGTGTCCAAGGCACTGTAGAATCTAGAAGTTAGCAGTGTGATCTGGAGATGATGTTTTCCTGTATTCTCGCCGTGATTCGCCGATCACTCTTGTGCCTAGACAGATGGTTCTACAAATCGGGCTGGACAGTTTTCACAAAAAAAAAATCGGCAGCAGGTTTTTATAGCAGTTTTTAGCTGTGCACTTTATTAAACTGATAGGCCTATAGGACGATGTACTGTATGTCGACGCACTCTGGTGGCCAGTCGACCAAACTCCAAAATATAAGTCAGAATTAACTGCCAACAAAGACCAACTTCTGTGCCCAATTCCGAAATTCACGTACGAGATGCTGTTTGTAACACAAATATAATCTTCTGCATGTGATTTTACATAACGAAATACAAGTACATTATGCGATCTAGGTCAATAAGTTACAGAATATTTTTTTCAATACTGTACAATTAAAATTGAACATTGCATCATAGTGTATGGTACTGTGCACTCACTGCTAGTTACTGGTTATCTGTCCCATTGCTATTGCTATAGCGTAGCATGGGACAGATGATAAAATCACTTGCGTCTGTCTGTTTGTCTGTAAACACTCCTACAGCCGCAATTTTGATTCGATATTGATGAAATTTTGGACTGTGATTTGGGGCCCGAAAAGTAAGGTTGAGTTTGATTGGGATAAAAATCTGATAACTCCTTCCCCTATTTTACCCCAATTTTTGAAATTTTGCATTACGGCTTTTGGGGACTTCAAAGTGGTATAACTCGGTCCCCGTATAAGATAATTGCGTGCTGTTTGCACCTACCCCCTATTTTCGGTCCTGGGCTATAATGGTGTCATGTAAATTTATCCCCTGAAGACCCCTGTTGTCATGGCAACCAACCGTTTTTATTCAAAGACAAAATTGGCTGCAGGTTCACAAGAGCGTCAAACGCAGCTGCTAGGTTATATAGCATGCCCATGGGACAGATACCTCATTCCACAGAACGTATTTTTATTAACAATGATCCTTTAAACACTGGTGGTTTTACACACATGGCTGGTGGCGCCACACGAATAGCCACACGTAGCAGGCAGGGATGTGGTCTCGATCGAGACGTCTTGGTCTCGAGACGGTCTCAAGACGTACTAACGTCTCGGTCTCGTCTCAGACAAAATCCTCAACGTCTCGGTCTTGTCTCGCGGTCTCGGACCGATGCGTCACGGGTCTCATCTAGGTCTCGGTGCAGTAGGTCTCGTCTCGGGCCACGGGCCATTGTGTCTCGTCGAGACGTTTTGTGCAGGCACGTGCCGTGCATACTGTAGCTGCATTTAGAGCGATAAGCATAACATTTGTGGCTTAGAAATATTCGTTTACAGTGTTTTTGTCTTTCATTTACTTTTTTATCATAAAGCAGAATTATGTCATGTCAGTCTTTTTTCATCATAGGCCCCCTATAATGATTTAGTCGCAATGAAGATATAGCACATGATGTCAGAGTGAATACTATCAGCCAAATGTAGTCGACGTATTAGGCTATAATCACCTGCAGTTTACTAATTTCAGTTGCTTGCAAATTGCGATAAAAATAATGGCTCGTGCCTACAGCACTGCAGTTGCAATTCTTTATGGTGCAAGCCGTTAATTATTCAGCGATAATGTCAAAATAAACTGCAAAAACCCACAATATCACAAATAGAAAGCGCTTACCATGGTGCAAGTTAATTAATTAGTATATTTTTCATTGTCAATGTGTTTCCCCATACGTCGCGGAAAACGTCTCGGCAGGACGTTGAAGCTCCGGAGACTTGAGAGTCTCGGGAGCTTCAAGGTCTCGGCCAGCGTCTTGGAGGCTGCAACGTCTCGGTCTCGTCTCGGACAAAATTTCGAACGTCTCGGTCTCGGAGACATGGGTCTCAGGTCTCGTCTCGGTCTCGGCTCAGAAGGTCTCGTGCACATCCCTGGTAGCAGGGGGAGAAGCAGGCCTCCTAAATTTTGAGCTGTTGGGAAATCTTCTTGTCAGAAAATTTTCACTAAAAAGTGCAAAATTTGCAGCTAAAATAGACTCTTTCTGGAAAGATCTAGAGGCAAAATTGAAATCTTGAACACCCATAATCTCGTTTTTCGGAAATTTTCAGCTGTCTGTTGGAAAATTGCGAATTCCTACCTCGCCTATTTTTTTAATCCACGACGCCGCTAATGTACTCAACCAATAGCAGTTTTGGATGAACTGTACTGTGGCTACAGCACTTTCTGCACTGAATATTAGGCCCTATGTACAGTCAATGGACACTTACAGCCCAACAAAATCTTTATGTCCGTCTTTCAAATTATTCATATTCAGAAAAATGCTTTATTGTAATTGCGAAAAAAATGAAGCAGATGCTGGGTCTGAAGTGCTTGGGGTATGGTTTTCCTCTAAACACTGGACTGGAGATCGACAGTCTCAGATCCCCGTTTTTATGCACATTTCTTAAAGTGAGCCCCTGCCTTTGGCTAGACATTCTTGTTGCTAAACGTTGGCATCTTGCTAAGTGTAGGCCTACATCGCTGACAGACTCGCAATTGTCCGAGATCGCGGCATCGACAAAATCTGGCAAATGGATCTGCTCTGTAGCTGTGACTACGACGTGGAATCACTCCACCAATGTGCGGCGGTGCTGATGACAGCCGGTTAACGACGCTGTTGTTATTGTTATTGTACCGATGCGCGGAAGAAATGGTAGGCTTTCTGCTGGCTGACGACCTGGATGAGTTGCTGATTGAAACGCACTGAGATGGACACGTCGTCCCATCCAGCTTCACATCCGACGATGATGATGATGATGGAGGAGGAGGAATGTTGGCTGTGGTTGAAGATCCAGCAGCAGTTGCCGTCAACTCGTTTTCTGTTCTGTTGCCACTGTCACGGCAGACAGACAACAAGCAAACGTCGGGCTAATAGATAACTTATAATAGGCTTACCGTTTATGCTGGCGTAAGAGTTGGCCTTATAAATTTGGCCTAACACAACGAACAAGTTAAGACCTCGTATAGCATTAGGCGTGCCTTCCTTGCAGTTAGGTCCCCTATCTTTTGTGTACTTTGTCTTGTCATTATTTTTCAGTCTAATTAGTTTTCGTTAACGTTCACTACTTTTTAGCCGACCGTACTTTAGTAACGTGTCGAGATGTTGTCATGGTTGTCGTCCGTCCACCTGTCCGTCTGTCGCGGATATACTGTGGCTAAACGGTGCAAGATAGGGCCAGGTTGCTATTGATCATTGATAGGAAGTCGCATATTGGCTTTCAAATGAAGTGAAAGTCATTGACCTTGAGTGACCTGAAGGTCACTGACAACCAGCAAGGTCGGCTATCCTAGCGACAGCTGGGCTTCTTGTTAAGCATTCGCTTGATAGAACTATAGCGACCAATGTTAAGCCCCACGTACTGAATAGGCCTATACTTTGTACAGCGAGTCGGCCTAGTCCTGTAAAATAGTTCACCACTTACATGCGTGCGTGTGAAGACTGTGAATTAGACAAAGACTGAAGAATGACAGCGAGCTCACGTGAGAGACGAGTCGTTGCAGCTGAGACGAGTGGCAGACGACGACGTCGTCGATGCTGATGAACTGTTGCTGAGTCGAGACTGGACGCGCAGCAGCGGACGACGCAAAAGACGATGACGCGATGACTCGACGTCTGCACGCGCGAAAGCTCGACACACGCAGCGCATGCGTCGTTGATGACGTCCTCCTTGCTCGTCGTCCGTCTCTGAACTGTCTAACCACTCCGACCAACTGCTCTGCCGTCGCATCTCTACACGTTTCATTCATAAACGGTACAATGTACACGTTAGAGCAAAACAAAATATCTTTTTTTTCACGAAAAAACGTCCCTTCCCCACTATACGACGCGAATGACCGATGAGCTAATTTTATTTCAACAAGTCAGTATTGGGGTTGCGCAGATCTAGGCGGAGGACCGTTATAATTATAATCCCGTTATAATCCCGGCCCTGGACTGACACTTTTTAGGCTTGCCGTGGATCCCGTCCATATCCATATCCACAGACGCCTATGCCGCGTAAATGTAGATCCAAATTTTTGCCAAATACAGCAGTGCAAAAGCGTCCATTTCCACCCCCCCCCCGAAAAAAAATATGATGCCGACATTTCTCTTTTAAATTTGTTGAAAAATTAATAAAGGTAAAAACACACATTTGCATTGAAATACAATCTTAGTTAAGTGTGTCCCATCTTTCGTGAAAATCTACATAATTTTACTGACGCTGTTTTCGGTCGACCGTTAGGTCGAGCCTTAGGTAAGATATGTCGTCTGTCTGTCGTATGTCTGTCCGTAACGCATGTATTGTGACTAAACGGTACGTCGTAGGAAGTCGACGACGGTACAGTTGGATAGGGCGATGGAAATTCATATAGGCTGTCAAAAGTAACCATGTCCCTCTACAGTGGCGGATTCAAGGGGAGGAGGGCGGGGTGAGGCGGCCGCCTCCCTATTGACCGGATGCATTTTAAAGCAGGTAAATATTGTGCACGAAAATGCACTATTTTGCATAAAAATTTCACAATTTTTATGGGGAGGGGGCTATACCTCCTCCCAGATTCCACCCTACCCTTCCGCCCCCTTATTCAAAATTTTTGGATCCGCCACTGTCTCTTTTTGCAGCGGTTTGGCCGCAATTTTAAAGGCAATGTTGTTGCCTGAGCCGTCACTCACGTGCGCCGAATTACCGCGTCGTATCCTAGTATTTGTTCTGGAATTTGATATACTAAATCGCTTTTTTTCGCGACCCGAATTAGGATGGTGGCCTTGGGATGTAGGCGGTACGGTCGGCGCACCGCAGCAACAGCTGAGGTTCTTGTTTTTTAGACGCAGGTTGCATTCATGTACGCCTACAGGTACATGGTGGAGTAAACGCTATTGAAAGACAGTTGGTTTGTACTTCTTACTGGCATGAAATAAGTTAGCGAGCACAAAAGTTTGTAATTGCGTTACCATTTGGTAAAAAATACAAATAAACTCATAAATGGTTGTTCCAAAACCAACAGTATAAAAGCACCGAAGATTAAGATCTGTTGCTGCTATATGATGCTAAATGAACTAAATAATGACGTGCTAATGTCAGTGATTATTCATTTGACTCAGTAACATAAATAAACGAGAAAATGAAGAGTAAAAACGACAGACAAGAAAATTTTTATAGAGATACAAAGATATAGTCAGTTTAATTAGTAGTTGCGCCAAGATGGCTTAAGTCTAATATCCACACACAGATATATCCATGGATATCCATATCCACGGCAAGCCTGCACTTTTTGCAAATACTTAACCCATATTCAGCTCGCACTGGTACTGCTGTCACAATTTTCTGCTGCAGTCGTGCGTCATAAAGCAAACTACGGTGTAGACTGAGCGACCTGAGCGTCATCATCATCATCGACAACCGTGGGCTCAATGCCCGTTGGTGTCTGACGCCATTCTTACTATCGCTGCCCACCGCTGCCTATCTAGGGCAGCGTGGCTTAACTCCTGCAGGGTTG
>Ga0056128_1001057_pt1 | contig 29085 bp, 16 predicted proteins | sample WorMetLIZISLAND2_FD_71113 | JGI IMG/M metagenome (GOLD analysis project Ga0056128, IMG submission 71113) | Marine gutless worms symbiont microbial communities from Max Planck institute for Marine Microbiology, Germany - Olavius geniculatus... ... | reverse complement strand
TCATATGACGCCCTGATGACGTCGACGTTGAAGCCGTGAAATCGTTCGTTTCCACTCATCGTGGTCGCGGCGTCACTGCTGCTGTTGCTTCTGACCATGAAGAACGGAGCGTCCTGCAATTCCGCACATTTTATTCTGCCACATCACTGATCGAGAACACAGTAGGGCCTACTTTTTTAATTTCATAAAATTCATAAACTTTGAAAAACTTTTAAAATTGATAAATCCAGATTCTCGATCTATGCTTCATATAATCGGCTCTCTAAGGCGTACAGAGTCGATCGAAATAAAATTTACAGCTTCTATACAGTCATCTCTTCGGGAAACTGCGTAAGTCCATTACACGTTATCAGTCAGATGCAAGCATCGCACACATCGTGCGATATGTAGGGATGCGTAAAATTCGTAGACTAACCAACCGGCTAAAGAATTCAAAAGGTCCAATAGCCTGAAGGCTGGAAGAAAATCGAATAAAGCTAAGGCTTGAAAAAGTAACTACGCTAAATTTGCCAACTAGAAGCAGAAGGCGAAGAGAACGATCTTAATAGGAAGTATAATCCGCTCAGTTGTACTGCGTGTTTACTACATGTACAAATGTGGTTTGTACTACATGTGCATGTACAACAGTACAAAACGGCAGAGGAGGCCTATAGTTTATTTCATTATGTGGCCAAGATGAGTCACGTCCGTCTGAATGACAACAAGAGGCGTAGAAGAAGAAAAAACAAAATTGTCGTAAAGACGTAAACGTCCCGCGGAACAGAAGAACATAACCGGTGTCCCGATTTTTAGCTCAAAAGGCCAAAAATTAAAAGGTCAGTATTAGGTTAAAATGACGCAGCTTTAAGCGGACGGCCGCGTACTATGTCAACACATAATAGTTTATATCTGAGAGTGAAAGTACGTAATATGGGAATATAATATACATACTGACCAGAGCGGCGACGACTCGTAACACGTCTCGTCCGAGAGGAAGCTCATCATCGTTCATTGCCTGAAGTTCAATAGGCTCACTTCTATAGCGTCCAATAGGCCTATCATACGTTGTGTCCACACATTGGCGGATCGAATGTGTCCTATAAATCACTCGTCATCATCGTTCATTGTGCGCAAGACGCTCATGTTCAGACTGATCAGGCGACTGACGTCATCTTCGTCGTCACGTTTACTTACTGTCGAGTTCCAGACGCCGATCTACAGTCGCCCATCGCAACTTTCGGTAACGACTAACCACTATCATAATAACCGTATACACCATATGCAAATGTAAATTGTAGATTTATATAGCGCATTATCGTAAAAACCTATAATGCGCTGGTATGCGGTCATCTATGGTATGATCATCTATAGGGTGTAGTAATTTACAGAGCAAATGCTCTTTCGCTGCGCCATATTGTACCGTTAATACTGCCTAGACTATGTGTGACTTTATTTGGTACTTATTGTTAAGTTCCTTGTATGAGTACGATATGGTTCAGCACTTTAAACCTGACTGATCGATAGAATGATTGACTATGCTACATTGTCAACAGAAACAGTAACCAATTCATCAATGTTAAGCTAATTGACTCTTGTGCTGCCTTCAAACGAAGAGAATATGTCGGTTAGTACTTCTGTCCAAGAAAACATTCACACCAATTCTGATCTTCTTTTCTGATCTTTCTATGCGTTAGGAGTCCGCAAGCGAGTTGAAGCGACAGACGGGCGGAAGAACGAACGAAAAAACCTGTATTGTGGCTTATTAGAACGGCCGCGCAACGAGTGTACTATCTTTTGTTACGATTCCCAATATTCTGTGTTAAATTATTATATAGACGGTGTAATACACAGTTGATCAAATACTGGCTACTGAGTTGAAGAATAACTTCGTCGATGCGCGTTACGCAGTTTGACCACAAGTCGACATTCCGCCTAACACAGCCCGAAATGTAAGATAGGAGCACAGGGCCTATACTACGTGTCACGAAAACACTAAAACTACTTCAGTGAATCACTAGTTAGCTAAAATATTAAACAAACTCCCTCCCATATTACAAACTACCTGCTGATATCGGTTGGAACGCACGACGACAATTTGTATGACGTGACCCTGTCTATTGCCGTGCGAGTCGAACTGTATCTTGCCTGTCAAGCCGTCTTCACTGATCTGTATACAACACAATCATCGCATGCAAAATAGTCTGTAACGTACTGTCAGCAATGCACAGTCCGTTGTGATGTTGTGCATGCCATAGATGCGAAAAAAAACGTTCCAGAAAAAAATTAAAACGTAAAAAACGTGGCGGAAATAAAAACAAGTTTACAAACGTTGAATAAAAAAAAATTGGCCATAATTTGTTCAACCGCTTGCTTAATGCCTAATGCCGTAGATGCAGTACCTGGAGCTATAGTCTAGATAAAGAGAACTTGATTTAATTTTAATTCAACCGTGTGGTCATAACCATAGCATTAGACTAACCAAATATTAAAAAAAAATTTTATTTATTATATTCGAACTAACTAAGCAAACTACTATTACTATAACCTATTAATTTGTTTCTGTGGTTTCAAAAGTGCTCCTCGGAGTTTTTGGTAAAATTTTTAATGCACTTTTTAAAATTTTTTTTAAAAAACGTCAAATAAACGTAAAAACGTGGCAAGAACAAAAAACGTAAGAAAGTTTTTACATCTATGGTGTATGCATGATGTGCAAGCAAATGTTTCTTCACTACGAATAAATATCACTATTCTTCATTTACTTAAATTCTAATAATGCCAAATCTGCGCTGTCACGCTCGGCCTTCAAGCAGAGCCTAAAGTCTTTCCGGTTTCGTCGCTCATATCCGGACTTACGTAAGCTAAGGCCAACCTGGCAATTTAGCGACGTATCCACAAAAATAATGTTTTTTTTACTATTCAAGCCACATTAAACCACCTGTCGATGATAACGATGGTGACGCGTGATGATAATTACAACCGAGCTTGCTTTTGGCAGTGGGCACGAAATTTATTTGTGAACGCCAAACACCCGTTTTACGCGCGACGCACTACGTGCTAGAACGTATAAGCTATCGTAATTCTGTCCGTCCGTCTGTCTTTCCGTATATGTTACAACCCGATACCGATTTCCGTAGTTTCTTGTGACAAAATTATGTGACGCTGGATAAGGGAATTCTACTCAAAGGCGTCAAAGAAGGGCACCCCCTACAAAATCGTTATTTTACCGCTATTAACTCGTTTAGCGTGTGAACGGTTGTAGATAGGCACAGACTTCTGCTTATCATAAGCATTATCATTGCTGACAACATTTCCGGGAGTACCGACATCGATGACCTTAAATGATTCAAACCCCCAAAATTAGACGTTTTAGTGATTTTTTTGCTTTTGCGAGTTTAGACTAAGGTGCACACTGTACATTTCAAAAGTAAAAAAACGCTGAGATTATCATGAAGAATGAAGATAGACAAATGTTAAGACAATCTGACAATCTGCGTATGCAATTTTCGCCACTAAACATAAATTTTAGCAGTATAAGTTTTGACCTTTTTATAGGTTCGAGTCCTCTGTAAGAAAATCTCAAATTTGGGTACTCTTTCAAAACGCATTATTATGACATTGATTCCAAAAGTGGCAGCACCGATGCTGTCGCGCGTCACGCGAGTTCTGCTCAAATTACTTGTTTCACGTTTGCAGTGTCAGAACTTGCTGCGGGGAAGCGTTTCCTGAGTCGTGGTCGCACATGCGTTCGACACAACAGACGAACGAATAGAGCTACAGCAAGCAATAATATGATTTAGTGCGCTGAGCGACGTTTGCAATTACTGTACGCGCGTAGATCGAGCGCTCACGCCTAGGCCTACGTACGTGTGATAGTGTCGACAGGAAGTCGTTCCCTGGCGCCGTTCCAGTCATGCAATGACAGCTGTCACCGGAAGTTGCAAGCCAGCGTGCGCGTGCGCAGTGGTACAGCGCCAATATGGCGTCGTGACACGTGGCCGTGTGCAGTGTGCTCACGTTGCTGTGACCTTCGCGACTGATACGATGAGAACTTGAGAGGTCCTCTACCGACACGCGGTACGTCACTAACATCGCTCCGATCGAGTTTTCGGTGATCAGGATGCATTTCGCTGAAAAAAGTGACTTCTAAAGGCATAATGGGGTAAAAGCCGGAGACTTATTTCTTATACAAAACAGTGGTAGGTCACTAACATGGCGCCGACCTCTGCGTATGACTTGAGCGAACGTGACGTCACATCGTCCGCCTGACACATGTCAATGAATACGTCATGAGAAACTGTCTCATATTGCTTAGCTGCATCATGCGCCAGTGGCGTAGCCAGAAATTTAAACTCAAGGCCTCGCCTTCTTTCCCTTTTCCTTCCCTTTCCTTTCCCTTCTCTTTCTCCCTCCCCTTCCTGCCTGTCTTTTGTCTTTCTTTCCTTCTCCTCCGTCTTTCCTTTCCCTTTTTTTCTTCCCTTGCCTTTCTTCTCCTTAGAAGTTTACTCGTAAAATTTAGTAAGTAGGTCTGGGGAAGCGCTGTGTGCTCCCGCAGCGGGGTTTAGGGCAGAGCCCTGACCGAAATTGAATTTGGTGCATTATAGCTTTAAAATAGAAGATCTGATGCAACAGTTTGCAAAAATTTTAACTATTTTCCTGAGAATTAACTGACCAAATTTAGTGCAATTTAAACGTGTGCTTATGTTTTGTTTGGGAATTGGGTGGCTGCCCCACGCTTTTATCTACGCCGCTGGCCTACGCATTATAGCGACCATCGCAGTCCGTACGGTCAGGTTTACGAATAGTCAAGTCCGGTTGTTTATGTCATAAAAATGTCCGTCTGTCTGTTGTTCCACGCAAGCTTGAAAACGACAAAGATGGCATGTCTAAAACAGTTTAAATATAGTTTTGAAATGCAGCGCGGCTGAAGGAAAATAATTTTAAAATATTTAAAGTGGATTTATCTGTAAATATAGCAGTTTTTTTCGATTGTCGAGGTAGGGGACATTCACTGTGTGGGCTAGCTAGGAGGCATCCACGTAAATCTGTCCCTGAAACGGTTATATGTAAATCGCAGCAGAACGGCAGTGCTTAGTCGCACACATTGTTGAAGACGTAAAAAATATCCAAACTGTTACTAAGATAAAAAGAGTGCTTAAAAGTCTATAAATGGCGTTCTCCTAATAAGGAACGAATAAAGAAGTTGTGACGAGTAACAACCAGCATGACGAGTAACCAGACGTATCGACGACTCAGAAGCCCCAGCTTCAGCGCCTATACATTGCACACAAACCATACAACTTATTGTCGCGTGGCCGTCATAATAAGCCGCAGCATAGGTTTTGTCTGTCTGTCTGTCTGTCCATGATTGATTCGTTTAATATGTTTGACAGCAAATGCTGGATGTATGAACACTGATTACGTGAAGTTTACCATTAAACATAGCACATGGAGTCAACAAGTAAAAGGCGTGGAACAACGAAAATTGGTGTAACCGGTGTGCCAATTTTAGTTCACCCAAAAGATCAACGGTCAACGATCTTACTTAGGATTAGGGTTAATACCCCGTTTACGCGATCAAGCAATCATCAACAAACATCAAGCAAACATTAAGCAAACGTCAAGCAAATACGAAGCATGCATAACATAGCCTACATGAAGCAAACATCAAGCAAACGTCGAGCAAGCATCGAACAATTAGAGCAAACGTCGGTGTAAACGGGGTAAAACATTGCAATGCACTAGGCGGACAGCCGCGCAATATAGCAACACTGGAACGACACAGTTTTCATTGATTCGCGACACACACATCAGTTCATTTTTAGAGTGTGTTAAAAGCGACAGAAATGGAAAAAAACTGAATGAAACAAAAAATCTGGGCTAATGCTCATAAGACGCGCGAGAGCCTATAGCAGTTCCTGTTCGCAAATAATCTTGGTCTATCTCCATCCATCTCGTCGCAGTTAACTTTTCTGCAGCCGAAAATCGCCAAAAAACACTAATAAAATGAACTTAAATGAAAGTCGTGGTGCAATTTATTTTATTTCTGTCGCTTTGAACAATCATTTACGCTTACTGCAAGGGTAATCGAATGATTCGTGATTCAGTTATTTTGTCAGAAAGAGTAGGTCACCTGATCGAGTATTAGCTTTGCTATGCGATGTGATGTCATCATGACGAGATGAGTCACTGCCGAGCTGCGCATGCGCAGAAGCAAGTCTCGTAGTTTCTCCCGTAAAATCTCGTCGTCGTCGTCGATGTTGAAGACGCGCACTCTGATGTCGGGTTTTAGTACGAGCATCTGTAGCAGCAGCTCACCTGTTTACAATCATTGAATCATCAGCATCTGCAACAATGAGATCTAAAGTATTGCACCAAAGCGCTTTAATCGAAGACGCAGATTTCATGGATACGATGGGGAAAACCCATGGTCGAATACTTGTGGGGGATGAAGTCTTCCCAACGTTTGATTCCTGGACGTATGTTTAGCGGACCGTAATGGTCCGAGTTGTCGTCTGTTCGTCTGTTCGTCTGTCCGTTTGTAACGGAGGAATTGTGGCTAAACGGTGCGAAATAAGACCTAGGTTGCTACTGATGACTAATCATCTATGGAGAATATTTTGTCAACCGTAACTATCAAGAGTTTTTCCGCGAAGTTGGTTCTCCTTCTCTGGCAGATAGACGTAAAAGTTTATGTCGCATTTTTTACTCCTGTACTCAAGAGGAGTACATGAAATCAGTGTAATACTGAGGACCGACCGACCGACTGACGACCGACCAACGACCGAGCTCTGTTCCTGGAAGAGCCTTCCTGGAAGAAATTCAAACAGCCATATCTCCGTAACGGTGCCCGATCGTCGCATGGTCACCACGGACCACCCATAGAAAGTCGAGCCCCGGGAGTCGAATGGTCACGTGACCAATGACGTCACGTGACCCCAAAAGGTCAAACTCGTAACCCCATTATCTTTGAAGCGCCATATCTCCGTAACGGTGCCAGATAGACGCATGCGTTGAGGTATAACAAGACAAATGGCAACTAGCATCATCGACCATTATTGGAAATTTTTTCCTCTGAGTTCCTAAAATCGGGCAATAATTTATGAACTTCGGGGAGACAATTTTCAATAACGACCTCGACGCCAGTCACTAATAGTATAATATTAAACGGGTCTCAATTAAACGCCGGGTCTCTAATGCCAGCCGAAAGGAACGAAATAGCTCTTGAAAGAAATGCGAGCGAGGAGTACATTAGATTGGTCACAATCTAATAATATTTTTTGTAAAAATGTCCCATCCGGACTCGTGTATCCATCACCTCTTTCCTGAAAAACGAGATGGGAGTTTGTTTTTTAGGCACAAAAATCCGTCGCAATATTGTATCCCTCTTGCACGGACTGAAAGATTTAGGCACATAATGCGGACTACTTATCCGGCAGCCTATAAGCTAATTGTACGGCTGCCGGATAAATAGTCACCGCGAAAGATTTAAAAGATCTTTTGTTCTACATGCTTAAGACAGTTTTCCGACGGATATTTCTGAAGATTTTTTGTGACGATTTTAGTAACTTTTAGTGCTATTTGAGTATTGTGTATTGTATTTAATCGTGAACTTTACGCAATCAGTGTTTATATATACAACATCTGCTGCCAAACATATTAAACGAATCAATCAAACTCGAAGTCTAAACGTACACTATAGATGAATCGACTTCTTCTCGGCATCAGATTTTGGTCTCGTTTACGTCATCGGTCACTTCCCCCTTTTGGCCGGCCATCTCCCCCTCCCTCCCGGCAAGTGCTGTCTCAGTCGGTGCACACCACGCAGGCCTTTTTCTCTTTTTCTGCGCCGCACTCAATGGGTAATAAAATTATTATTAATCCCTGGTCTCACAGAGATGACACGCTGGCCAGTTTTATGATGCCAGTTACCGGTACGAAATTGAAGATGTTCAATTCGGCGGCGATGGCTGGCGCATGCAGTAAAAATCTGGTACCAGAATAGTATGACACCCTGACCAGTCGCCAGTGCCAGTCGACCGGTGTGGTGGGAAATTTGTCGCACCTGGAAATTTCTTCCCACCTCCATATTGTCATAATGTAACTAACGCTAACGCTAACCCTAACCCTAACCTTAACCTCAACTCCAGCCCTAATCCTAACCCTAATCTTAACCCTACTGCTAACCTTAACCCTCACCCTAAATTTAACCCTATCTTTAATCTTAACCCTAACTCGTACTGCTGCGTGTGGGAATAATTTTCCGGTGCGACGAATTTTCCACTACACCGGTACCGGCAACTGGCGACAGAAAACTCTCCAGTGTGTCATCACTATCACTGAATAAGTAAGTAAGTAAGTAAGTAAATGATTTATAAAGCGCCAAAGTCTCAGAAAGAATCAGGGCGCATAAATAGGCATCAAAGCAAATAAATAAGTAAACAGATACATGAGAGTGGTGATTGTGTAGTAGCGCACCGCGGTGTGGTTGAGCGAGGACTGCGAGTGACGTCCAGCGTGCCCGAGTGATGAAGTCTAACGTGACGGTGACGAGGTCAACACTCAGCGGTAGAATGCTGATGACGTTCAACTGTTGATGACGTGACGGCACCTCTGACATCGACGTCACCAAGTACGGCAGCGAGAACTTGTCCGTTGTCATGGCAACCGGAAGAGAGTAAGCACCAATGATGGCTGATACGTTTGCAGTCCCGATCTCCATGTAAGCTAAACACGTGTACACGACCACCACGCTGAGTAGGCCGGCCGTGACTGATCCAAGACTAAGCCTACAATCGGAGTTCAAATTTTCAAATAAGCCCTACACGAAAAACGCATTTTAGCCGTCTTACCGGTTTAGCTAATGTTTAGATCTGAGACGAAGCCTTGATTTTAAAATATAAATGGTAACGAAAATCGGTTTAATGCGCGATAGCACTAAAACAAAACGAATACAAAATTGCGTATTCAATTCGCTTGCGATTTTATATTCGTTTTGTTTTAGTTTTCAAATCAAATCAAATATCCATCAGTATATTTAATGAAACAACTGACAGATCAAAACTGCATGATGTAAAAAACACGACATAAAAACAATTATACACCAATTACTTCGATAAAAGCAACAAGCGTGTAACAGAATTACGGCTGCAGTGAGATGGGACATGCGGTCCGAACTCCGAAAGTTTTTTTGTATCGCTTGTGAGTCGTGACGTCGCCGAGACAAGCCGAAACTGGTCAAAAATCAACGGCGAGGAATGGGGGAAATAATTCAGGTCTGATGTCGTTGGGTTCCGCGTTCAACAGCGACGGACGCCGCCAAGGTCTAATTTCTTCCAATAAACTGGAACAGTGTCTAATATGCTATACCCACGTACGGTCATCATGGTCTAATTTCTCGGCGGTGCGTAAGAGTCATCGACGAGCCAGCTGCAGTGCAGGCGTCGTGTGTCCAAATTGCCGACTGGTGGCTGTCGATTTCATTAGACCTAGCGCCCAGCTCAGCTATACTATACGAGTCCGGCCACACGGCCCGTGGCTATACGTACATTCATTGTCTACAACTACAACAACTGTTACTACTACAACAGTACGACGACGACGATGACAACCACTATGCTGCCACTGCTGCCTCTACTACTATATTATTATTATTATTATTATTATTATTATTATTATTATTATACTTGGTTCATAATGCACGTTAGGTCTTTCCCAACGTGAAGATTCTCAAGTGCAAAATTTATAAAACTTTTGCACTATAACTGGCGGATGTGTTGTTGTTGTTGCTACTACTACTACCGTTACTACTACTAGTAGTAGTAGTAGTAATACTAGGTACATTCATTGTCGTAGTGGTCGTCAGTCGACACTCATCGTCGTAACTCGGTCGAGCCTCTCGCTAAAACGCTGCTCGGCGACGACGCCGCCGCCCATGCTGGCTAGCTGGCTGGCTGACGACGTACTTCGATCTATTTCTACACCGCCTGCCGCTAATGGTTTCCATTTCCTTCCTGCATCTCGTACTCGAATCGCACGTCTTTCGCTCGGCGCCAATTACCCGCCCCCATTTGCGACGTGTTTTATCAGACTCGAGGACTCGCCAATAGCCCGGCAGCTTGCACCGGCGACGTACTGTAGCCATACAGCTGTAGACTTGGAGAGTTATAAGATACAGCGAGCATTCAATACGCACAGTGTGTACGGATATTTGCTCATACACATGGTGACGCCACATATTATAACGATCGTCGTGTGACGGTGATGCCCATTTTAATTGTCCTCCCTCGAAAACCTCTCAAGGGATTGCGCTAAAATTTGATTTCAGTTTCTTCCAGGTGAGGGTCGTACTTCCCTTAGTTTTGGTCATGGTCTGCTGTCCAGTTTCGAAAAAAAGTAAAAAATTAAAAAGAAAGAAAGAAACTGTACACTTCACTCCGCAAACATAACTTTGACTTTTTGAGCGAAAACTAGCATGCCGGTTTCTCGTGCTGTGGAAACGTTCACACGAATTTTGTTTTTTTCTGCGCATTTTTAATTTCGCGTTAGGAGCCCTTGCAAAACAGTCGGACGGACAGACGGGCGAGAAGTGCCAGGGGATTCAGGACAGCCACGCGAGAACCAATGCTTAAAACTGAACGTCTGAACTAACACAGGCCTAATGCGCGTGCGTCGAAAAATGGCGCGATCATGCAACTTCGGAGCTAGATTTAGCGGGGCGATCATTGCAAATGGGAAAAAGACGTGGTTGTTCACGTGATCAGAGAGAAACGCATCTGCAATCACGGCGACAGCAGCAGCGGCGATGCAATTGAATTAGCGAGGAACGACGGGATACGTGGCAGATCCGTCAGTCTCCCGGTCCGACTAACTATCGTACCACCGCCAAATGACGCAACATTCATTGTTGATGCGCTACGCGCCCGCCTCACGTCGTCCGTACCGTACGTAGGACACTTCGCTGGAAAATTGTTCTGCTCCGGCTGACATCTCCGTTGGAAATTAACCCTAGCGTCGAAGTATATCTGTTTCAAGGTCATGTCATGCAGTTCACAGTTGATTATACACAAATTACAGCTAATACGTTATAAATCATTTAGTAGGTCTAGTTATAACTGAACAAATCTAGGCCTATATAGCCAAAATAGTTATTAATGTTCCGGCCGAAACTTGAAAATATTTCCGCATGATTAGGCCTATGGGTCTCACTAAAAGACGTTGTTGGCACTGCGAAGAGCAAAAATCAGTATGTAATTACTTTCTACCTAATCCAATCTATAGTCACGATACATCAACGTTACCTGCAGACAGACAGACGGACAGACAAACAGTGGCAATATCGTGCTTTGTGCTACGTGCATTGCGCGTAGTGCAAAGATTATAAGAAGTAAGCCTATATTTGTAAAATAAAATATGACATAGATGTTCACATTAATAGAAGTAAAAACATGATTCTTCTAAGTTGGAGACGTCTCGGTCAAAGTTCAAGAATAAAACAAGAAAAATGAACGGTTGTTTGATATACGTTAACCACGGCATTTCAAAAATAGCTTCAGAAACAATTTCTTTGATCTTTCGATCTTCAGAAACTAATTTCTTTTGTTTGGTTTTAAAATGTCGTAACGCACGAACGAACGGACAGCTCGAATATATAATGCTTAGCTGCCTGCCGATGCTATCAGAGACGGAGGCATAAAAATGTGATCAATTTCCAGCTCAGCAAGCTCAGCTAAACAGCGAAGAGCAGGAATCAGCGCGCGGTACAATGGCGGCAATGGTGAATGGCGGTTATGGCCGGAATAATGTAACAACACTCAGTGACGACTATTTCAGCGCGTACTAAAGCCCATGTCAGACACGTAACAACAACGAAAACTTTATCGCAAAAAAACGTGGAACGAAAAAGTGGAGCGATTTTGCCGCGGAGCGATTTTAACTGTTACAGCTACTGCTCTTCGCTGTTTAGCTGTAGCGCGTCTTAGCCATCGCAGTTCTGTCTGTCCGTCTGTGACACGGGTGAATCGGTCCAAAACGGTGCAAGATAGGGTCACCAAATCTTTACCATATTTAGCCGCTAGTCGTCTAGAGCCCTCTGGCGACTGATTTTGTTTTACTGGGTTTTTGAAACTGTACCCAAATCCGTACGAATGAGATCTACAAATAAAAACTACGGATCACTAGCGCATACGACGGTGCATCGCTGTTGCGCGTTCCCCTTTGCTTTTTAGCAGGGCTTTGCTTGTATTATTAGTCAGACGAGGTTGTTGCGAACGTCTGTCGCCCAAAGCTAACACTAAGTTTTATAGATAGTTTCAGCATTCGAATCAAATCCTCATCGCGATCCTGCAAACGTCCTCTCAATAATTTTTATGATGCCGTCCTATTAGGCCTCAACACTAATCTTGCCCGTCCGTCCGTTTATTCTCCTAACTCGATAACGAAACAGAAGTAAAATTGGTGTAAACGTTCTCGATGGCAGAAGAAATCGATTTAACAAATTATTTTCAAATTATTTTAAAGTCAAAAATAAATGGCACCGAAAGACAAAAAAAAGACAGAAAATAAAGCATGTTTCGCGTAAACGGCTTCCGTAAATGCAAGCTGACCTAATTCAGTGCAATCGCGTACGAGTGCGACGCTAAGACGTAAAAGTTGACTTTCAATTAAAATTCAAAACAAGTACAGGACGGCCGCATCTCATGTCGACACTGAATTGAAATCTTTGCTTGTTATAGGCCGACTATACATTATGCGCAGCGGCGTCGTATGATAAAAAGGTAGATAGGGCAGAAAGTTGCAATTTTTTGACAGACTGCAGATTTCCGACAGAATTCCAACAAACGGCTGCAATTTTGCCTCTAGATTTTTTCAAATGTAAAGTTTTTTTCAACCCAAAATTTTTGCTTTTTTTGCGCAAAATCCGACAGTTAAAGATTTTCAGACAACTTTCAGACAGCTAAAAATTTAGAGGGAAAGCAATTGCCGATCTGCTTCCCCGAACATGACGTACACCACCGATTATTATGAGCTACAGTGCCGCTGATGTGAAGCAAGTTTGCTGCACCACCGTGGTGTAGTTAAACGTTGGTGTAATGTGGGTGTGTTTACGTGAGCTTACACTCGATGACGTTGTCGACGGTGACGTCATGACGTGGTCTGACGCGCGTGAACACAATGTCAATGTCATTGCGCACGTGGCCAGCGTTCTTCATGCCGTACCAGACCGATGACGCCAGCTTTGTCGATTTGTCATCCTCATCACCTTTCTCTTCAACCACACCTGCACACGTGCATTAACAGTAACTTCGTACTGGCGATACAAACTAAAGCTCGCTGTCATCGAGCGGTAGGATTAGCCTACGTGCAAAATAAACGCAACATTTTCCAAAACATTTGCAAAAACCGTTTCACGTTAGAGCATTTGCAGTAATTACAATTCGCAGAAAACATTCAAAACATTAGCAACAAACTTTTAAAAATGTTTTTGTTTGCCATGCGACGTCTCCCCATGCGTTTCATTCCTGGGTATGATTTTTTTTGCATTAGAATAGAATGATCCAATGTTTGTATCTCAAGGGCGTATCGTTCAATCTCAAATACAGGTCGCATTTTGTCTACGTGTAAAATAAACAGTAAAAATGCAAATGCATCAATGAGCAAATGACGAAATTGACAAAGTGCTCAGTTTCACTTTGAGAATGTGCCAAGAATCGTCCAGGGCTTCAACTCAGTACTTTTTGTAACTTGCACGATGATGCATTTTGTGTTATAACTAAGATGTGGAAGCAGCCCCAACGCAGACCTTGCAGCAGAAATAGAAACGACCGTTCGTTTATGGGGATACTGGGATATATGCGCACGAGGATAATTAGACGGACAATAACGTTCCTCGTATCAAAGCCGTACGGGAAACGACTAACGACTAGTTATGAGCTCGGCTAGGCTTGATGAAAGACGATGCCGTTGTCGCAGGCCCACCTGTGTACAGTAAGTGCCGTGTGGGCTTATCTGTCGAGCAGTCATTGAACATCGCCGACGACGACGACTGGAAATCATTCTGTCGATGACGAGTTGAGTTTATCTGTCTCCAGTAGCCAGATAGTCGAAGAATCGCAGATCTCATTGCACTGACTTGAATGGGAAAAACGTTTGTCGTAAACATTCTTCAGAAGCTAACTCAGCCAGCGGCATCGTCAATGTCTGACAATATAAGCGGGACAAAGTCCGCTGGAGGGCGCTAAACAAAATCAAGCGAATTTTAACGTATAACTGGTGCATGCAGCAGTACAAAGTTACAACTGCAGTAAAATATTATTTCTTTGTATCGTACTACGCTACAGTACTGACGTATTGCACATTTGCGGTGCGAAATAAAACGACGTAAAACTTTGGCAGGAAAACGTCTGCCAATCAATCAAAAATGTCCGGTTTGAACTATCGTCGGCAGAAATGTTCTGCAGGGAATGTCCTAACAAGAAAATGTCCGTACGGGGAAATATTGGTCAGGGCCAGTGCACACTGAGGTTTATGCGTGCTTCTAGTGATAGCTTGGTGTACATTCCTTTGCAGTGCTACAATAATACTGCGATTTCCTGGAAGCTCAGTCTATTTCAAAAAGTGAAGGAGCTCTGACCCTAAGCTCCATGGGTTCGTCGCCATCAATGTTCTTAAGTACTTTATGACTGCGTCCGCTTTCATGACGATTCTACGTGAACGATAGAAAGGGGTTTTAAAATTTTAATACAAAAACTACACTAAAAGCGACGCAACCACAAACCTTTCTTTTGAGCTAATAACTCATTATTAATTTATGTCTTTGCATAGTTACTTGCACAGTGTGCGGCAAGGAAAAACATTAGGCCTAAGCAAATATCACGGTTTTCAGCATCGTTTAATTTTTTTTTACAAAATTGTCAAAGATTACTTTCAAAGCAAGTCGCCGTTATTGTTGCAAATTTCATCTTTTTAATTTGCGTTGTTCAGAAGTAGCACAGCCTTAAATATAAAAAAAACTTTTTATCAGTGCAAACAAATACATTTGACTACAGCCGACTTTCAAACGTATTGTAAATATACAACACGTTTAAAATATTAAAAAAACACCGGTTACTTGTAATTAAAACAGAAATCTCAATAACTAAGTTTATTAAGCCAATTTACGGTGTAACAGTTCAGAACGTTGATGAAAGCGCGAAAGCTGGCGATTGATTTTCTGATCGTTTTTTGAGGCAGTTCCCCCCATAATCATTAATAATTTGTTGGCATAGCAGACGCTTATTTGCATATCAATATGATAACACCGTACACGACTTCATTATTAAGCTACTGAATCTACTTCTTTCTTTTGCAGTTTGAATTTAGACAGATATAGCGGAGTTACTTGTATTGAAGTCAAAAAGGCACGTTCACTTGATAACGTATTAAAAACAAAAGTTGCACTAGTTACGCACACTTTTGTAATATTGGGAAAAGTTTTTTTTGCCTGTAGCTAAATGTATTCTTGATAACCGCTGAAAATTTCGTGTGAGACTACTGCGTTGCTTTAAAGATACAAAAGTTTTTGTAAAGGACTAATGTTGCCGCACACTGTAGCCTACAAGTAGTAATTTGATTTTTTTAATAATGCATTTCAGAAATTTTGACCCGACCCGAGTAGCCAAATTTGCCTTAACAGTGACCCGTGACCGGACCGACCTGACCCTCGGGTCGACCCAACCCGTGTATATCCCTGTTTCTTTCGCAAGTCGCGTGCTGATATGTCAACATTATACTAGTAAGTATCACTTTTTTATCCAATGCGATATAATTGCTTAATTAACATAACGCGTAAAACATATTTTGTTAACATTTTTGACACTTTGGCTGATATTTTATCTAGTTGTCCATTTTACAACTGCTTGTAGTAAAATTGCTTGAAGTGTTGGCCAACTATGCGAACACAGGCAAGGAAACGCTTTTTCCATTCATTGACAGCAGTATCGACAAAGTTCTGCTCTGGACCAATCCAGGCTGTACCAGTCGCTTCTTGACTTCACAAACATTCTTAAACTTCATTCGGTAGACACACTGCTGCATGACAGTCAAACCTTGTAATAAACTGGCCCACAGATCAGGATAGATGGAATTTATCGTCATTTGTTTCATTCATTTTAACTCGTATTATGCTTGGTTTGCTTTCCCCAGGTAGTGCAAAAACAGACGTTGGGTGAAGTAAAAACTAAAACACTTATTTAATAGCCATTTGTGTCATAAATATTTCGGCTAAAAGTTATTAAAACTTGCTCACTTTTATCCACCTTAAGATCGATAATGTCGGCGATGTTTTTTCAGGTTTTCTGTTTATTTCAACACATATTTCGCTTGATCTGCTTTCCCTAAGTAGTGCAAAAGCATACATCAAGTGAGGTGGAAAATTAAACAATCACTTGATGGCAAGTTGTGTCAGAAATATTACTTTTAAAAATTATCAAAATCTGATAATTGGTTTTTAAGTTACAGTCAAAAATGTCGGGGATGTTTTTTGAGATACAGTGTATATTTCTGCATTTCTGATATATTCCATACATGCAAAACTTTCCTCGGGAAAAATTTTTAAAAAATTTACGGGGGGAAGTTGAACGTTATAATTCTGCATTTCTGATATATTTTATGCACATTTTATTTCTAATTTAAAAATTTTTCTAGGGAAATTTTTTTTCGGGAAATTGGAGAGGAGTTTAATATTATAATTCTGCTTTTTTGATATGTTGCATGTACACTCTTCCTAATTTCGCAAACACTTCATAAGGAAAAAGTTGTTTTAAAAATTTTTTAAAAATTAAATGCTATAACTTTGTATTTTTATCATATTGCATATACATTTAAAACCTTCCTAGGCAAAAAGTTTTTTTTGGAAAATTAAGGGTAAAGTTTAATATTATAACTTTGCGTTTCTAATATATTGCATGTACACTTTTCCCCTAATTTTCCAAAAATCTTTCTAGAAAAAAAGTTTGGGGGAAAATTAAAAGGAAAGTTAAATATTATGGCCTATAATTCTACATTTTTTGATGTATTGCATGTACACTTTTCCCTAATTTTTTTTAAAAAAAACTTTCTATAAAAAAAGGGTTTTGGGGAAATCAAAGGAAAAATCGAATATTATAATTCTGCATTACTGATATATTGCATGAACATGCAAAACATTTCAAGAAGGAAGGTTTTGTGGGCAAATTAAGGGAAAAAGTTAAATATTATAATTTTGCATTTCTGATATAATATGCAATATACCAAAAATGCAGAATTATAATATTTAATTTTTCCCTAACTTTTCAAAAAGCCATCCCTCTACTTTTCTCATAGAGCATTTGCTTCAAGGTTTATATGGTGTAGACGCCCCTGCCATAAAAAACTCCCATTTTTACCTCTTTCATTTAACACTAAATTTAAAATGTTCCGCTCCCACTGGGTCGCTAAAATTTTGTAGACACCGAACCACCACGTTAGACTAATTATTCGTTGAAAAGTTTTTCGATGTGATTTAACGTTTAGCCACAATACATCTATGGCAAACAGACAGACGACGAACGACAGGCAACCCGTGCCATAGGGCAGACCGTTAAGCTTAAACTCGTGTTCACAAAATTTGCTGCCTCAAGAACGAATACGCCGAAACCGATCCTGCAGATTTGTGAAGAAAATTCAAACAAATCGCGCTAGGCTTAGAAATTTTTACATCTCTCCGTGGATTAAAAATCCGCACAGTTATAATTAGGAACTAAAAAAGAAGTATTTCGTGAACAAGTATTTCGTGACTGTCAGTAAGATGGCCGACCAACTAGTCTTTAAGACGCGTGCACCTGCGACCAACCGGTCGGCAGTAACAAGGTTAGTTTAGAGATAATTGCTGTTGTCGCCGTCTGTCTGCAGCAAATTGACGGCGGTCTGTACGCAAACAGACGATGCTGTCGTAAGCGAGGCACCGCAACAGCTACAACTAGTCGTTGATGTAGAATGTATGGACACTGTCGTTATACTCCCGGCTGACTTGCACACAAAGCGTGACGTATAAGATGAACCAAGACGATACGCGTTGAATGCGAAGGACGCGGCAACGACCTACTACAGCGTTTTGAGGCCTCCTGGAAGTCTCCGCAGGCCCATGTAATGCGCGCGGCAACTCTGCATGCAGACAACTAGTAAATTCTTTGAATCTTAGTACGCAAGAGCCAAAACAGAGCCAGCTGCACGAGAGTATTATAGTTCTGGTCTGGATTCGACGGTGTAGAAGTCCCGACGGGTGTGTCAGCAGTGAGCCCTTGGGATGAGCCGTGCCACTGTCCTGCTGCATTAATCTGCTCTGGCATGACTCACTGTGTGGGTGTCCCCCTTGGGATCTGCGGCCGAGGTACCGGTGGTTTTTTCTTTGCGCTCGCGATTATTATGCCGAATCACGCAGATTGCAGAACCAATCGCAACATAAGGAAAGACTGGAAAATGATAAGTGTGCACCAATGGCTTCAACAACCAATCACTGCGATGCATATAAGCATATTATTTATTTTTCCACTTTTTTGTCTTGACCTCGACGACGAATCCCCCGACTGATTAGAAACTTAGCAAGCAGAAGGACAATTTGCCCCTCTCCCCAAAACGAAAGTTTCCTGTACATCTCCCTCGCTTTTTTCGCGCGATAGCAGAATGCTTCGTGCGTTTTAGCCATCGTCTAGGCGTCCGTCTGTCTGTACGTCCGTCCGTCCGTCCGTCACGCCCTGGCACTGTATCAAAACGGTGCAAGCTAAAATCACAAAATCTTCATTCTGGGCTGCTTCAAGATCTTTAGTTTTTCGTGATAAAATTTCGTGCCACTGGGTGCGAGGGTTCCTCTTGAACTAGGGCGTCAGAAGTGTACTCCCTCTAAAAGAGGTTATTTTGGCCCTATTGGCCCTTCTAGTGTTGCGGATAGGTACACACATGTTGCTTATCATAACAAGCACTAATGACAGGCTTTTTAGATTTATTAACATCATTAACCTTGAACGACCTTGAACCCCAAAAATAGTCCAAGTCCCGATCCCCTAGGTTTAAAAAAAGCCGGCGCAAGGGGCGTGTAAGACAGCTATCTTTAGGCATATTGAAATATTACATAATCTGTTTATAACATTTGAACCACAGTATACTTCATATGAACACAGTTAGATGTTCATTAAATGTTTATAATAGTCCGTGAAGATGTGAAAATAGCTAACACTGCAAACTGCAGACAACTGGTTCCGTTTCAGTTCTTAGCATCACCTAAACAACATAACTCATACAGATACACGTGCGTTTTAACGTTGTACAGTTGACAATCTAAAATTCATAAAAGAACCAAGTTTTAAGATGAAAATAAATCTGTTCACCCCTTGGGGTCGTTGGCACCTGGGGGAGCTTTTTCCGTCGACCCCATGGGAAAGTTGGCAGTCAACCTGTTAATATCTTATTGCTGTAGGCCTACACTGATTGCTAACGTGGCAGGACCGTTGCTATCGCTCGTCACGTGAGCTTTGCTCAAATTACTTGTCAAAGACCTTGGCGGTGGCTGCTTTCACGTGAAAGTGGCCTGTGGTAACGACCGTGAAACAGGACAGACGAAAGACGACATTCGTGCAGTTATGTGGTCGTTGAGCATTCTACATTCCCGCCCGCAGTGTCGCAGACTCTTAATTTACTTTTATTAGTTGAGTGCGGTTAGCTTCAAACACCAGTGTGCTACAGTACCAAAGTCTGTACCGAGCCTGAAACTGTATTTCGTAGTGAGAGCATCAAATATGGCCATATATACTGAGTTTCGTTTGCATTTATTCCTCGTCGCTCGGCGTTCGTCTCAAACTGAATTATTTAGCAGGGTTCGTCGCGTCAACTTCATCTCAGCATGTTCGTGATAGTCTTTGCTGTAAGAGTGGGCAAAGATAAGTTTTCGGTGCGGTCCGGTGCGATGTTTCATTGGACCATATTTTTTCGCATGAACTAAACTAAACTCAACTGAACACAGACAGAATAATTAATATACATTATATACCGTGTCTCAAAAAACGGGGCTACTTTTATTATTTGAATAACTCAGTGGATTCATTGTTGTAAATGGCCACACTACGACTTCTGCATTTTACAAGGTAGTGTAGTGACAGTATTGACGTGAGGTAAGCTAAACTGCAGCCATTTACGTCAAGTTTGTTCGCGATGTTGCGCGTCAAAAATTATCAAAATCGGCCAATGTTCCACGGAGTTATTCAAAAAACAAAAGTGGTCCCGGTTTTTTGAGACACGATGATTGATGTACCGTTCACCGAACTTCGTAGCAGTATTGTGCGTAATTGACCGAAATGGTATAAGGCAGAAAGGATAACTAACAAAAAACAATTACGAGTCGTTTCACTAAAGCATGCTATATGTCGCAGCTGTTTGTTTGTCTCGGTTTGTGAAACAAGAAAAGATGACGGTGCCTTGTGCGAAATGTTCATCGAATCCCCCGCGATCGGCTGACGTCAAGTCCGCTGTAGTGTATAGGCCTAGTAGCCGCATGCACTGTGTGTCCGTTCTAATTAATTAGACAGTGTGTGCGTGCGTGCTGTGATGCTGATGGGGGCTGCAGTCTTGTGCAGGAATGCGGGTGACATTCAATGACCCACCGACCGATGCGAACACGACATACGATACTTCTTTACTCCCCGATGACACCATGTGTGGCCGTTGGCCAGTGACCTTTTTCAACAGAAACAACGTTACCCTTGGAGAATGGTGTATATAGCCTAGGATGCTCTCTCTGGGTCTGGAAATTTGTGACTCGTCTTATTCTACAGAAAACCTCAGTAGTTAAGTTACTTTTCGATAATCTTGTCAACGTCATAAACCGTGGACTGTGTGTATATGTAATTTTTTTTTCTCTTTTTTGTGTTGCTGCTGTGTTGTTTTTCTCTGTGTTTATTGTTTACCGTCATCGGTGAATTAAAAATCACCATAAAATCTATCTTTTTTTCAGTACGACACCATCGGTCGCGGAGTATAAATAACGCCTTGAAAATTTTCTGAAACTGCACGTAACAAACAATATGCAAATGCACGATGCATCAAAGTAGAACACTATGTGCAGTAAAACAAACATCGGTGGGCCCTTTTCTAAACTGTTGGATCGTAGGCACACAGAATGATACAATACTCCAGAGTCCAGAGGCAGATTATCGTGTCAGACGTTCGGTTGTACTCTTGGCGTCGTGGGTTGTCGCACGTTGACACCTTGATCCAGTGAGCGGTGCGATGTCAGTCACGTGACGACGATGAGGTCAAGTATTTGACAAATTCTCGACACGCACTTAACGACGCTCTGACGTGACGTCACTCACTGCGGCGAAGTGCGCTTTCGTGTCGGCGTCATTCGTTACGTCATTCGTCTCGGATAGCTCCTCTGATCGTCGGTCGGAAGAATTTGATCTGTCGCGCTCGGCCCGCGGGCGTCTTTAGCCTTCGTCAGTTCGTCGTCGTCGCTTTCGCAAATCCCGCGGACCCGCCACGACGCCGCGACGCCAGCTTGCCCGGCGGTCTTGACGTCTTGGAGTTAGTCTGTCCTGTATCCGCATGACGTCACACCTGGAGCTGGCTTACGGACCCTGGAAGCTAACCGACCTTCAGCCGCTCGACCACGGACTCAACTAGGCGTAACGACACGCTCAAAATCCAGGACGATGAAAGGAGATCGTATAAACGGCTACGCTCCAGTCCGGGGCATGCCCTTCATGGTGATGATGATGATGGCAGTGTATCCGCATGACGACGGGATAACGACGCCATCAAATTATTTCGGTGACGCCAAGCGCAGCCAGCCAGAGAGACGTCGCCATGCAGTAGAGCTGTGCGGGAAGGACTTTTGCTTTTCCCACAATTCCCTCTCATTCCCATAAACTCATTCACATTACCATTTTACCCATATTTATGACAACACTTAATACCCATTCCCATTTTCTCTGGATACCACTGTTTCTGCGCCCTGTACTTATTTTTCGCCAACGTGTATTTTTTTTAAATAATGCAAGCCTAGAAATGTATAATATACATATATAATATACTACTAACGTGCTGTAAGACATATAAAACAAACATTAACACCTACGTTGCACCACCAATATTTTGCTTGTTCGTTAATTATTATTATGAGAAAAATACTGCAAATCTAAATTAACTGGTGGAGAAAATTGCAATAGCCACACCTGAACGCTATGTTGCAGACTTTATTTCAACAACTGATATGTTTAGCTGCTTCACAATCATTCGCGGAATTTTTGCACGCATGAAATGTGTGGTACTCCTATTCCCGTTGCTCTATCCCCATTCCCATGAGATTTTTCACTCCCATGCACACCTCTATATAGTCGCCTGCGGTGCATGTCGTTGAGCAGTCGGTCGCCAGGAGGCGCCACGCCACGTACTACTGTAACCGCGATCATTCTCCATGACAGTAACATGATTGCATCAGGAGCGGTGCCGTGCTTTACGCAAAGGCCAATCGCTTGCCCTTCTCCTCCCACTGTCTCCTCGTATTTAGACTGCGTGCCGACCGTTCTGCTATTATCTGTCATCTTCTCATCAGACCACAACGCGATCCTAGCTGTCACTGCTTCAAGGTTGGACATGGGTCGTGTACTCGGGTCGGTTGAGTCGGGTCGAAATTTCTTAAATGATTTTTTTTGTCTTTGTCGGTTTAGTAAGAAAGTAAAATATGACTCTCTCAACGGCAGAAACGCCTCTAACGCGCCTCTGTTGCAGTAGACAGATCGCATGAGCATAGATTGTTGCTGATTTGCCGTGCTAGCTTGAGAGGCCCTCTACATGAGTCTGAGCACAACGAGACAACCGAAGCAACATACGCAGATGACTGCACGCGGTATTTCAATACATCACCACCAGTCGATTACATCTGCAGCGTCTCAACTTGCCGGCATTCGACGCATCGTTTCTCTTTTCATGCTAAAGTATTAGATTATTGTTTTACAGAAAAGTGGTTTCTTTTCAATTACGTTACTGATTGTGAACGAAATGGCGACGCCGTAGTGACGCCTTAGTCAACTGCATTCTGACAGACAGACGGACGCACGGACAGGCGAGAATCCGCGAGATCCGTATTGCGGCCTGTTGGACAGCCACATAACAACGTAGAACGTACACAATTCGGATACGACACAGATATCCGCAAACCTATAGTCGAAATTAGGCTTAAGTTTTCCCTCTCAGGCTCTCTCCTTTTCTTTTCCCTTTCTCCGCATGAACTCCTCTTCTCTATTTTTATCGTCTCTCTTTTACTCTTTTTCCCAGGTTTCTTTCTTTCCTTTCTATCTTTTTTCGTTCCATTCTCCCCTGACTCCTTCCCTTTGCCTCTACCCGCGGGGGCCAGACACCCTTAAAAATCCAACTATAGAGTCTGTCCGTCAGCGAATCCGAACGAAGTCCGGCCGCCAAACGATTTGTGGTGCATTTTAAGCTAAAACAGCGTTTCTGATGATGGCAATTAATATTGTATACGCCCTTAACAAAACTTCCCCCTATTTTTCACTGGGCGCAAGCTGCGCCCACCAGGTATAGAAGCCCCTGGTGGCAGCGCGAGCTAATGGAGGTCGTCATGCATGGTGTACTACGCTGGGCCACAGTAACTGTCGGCGATGTTGGAACTTTACGTTTTCCCCTCATCATTTGCTCCCCTCCGTTAGTACACTGTAGCTGAGACTGGAAAGGACGTGTTCTGCAAGATTTGTCCGCAGAAGTTACGCAAAATTTTGGATACACACTTGACACAATTACATGCATACATTTGACCTTTTTAGTTTTAAAAGTAGGCCCATATAATGCAAAGCACTTCGTTCACTTTACAAACACAAAACAGAAAAAAGGCAGAAAAAAACTAAGGCAAAGCTTAGATGTAATGTTGACAAAATTTGAGATCTCATCATGCACTTCTGGCGGCAGAGACAGTTCTAAGTTGTCGTTGCCACAATGAACAAAACAGCCAAGCTCTCGCTAAGGAATACGCGTTACAGCCTATACAGCTCCTGTTCCAGTACTGACCTTCAAGGTTATCCAAAATCAATATTTTTATATGTCATTTGATAGCCAATATGAGACTTCCTATTAGTGATCAATAGTATTTTTCGCCCTATTTGTCACCGCTTCCGAGACATGGCCACTTATAGCTTCAAACTTTCCATTAAAAATTGCGGTTAAACCGCTGCATATGGAGATATGATTACTATTGACAATTAATACAAAATCACCAGCGCCCTATCTGATGGTACCATCGCCGACCCCTACGACTTACCGTTTAGCCACAACACATCCGTTACAGACGACAGACGGACTGAAGACATGTGAATTAAATGTATAAAACAGTTGAACGAAACTTGAAATTACTAATAAAAATGATCGATTGATTAAACATTTTGAAATAAACTTACTTTAGTGATATCGTCGATTTATCACGCATATATAAAAAAAATATTAATTCTAACACTGTGACGCCTGCTCGCTGCAAACAAACGTGGATAATTAGTGGAAGTAGCCTACTGATAATCAACATAGCCAAACAGCCTTAATCGTGTTATTGCATTCCAGATAGGCCTAGAGGTTTTTCTTACTGCAGCATGACAACGTGGATTAGTACGGCTAATTTACTCAGACAATTGTCGTTGTCGCGCGCGATTAATTAGGCCTATTTCAAATCCGATTGACTAATCCTCTAATGTTGGCTACGATCGTCTTTAGTAGGATAAAATAGGATTAAAATGAGCTGACTGTACATGCATCTCGCATGCTAGAAAAGTCGTAGTTGGCAGATTAGACTGGCAGTTTTCGTTAACCGGTACCAGAAAGTGGCACAAAGAAAATTGCCTTCACAACGGGCGTCGATGCATTAGAGATAGGGGGCATGCCTCCTCGAATAATAGTGATGATATTGACACCAATAACATTGTCGTCTCCCTCGCAATATGAAGGAAGAAATGTTGATTTGGGATTGACGGAAACTACTTCATTTTATCGTCAGAAAGTCGTGCTTAAAACCAAAAATGCACGAAGATCTTTATCACTTGGGACCCCTGCAGTCTCAGTCTCTTCGTTCCTCCAATGCATTAGAGGTTGATTTTAACGTTAGGAGTCGTTCATAAATAACGTCACGCGCCGAGGGAGAAGGGGGTTCACGATATTGTGACGATGTGTGACATAGGGGGAGGGGGTGAAAGGTATCGTGACGACACGCACGTCATATCTGCGGCAAGGCCTGGTCAGGGAGTCATGGATGATAGCTAGTATACAAATTAGACAATTTTTACAACAGAGATCATTTTACCCATCAGAACATGATAGGTCTTTACTAAGCTTACTGTTGCAATTGTGTCAAATCTTACAACAATGTGTTGTGTTTAAAACTCATGTAGATCTGTAGACTACACTACAGACTGTAAGGGGGGTTAGAAGTATGTGACGTCATATTTGAAAGAGGGGTGAATCCAGAGCAGCGTGATGAAACGTGACGAAGAGAGGGAGGGGGTTATGTTTTCCTAAAATTGCGTGACGTCATTTATGGACGACCCCTTATGCGCTATATAAATTCACGTTCTACTTACTTTACTTACTTACTTACTTACGGTGATTATGTTGGTGAGCAGCCGCTCGTTTGTTGCTGGCCTTGAAAACTACATTTCGCGACGTCATTTCGCGCGAAAAAAAAAATTTACGGTTGCCCAACGTGACGAACCAATCAGAAACTCATATAGTCGCGAAACTACTAAGTTTGGTTAATATTGATGGACACCTATCAATCACAACTGTAATGATGTAGTCGCGTTAGTCTGCATCGCAGAGGTTCTACTTAAAGTCGACGCTGCTCGGTCAATAGTTCTGATACTTTATTACATAAAAGTCATGTGATTTTTTCAAGATGCTGGAATACCTGCAGCTTACATAATAAGATCGTTGGTCATCTAGCTGCTCTTAGTTGTATTTGATGTTTGCAATTGCAGCTGTTAGTGGTACTGTTACACCGGTTAGTTTTATATTATATTTTTTTCTTGATTCACGTGTTTTTGTGTGTTTTGGTGTGTTATTATGTGTTTTATGTGTATATGGGCCAAGTGCCTGAAATAAAACTGATGATGATGATGATGAATAGGCCTAAGCCGATATAGCACGGGGATGGGAGCCGGCTGGCATTAATAGGAAGCGTATCATCAATCAACCAACCAAAGACATCAGAGCTCACTCACTCACCACAGCGGAGTCTGCATTGCTGGCGTGGAGCCGCGACGCTTGACGTCAGCAACAGAAGCAGTAGACGTACGATCCAAGCAGCAGGCAGTGCTGATGACATCGTGACGTCCTGCTGGCTGCCGCATGCCGGACATTCTGACGTCATCTCCGACCACGGCACAGTCAGATACCGCCGAGCAGTTGATATTCTAACATCAGTCAATGACTGAACTGTATGTCTGTCTGTCTGGCTGCTACACGAGTATACATCTTTGGACGACACGATCACCTGTAGAGATCTGAATATGCTATTGAGACCGTCTTGAGACGTTTGGTCTCGGTCTCGTTTTGGTCTCGACTTATAGATGGTCTGGTGCACATTCGTGCTTTGTATTTATGCGCAGGAGATCGTCAGGCTGCACTGTGTTTCGAGAACCGCTTTGCATAGAGAGTGTCCATCATCATCATCACCATCATCATCATGACATCATCAGTCAGTGTGACGCCTGCTGCAGCAGCCGGTCGGTGCGTGCGACAACAACGAGTTCAGTGCTCACATGTTAAGAATATGCTAGAGACACTCAATGCCGAGAAGGAGATAGATCCTGTCTGCGTGCGACACGAGTTTAGCGATGTAGTCGAGTCCTCTTAGCTCAAGTCACTCCGAGTCACAAACAAAAAAGCCAAGCTGTCGCTAGCGAAGACGAGTTGCAGCCTATACGCACAGTTTCTGTTGCAGAACTGACCGTCAAGGTCATCCAAGGTCAATGACTTTTATGTCAATTGAAAGCCAATATACCACTTTATATTAGTGATTAATAGCAATTACTTAAACCCTATTTCTCACCGTTTAGCCACAATACATTCGTTACAAATGACAGGCAGACAGACGACGGGCGACAACCGTGCTAAAGACGTCTTGCAGCATAGCTGTAGCGCGTCAGAAATGAAGACTCGAGTCTGCCGGACGCGAGTACTACATCACTGCTCGTTGGCTGGTTCCGTGTCGTTTCGCGGATGTCTCATCTAAAAGCGGCGTTCGTTTCGTTCATATGGTCGGCTGTCGGCGGCGCATACGTTGAACGTTCGTTGCTCGGTGCAGCTGATCGATCAGCAGCAAGCAAGTGACTGCGTGTAACTATGCAACGTGATGACTGCGACTCTCTGCTGAACCCGCAACGCTTTGCGATTCCACCGCAGTCGCCCATGCAGCAATCAACCGTCCCAGCTCACGCGCACCTCGTGCGATGAAATAAAACAACACAAACTAAAACACACGTGGTGATAGGCAAAAGCTGTTAACAAATAGTTTAGTTAATTTATTTCAGCTGGATCAATAGTATAATTAAAATAAAGGCACAAGATATTTATCCGGCGATCGGATAAATATCCGGTTCTACCCGGGCCGGCTATTTATCCAGCCGCCGTCTTGGAGGTACTGGCTAATGGCGTGGCTCGTCGTACTGCAGAAACACGATGGCAGCCGACCGACTGGCAACTTCTCAACCTTACGAACTAGGGAAATCGCAGGTATCGCCATTTCGCAAGTTTTGTCCTTGCTTGCAGCAGCCTCAAATTCATCACCAATATTAGACGTTTAATTTGGGTGTGCAGTATCGTCACAAAAACCCGCAAAAATCACACATTAAATGCATGGAAAACGAACGCTCACGTGACAAACAAAAACAAACATTTTGCACTAATTTTTTCTGACTTCGATAATGAAAGCTAACCGAAACAGCTAACAGAAACTTAGTTTGTACGTCAGTACCGAAAGCAATCGAGGGTAGAAAATGCGGAGTGGGGGCAAATAGATACTACTGCATGATAGTGGGGCATGGTTCATCGGTGTCCAGTGTCCTTCACTCCCCGGTTCTGCCCCCACTGTTTTTTGTTGACTCTTTAGTCGTATTTGCATTCATGTGTTCTGTTTTAATGGTGCCCTCATTTTGCATGGTTTCATGAATGGATAGGACGGTGAACAACTTGTTCTACATGCGATTGCGACATCGCCTAATGCTGCAGCCAAATCGCCAGATTGACGATCAACGCGGCTATTATATAGGCTACTGATGGCACGATATAGGCCTACAGTCCACTACGTCTGCAGTGCAACTGTCAGCGCTGTTAACAACGAGCATTGAGGCAGATGTATGCAGAGCTTAAATTAAGTGGAAACGCGCAGGAGTAACGCCGTCCCTTATTTTTTCCAAGAGAAACGGCGTTTTCCCACTTCTGCAGGAACATTTGGAGGAAGAACTCTTTTACTCCGATGTTCTGGTAGGCTGATGTGTCACTGTTCCATTACCTACTGCTGACACTGTCGTTTGAACTCTTCCTTATGTCACTATTTTCTGTCATCATTTTTGTTAAGAAATCGCAACAGAAGCCAGATTTTGTGGTAAAAATGGGCCTACATTTAATTTAATTTTGGCTGGAGCGACGCTCCGGACCCCACTGCGGGAGCTTACGACGCTCCTTCAGACCTATCCCGTTCAACATCTTCTGTGTCTCGGTACGGCGTGCGTACGAAGCCGCGGTCGCAAATTCTTTGTTTTTTTCCCATTTTAATCACTGGATTGAACGTTGTGCCAATAACTGTGAATAACGATGTCCCGCATATGCGACGTCAGTCAACGGTGCACTCACGCTCACAGATTTGAGTAGGCCTAAACTCAGTTCTACTGACGTAAACGCAACGGTGTTAATTTTTTAAAGAATAAAATTCGGCGATTAGGCTAGATATGTAGAATGCTGCAAAATGTCGGTTGAGTGCCTAGTGGTGTTAAGATTTATATTTTGGGGAGCTGCTGTTGGGTCGGTGGTTGGTCTAGTGTTTTCGGTGGCCGCAACGGGCGCCACCCT
>Ga0056128_1001055_pt1 | contig 29117 bp, 21 predicted proteins | sample WorMetLIZISLAND2_FD_71113 | JGI IMG/M metagenome (GOLD analysis project Ga0056128, IMG submission 71113) | Marine gutless worms symbiont microbial communities from Max Planck institute for Marine Microbiology, Germany - Olavius geniculatus... ... | reverse complement strand
CTACGCTTCTGTAATTTGCTGCTTCATATAAAATGTTCGGTGGCTGGGAGGTAAGGCGTCATATCCTGACACCTGAAACCTGACACCTGAAACCTTGTTTTTCATGAAGTTTCATAAGAGGGTCCACCACCTTTTCAACCTTGAACCCGGAACATTGAACCTCTGAACCTCTGAACCCGGAACCCAGAACCTTTGAACCCTTGAACCTCGGAACCTATTTCTCAATCATCTCCTTCAACTGCTCCAGGGCTTCATCCGGCATTTTGAATGAATGTTCCGGTCCCGGGAATTTGCCGTCCGTAACATCCTGGTTGTATTCTTTCAGGGCTTCGATGATAATGCTTCTGACGTTGGTGTATTGTTTGACGAACTTCGGAACAAAGCGGTCAAACAGACCGACGACATCATGGGTTACCAGCACCTGGCCGTCTACATCCGGACCCGCTCCGATGCCGATGACCGGAACCTTGACCGCTTCGGCGACCAGCTTGCCAAGGGGCGCCGGGACTGCCTCTAAAATCATTGAAAACACACCGGCGTCTTCCAGGGCCCGAGCGTCATCGATGATCTGCTTGGCGGCTGAGGCATCCTTGCCCTGCATTTTAAAGCCGCCCAAGGCGCTGGCGGTTTGCGGGGTCAAACCGATGTGTCCCTGGACCGGTATGCCGGCTTTGACGATCGCCTGAACCGTCGGAGCAAAATCAACGCCGCCTTCCAGCTTGACGACGTCGCAGCCGCCTTCCTTCATCAAGCGGCCGGCGTTGATAATCGCGTCCCGGATGGAGGTGTTGTAGCTCATAAACGGCATGTCACCGACTATTAAAGGCCCTTTGCAGCCGCGCACCACCGCCTTGATGTGGTGGATCATGTCTTCCATGGTTACCTCAACGGTTCCCTCCAGCCCCATGACCACCATGCCCAGGGAATCTCCCACCAGCACGATATCCACCCCGGATTCGGCAGCCATCAACCCCAGGGGATAGTCATAAGCCGTCAACATGGTCAGCTTGCGGCCCTGTTCTTTGGCCTGTTGTACATCCAAAACGCTTACTTTGGCATTACTCATTTTAATTCTCCTTAGCTGAGTTTAGCGAGTTTGAAAAATCCTCAACTGCACGAAATTCCAAATTTCAAGCACCAAAATCCAAATAAATCTCAAATACCAACAATCAATGACCAAAACAGCGAGCATGAAAGCAGAATTTCCTATGTTTGGGATTTAATATTTTGGTTATTGGGATTTGTTTGATATTTGTTTTTTGTAATTTGTGATTTCTTTATTCTGGTAGTTGTCGGTTGCCGCTCCCGACTTCTCTACTAGCTGTTACTCGTAGTGAGACTCCAAAGTCTGGATCAGTGCCGTCAAGGCAAAGTTGATGGGTGCCTCAATACCCAGCGCTTTGGCTTCACGCACGATGAACCCGTTGATGGCCGCGATTTCCGTCTGCCGGTGGTTGTCGACATCCTGGCCCATGGAAGAACGGTTGACAGCCGTGGCCTCCGCGACTCTGAAGACAATGTCCACAGCATCTTCCGTGACAGCGACCCCCCGGGCCCGGGCCACGGTCATGGCTTCTTCAACGGCATTGCGGCTCAATTCCTTGGTTATGGCGAGATCGAGGAGCTGGCCGTTTTTGATGCCGCTTAAAGCCGTGATGGCGTTAATGCCGATGTTGATCAACAGTTTGTTCCAGACCACGCTGCGCACGTCATCGACGGCTTCGGTGGCGATGCCGGCTTCGGTGAAAAAATCAGCAAACCGCTCGGCCAATTGGTGGCCCTGACCGGTGGACGACCAGGTCCCAATGGTAGTCGGTCCGATGCCGGCGTGGCGGATCCGGCCGGCTCCCAGCATGGTGGCGCCGTGGGAAGTCGTGCCGGCCAGTATGCGCTCCGGATCGATAACTTCGGTGATGAAATCGGCATTGCCCATTCCGTTTTGCAGGGTCATGACGGATCCGTCCGATCCGGTGGTCTTCAACGCTGTTTGAGCCGCGACCTGGGTCTGAGTGGATTTAACGAATATGATCGTCAGGTCGGCCCGTTCGATTCGATCGGGATAGGAGGTGGCGCTGAGGCGAACCCGGCGGGTACTGCCTTCCCGTTCGATGGATAACCCGTCCCGGTTGATGGTGTCGACGTGTTCCTGCCAGATGTCATAGAGCCAAACTTCGTTGCCGGCTTCGGCCAGCATGGCGCCAAAGAGGCTGCCCATGGCCCCGGCGCCGATTACGGCTATTTTCATAGTTCTGTCCCCCGCTTGTGAAATGTCGAGTCAACAATGAATAATGACCAATAAAAAATGAATAATGACTAATGAACAATGACTAATGACTAATGAATAATGGTGGCATTCGCTTCGCTCATATCATTTTATTGATGATTTAAACTAAACATTCCTGAATCAAATGGATAATCTCTCAAATAGCCGTGCGAGAAAAGGGCACGTACCAAATTGCCTATTGAAGCTTTCCTCTGTAGGTGCGAGGCTCATCCTCTCCCGCAAGGATCTGAATATTGAATCAATTGCTAAATTTAGGTCCTTACGTATCGCCTTATCCGCTGCGTGCGGGCAATTTCATTTATAAATTTAAAATTGATAGAATTCCTTCATTATTCATTAGTCATTAGTCATTTGTCATTCCCTAACCCCTTTCCCTCATTGAGCCAGCAGGCCACCCGATGACCGGGTGCGGCTTCTATCAGCGGGGGTTTTTCTATGGAGCAGCGGTCAAATCGATATTGGCACCGTGGATGAAACGGACAACCCTCAGGCGGATCGATCGGGTTGGGCACATCCCCTTCCATGGCAAATGGTTCGGTTCGGCGATGCGGGTCCGGCAGGGGCACCGACTTCAGCAGCGCTTCGGTGTACGGGTGGCGGGTTGATACACTAAAATTTTCGGCGGAGGCCAGCTCGACGATTCCGCCCAGGTACATCACCGCGATACGATCGCAGATATACTGCACCACGCTGAGGTCATGAGAAATGAATACATAGGAAAGATTGAACTCTTCTTTCAAATCCTCCATCAAATTAATCACCTGGGCCTGAATCGAGACATCCAGCGCGCTGACCGGTTCATCGGCCACGATCAGCTCCGGTCGGACACAAAGTGCGCGGGCAATGCCGATGCGCTGCCGCTGGCCGCCGGAAAATTCATGGGGATACTTGTCCAGGTCGATGCGGCGCAGGCCGACTTTTTCCAGCAGCTCCGCCGCCACTTCCCGCCGCTGCTTTTTTGGCACTTGCCCGGTTGCTCGCAACGGTTCGGTGATGATGCCTTCAACCTTCATTCTTGGATCCAGACTGGAGTAGGGATCCTGGAAAATGATCTGCGTTTTGCGGCGCAGCGCGCCCATTTCGGAGCGGCTCAAAGCCATGATATCCCGGCCGTCGATTTCGACCCGCCCCGCACTGGGTTCTATCAGCCGCAGGATGAGCCTGCCCAGGGTCGTTTTACCGCAGCCGGATTCCCCGACCAGACCGAAACTTTCTCCGCGCGAGACCGCAAAAGAGACATTGTCCACCGGTTTGATCCAGGCTCGGGGTTTGGTCAGGATGCCGCCGCCCAGGGGAAACTGTTTAACCAGATCGACAACGTTGAGCAGCGGTGCGTCAGACATCTTTTTTTCTCCGTTCCGGGTATTCCTTCAGCCAGCAACGTGCCCGGTGGGCATCGCCGACCGGCATCAGCGGGGGCTGGCTCTGGCGGCAGACATCGAACGCATGCGGACAGCGATCGGCGAACTTGCAGCCTTGAATGACCTCGGTCAGCACCGGTACGATGCCGGGTATTTCATTCAAGCGCTGTTTGTCTTCGCCAAGGCCGTCGCCCAGGCGCGGCATGGATTTGAGAAGCCCGCGGGTATAAGGGTGAAAGGGCCGGTCAAAAATATCGCGGACACCGGCCTCTTCAACAATCTGCCCGGCGTACATGACCACCACCCTGGCAGCCATCTGGGCCACCACACCCAGATCGTGGGTGATCAACAGCAATGACATGTCCAGTTCTTCTTTAAGCCGGATCATCAAGGACAGGATCTGAGCCTGGATGGTGACATCCAGGGCCGTGGTGGGCTCATCGGCGATCAATAATTTCGGACCGCAGACCATCGCCATGGCGATCATGACCCGCTGGCGCATGCCGCCGGAAAGCTGGTGCGGATAATCATTGAGGCGCTTCGTGGCTGCCGGTATCTTGACATGGTCCAGCCACCGGACCGCTTTTTTGAGGGCCTCGACCTTGTCCAGGCCCTGGTGGATCATGAGCGGTTCCGCTACCTGGCGGCCGATGGGCAGCACCGGGTTGAGGGAAGTCATGGGCTCCTGGAAAATCATCGATATTTCACGGCCGCGAATTCTGCGCAGACGCTCGGCGTCGAAGTCCAACAAATTTTGCCCGCCAAACTTGATTATCCCTGACTGTATCTCGCCTGGCGGAGAGGGAATCAATCCCAGGATGCTCAAAGACGTGACACTTTTACCGCAGCCCGATTCCCCCACCAGTCCGATGGTTTCACCCGCATCCAGGTGAAAGCTGACGCCGTCCACCGCCCGGGCAACACCTTCCGGCGTGTGGAAGTGGACGTTTAAATTTTCTATTTCCAGGAGTCGGGTGCTCATTTATTATTGAAAAATTGATTATTGTTTATTGATTATTTGTGGAGGTCGCTTCAGGCTTCGCTCTTTGGACTTCAGGCTACGCCTTCGGCTACGACCCGACAGGTCGCTTTCAGCTACGACTCAAAACGTCGAGCTACGACCCGACAGGTCGCTCCGTCTTTTTTAGATCGATAGAATACCTTAAATCCGCAATCCGCAATCCGCAATCCGAAATCTAAAATCAATAATTGCCTCTCAGGTCGCTCCGTTTTTTTACAATCGATAGAATACCTTAAATAATCAATATTCAATCGACAATATACAATTGTTACCCTTCCGGCCACAGATAGTTAAGCGCCGTCAGGGCATAAATTTTGGCTGTTTCGACCAACTGGTCCAGATCGACCCATTCATCAACCTGGTGCGGCACCTGACGGTCGCCGGCGCCCATGGTGACGATGGGGATATTTTTCAAGGCCCATAAAAAGGTGCCGTCCGTGGCACCGGGGACGCCGGCATAGGTGGGATCCCCCGCAACCAGTTGCCGGGTGGCCCAATCGGCGGCCAGAACCACCGGATCGTTTCGATCCGTCAGGGTACAGGGCCGGTCGGTCAATATCTCGACTTCAATGCGAAGATCGTGATTGCGTTCCAGCTGCAGCAATTTGTCATAATCCCGGTAGTCCTGCCGGACCTGCTGCTCGATCTGCTGCGCCATGGCTTCCAGGTTCCTGATAATGGACGGATGCGATTGGCCGGGAATCGTCCGGATGTCGACTAAAATCCGGGCCTCGCCGGGCATCACATTGAGTTGGGGGGCGCCGGCAGCTGGGGCCTGGATCACCGTCGGCGTGAAGCTGGGCCACCCCAGGTGCTCATCCCGGCCGGGATTTTGGGCTGCTTGGTATTCCAGCTCATGCAAAGCAGCGATCAGTATTGCTACAGCCGGGGCGGTATTCAGACCGGACAACGGCATGGCGCCATGGCTCATGCGGCCGGAGATGGTAAACTGGGCCCGCAGCGCACCTTTTTGGGTGGTGCAGATCAGCCCGTCCTGGGGTTCACAGATCACCGCTCCGGTAATGGCATCGGCATGGCCTCGGTCAATAAAATTCCTGACGCCCAGCATCTGGTCTTCTTCATCGCACAGCACGCCGCCGATAACGGTGCCGGACAGCTCGACCCCGGATCGCTTCAGGGCCGCCATGGCAATCAGCATTGCCGCCAGATTGCCTTTCGTGTCGTTGGTCCCGCGACCGTACATACGCCCATCGACGATTTCGGCGCCAAAAGGATCGTACTGCCAGATCGATTCATCGCCTGGTGTAACCACATCCGTGTGGCCTTCGAACATCAGGCGGCGGCTGCCTTCACCGGCCGTCCAGGTGACAATGACATTCGATCGGCCGGGAGCAACTTCCTCCATGACCGCCTCGAAGCCCTGCTGACGGGCCCAATTGAATACATAATCGGCCGCAGCCTGCTCACTAGTCCCCGCCACCGGGTCCCAGACGGAGTTTATTTTCACGAGCTGTGCGGTGAGCTCAATCAATTCATTAGAATTAATCGCATTTATTACTTTGGCAATAATGTCATCAGTAGGTGTCATAATTTCTCACAGCAAATTCGAAATCCGAAGTACGAAATTCGAAACAAATTCAAAATACTAAATCCAAATGCTCAAAACAGATTAGAAAATTTGGCTATTCGATAACCATCTGCCTTTTTTTATTGATGAATTTTAGTAGGCCTTTGCTCTATGCCCCCTTTGGAATGACGAATGACGATTGACGAATGTCGAAGGATGGTATTCTATCCTTTTAGAAAATGTTTATTTGAGCCCATCAATCAACTTACTTGTTCTTATAGAATCCGACTTACTCCGATTTTAAAATCCCAAATCCGCAATCCAAAATCGAAAATCTTATCTCGCAATCCAAAATCGAAACACTTGAAATGTCGAATGTCGATTGACGAATCTTAAATTATTGGATACTCAGCTATGAGCTATGAGCTATGAGCTATGAGCCTTCCCTTCCCGTATTCCGAAGTTTCAATCCGCAATCCGAAATCCGAAATCCGAAATCTCTCTACCTCACTCTCATCATCTTTGGGTCTAAAGTATCCCTCAGTCCATCTCCAAGCAAATTAAATCCAAGAACCGCCCAGGCAATCGCCAGACCGGGGAAGATAGCGATCCAGGGCGAAATGTTCATGTACGTTTGTGCTTCGTTTAACATCCGTCCCCAGGACGCATGGGGTGGTTGGGTTCCCAACCCCAGGTAGCTGAGTCCGGCCTCGGCCAAAATGGCCACGGCAAACTGAATAGTTCCCTGTATCAGCAGCGGAGACAAGATATTCGGAAGCACGTGCCGCCAGGCGATGGCCCACTCGCTCAGGCCGCCGGCTCGGGCAGCAGCAATAAATTCCCGCTCCCAGAGGCTCAGAGACACGGCCCGGGTCAGGCGTGCAAAAATCGGGATATAGAAAATTCCGATGGCCAGCATGGCATTGACCATGGACGGCCCCAGAATGGATGTGATCAGAATGGCTGACAATACAGCCGGAAAACCGAATAAAAGATCGGAAAAGCGCATAATGGACTCATCCACCCACCGACCGTAATAGGCCGCCGCCAATCCCAACAACACACCGGCCGTCAGGCCAATCGCCACCGTCACCAATCCGACGATAATTGAATTGACCGCCCCCACCATGACGCGGGAGAGGGTATCGCGGCCGTAATGATCGGTGCCCAACGGATGACTCAATGACGGGGCTTTAAGCCTTTCGCGCGCGTTCATCCTGTTACCGTCATAGGGGGTCCACAGCAGACTCAGAAGCGCTGCAATAACGACGATAGCCGTCATAATGAACCCGACAGTGAAATTTTTATTGTTAAAAAAGCGCTTCATGTTAAATTAGCGTGACACGGATTTTCACGAATTAACACAAATAAAACGTCGTTATTAGTTATTCGTTATTAGTTATTCGTTATTGGTTCGATGTTCGAAAACTCCTTTTACATCCATTTAACAAATCCAACAACCGGCGGCAGGGCTGACACCCGACACCTGACACCTGACACCTGAAACCCGACACCTGAAACCTTCCTTTACTCTGTTTGTATCCGCGGATCGATATAAGCATAGGCGATATCGACAATAAAATTCACCACCACTACCGCTGCCGCCATGAACAATACAATATCTCTGACGACCGGCAGATCGCGCTGGCCGATGGCGTTGAATACCAGCCGTCCCATTCCGGGTAGAAAATAGACGTTTTCAATAATAATCGCGCCGGCCAGAAGCTGGCCCAGTTGAAGTCCCATAATGGTCAGAATCGGAACGAGCGCGTTGCGCAGCGCATGCACATAAACCACCGTTCGTTCCCTGAGGCCCTTGGCCCGTGCGGTGCGCACGTAATCTTCGCGCAAAACCTCAAGCATTGAGGAGCGCGTCAGTCGCGTCAGGATAGAGGCCCGGATAACGCCCAGTGCAAAGGACGGAAGCAATAAAGCTTTAAATGATCCCCAAAAATCCTTGCTCCAACCCGGGAAACCGCCGGCTGAAAACCAGCCCAGCTGAACCGAGAACAGCAAGGTCAGCAGTATACCGAACCAGAACTCCGGTGTGGCAAGCCCGAGCTGGGTGCCGAACATCACCGTCACATCGCCGGTTTGATTCTGATGCCGGGCGGCATAGATGCCCAGGGGCAGGGATATGACAAGGGCGAACAGCATGGCGATCAATGCCATGGGACCGGTCACCGCCAGGCTGTCCACGATTAACTCGTACACGGGCATTTTGTAGTTGATGGACTGCTGGCTGCGGCCCTGCAGAAGGCCTCCGATCCAATCCGTGTATTGACTCAAAAAAGACTTGTCCAGGCCCAGCTCGGCCCGCAGATTGGCGAGGGCCTCGGGGGTGGCATTTATCCCGAGGATAATCTGGGCCGGATCGCCCGGCAGCACAAAGAGCACCGAAAACACCGTGATGGAAACCAAGAACAAAAGCACGATCAGGGTGATCAGTTTTTTTGTAAAATAGCGCAGCATAGAAGAGAAAGCGGGCAGCCTGGTTCAACCGGCTGCCCGTAGGTTTTTAACCTGAAGAATATAAGTACTCGCCCAGTCTTATTGTTTCCACCACACTTCCGAACTATCCATTGCGATGGTCGGATAACTCTCCCACCAGTCCATCAACTCCACTTTCATGGCCGACAGCGCCGGTGACAGGAAGAGAAAACCGTTGACGGCATCTTCCGCTACAATTTCCTGGCAGCGGCCAAACCATTTGGTTTTTTCCGCCTCGTTGGGAGCTTTCAGCGCATTGGCATAGGCATCCCTGAACTCCTGAGAGTCATACTGGAAGTAATAATTCGGATTGGCGTAGATCCCGATGTCCCAAGCCTCGGCGTGGCCAATCATGGAAAGCTGAAAATCTTTTTGTTTGAAAACACGATCCAGCCAGACGCCCCATTCCACAATTTCGATATCGAGTCTGACGCCGACCTGGCCCAGCATGTCGGCAATAACTTCGCCAGCCCGTGCGGCATAGGGATAGATGACCGGCAGCTTAATGGAGGCATCGAAACCGTTGGGATAACCGGCTTCCGCCAGCAGTTTTTTGGCTTTCTCCGGATCATAGGGAAATCTTCCGGTCATGTCCTTGTAGTATGGGGTGACCGGGGGCCAGTGGGAGCCGATCTTGGTGCCGTAGCCGGAGATCACCAGTTCGCTGACGGCATCACGATCGATGGCGTAAGCAATGGCCTGGCGAACCATTTTGTTGTCAAACGGTTTGGCTTTGTTGTTGGTGGACATAATGACTTCTGATGTCGAGGCGCCGGCCAGCACCTTGAAGCGTTTGTCCTTCTCGATGCCGGGCGCGAATTCGGGAGCCAGAAGCCATCCGATAATATCGATGTCGCCGGCCTTGAGGGCCGCGACCTGGGCGCTGGGGTCCTTAATAAACCGATGAGTCACCTTGTCCAGGTAAGGCAGCTTGGGATTCCAATAGTTATCGTTTCTGACCATTTCGACGCTGTCGCCCCGTGTCCATTTCGTGAACTTGAACGGTCCGGTTCCGATCGGCGCGGCGGCCATGTTTTCGTATCCTTTCATGGGCAGCATCACCGCATCGCCTTCAGCCATATGGACGATGAACAGCGCGTCCACATCTTTGAGACTCAGTTTCAATGTATAGTCGTCCGGCGTCTCCATTTTTTCAATAACCCGGAAAAATTCCGGATGAGCGTTTTTGGTGTCCTGCGCCACTGCACGCTCGAGGTTCCATTTGGCTACCGCGGCATTGAAGGCTTCGCCGTTATGAAAGGTGACGCCCTTGCGCAGCTGAAAGGTATAAACCTTGCCATCCGGCGATACATCCCAACTGGTGGCCAGTCCGGGCACGAATTGGCCATTGCGGTTGACTTTGATCAGGCCTTCCATGATGTTGGAATATACGACGCGGTCGATGGCCGCGGAGGCGCTTGCTGTGGGATCAAGCCCCGGCGGTTCATCACCGACGGCGATCGTCAGGCTGCCGCCTTTTTGAGGGGCCGCAGTCCAGGCGGCCGGTACCGGAGCGAGTAGCGTCAAAACCATCAGGATCAATAGCATTTTCTTGGTCATTTTTTCCTCCTTTAGTTAATCATTTAAAGATCTTCAAGATCACAGAATGCCGTCATGCCCGCAAGTGAATGCGCATTTAATACGGCGTGGATAATGGCCCGGGACATGCAGTCTGCGGCGGCATGACCGATTTCATTGAGGGCTTGCGCCCGGGGTGCGTTAAAAATTCCGGGTGTTTCGGGCAGCTCTATTTTGCCGGTTGTCAGGCAGAATATGGTGTCCCCGTCAAACATGGTATGGGCCGGTCGAATGGCCCTGGCCATACCGTCCTGTGCCATCTGTGCAACCTTCTGGGCTTGCGGTTTGGTCATCACGGCATCGGTTGCCACGACTCCGATCGTGGTATTGCGGGCCGGACCAGACTGCGGTTTAGCCGGCAATTTCACGGCACGCTTGCCCTGGGGGCCGAATTCTCCGTTGATTTCGCTGCCGATTTCCCAGGGTCGTCCGTCAACCGGATTGACAACCGAGCCGTCCGGATTGGCTGCCACCAGGGCCGCAACCGTGATACCGTTATCCAACACGAGACTCGCCGTGCCGAGACCGCCCTTGATACTGCCGGCGAAAGCCCCGGTTCCGGCCCCGACACAACCCATGTCGATGGGATGATCGCCGGCCGCTTCACAGGCCAGGCGGCCCCAATCCGAACCGATCGGTGGGATGAACTGCTCGCCGCGGCCCAGATCATACAGGACCGCCGCCGGGACTATCGGTGCGACATATCCCCGATCGAGGGGAAAACCGTAGCCTTCTTCGGCCAGCCATCGGGTCACACCGTCACAGGCCGACAACCCGAATACGGAACCCCCGGTCAGAACGACGGCCTGAACCTGATCGATCAGATTGTGCGGTGCCAAAACGTCGGTTTCTCGGGTTCCCGGCGCAGAACCTCTTACATCGACGCCGGCCACAGCACCTTTGGGGCAGATGACTACCGTTGTGCCGCTGACCGCCTTCTTATCGGTATGGTTACCGACGAGAATTTCCTCGATATCAGTCAGCGCATTGTGCTCGCCGGTGATTGCCAATTGCTCCTCCTGCTGAATTCGCCCTGAAAAACCGAACAGTAGAATTGAATTGCCCGCGTGGTGCCATGAAACTATAAGTGGTTTCAAAACTTCAGATCAAACCGGCAGGCAGGGGGTACACCTCAAACTAATCGAACTGGTGTGCCATCCCCCATTACCGGGAGCACAAGCCGACGGACCTGGGCCGATCCGCCGCCGAGGAGCAGAAATCCGCCGAAAGCGGGCGGAATATTGCAGCCCCGTCACCTGATCCGAGATGGGATTTTGAAACCACTTCTAAAAAGCTTCATAAGCAATTAGTCCGTTGCGTGTCAAGTTGAAAAATATTAATATTGACTTTAAATCTTTATCTGCGATAAAAAGATGAATTTTTGCAACTAGTGCCGCGTCTTATAATTCTGTTTCTATAAATGGCAATTTAGAATTTGAAAAAATGCTCTATATTTGACCCATTTCTTAGCGACGCGGAAATTCGAAATTCGAATATCGAAACTCGAAACAAGTTCAAATGAATCAAATCCTAATCACCAAAACGGAATAAACCCGGCTCGGGTCCGGCGTTGTTTTGAATTTTGAACATTCGAATTTTGACATTGTTTCGGATTTCGGCCAATTTTATAAGATCAGGCGAAATTCGGATTTAGGTCATGATATACTCGTTTCGGAAACAGGACATATTGCTAAAATCGTTGGCGGAACTTTCGAGATAACTTGATAGTGCGATCCGGAAGCTATATACGTTTGGAGTTTAAATTAATCAAATGATACAGTTGATTCGAGGATTCAAAGATATACTTCCCGGGGAGGTTGAGCTCTGGCAAAAGATCGAAAATACCGCCCGGGAGCTATTTGAAGATTTCGGATTCAGCGAGATCCGCATACCGATCATGGAGCGCACCGATTTGTTCAAGCGCAGCATCGGTGAAGATACGGATATCGTCGAAAAAGAGATGTACACGTTTCTGGACCGAAAGGACGAGCTGGTTACCCTGCGGCCCGAGGCTACGGCCTCCATTTGCCGGGCCTACATCCAGCACAAACTCTACAGCCAGGATCCGGTTCAAAAATTTTACATGATCGGTCCCATGTTTCGGCGCGAGCGGCCCCAGAAGGGCCGCTACCGGCAGTTTTATCAGATCGATGCCGAAATCTTCGGCGTTCAGTCCGGCCTGGTGGATGTGCAGTTAATTTTTTTGCTGGTAACCTTGTGCCGGCGCTTGAATCTCAAAGACGTCGAGGCCCACATCAACTCCCTGGGGTGTCCCCAGTGCCGGCCGGGCTTCAAAAAGACGTTGACCGAGTTTCTGCTGTCCGTCAGCGATAAACTATGTGCCGACTGCATCCGCCGGCGGGACCGCAATCCGCTGCGGGTGTTGGACTGCAAGGTACCCGCCTGTCGTGAGGCCACATCAGGCGCCCCTTCTTTGCTGGATCATCTGTGTGACGACTGCCGCGCCGACTTCGATCTGGTCATGGCGTCCTTGACCAAGCTCGGCGTGTCCTTTGTCATTGACAAACAGTTGGTGCGCGGGCTCGACTATTATACCCGCACCGCGTTCGAGATACAGACCACGTCGCTGGGAGCCCAGAGTGCGGTAGCCGGCGGTGGACGCTACGATAACCTGGTCGAAGAACTGGGCGGACCCGCCATCCCGGCCACCGGTTTTGCCATCGGATTCGACCGACTGGCCGAGTTGGTCGCTTTGAATACTCCGGCCGCGGTGCAGCAGCCGGACCTGTTTGTGGCAGCCCTGGGCCCGCGCAGCCAAACCCTGGCCTTTGAATGGATATGCCGGCTGGGGCTGGACGGTGTGCGGGCTGAGATGGATTATAGCGATAAGAGTTTAAAAAGCCAGATGAAACGGGCCAATCGGCTGGGTGCGCCCTATGTGCTGATCCTGGGTGAAAACGAACTGGAAGCCGGCGAAGCGCTGTTGCGCAACATGCAGACCAAGGAGCAGACATCGATTGCGCTGGATGATATTGTTGATTATTTGAAGAAGACGATACAGTCATAGGATTCTGTCAGTGGTCAGTTGTCAGTGGTCAGTCGTCAGTAGTCCGTTGTGAGTGGTCCGTTGTGTGTTGTAGGATGTCAGTGGTTGGTTGGTCGGTTGTCAGTTGCTATTTGTGAGTTATCTGTCCAATGTCGATTTTCTTATCTGTGATTCGACAGCACGCTGAGAATTGAAGGCCTTGCACCAAGCACTTGAATTTAGCAGCCGTCGACAAACACATTGATTCTGCCGCATGATAGACGCCCAACGCCAGATGGCAGACAACAGACAACAGACGACAAACAACAAACAACGGACAACAAACAACGGACAACAAACAACCGACAACGGACAATAAACAACTAGCAACAAACAACCGACAACAAACAACGGACATTTTTTAAGGAGACATAGATTGCCGGACTTACTTGGAGACATGCGCAGGACTCACAGTTGCTGTGAGCTCGATGCCAAAGATATCGGAAAAGAAGTCGTGTTGATGGGCTGGGTATTGCGTCGGCGGGATCACGGCGGCGTCATATTCGTCGATTTGCGGGATCGCGAAGGCATCACCCAGGTGGTGTTCAACCCCCAGGTCGATGAGGCCGTACATGCCAAAGCCCATGCGATTCGCAATGAATATGTGCTGGCGGTGCGGGGCAAAGTCGATCCGCGGCCGGATGGCATGGTCAATCCCAATTTGAAAACCGGTGAGATTGAAGTGCTGGTGACCGAGCTTAAAATATTGAACCCGGCCAAAACCCCGGCCTTTTTGATCGAAGATGAGATCGATGTGTCGGAAACCATCCGGCTCAAACATCGGCATCTGGATTTGCGCCGCCCCCAGATGCAAAAAAATCTTATCCTGAGACACCAGGCCACGGCCTCGGTGCGCAGCTATTTGAACCGCCATAAGTTTCTGGATCTCGAGACCCCCATGCTGACCAAAAGCACTCCTGAAGGCGCCAGGGATTATCTGGTGCCCAGCCGGGTCAATCCCGGGCAGTTTTATGCGCTGCCCCAGTCGCCCCAGATTTTCAAACAGCTTTTTATGATATCCGGCTACGATCGCTATTATCAGATCGTGCGCTGCTTCCGGGATGAAGACCTGCGGGCCGACCGTCAACCGGAGTTTACCCAGATCGATATCGAGATGTCCTTTGTGGGCGAAGCGGATGTCATGGATTTGGCCGAAGGCATGATGACCACGCTTTTTAAAGATGTTTTGAACCGGGATATCAATGCGCCCTTTCCCCGGCTGACCTATGAAGAAGCGATGGGGCGCTTCGGCCTGGATAAACCGGATACCCGCTTTGATCTGGAGCTGAAGGAAGTCTCGGACATTGTCGGCGATTCCGGCTTCAAGGTTTTTGCCAATGTCGTTAAAAAAGGCGGAATCGTGAAGGCTCTGAATGCCAAGGGCTGTATCAATTTTTCACGCAAAGAGATCGATGACCTGACTGATTTTGTCGCGGTATACCGGGCCAAGGGCATGGCCTGGATCAAGGTCAAAGAGGATGACTGGCAAAGTCCCATCGCAAAATTTTTCACCGACGATGAGCGGCGGGCCCTGACCGAGCGGATCCAGATGGAGCCCGGTGATCTGGTCTTTTTCGTGGCCGATCAGCCCAAGGTGGTCAATGAATCCCTGGGAAATCTCAGGAATCATCTCGGAAAGAGGTTGAACCTGGTCGATGAAAATGAATTTAACTTTTTATGGGTGACGCGTTTTCCCATGTTCGAGTATGATGAAACGGAAAAGCGCTACCAGGCGCTGCATCATCCGTTTACCTCGCCCCTGGAGTCCGATTATGACAAGCTCGCCGATGATCCGACGGCGGTGTTGTCCCGGGCCTACGACCTGGTGCTCAATGGATTTGAAATCGGCGGCGGCAGCATTCGTATCCATCAACGGGATGTTCAGGAAAAAGTTTTCAAAGCCCTGGGCATGGACCGGGAGTCTTATGAAGCCAAGTTCGGATTTTTGCTGTCCGCGCTGGACTCCGGAGCACCGCCCCACGGCGGGATTGCCATCGGCTTTGACCGCTTGGTCATGCTCCTGTGCGGCGAATCGTCCATCCGGGATGTGATCGCTTTTCCCAAAACCCAGAAGGCTGCCTGTCTGCTGACCGGCGCCCCTTCCGACACCAGCAAGGAGCAACTGGAGGAGCTGAACCTGAGACTGCGGCTTGGAATTAGCGATTGAATTGTTTGATAGTCTGACAGTCTAAAAAAAAAGAGGCCCAGTCGATATCGATTGGGCCTTTAATTTTGCTCCCCGTATTCACCCCTTTTTATAGCAGTTCTTTTTCTTCTACAGTTAACCTTAGTCTGTCAATATTATAATGGGTTATCAAAGATTAGGCCGCTTCCGATGAGGCCGAAGCGGCATTTAATCATATCTCCGGTTTGCTTTGTCTTCACACCCCATGTCACAGCTTGTCATAGCTCTTGTCATAGTATGTCACAGCTTGGTGTCACAGAATGGCGCAGCAAAATCAACCGAAGCGTTTTCCTGCTAGTATGTAAATCTTTTTCGGATCGGTAGGGCTTGAGGCTTTCTCAACAATCAGGTCTTCATCGATCATTGCCTTGAGATCCCTTTGCAAGGTACGACGGCTGACACGGGGGCTGAGACGCTCAAAGTCTTGGATGCTCACCCGCCCATGGACAAGGATATGGGAAAGGGCCAAGGCCTGGCGGTCGGACAGGTTATGTTGCTTGACGATCACATCTTTGCGGATAGTCTGCTCGCCGCGCTTTCTGACCTCAGCAAGCTGGGTGCTCAGGCCATCGACAAAGAAATCCAGCCAACCGGTCATGTCCATGCCGGATTCCCGTACACCTTGGATAGCCTGGTAAAAAGCGGGTCGATCCCGGTCGTAGTATTCGCTGATCGTGAACAGCCGCTTGAAGTCGTACCCGGCCCGGTAAAGGTACAAAGTGGATAGCAGGCGGGACGTACGGCCGTTGCCGTCCAAAAATGGATGAATGTGTGCCAACTGGAACTGGGCGATCCCGCTTACCAACACCGGATGCGTATCCGTTTCTCTGCTCAGAAAATCCACCAGTTCTGCCATCATAATGGGGACATCATGTGCCGGTGGTGGCGTATAGATAGTTTCACCGGTTGCAGAGCTGACCACATAATTCTGGATTTTGCGGTATTGTCCCGGTGCCGCCGAGCCACCTCTGACACTTTCCACCAACCGCTTGTGAATTTCACGGATTAGACCCTCTGTGATCGGATCCCCGCTGGCAAGGTATTCAGAGACGAAATCAAAGGCCTTCCGGTAATTCAGTAGTTCTCTGGCATCATCCGGATCGGCCTCTGGGACGCTGTCGCCCGCCCATAGGCGTTCGGCCTGATCCAGGGTGAGGCGTGTGCCTTCAATATGGGTCGTATGATGGGCTTCCAACACCAGGGCTCGCCGTCCCATCTCCCGCACCCAGTCATCGGACAAGGTCGCGGCCTCCAGAAAACCCCGGGCCCGCTCGATTTGTGTCAGTCCGGTGGTGATCTTATTTGTGATAGTGAATTCCGGTTTAAAGGTTCTTACCATTACACTATTCGTTTTCACGATCCTCCCCGGCGGTTTTTTCTTTCACCTCATCGATGAGAAACCGCACACCCTGGAAATCGGACGGATTCAGCCAGAGCATTTGTTGAAATATTTGCTCCACAGAATTCATATCATGCGCTCTATCAGATGATCCATCATACGATAAACAAAATCTCTGTCAAGCAGCATTTCCCGCAAACAAGGAGGTCACGATGCGGGATTGCGAGCATTGCTTGCTTCCACAAAAGGTATATATAAACCCGACTAAAGTCGGTCTCCAATTCGTTCAATACCTCAAAAACCATCCCGATTCAACAAATGATAGACTTTCGCAAATTGTTGACATCAGCAAGGCCAGGGTGTGCCAAATTGTAGCCTTTACAACAGATTGCCTGCCCCGATAACGGAATACCTGATTGATATAGACGCGCGGGAAAAGCTTGAACATTTCACTGAGAGGAGGCTTAGATCTTTGCCCCTGTTGGTGTCTGATGAGGACAAGATCAGAAAATGTGATGAGATGAAGGAGGCATTAGCAAAAGGTAGGATATCGGCAAATTTCACTTGAATTTTATATTAAAATCAGACATATTGTCACCACTTACAAATAATTGGAAACTTTTTGTCTGCATTTAATATGAAAGAACGATCCATAGAATTATTTCGCAAGCGAGGTGGGCAACTCCGGATGAGTGAGGCCATAGCCCACGGCATTACGCGCTATATGCTTTATTCGCTCAGAGACAAAGGTATCATCGAACAGGTGAGCAGGGGCGTTTACCGGCTCGTGGAACTGCCTCCCATGTCCAATCCGGATTTGGTAACGGTGAGCCTTCGTTTTCCCAATGCTGTCATCTGTCTAATTTCTGCGCTGTCTTATCATAATATCACAACCCAAATTCCGCATGCTGTTTCCGTGGCTGTACCAAGAGACTCAAGAGCACCTTCGCTCGACTATCCTCCAATTCAGGCTCATCGGTTCTCGTATGATGCGTACACCTCCGGCATCGAAAATCATTCGATTGATGGTGTTCCTGTAAAAATCTACACCCCTGAAAAAACACTCGCCGATTGCTTTAAATTCCGGAATAAGGTCGGTCTTGATACTGTGATCGAGGCAATCCGGTTTTACCGCGAACGAAGAAGCATTAAGGTGGATGACCTCATGCGTTATGCTAAAATCTGCCGTGTGAATAGAATTATGCGTCCCTATCTTGAGGCAATCCTATAATGGACGGGAAAACCAAAAACATCGCTGCTTCAGTTCATTAATTCTAAAAACCGTTTTGGGTATTTAAATGATGGATTACAGTGAGGTACTCGAAAAATATAATCGCTTGTTGGTTGAGGTAAATCGTTTAAAAGAGGAAAACAGTCAACTAGAAAATCAACTCGAACTGACAAGATCAAAGCTACCCCAGGATAGTGCTTCGGCCATTAAGCCCGAGAACAACTACTGTGACCATGAACCGGTGAAAAGTGACAACTTTCCTGATGTCAACAACACCTCAGATTCTTTCACTAAGGTCCGTTTATTTATGTCACTCTTCAAAGGTCGTGATGACGTCTACGCGAAGCGATGGGAGAATAAAAATAATGGTAAATTTGGTTATTCGCCTGTTTGCTTAAATCAATGGCAGGCAGGAGTGTGCAAAAAGCCAAAAATTTCCTGTTCAAAGTGTAAAAACAAAGACTATGCTGTCCTGGATGAAGATGTCATTGAAAATCATCTGAGGGGGAACATCGTTGTCGGCGTTTATCCAATGCTGAAGGATGAAACATGTCACTTTTTAGCTGTTGATTTTGACGAAGCAGACTGGCAAAGCGACATTTCTATGTTCCGAGATGTTTGCATTGATCTCAATATTCCAGTCACCATCGAGCGGTCTCGCTCCGGAAAAGGCGGGCATGTATGGTTTTTCTTCGAAAACCCGGTTTCCGCTTCTTTGGCACGAAAATTTGGAACGATCCTGCTCACTTCTTCCATGAGCAGGAGGCATGAAATCCAGTTTAAATCCTATGATCGGCTGTTTCCCAGTCAGGACACCATGCCTAAAGGTGGGTTGGGAAATTTGATTGCATTACCGTTACAGAAGGCGGCAAGAAAAAATTTCAACAGTGAATTTGTTGATGGGCAATTCGAATCCTATGAGGACCAATGGGCATTTCTATCCACAATCCAAAGAATTCCTGAAAACCGACTTGAAGATTTAATTTTGGAACTTGGAGATGGCCATGAACTTGGCGTATTGAAAGAGGACGAAGAAGAGGGGACGGAAAAACCATGGGAAACTTCGAAGGCCAAAATTGAGTTGCAGAAAGATGATTTTCCGAAGCAAATCGATATCGTCGAAGCAAATATGCTGTTCATTCCAAAGTCGGGCATCTCGCAAAGGGCGTTGAATCGTTTGAAGCGCCTGGCGTCATTTAAAAATCCTATGTTCTACAAACGGCAGGCCATGCGTTTGTCTACCTATGGGCATGATAGAGTCGTCTCATGCGCAGATGAAACACAACAGTATCTGGCTTTGCCTAGAGGATGCGAGCCAGAGTTGTCCTTTGAGCTAGAAGATCTCGGTATTGATATCCGGTATATCGATAAAACATATAGCGGGAAAAAGATTGACGTGGAGTTTAATGGAACTTTAAGAGATGAGCAGTCTTTAGCCCTTGAGAACTTATTGTACCACGATAATGGCATCCTCTCAGGGACAACGGCATTTGGGAAGACAATTGTGGCGATTAGGCTGATTGCCGGGAAAAAAATAAATACTCTTATTTTGGTTGATAAGATCAGTCTATTGTCACAATGGAAAGAAAAACTGTCAGAATTTTTGATAATAAACGAAAAGTTGCAGGAAGAGCATATAGCTACAGGGAAAAAACGGGGGAGAAAAAAGAAGAGAAGCGTTATCGGTCAATTGGGTGGCGGCAAAAACACACTGAGCAGTATTGTCGATATTGCCGTAATGCAATCCATCAGCCGAAAAGGAGAGGTGAAGGAATATGTAAATAATTACGGGATGGTCATTGCCGATGAGTGTCACCATGCTTCGGCATTTACCTATGAACAAATCCTGAAAACCGCCCGTGCAAAATATATCTATGGTCTTACTGCCACACCGACGAGAAAAGATGGGCATCATCCAATTCTATTTATGCATTGCGGCCCCATTCGATATCGTGATGATCCTAAAAAGCAGGCAGAGAAAAGGCCATTTGACCACTATATTGTTCCGCGCTTCACATCTATGAGGGTACCTTTGGATAGCGATGAAAAGGATGTGTCTATTCAGGAACTATATGCCGACATCGTGGATAACGACTTTAGGAATCAGCAGATTATCGATGATGTGCTGAATAGTTATCACCAAGGTAGAAATTGCATTGTTTTATCGTTGCGAACCGCCCATGTTGAATTGCTTGCTAAAAAATTAAATGCAGAGGTTCCGGATGTATTTACGTTGATGGGCGGCATGGGAAAAAAACCTACGCAGCAGGCCTTTCAGCGACTCGCCGATGTTCCTGCTGACAAAAATGTCATTTTGGTGGCAACCGGTCATTTCATTGGGGAAGGTTTCGACGAGCCGCGTCTCGATACCCTCTTCTTGGCCATGCCGATATCCTGGAAAGGCACACTGCAGCAATACGCAGGGCGGCTCCACCGACTGTTCAAAACGAAAAAAGAAGTGCGGATCTATGACTATGTAGATATCCAGGTAAAAATGCTGGAGAGAATGTATCAAAAACGTCTCAACGGATACGCTTCAATGGGTTATAAAGCCAAAGGAGAGGCGGCCATGGATGCGCCCTTGGATATCATTTTCAATAAAGATAATTTTTTGCCCGTTTTCAATCAGGATATCCTCACTGCTATGAAGGAGATTGTTATCGTAAGCCCATTTATTAGAAAAAGACGCACCCACCAAATGGTTCAAAACCTGAAAATTTCAACCGGTAAGAAGCTACGTGTCATTGTCGTGACTCGCCCGAAAGAGGAGTTCCCTCGGAAAGATCACGCCGCTATGCAAAGAACATTGGATCTGTTGACAGATAGCGGAGTCAGTGTTGTTTTCAAATCCAATATCCACCAAAAATTTGCAATCATGGATCAAAAGGTTGTGTGGTATGGGAGTATCAATCTGTTGAGCTATGGGAGTGCCCAGGAAAGTATCATGCGCATTGATAGCACTAATATCGCAAATGAGCTGATGAAAAGCATAGAAGCGACATAATCGGTAAACAATGAAATATATAACGTTGTTGACTAACAGATCCAAAACCAAAGAAAAGAAAAGTTATTGCTTGAATATAGTCACTGAGATGCCAAAATGCTTCCCAACCAAATGAAAGCAAAACTGAAACTGATGTGTTTCAAGAATCTAAATAAATGCCTTTTTAGTTTGGTTAATGTCCCCAAGGCTTTCCTTTTGTCGCTTTACATCACCAACGAAGTAGCGCACTGTGTCGTATCCGCCGCTGTAGCCAAGAGATTTTAACTTGTCAAAGATCCAAGTGGCTCGATAATCGTCTTGTTCCAGCCAGTCGCGTATCATCTGGTGGTAAGGGGCCAGAATCGATTCCCGGCGTTTTTGTTTGCGATATTTGGGTTGCTTTTTTTGTGTAATATACTTTTTAACCGTATTGCGGTGGATACCCAGCTTCTTTGCAATCCACCGCATGCTGTGCCCTTGTCGATGTACTTCCAAAATGTCCATAAATACCTCCGTGCTGATCATGGTAAGATCCTCCTCTGAGAATAAGCTTACCAAATTATGTGGGTAAACGGAGGTGGTACACTTTTCATCCCGATTTTAGTACATTATTGCATCCCTATCGACAAATATGCCGTGGGAAGTTTCGAATCTGCATAAAACGCCTGAATCTGAAACCCGATTCCTTGGGGGCTGGTGATGTTTTTCCGAGACCAGATCAATGCCGCGGTTGTCATAATCGCCGGTCAGGTCATTTCAGATGGTCTCACCGAACAGCCTGAAAAATTCTTGACAGAATACCCCCGTTTTCATTAATTAAACCATATGAAGCGCGAACTCACTCTCATCCGACCGCTCATTCGGAACCGGAGCTGGCCTCAATCTTAAAAAGTTCATTGCGGACCGAACCTCCCAGCACCCCTAAACGCCTTTATTGCGCTTCAATTTCCAGCCGTATTCGTTAATCAAAGGAGACCTCAAATATGTCCAGAAAATCAGTATATTTTTCACGCCGAGATTTTATGAAAACAGCAGGTGCGGTTGGCATCGGATCGATGTTGTCCCCTATTGAGTCTATATCCAACGCCCAACAAGGCTCTAATCCAAATAAATCCCCCAAAAAAGTTGTACCGACCAGACCATTTGGAAAAACCGGTGTCGATGTATCTATCCTTAGCTTAGGCGGGGCTTTTCACTATTCTAAACTACTCTTAATGAAAAAAGCCCTGGATATGGGAGTGACATACTGGGATACAGCGCCAGGATATGGCGGTGGACAGAGCGAGGTGGGGATTGGAAAATATTTTGAAAAATTTCCAGAGGATCGCGAGAAAGTTTTTTTAGTCACTAAAGCCGATACGTCAGATCCGTCGTATATGACCAAATCACTCGATAAATCTCTTGATAGAATGAATACATCATATATCGATTTGTATTTCCTCCACGGCATCTATAATCCATATGAAGCCGATAGAAAAATCAAGACTTGGGCTGATGACGCAAAGAGACAAGGAAAAATTCGGTTATTCGGGTTCAGCACCCACACAAATATGGAAGAATGCTTGCTCGGCGCTGCCAAATTGGGATGGATTGATGGCATTATGTTTACGTACAATTTTAGAATCATGCACACAGATAAAATGAAAAAGGCTGTTGACGAATGTCACAATGCCGGTATTGGATTAACGGCTATGAAAACACAAGCGACAGGCTGGGGGACTTCAAGGGGTTCGCTTGATGATAGCGAACAGGCTTTTCTTGACCAATTTAGAAAGAAGGGGCTATCCACTGGACAAGCCAAGCTAAAAGCCGTTTGGGATGACAATCGCATTGCAAGCATTTGCTCTTATATGACAAACATGAACGCTTTGACGGAGAACGCTTCAGCGGCGATGAACAACAAAACACTCTCCAATCGCGATAAAGATTATTTGAAAGAGTATGCTCGAAAAACCGCCGCGAGCTACTGCACTGGTTGCGCGAATGTGTGTGAGCCTGTTCTGGATGGTAGTGTTCCGGTTAGCGATGTCATGCGTTATTTGATGTATAGCCGGTGCTACGGTGAACTTGGGAGAGCCAAAGCAGCTTTCAATGAACTGCCTTTGGAAGTTCGCCGACGGATGGCGAATGTGGATTACAGAGGTGCTGAGGGTAAATGTACTCAAGGGATGAGAATTGGTCGGCTTATGAGAGAAGCTGCTATTGAGTTGGCTTAATTGGGCTGGTTTGCAAGGAAACTCATACTAAGACAATCATATTTTTACATACAAATTATTATTCTAGCATATTATTAGGAACGTACATGGAACCATACCTCAAAATACTCTTGATTTCTTAATAAAAAAACAAAATACGTTTATTTTGTCGCTGAAAACCTGGTCCTCCGGGCCAGGTCAGAGATATTTGGCTCTGCCATGAATTCTGCTGCAAGCGGGAGCGGAATGATGGAATAATGGAAAGTTGGAATGTTGTGTTTAGTGGAATGGGATCTATTTTTATAAAGATGGTATGGGTTAGTTTATAAAATCAGACCATCATCCGTTTTCGATTCCCATTATTCCATTATTCCACCATTCCATCATTCCATTCGGAGTCTAAGGCAAACTCCACTCCTAGGGAAAAATATGGGACGTTGTTGACTAACAGAACCAAAACTAAAGAAAAAAAAGTTATTGCTTGGATATAGTCACTGAGATGCCAAAATTCTTCCCAACCAAATGAAAGCAAAACTGAAACTGATGTGTTTCAAGAATCTAAATAAATGCATTTTTAGTTTGGTTAATCAACAACGTCCTTAAAGATTCCGTCCCCAAAGATTCTGTTGAAGAAAAGTCGGGAAAGGCGTTGCCGTATCTGTGAAGAATATTCTTGCTAGGTTTGGTTAATTTTATCCCTTAATCTACCGCTGTACTTAAACGTCACAACCCGCCTTGGCGCCGTTTGGTTCTCCTTTAATAAAATTTGCCCCTATTATTCAAACGCTAAAACACCATCAGGCGGCACTATGTATTTATGAGTGTTGGGCAAATAATGCTTTTCCAATAAGTTTCTCCAAGTGAACTTAAAGCCTTCTTCGATCCTGATCTCACAGTCATCATAGGTTTCAATCCAGTTAAATCTTCAATTTCAAATCCCGTAATAGCTAAATCTTTTTTGAAAATCAGCAATTGTTCCATCGTTAGCTTTGAAACATATGAAATATGGGACATTGACTAACATAGCCAAAACTTAAGAGAACAAAGTTATTGCTTGGATTTAGTCACTTAGCAACCTATCGAGAAATAGCCGGATGTGGGTAGCATTGAATAATGCGCTCGGGAAGATGCGGCTAATCCCGCATCTTCCCTTCCTACCCATTTATTCAAGCTTTCCCACATATGCCTTAAAAAACCCAATAATATAGATAGAGCGACCTGTCGGGTCGTAGCCGAAGACGAAGCCTGAAGCGAATACCGCTTATACATAATCGGCGAGTGAGCTCGTTTTAGGACGTTGGGGCTTAAGACCTCGTGAGGGACAATATCGGGCTTCTCTTCCGAACTTAAGAATCTGGATAAGGAATGATGGGGAAGGATCCGTGTATTCGGATCATGCCGGATAAACGTTAGTTTATCCTGAGCTTGCCGAAGGGATCAGATCGCATGTTCGCCGACTGAAGAGAAACGCCGATCCTTTAGCACTTATAGCATATCCGCGCCCTTTCTGTGGGTACTTCATTATCTAACTGATTTTATTTATAAATTTTTTTTATTGACATAAAGAATATAGAATGTCCCCAAGGTTTTCCTCAGGTGGAACGATGAACACCGGTTATGGCACTGACTTCGCTATGCCTTCGTACTTGTTTTCTAAGTCGAATAACTTGATAGCGAAGCTGTTGTTGAGTGTCAGTGCTGAGTTTTCGTGGATCGATTTTTTCCATGCACTTTTCAAAGCATAAAAAGTAGAAAAAGTCATGTATTTTTCCGCCGGGTTAATACATCATAAATCTAACATATATTTTAACCTTTTATTGCATCCATCCCTAATAATTTTCCAGCAATCTAATTTGTTAAAGTTTGTTCAGGGTATCTTCCAAATACCGTTTTGCAAAGTTGAAGTTAGGCTTTAATTCTATAGATTTACGAAATGCATTTACGGCATTGATGAGATCACCGGTTTCGCGATAAACCAACCCAAGTCCAAAGTGTGCATGAGCCATTTGCGAGTCATGTTTGATAGCTTGGAGATGAGCCTCTTTTGCCTCTTCAAATCGATTCTGTTTAAACAATATGCTCCCAAGATTAGATAATGTTGAAGCATTATCAGGATCAAGTTCGAGAGCTTTTCGGAATGCTTCTTCTGCCTCATCGAATCGATTCTGTTTGGATAATATACGTCCGAGTATAAAGATAGACTGAGCATTATCAGGGTCAAGTTCGATAGCTTTACGAAATTCTATTTCTTCATTTGCAAAATCACCAGTTTTACTATAGACCATCCCAAGCCCGAAGTGTGGACCAGCTAATTGAGAATCTAGTTTGATAGCTTTTCGGAATGTTTCTTTCGCTTCATCGAATCTCTTCTGTAAAGCGAATAGGCCACCGAGGCTTTGATAGAAGGAAGCATTGCCAGAGTCAAGTTCGATAGCTTTTCGGAATGCTTCTTCTGCTCTGGCGAGATTACCGGTTTCGCGATAAACCAACCCCAGTCCAAAGTGTGCTTCAGCCAGCTGCGTGTCAAGTTTGATAGCTTGGAGTTGAGCCTCTTTTGCCTCATCGAATCGATTCTTTTCATACAATATACGCCCAAGGTTAGATAATGTTGAAGCATTGTCAGGACTAAGTTCGATAGCTTTTCGGAATGCTTCTTCCGCCTCATCGGGTCGATTCTCTTCATACAACATATGCCCAAGGTTAGATAATGTTGAAGCATTATCAGGAGCAAGTTCGATAGCTTTTTGGTATGCTTCTTCTGCTTTAACGTAAACACCGGTTTCGCGATAAACCAGCCCCAGTCCAAAGTGTGCTTCTGCCATTTGCGAGTCAAGTTCGATAGCTTTTTGGTATGCTTCTTTTGCCGCACCAAATTGATGCAAGCTCAACAATGTACCTCCATAGTATGAATAAGTTTTTGCTATTTTAGGGTCTAATTCAATTGCTTCTTTGTATGAGGTGCACGCTTCGTCAAATCGTTTAAGTTTTTGTAGTATACGCCCTTTACAAAAAGCGGCTTCATTGTCCCATATGTTTTCGGGTATAGTACCGATCAGATCTAATGCCTCTTCCTCCATACCAGAGGCCTGTAACATTATCGCTCTTGAGATTAATTCTGCGGAACTATCCTGGAACTCCAAACTACGTGCCGTGGTAAATGCTATATAACCTCCTTGTTCGTCTCCACTCTTCCTTAAAACATTTGAAAGCCGATACCATGCAGTAGACCACCCAGGCTGAAGTTTGGTGGCTTTCCTGAAACAATCGGCAGCCTCTAAAAATCTTTTTTGTCTTGCAAGTACAACTCCAAGTCTATAGTGACACCGCTCAGATTCTAGATCTATATTACAACATTTGTTATAGATCTTTTCGGCTTCAACATAATTTTCTTCACTATAACATTTTGCTCCAACTGCCAATAGTTCTTCTAATCTTTCATTGTTTGACAACATATTAACTAATGTACGATATTCAGTATAGCCATGTGTCCAGTCGATCATGCTGTCTAAATAGGGATCGTAAGCCATTATTGGATCCGGATAATTCTTAAGAAAGCCCTTTTTATAGATATAGTTAAAATTATGTTCAAAAGACTTGGGAGGGTTATCGAAAAGCTTAGACTCATAAACTTCTCGGAGGACGACCATAGAGCAAGGTTTAATGCCATATTCTCTCAATATTTTAAGTGATCTGAGAATTGCTTTAGCAGAAGGTTGGGCTGTCTCGTATTCTAATGCCATCATGTTGCTTGGTTGCTTGACAGAGAGTGGTGTACCATCCCACTGAGACATACCAACTTTGGTTCTATCGGCCAATATTTTTCCTTGTTTCTCATCCCAATCAGGTAGGCTAAATTCTTTCCATTTACCGAGTAGTTGTATATCTTTTTTTAAAGTTCCTAGATGAGGAGCAGTCGATCTTACAGTTGCTATAGTAATGAGTTTTTTTGATTGAGGCCTCAAGTGCCTTACAAGATCAAGAATACTCTCCCCTCTATCAAGTTGGGCAATATAATCGTCTAAATCATCAAATAACAAAATGTAGCGTCGACGTTTACTTAGACGGATAATTTGAAGATTTTGTATGGCAGATTTTTGAGGTATCAGTAAATACCATCTGAAGAATCTTCTGCGATAACTGAGTATATGATGAACTGCAGTATGAGATTTCCCAATCCCTGGTCGACCTATAATTATCACGTTTTCTTCATTATCTAAAGCAATCTTGATATCTTTATCTATCTGTAAAGGAAGGTAATTAGTAAAGTTCTTAGCCTTATAACCCCCTACAAAATTGGCAGGCTGTAGCCTTTTTACTGGGTAAATTTGGATGAGAAAGTCAGTTAATTGTTTCTTTTCTTTTTTAATTTCCTCTTTTTTTTTGTATATCTCCAGTAACTGAACTGCAAAGCTGCTAAAGCAACTAAAAGAGCAAGAATATTTGCCCAATCAGCAAAAAACGGAATAATTTCCATTGCTCAACTCCAATTTAACAATATGGATTTTGAACTTAATTTATAATACTTGTACCTTTTAAATAAATTGTTTGTTCTTATCGAAGGGATGAATACTTAGTTTCGACAAAAAAATTAAAGAAATTTAAGACTAAATTTTGGTTGTCTCAGCAATTGTCTTCTAAAGTTTGTAAAGTCGTTATTCGGACCAACTTCGATACCATTGTTATGATTGAATTTCATTCAGAATTTTTTAACCCTATTTACTGTTTTATAAATAGATAGTGTTCAATCTTAAAAATCACTATATTCACAGAAAAAGGTTATTACGGTTATTGATTACACATTGAAATTTCTGAAAAATTAAAAAATTCAGATATTTAAATGATATTCCAAATCTGGCTAAAATACAGATACCATGATTGGGGGTTGTCAAGTCAAGTAAATCTTGATTTTAAATGTTATCAAATCAACTCAGTCCCCTGACAGCTAAATATTCAGGGATGTGTGTTTATGTTAATTTTGTCCCTATGTATCCAATAATATTTCTATGATGATCTTCATCAGGATAAAAATAAATACGTCCAGCCCCAGATGTGTATATGGTACGCCAAAAAAAAAGGGGTATCGGGACAGCCATTACCTATTTTTTTCATACCTCCTATAAAGGCGATTTTGAAGCCCTATGTTGGGTATAAAGTTAGGTAAAAAAAAAGGGCTTACAGATGAATATCTGTAAGCCCATGATTTGTTTGGCTCCCCAACCCGCCGAAGGCGGAAACCGCGGGTCCAGTGGTTAATCCCGCCTCCGGCGGCGGACTCTGCCGACCGAGTTCCCAAGTACCTGCCGATCCCTCGTTTTTTAATTTTTCTTTCAAGAATCATCGCTTTACTTCTGCTGGAACATTCTTGGGTCCAGATTAAATGCCAAGGACCTTGAAAAACTTTTGTCGTTCGACTTCCACGGTATTCAGGATCATTATGTTGATTTATGCGGCGTTGCACATCATTGCTGTAGCCGCAATAATACCTGCTGGTTGATTCACTCTGGAGTATGTATACCCAGTATGGCATAGTACGCTCTTCAAATAAAAAGACCCAATCTTTCGATTGGGCCTTTTAAATTTGGCTCCCCAGCACGGACTCCCTTCGGCTTCGCTCAGGGTAAACTCACCCGCGGACCCAGTGGTTAATCCGCCGGAGGCGGACTCTGCCGACTGAGTTCCCAAGTATCTGCCGATCCCTCGTTTTTTGATTTTTCTTTCAAGAATCATCACTTCGCTTCGGCTGGAACATTCTTTGGTCCAGAGTACATGCCAGGGACCTTGAAAGACTTTTGTCGTTCGACTTCCACGGTATTCAGGATCATTATGTTGATTTATGCGGCGCTGCACATCATTGCTGTAGCCGCAATAATACCTGC